>WBZO01000305.1_pt1 | contig 114519 bp, 105 predicted proteins | sample 5204261 | NCBI WGS metagenome assembly WBZO01 (sample SAMN12412400, study PRJNA552823) | activated sludge metagenome | isolation source: activated sludge from anammox sidestream of wastewater treatment plant... | place: USA: North Carolina | collected 2017-09 | reverse complement strand
GCCGCGAGCGTCTTGCGCACGCTCTCGTCCAGCGCCGCGGGGCAATCCAGCCCCGGCAGCCACAAGGCCTGGCGCCGCGCGCCCTGGCGCAGCGCGAGCCGGCTGCCCGGCTGCTGCGGCCCGCGCACCAGCGCCGCCGCGCGCGCGGCGTCGGCTTGCAACGCGGCGAGCACGGCCTGCAGATGCGGGCAGTCGCCGTGCTCGGAGAGCTGGAAGTCCAGGCAGGTGCAGAGCGCGCTACCGGAGTGCGCCGCGCGCAGCGTCAGCGTCGCCGGCTCCTCGTCGGGAATGCGTACCGCATAGTCGCCGAAGAGGGCGCCGTCGGTCGGTGCTTCGATCAGAGGCTCGATGGCGGGCGCGGTCTGGGCGCGTGCGGCCGGCGCGGACTTGGCGGTCGACGCCTTCCTGGCGGTACGGGTCGTGACCCCGGTCTTGGCGCTGCGCACTGCGCGCTTGGCCGGGGACGCGGCGCGTGGGGGTGCCGGTGCCGGTGCCGGTGCCGGTGCCGCAGCATTTTCCCCATCGGCAGTCGTATCGAGAGTCGCAGCGGCGCTGCGGCGCGGCGCGCGCTTGCGCGTGGCGCTGGTCGGCGCCTGATCCGGTGCGCGCGTGGTCTTGGTGGGCATGGCTGGTCTTCGCGAAGAGGGCGCAACTGTAGCCGCTGCGGGGAAACCCGCAGTGCCGGACGCTGTCGTGAAGCGGCGCGCCGCGCGACGTCCCTTCGGCCGAGTCGGCGATGACTCGCTGTTAAATTTTTGCCCGCGCCGAATGCGCAAGCGCGCGAAAGCGCTGCCGCCGCGCGCAGGACAGGAGACAAACCATGCCCCAGAACCGCCCTGCGGTGGCCGGCGATGCTCGAGCGCGCCGCTAGCTTTGTCACGCGCGCCTTCGAGGTCCTCATCGTCGTCTGCCTGGCCGTGATGGGCGTGCTGGTGCTCGGCAACGTCGTGCTGCGCTACGCCTTCGACTCGGGCATCGCCATCTCGGAGGAGCTCTCGCGGCTGCTCTTCGTCTGGCTGATCTTCCTGGGCGCCGTGCTCGCCTCGGCCAAGCGCATCCACATCGGCTTCGACGGCCTGCAGCAGGCCGTGGGCCCGCGGCTGCGGCGCGTCTTCAAGCTCTTCACCGGCGCGCTCATCCTCGTGGGCTGCGTGATCTTCGTCGTCGGCGGCTGGCGTCAGGTGCAGGTCAACCTGGGCAACAGCTATCCGGTGATGGGCATCTCCTACGCCTGGCTGTACGGCGTGGCGGTGGTGTTCGGCGTGGCGCTCGTGTTCCCGGTCTGCAACAACCTCATGCGCGCCTGGCGCGGCGACGACGAGCCCTTGGTCGAAGACCTTGGCGGCCGCATCGAGACCCTGGCCGAGCGCATGGGCGCCGAGCCGGCGGCGCCGCGTGCCGAACGCAGGGACGACACGCAATGAGCGCGCTCGTCTTCATCGGCAGCCTGCTGGCGCTGATCGCGCTCGGGCTGCCGATCGCCTTCGCGCTCATGTTCGCGGGCATCGCGCTGATGCTGCTGAGCGGCCAGTTCGACGCGCAGATCGTGGCGCAGAACGCCATCGCCGGCGCCGACAACTTCGTGCTCATGGCCGTGCCCTTCTTCATCCTGGCCGGCGAGTTCATGAACGCCGGCGGCCTGTCCAAGCGCATCGTCGAGATGGCAGGCGCCTTCGTCGGCCATCTGCGCGGCGGACTGGGCTACGTGGCGATCTTCGCGGGCATCCTGCTGGCCAGCCTCTCGGGCTCGGCGGTGGCCGACACGGCGGCGCTGGCGGCCATCCTCGTGCCCATGATGCGCCAGGCCGGCTACGAGCCCACGCGCGCCTGCGGCCTGATGGCCGCCGGCGGCATCATCGCGCCGGTCATTCCGCCCTCCATCGGCTTCCTCATCTTCGGCGTCGTCGCCAACCTCTCCATCACGCGGCTGTTCCTGGCCGGCATCGTGCCGGGAATCATGATGGGGCTGGTGCTCATCGCCGCCTGGTGGATCGTGGCGCGGCGCCAGCAGGTGTCGGTCGCAGCGCGCGTGCCCTGGGCGCGGCGGCTGCGCATTCTGGGCCGCGGCGGCTGGGCGCTGATGCTGCCGGTGATCATCATCGGCGGCCTGCGCTCGGGCGTCTTCACGCCCACCGAGTCGGCGGTGGTGGCCGCCGCCTACGCGCTCTTCGTCGGCCTCGTCGTCTACCGCGAGCTCGACGGCGCGAAGATCTACGAGTGCCTGCTGTCGACGGCGCGCACGACCGCGGTCGTGCTCGTGCTGGCGGCGCTGGCCATGGTGGCCTCCTACATGATCACCATCACCGACATCTCGGGCCAGGTCGGGCAGTGGCTGCAGACCTTGTCGGACCATCCGCTGGTGCTCATGACGGCGATGATGGTCGTCGTCTTCTTCGCCGGCATGGTGCTGGACTTCATCCCCATCGTGCTCATCTTCACGCCGGTCTTCATGCCCATCGTGAAGGCCGCGGACATCGACCCGATCTACTTCGGCGTCGTCTTCATCATGAACTGCTCGATCGGCATGATCACGCCGCCGGTGGGCGTGGTGCTCAACGTCATCAGCTCGGTGGGCAAGATCAGCATGAGCGAGGCCACGCGCGGCATCCTGCCCTTCCTCGCGGCGCTGATGACGCTGCTCGTGCTGCTCATCCTCTTCCCGGCCCTGGTCACGGTGCCGGCGCAATGGTGGCGCTGAAGAGCGCGCACCGCCAACCCCGAAGGAGACTCCGCATGAAAGCTCGCACCACCTTCGCGCTCGGCCTGCTGGCCGCGGTCCTGAGCGCACCCGCTCTGGCCGCGATCAGCGCCAAGTTCGCCGTCACGCTGCCCGAGAAGTCGCACCAGGGCCAGGGCGTGGCCAAGTTCGTCGAGCTCGTGAAGGCCAGGAGCAAGGGTGAGATCGAGGTCAAGGCCTACTACGGCGGCGCGCTCGGCGACGACGTCAAGGTGACCTCGGCGCTGCAGGGCGGCACCATCGAGTTCACCGTGCCGCAGACGACCACGCTCACCGGCATGGTCAAGGCCTACGAGATCCTCGACTTCCCCTTCCTCTTCAAGAACAGCGCGCAGGCCGAGAAGGTGCTCGATGGCGCGACCGGGCAGAAGCTGATGGACCTGCTGCCCGCGCACGGGCTCGTCGGCCTGGCCTACTGGGAGAACGGCTTCTTCAACGCCACCAACAGCAAGCACCCGATCGCACGGCTGGAGGACTTCCAGGGCCTGAAGTTCCGCTCCATCCAGGCCAGGATCACGCAGGAGACGATCAAGGCGCTGGGCGCGAATCCGGTGCCGCTGGCCGTGCCCGAGCTCTACACGGCGCTGGAGACGCGCACGATCGACGGCCAGGGCACGCCCAACGCGGTCATCGCCGCGCTCAAGCTCTACGAGGTGCAGAAGTACCTCTCGATCACGCGCCACAGCTATGGCGCCTTCATCCCGCTGGTGTCCAAGAAGTTCTGGGACCGGTTGAGCCCGGCGCAGCAGCAGATGCTCAAGGAGGCCGCGCAGGAGGCGCGCAGCTACCAGCGTGAAGTCGCGCGCGCGCAGTCCGAGGGCGCGCGCAAGCTCATGGTCGACAAGGGCGTGCAGGTGAACGAGGTCAGCGAGGCCGAGCACGCGCGCATGCGCAAGGCGGTGCAGCCGGTGTGGGACATGTTCACGCCCAGCGTGGGCGCCGACCTCGTGAAGGAGGTGCAGGCGCAGCTGGACTGAAGCGCGCCGCGCCCTACTCCTTCCAGGAATCGAGGTAGCCCGCCACCTTCACGCCGCTGGCCGCGGCGTCGAGCTCGAGCGGGTAGCGCGAGTCGATCATCACCGCCACCTCGTCGGTGTACTTGCGCTCGCCCTTGTTGTTGGCGGCCGCGGCGGCGAAGGCCTTGGGGTGCGGGCCGTGGTGGAAGCCCGAGGGGTGCAGCGTGAACATGCCGGGCTTGATGTTGTCGCGGCTGAAGAAGCTGCCCTGGTGGTAGAAGATCGACTCGTCGAACTCGTCGTTGTTGTGGAAGAAGGGCACCTTGAGCGCGCCCGGGTCGCTCTCGATGGGCCGCGGCGCGAAGGTGCAGACGATGATGGTGTTGGAGAGAAAGGTCGCGTGCACCGTCGGCGGCAGGTGGTAGCGGTCGGAGAGCAGTTCGCGGATGTCGCGCCAGTTGAGCTTCACCGGCACGCAGTCGCCGTGCCAGCCGACGGCGTCGAGGAAGTTGTAGGGGAAGGTGATGGTCGTCACCTGCTGGCGGCGCTTGGCGCGCACGCGCGTCTCGAACTCGCCCTGCTGCGCCTTGAAGGGCTCGTCGATCCTGGGCGTGTCGAGCACCGCCAGATCGAACTGCGCATGCCGCCCGGTGATGCCGCGCTCGGGGATCTGGAACAGGTCCTCGGTGGCCTCGATGGTCAGGACCTCGTTGCGCACCTTGGTCTCCAGGCGCCAGCTCGTGCCGCGCGGGATGTTGATGTAGTCGCCCTCGCGATACGTCATGTGGCCGTAGTCGCAGAAGAACGAGCCCTCGCCGCGGTGGAAGAAGAGGATCATGTCGCCGTCGCCGTTGCGCGCGAGGTCGGGCATGGAACGCTCGAACTTCCAGAAGCAGACCTGCGTCTGCCCGTTGTGCATGAAGCGCTGCGCCTTCCACGGGCAGGGGTCGCTGTCGGCGAGGCGGTTGAGGTCCAGCAGCGTGAGCTCGAGCGGCCCCTCCCACTTCGTCCAGCCGGTGGGCTTGTGCTTGTGCAGGATGTGGCTGGCGGGCCCGAAGAAGCCGTTGCGCCCGTGCTCGCGCTCGTACAAGCCCTCGGGAATGTCGCAATGGGCCTGGCGCGTGTAGACGCCCTCGGCCTTCGGGAACGTGATCGGGTTCTTCATCGGGGCCTCTGCAAAACGTGTGGATTGAAGGGATCTGCGCCGCCGCGGCCGCCTCTCCCCCTGCGGACCCCGCCATGCCGGACAAGGGGCGCGAGGATTCTCGTGCGGGCGGCAATCCCCTGCTGCCCCTGCTGCCGTCCGAGACGGCGCCGACCGCGTCGGCGTCGATCCTGCCGCCGGATTGCGCTGTGTCAACGCGGCACCGGGCACCAGCCTTCACGCTCGCGGGTCGATTCCACGGCTGCGGCTCCGCTGCGCATGGTCAGCATTCGCCGCTCCGACACGAACCCACAGAAGGCGCTCGACGATGCTCTGCCCGAAATGCCACCGCCCCCTCGCCGATGCCGAGGGCGAACCCTACATCTGCTGCGCGGACGCACCCGTGCAATGGCGCTGCACCGGCTGCGGCAAGCTCAGCGAGGGTTTCGCCTTTCCCTACGGCAGCTGCCCGCACTGCGGCGGCAAGCTCGAATTGCGCGAGGATGCGAGCGCACGCGCCGGCGCGCAGGCGGCGACGCTGGCCGCGGTGCGCACGGCCTTCGAGATCGAGCTCGGCGGGCGCGCGTTCTACCAGTGCGCCGCGCTGGAGAGCGACGACGATGCGCTGCGCGCGCTCTTCGGCCGCTTCGCGGTGATGGAGGGCGAGCACATGGAGACGCTCTCGCGCCGCTATCACCTCGACCTGCCCAACTCCTCGCCCGCGTTCCGCCTCGAGACCGCTGCCGTCTACGCGGGCGCCAGCGCCTCGCCCCGCAGCGCGCAGGAGCTTTTCGAACTCGCGATCGCGCTCGAGCAGCGCGCCGCCGCGTTCTACGAGGAGCGCTCGCAGCACTGCCCGCCCGACTCCGCCGAGCGCCGCCTCTACGACGAACTCGCGGCCGAGGAGCGCGAGCACGCGGCGCTGCTGCTCACCGAGTTCTCGCGCTGGCGCGAGGGCAAGCCCGGCTTCTTCAGCCCGGTGACGCCGGCCGGCCAGGGCACGCCGCTGAACGCCGCGCAATTGCTGCTGGCGCCGCACGACGGACAGCGCGTGGCCGTCGAGTGCGGCGACGAGAAGCTCACCTACGCCGAGCTGCGCGACCGCGTCGGCCGCGCCGCCGCGGCCTGGCGCGCGCGCGGCCTCAAGCCGGGCGACCGCGTCGCCGTGAAGCTGCCCGATGGCCTGGACTGGATCGTCTGCTGGCTGGGCACGATCTGGGCCGGCGGCGTGGCCGTGGGCGTGAACCCGCGCGTTCCCGCGCCCGAGTGGCAGTACATCCTCGAGGAAGCCGGCTTCAACGTCATCGTCGCCGAGTCCGACGCCGACACGCCCGAGCCCTGGCGCTCGCGCCTCATCACGCTGGCCGAAGGGCGCAGCCTGGTGGCCGCGGCGAAACCCGTCGAGCCCGCGCTCGTCGACCCGGAGACGCCCGCGTTCTGGCTTCACACCTCGGGCACTTCGGGCAAGCCCAAGGCCGTCGTGCACGCGCACCGCTGCGTGCGCGAGGTCGGCCGCATCTCGGCCGAGCGCATGGGCATCCGCAGCGACGACCGCCTCTTCGCCAGCTCCAAGCTCTTCTTCGCCTACCCGCTCACCAACCTGCTGCTGGCCGGGCTGCGCCTGGGCGCCACGCTCATCCTCGACCCGCAGTGGCCGACGCCGGACACGGTGGCGCAGACCATCATCGCCAAGCGCCCGACCATCCTCTTCAGCGTGCCCTCGCTGTACCGCACCATCCTGCACGACGGCCGCGCCGCCGCCGTCACGCAGGCCGGCGTGCGCATGTGCATCTCCGCCGGCGAGGCGCTTCCGGCCAGCCTGCGCCAGGCCTGGCGCGAGGCCACCGGGCTGCCCATGATCGACGGCTACGGCGCCTCCGAGGTGCTGGTGCTGGTGCTCACCGCCGCCGAGGGCGACGACGCGCTGCAGGCCTCGCCCGGCACCGAGGTCGAGCCGCTGGATGCGCAGGCGGTGGCCGCGGGCACGCCGACGCGGCTGCTGATCCGCAGCCCGATGCAGGCGCTGGGCTACCTGGACCGCCCGGCGGCGCAGGCCGACAGCTTCCGCGACGGCCGCTTCTGTCCGGCCGACCTGTTCGTGCGCACGGAGAGCGGCAGCTGGCGCTTCGCCGGACGCGAGGATTCGATGGTCAAGGTCAAGGGCCGCTGGGTGAACCTGGTCGACCTCGAGGAGCAGCTCGGCGCCGGCCTGCCCGGGCTGCGCGAAGGCGCCACCGTGTGGGTCAACGACGCCGACGGCATGGGCTCCATCGCCTACTTCTACGCCACCAGCGCCGAAGCCGAGGACGCACTGCTCGCCGAGCTGCAGCGCCGCATCGCCACGCTGCCGCCCTACAAGCGCCCGAGCCGCCTGCTGCCCATCGACATGCTGCCGCGCACGCCCACCGGCAAGCTGCTGCGGCGCAAGCTGCAGGAGCTGGAGCAGGCGATGAGCTGAGCTGCGCAGGCCGCGCTCACTCCACGCGCTCGCACACCAGTTCGTCGCGGTGGCCGAAGCCCAGCGAGTTGTCGATGAGGTAGAGGCGCTGCGGCCGGAAGCGGTACCAGGCGACGAGGGAGAGGGCGCGCGCGATCGCCAGCGGCGCGGCGCCGGCGCGGCCGACGAGCGGGAAGCGCCGGCCGTACAAGGCGATGGCCTGCTCGCGCGCCTGCCCCTGCAGCGGCTCGCACACGCCCTCGGCCTGCAGGCCCTTGATCTGCGGCCAGTCGCTGTAGTCCTGCTGGATCGTCACCGCGCAGCGCGGGTTTCGCGTCAGGTTCTGCGCGTGCCGCGTCTGCGGCTTGGAGAGGAAGACGAGGTCCAGATCCTCGTGCGCGTAGAAGACGGCCGCGGCCCAGGGCAGCTCACCGTCGAAGGTGGCCAGCGTCATCACGTGGTGCGCCTGCAGCAGCGCCAGCGCGCGCGCGCGCAGCGCACTCCGGGATGCATTCACCGCGGCGGCTCCGGACCCTCCGCGCCCGCGGTCGCCTCGGCCCGGCTGCTGCCGCCCTGCTCCTGCAGCCGCTTGAGGCGGTAGGCCAGCTGCGGCCGCGTCAGGCCCAGCAGCCGCGCCGCCGACGAGAGGTTGCCGCGCGCCTTGTCGACCGCGGTCTCGAGCAGCATCGCCTCCACGCGGTCCAGCGTCATGACGCCATTGAAGACCGCCTCGCACAAGGCCTTTCCGGCCTCCCAGTTGCCGCCGCCGAGGCTGTCGACCATCTCGAGTCCGGCCTCGTGCAGCTGCTGCGTGCTGCTCGGGAAGAGGTGCTGCACCTCGATGCGCGAACCCGCGGGCGCAAGGATGACGCCGCGCTCGACCATGTTCTGCAGCTCGCGCACATTGCCCGGCCAGGCGTAGGACAGCAGCGCGCGCTTGGCCAGATCGGTGAAGCCCCGCAGCTTCTTGCCGTTGAGCGTGGCGTGCTTGTCGAGGAAGTGGCGCGCCAGCGGCGAGATGTCCTCCTTGCGCTCGCGCAGCGGCGGGATGTCGATCTGGTAGGCGTTGAGCCGGTAGTAGAGGTCGGAGCGGAAGCGCCCGGCCTTCACCTCATCGGCGAGCTTCTGGTTCGTCGCCGCGACCAGACGCACGTCGACCTTGCGCGGCTCGCCGCCGCCCAGGCGCTCGACCTCGCCCTCCTGCAGCACGCGCAGCAGCTTGCTCTGCGCGGGCAACGGCAGCTCGCCGATCTCGTCGAGGAAGAACGTGCCGCCGTCGGCACGCTCGAAACGGCCCGGACGCGCGGTGAGCGCTCCGGTGTAGGCGCCCTTCTCGACGCCGAAGAGTTCGGCCTCGACGAGTTCGTGCGGCATCGCGGCGCAGTTGACGGCGACAAAGGACTTGTCGGCGCGCCGGCTCATGCGGTGCAGCGCGCGCGCAAAGAGTTCCTTGCCCACGCCCGTCTCGCCCAGCAGCAGCACGCAGATCTGCGTGCCCGCGGCCGCGCGCAGCAGTTCCCAGGCGGCGCGAAAGCCCGGCGACTGGCCGATCATCTCCGCGCCCATGCCGTCCTTGAGGTCGATCGTCGAGCGCAGCTGCACCACCTGCGTCTGCAGCTCGAAGAGCTGGTCGGCGATCGACTCGGGGGTGAAGAAGCGCATGTGCTGCGCAGCGTCCTCCCACTCCTCGACCGGCTTGCCGACGATGCGGCAGTTCTCGTACCCCATGCCCACGCACTCGACTTCCTTGAAGAGGATGGGCCGCCCCATGAAGGCCGAGCCGTAGCCGCAGGCGTAGCCGATCTGCGTCCAGCACACGGGCTCGTGGTGGATGCCGTAGTAGTGGCGGTGCCACTGCCCCTCCCAGGAGTTCTCCCAGATGAACTCGCCGTAGAAGCGGCCGCTGCGGCGGTCGAGCTCGAGCGCCACCGGCTGCACGCGCACGATGCCCTCCAGCGTGTGCAGGCGCGGCCCGGTCATGAAGGCCTCGGCGTCGGGGTGCTCCTGCGCGCGCTTGCGCGCCAGCTCGGCGTCGCGCACGCCCGAGGCATAACCCATGCGCATCAGAAGCCCTTGCGCGCGCTCCATGCCCAGGGTGTCGATGAGCTCGCGCCGCAGCAGCGCCTGCGCTTCCGCGTGCACGAGCAGCATGCGGTTCTCGTTCAGCCAGATCTGCCCGCTCTCGGGGCAGAAGCGCACCGGCGGATGCGAGGGCTCGCCCGCATCCGGCGGCGTCACGCTTCTCAGACGCGTCATCGGCCCACTCCGTGGTCGGCAAGCGCCGCTTTTAGGCGCTGGACAGCAATCAGGCCTTGAACAGGGTCAATTTCGACCGGTCCCTAGGGGATAACGCGTATCCGCCGGTACGACCCGCCCACCTCCTGCCCGCACTTGATCAATTGATGCATTCGGGGCGGATGGCCGGACCGATTTCACGAATTGAGCAAGTGCACTGCGGGCGCATGCAGCCCCCGCCCCGGCCGGCCCGAGCGAAGCGGCGCGTCGGGATAGGGATGAACCCTCGAAAGCAGGCCGAATCGGCGCCCGGGCCGCGGACTGGCACGCCAAGTGCAAACAGGCCGGCACGGCTCGATCAGGGCCGGCCGACGTTCCACCCTCGAACGAACAGGAGACATTCAATGAAGTTCCCGGTCCCGCACGACGTCAAGGCCAAGACCATCCCAGGCACCGAAGGCTGGGAGCGGATGTATCCGTACCAGTACCAGTTCGTCACCGACGACCCCGAGCGCAACCAGTACGAGAAGGACACGTTCTGGTTCTACGACGGGCTGCACTACCCCGAGCCGCTCTATCCCTTCGACACCATCTGGGACGAGGCTTGGTATCTCGCGCTCTCGCAGTTCAACAACCGCATCTTCATGGTGCCGCCGGTGCGGGGTGTCGATCACCGCATGATCAACGGCTACGTCTACATCTCGCCGGTGCCGGTGAAGAACCCGGACGAGATCGGCAGCCGCGTGCCGCACTTCATGGAGCGCGCGGGCTATTACTACAAGAACTGGGACGAGCTCGAGGCGAAGTGGAAGGTGAAGATGGAGGCCACCATCCGCGAACTCGAGACGTTGCAGATCCCGGCGCTGCCCGAGATGGAGGACATGAGCATCGTCACCGACGCCATCGGCGAATCGCGCGGCTACCACCTGCTCAAGGCCTACGACGATCTCATCAACCTCGGGATCAAGTGCTGGCAGTACCACTTCGAGTTCCTGAACCTGGGCTACGCGGCCTACGTGTTCTTCCTCGACTTCGTGCAGAAGCAGTTCCCGAGCATCCCGGCGCAGCGCGTGACGCAGATGATCTCGGGCATCGACGTCATCATGTACCAGCCCGACGAGGAGCTGAAGAAGCTCGCCGCCAAGGCCGTCGAGCTGGGGATCGCCGACCTCGTCAAGGCCAGCCCCGAGTGGAGCGTCGTCGAGGCCGGCCTGCGCGCCAGCGACAAGGGGCGCGAGTGGCTGATGGCGCTGAACCTCGCCAAGGAGCCCTGGTTCAACGTCTCCACCGGCACCGGCTGGTTCCACCACGACCGCTCGTGGAACGACCAGATGAACGTGCCGCTGACGGGCATCCAGACCTACATCGACAAGATCCGCGCCGGCGTCTCCATCGAGCGCCCGACGGAGAAGGTGCGCGCCGAGCGCGACCGCATCACCGCCGAGTACCGCGACCTCATCACCAACGAGGCCGACCGCAAGCAGTTCGACGAGCTGCTGGGCTGCGCCAAGACGGTGTTCCCGTACGTCGAGAACCACCTCTTCTACGTCGAGCACTGGTTCCACTCGGTGTTCTGGAACAAGATGCGCGAGGTCGCGGCCATCCTGCAGACGCACGGCGTCATCAAGGAGGTCGAGGACGTCTGGCTGCTGCGCCGCGACGAGATCAAGCAGGCGCTGTGGGACATCGTCACCGCCTGGGCCACCGGCGTCACGCCGCGCGGCACCAAGACCTGGCCGCCGGAGATCGAGTGGCGCAAGGGCGTGATGGAGAAGTTCAAGGCCTGGGCGCCGCCGGCGGCCATCGGCACCGCGCCCGAGGTCATCCAGGAGCCCTTCACCATCGTGCTCTGGGGCGTGACCAACAAGTCGCTCGCCGACTGGGCCGAGGTGCAGGACATCGGCGACCCCGAGAAGGTGAACGAACTCAAGGGCTTCGCCGGCAGCCCGGGCATCGTGCAGGGCAAGGCGCGCGTGTGCCGCACCGTGGCCGAGGTCGGCGAGCTCAAGGAAGGCGAGATCCTGGTCGCGCCGACCACCTCGCCGTCCTGGGCGCCGGCCTTCGCCAAGATCGGCGCCTGCATCACCGACGTCGGCGGCGTGATGAGCCACGCGGCCATCGTCTGCCGTGAGTACGGCATGCCGGCGGTGGTCGGCACCGGGCACGCGACCAAGATCATCCGCACCGGCATGATGCTGCGGGTGGATGGCTCCTCGGGCCTGATCAGCATCCAGCGCTGAACATGGAGGCAGCCGTGCAAACGTTGTCACCGCACGCGTCGAACCCGCAGACCGCACCCACGGTGCGCTGGTTCGAGGAATGCGACAAGGACTCGCTGCCCGAGGTCGGCGGCAAGTGCGCGTCGCTGGGCGAGCTCATCCGCATGGGCGTGCGCGTGCCCCCGGGCTTCGCGGTCACCACGCACGGCTGCACCCGCTTCCTGCGCGAAGCGGGCATCCTGCCCGAGATCGGCAGGCTGCTTCAGGGCCTGCCGCACGACGACATCCCGCGGCTGGAGGAGGCCTCGGCCAGGATCCGCGAGATGATCGAATCGCGCCCGATGTCGATCGAGTTCGAGGACGAGATCGCCGAGGCCTACCGCTGCCTCTCGCTGCGCTGCGGCCTGCCGGCCACGCCGGTGGCGGTGCGCTCCAGCGCCACCGCGGAAGACCTGCCGGGCGCGAGCTTCGCCGGCCAGCAGGACACCTACCTCTGGATCCGCGGCGCCGACGAGGTGCTGCACCACGTGCGGCGCTGCATCTCCAGCCTCTACACCGGGCGTGCCATCGGCTACCGCCAGAAGATGGGTTTCGCGCACGACGAGGTCGCCATCAGCGTGGGCGTGCAGAAGATGGCCAACGCCTACACAGCGGGCGTGATGTTCACCGTGCACCCGGCCAACGGCGACCGCTCGGTGATCGTCATCGACTCCAACTACGGCTTCGGCGAGTCGGTGGTCTCGGGCGAGGTCACGCCCGACCACTTCGTCGTCAACAAGGTGACGCTGGACATCACCGAGCGCACGATCTCGCGCAAGGAGCACTGCTACACCGTCGACCTGAAGACGCAGCGCAGCCACCTGATGGAGGTGCCCATCGAGCGCCAGATGGTGCAGTCGCTGGTCGACGACGAGATCTCGGAACTGGCCTGGATGGGCAAGCAGATCGAGAAGCACTACGGCCAGCCCATGGACGTCGAGTGGGCGGTCGACAAGGACGTGCCCTCGGGAAGCAACATCTTCATCCTGCAGGCGCGCCCCGAGACGGTGTGGAGCGCCAAGGCCAAGGCCGCCGCCGCGGACTCCAGCAAGGAGGCCACCTCGGCCATGAACTACATCGTCTCCGGCCTGCTCTCGGGCCGGAAGGTGAGCTGACAAGAACCCGAAGGAGGGCCAAGCGTGCTCGTACGCAACTGGATGAAGCCGACACCCGAGACGGTGACCGGCGAGACGCTGCTCAGCGAAGCCAACCGCATCTTCTCCGAGACCAGCGTGCAGGGCCTGCCGGTGGTCGAGGATGGCCGCCTGCGCGGCCTGCTCACGCGCGCCAACTGCCTGCGCGCCGCGCACCACGTGGCGCGCACGCAGAGCCCCGACGAATTCGCCTTCTTCTCGACGCGGCTGCGCGTGCGCGACCTCATGGTGCGCAACCCCGCCACCGTGCAGGCCGACGACACCATGGAGTCCGTGCTGCAGAAGGGCCAGGAACTGCAGATCGCGCAGTTCCCGGTGATGGATCATGGCAGCGTGGTCGGACTCATCTCGGCCAACGAGGTGTTCGCGCTCGCGGCGCACTTCCTCGGCGCCTTCGAGCGCCGCAGCGGCGTGACGCTGGCGCCGATGGCCATCGCCGCCGGCGCCATCGGCCGCGTCACCGACACCGTCGAGAAGACCGGCGCGGAGGTGGTGGCGATCTACCCCATCGGCTGCGGCAAGCCGGGCACGGCGCTGAAGAAGCTGATCGTTCGCTTCCACGGTCCGAGCGTCGAGACCGTGGTCGCGGCGCTCGAGGGCGCGGGATACCCGGTCATCGAATCGGTGCAGGACGCGCAGGCGGTCGCCAAGGCGGCCGCCTGATCCGCGGCCGCGCGCAGGAACACACCCCCAACGACAGGAGCACTCACAAAATGGATCTTCGCAGCTACATCGCCCAATGCGAGCAGGCCGGCGAGCTCAAGCGCATCGGCGCCGAGGTCGACTGGAACCTCGAGGTCTCGCACATCTCCAAGCTGGTCGAGGAGAGCAAGGGCCCGGCGCTGCTGTTCGAGAACGTCAAGGGCTACTCGACGCCGATCTTCACCGGCGCCTTCGCCACCACCAAGCGCCTGGCCATCATGCTCGGCCTGCCGCACGGCAACAGCCTGTGCGAATCGGCGCACGCGTGGATGAAGAAGAGCATCAGCGCCGAAGGCCTCATCAAGGCCAAGGAGGTCAAGGACGGCCCGGTGCTCGAGAACGTCATCCAGGGCGACAAGGTGAACCTGGAGATGTTCCCCGTGCCGCGCTTCTTCCCGCTGGACGGCGGGCGCTACATCGGCACCACGGTCTTCGTCGTGCTCAAGGACCCCGAGACCGGCGAGACCAACCTCGGCACCTACCGCATGCAGATGCTCGACGACAAGAGCTGCGGCGTGCAGATCCTGCCCGGCAAGCGCGGCGAGCGCATCATGAAGAAGTACGCCAAGATGGGCAAGAAGATGCCTGCCGCGGCGGTCATCGGCTGCGACCCGCTGCTCTTCATGGCCGGCACGCTGATGCACAAGGGCGCGAGCGACTTCGACATCACCGGCACCGTGCGCGGCCAGCAAGCCGAGTACCTGATGGCGCCCCTGACCGGGCTGCCCGTTCCCGCCGGCGCCGAGATCGTGCTCGAAGGCGAGATCGACCCCAACAACTTCCGCCCCGAGGGGCCGTTCGCCGAGTACACCGGCTACTACACCGACGAGCTGCACAAGCCCATCCCCAAGCCGGTGCTCGAGGTCAAGCAGATCCTGCACCGCAACAAGCCCATCCTCTGGGCCACCGGCCAGGGCCGCCCGGTCACCGACGTGCACATGCTGCTGGCCTTCACGCGCACGGCCACGCTCTGGACCGAGCTCGAGAAGATGAAGATCCCGGGCATCCAGAACGTCTGCGTGCTGCCCGAGTCGGCCGGCCGCTTCTGGGCCGTGGTTTCGGTGAAGCAGGCCTACCCCGGGCACTCGCGCCAGGTCGCCGACGCGGTGATCGGCAGCAACACCGGCAGCTACGGCATCAAGGGTGTGATCACGGTCGACGAGGACATCGCCGCCGACGACCTGCAGCGCGTCGTCTGGGCGCTGTCCTGCCGCTACGACCCCATGCGCGGCACCGAACTCATCAAGCGCGGCCGCTCGACGCCGCTGGACCCGGCGCTCGACCCGAACGGCGACAAGCTCACCACCTCGCGCATCCTCATGGACGCCTGCATCCCCTACGAGTGGAAGCAGAAGCCGGTCGAGTCGCGCCTGGACGAGGAGACGGTCGCCCGCATCCGCGGCCGCTGGGCCGAGTTCGGGCTGAGCTGATCGCAGAACGGAGAACGGAGAAAGACGATGGCCACCAAGACCGCCAAGGCGCCCACGCCGCCGAAGTCCACCCCGAACGATGCCCTCAGGCGCGCCCGCAACGCCGAACTCGGGCGGCTGCTCTCGAGCCTGCCTTGCCCGCAGGCGCTGCTGTGCGTGCGCGCAGGCGAGGCCACCGACATCGCCGCGGTGACGGCGATGTGGGTCTCCTACGACCCGGTGATCATCGCCGTCTACCTGCACCCGGGCATGCGCACGCACGCCCTCGTCAACCAGGGCCGGCACTTCACGGTCAACGTCGTCGACGAGGCGCAGAACGCCAAGGCACTGCTGGCCGGTTCGATCAAGGGCGACGACCCCGACAAGCTGGAGAAGCTCGCGCTGCGCCTGGAACCCTCGGAGTCGGTCGCCAGCCCGCGCGTGGCCGGAAGCGCGGCGAGCTACGAATGCCGCGTGCTCAAGGTCGCGGCCTGCGGCGACCACGACCTCTTCCTCGGCCTCGTCACCGGCTGGAGCGTGCGCAAGGGCGGCAAGCCCGTGGTGCGCTTCGGCGGCCAGAGCCACAGCGTCGGCGCCGCCCTCGAAGGGCCGGCCGTCAAGTACCCGCATTGAAGGGCGCGCCTGCGCGCCCAAGGCAGCACTGGAGATCCGCATGGACAAAGCCAAGAACGTGAAGCTGGTCATCCTCGACGTCGACGGCGTGATGAGCGATGGCCGCATCGTCATCGACGACAACGGCGTCGAGCAGCGCAACTTCGACATCAAGGACGGCTTCGCCGTCGTCGCGCTGCAGATGTGCGGCATCGACGTGGCCATCATCACCTCGAAGAAGTCGGGCTCGGTGCGCCACCGCGCCGAGGAGCTGAAGATCAAGCGCTTCCACGAGGGCATCAAGAAGAAGACCGAGCCCTACGAGCAGATGCTGGCCGAGATGGGCATCGACGACTCGCAGGTCGCCTACGTGGGCGACGACCTCGTCGACCTCTCGATGATGAAGCGCGTGGGCTTCCCCGTGGCGGTGGCCGACGCCGTCGAGGAGGTGAAGAACGCCGCCGCCTACGTCACCAAGGCGCGCGGCGGCTACGGCGCGGTGCGCGAAGCCGCCGAGCTCATCCTCAAGACGCAGGGCAAGTGGGAGACCATCCTCGCCAAGATCGCCTGAAGGCGACGCCGCCGTTCACCGCCCATCACCCAATCCCACGTTCACGCAACGCCAACCAGGAGCACGTTCAAGTGGCCCAAGCCCCCCGCAGCAATCGTGAGTTCGTCGAGGCCCTCCTCGCCTCGGGCGACGCGGTGCGCATCGCACAGGAAGTCGACTGGGAGAACGAGGCCGGCGCCATCGTGCGCCGCGTCTGCGAACTCGCCGCCCCGGCCCCGCTCATGGAGCGCATCAAGGACTACCCCGGCTTCCGCTATTTCGGCGCGCCGCTGTCCACCTACCGCCGCATGGCCATCTCCATGGGCCTGGACCCCAAGACGCCGCTGCCCGAACTGGGCCGCGAGTACCTCAAGCGCACCAACGGCGAGCCCGTCGCGCCGGTGATCGTCAAGCGCGAAGAGGCGCCGTGCAAGGAGAACATCCTCACCGGCAAGGACGTCGACCTGTGCAAGCTGCCCGTGCCGCTCGTGCACGACGGCGACGGCGGCCGCTACGTCGGCACCTGGCACGCGGTGATCACCAAGCACCCGGTGCGCGGCGACGTGAACTGGGGCATGTACCGGCAGATGATGTTCGACTCGCGCACCATGTCCGGCGCGGTCTTTCCCTTCTCCGACCTCGGCAAGGCGCTCACCGAGTACTACCTGCCGCGCGGCGAGACCTGCCCCTTCGCCACCGCCATCGGCCTCTCGCCGCTGGCCGCCATGGCCGCCTGCGCGCCTTCGCCCATCCCCGAGCCCGAGCTCACCGGCATGCTCGCCGGCGAGGCGGTGCGCCTGGTCAAGTGCGAGACCAACGACCTCGAAGTGCCGGCCGACGCCGAGATCATCATCGAAGGCGAGATCCTGCCGGACTACAAGGTCGAGGAAGGGCCCTTCGGCGAGTACACCGGCTACCGCACCAGCCCGCGCGACTTCCGCGTCACCTTCCGCGTCAACTGCATCACCTACCGCAACAACGCGACGATGACGATCTCCAACATGGGCGTGCCGCAGGACGAGGGGCAGCTGCTGCGCTCGTTCTCGCTCGGCCTGGAGCTGGAGAAGCTGCTCAAGAGCCAGGGCATCCCGGTCACCGGCGTCTACATGCACCCGCGCTCGACGCACCACATGATGATCGTGGGCGTGAAGCCGACCTACGCCGGCATCGCCATGCAGATCGCGCAGCTGGCCTTCGGCTCCAAGCTGGGCCCGTGGTTCCACATGGTGATGGTGGTCGACGACCAGACCGACATCTACAACTGGGACGAGGTCTATCACGCCTTCTGCACGCGCTGCAACCCCGAGCGCGGCATCCACGTCTTCAAGAACACCACCGGCACCGCGCTCTATCCGCACGCCAGCCCGCACGACCGCAAGTATTCGATCGGCTCGCAGGTGCTCTTCGACTGCCTGTGGCCCGTGCACTGGGACAAGATCAACGACGTGCCCTCGCTCGTCTCCTTCCGCAAGGTCTACCCGCAGGAGGTGCAGGACAAGGTGCTCTCCAACTGGACCAACTACGGCTACCCGCCGGTCGCCGGCTGATCGATCGGCACGCAGCAAAGGACGAACGCAATGAGTCAATGGGAAGTCTTCGTCTCCGACCTGGCCGAACTGCCCGAGGGCAGCGACCTGGAGCTGACGATCCGCACGCTCGACCCGGGCATCCACAAGTACACCTACAAGCGCGCCAAGGTGCGCGTCTCGGCCAAGCCGGACGCGTTTCCCGACACCCTGCAGGTGCGCTACCAGCGCGGCCAGCTCGCGCCGCAGCGCTTCTCGGTGAAGGTGCTGGAGGAAGTCGAGCGCCTGCCCGCCAAGTACCGCTGACGGCGAAAGGGGCAAGCGCAATGGCCTGGCGTGACCTGCGAGCCTTGATCGACGGCCTGGGCAGCGGCGTGCGCCGCGTGAGCGAACGCTTCTCGCCGCGCTTCGAGATCGCCGCCGCACTGCGCGAGGCGCGCGCGGACGCGCCGGCGCTGCTCTTCGACTCGGTCGAGGGCTACCCGGGCTGGCGCGTCTACGGCAATCTCATCGCCAACCGGCAGCGCCTGGCGCAGGCCTTCGAGACGACGCCGGATCGGCTTGCCGAAACCTATCTGCAGCGGCGCCAGCAGGGCATCGATCCCGTGGGCGCGACGCAGGTGCCGGTGAAGGACGTCGTCGTCACCCACGACGACGACCTCACCGGCCTGCTGCCCATCCTCACCCACCACGAGCTCGACGCCGCGCCCTACATCACCACCGGCGTCGTGCTCTGCAGCGAACCGGGCACGGGCCGCCGCGGCATGGGCATCCACCGCATGCAGGTGCACGGGCCGCGCCGCCTGGGCCTGTTCCTGGCCAACCCGCCGCTGACCCTCTTCCACGCCGCGGCCGAGGCGCGCGGCGAGCCGCTCGAGGTGGCGATCGCGCTCGGCCTGGAGCCGGCCATCGTCGTCGCCTCGGTGTGCAAGGTCGGGCCGCTGGTGCCCGACAAGATGGCCATCGCCGGCGCGCTGCGCGGCGAGCCCGTGCCGCTGATCCGCGCCGAGACGGTGGACGTGATGGTGCCCGCGCGCGCCGAGATCGTCATCGAGGGCCGCGTGCTGCCCGGCGTGCGCCAGCACGAAGGCCCCTTCGGCGAGAACACCGGCGCCTACTTCAGCAACGAGAGCGCCGTCATCGAGGTCACGGCCGTCACGCACCGCCGCGAACCGCTCTACCCCGGCCTCACGCCCTGGGCGGCGGACGTCGACATGCTGCTGTGGCTGGCCGCCGGCACGGAGATGCTGCGCCAGCTGCGCGAGCACGTCGCCGGCGTCGCCGACTTGGAGATCGCCAGCGGCACGGCCGGCTTCTCCATGGTCATCGCCGTCAGCGGCAGCTCGCGCTCGGAGGTGCGCCGGCTCATCCAGCTCGCGCTGGCCTTCGACAAGCGCCTGAAGTCGGTGACCGTGGTCGACGACGACGTCGACATCCGCAACCCGCGCGAAGTCGCCTGGGCCATGGCCACACGGCACCGGCCCGCGCACGATACGATCATCATCGCCGGCACCGACGCCTACGTCATCGACCCCTCGGCCAGCGGCGCCGGCCAGGGTTCGAAGATCGGCTTCGACGCCACGCGCGGCGAGGGCAGCGGCGCCGAGAAGGCGCGGCTCGAGCCCGCGGCGCTGGCCAAGGCGCGTGCGCTGCTGGGCGAACTGATGATCTGAGAACCCGAAGCGCCGGCGAGAGGCCGGCGCGACGAAGAGGATGACGATGCGACTCGTGGTGGGAATGTCCGGGGCCAGCGGCGCGATCTACGGCGTGCGCATCCTCGAGGTGCTGAAGGAACTGCAGATCGAGACGCACCTGGTGATGTCCGACTCCGCCAAGCGCACCATCATCTACGAGACCGATCGCAGCATCGAGGAGATGAAGGCGCTGGCCACGCACGTGCACGAGCTGAACGACGTCGGCGCCTGCATCTCCAGCGGCTCCTTCCGCCACGACGGCATGGTGATCGCCCCCTGCTCGATCAAGACGCTCTCGGCGCTGGCGCATTCCTTCAACACCAACCTGCTCATCCGCGCCGCCGACGTCACCCTCAAGGAGCGCCGCAAGCTCGTGCTCATGGTGCGCGAGACGCCGCTGCACCTCGGCCACCTGCGCCTCATGACCCAGGTCACCGAGAGCGGCGCCGTGCTCGTGCCGCCGCTGCCGGCCTTCTACCACCGGCCCAAGACGCTGGAGGAGGTCATCGACCAGTCGGTGAACAAGGCGCTGGACCAGTTCGGCATCGACTGCAGCCTCTTCCGGCGCTGGACCGGCAACGAAGAGCGCGAACATGCCCGCGCCCGCAGCGCCGAGCGTGGCTGAAGCCGCGCTAAGGGCGTCCACGTTCTCGGGCGTGGTCTGCAGCGGCGTCGGCGAGGCGGCCGGCTTCCTCGCCATCGACTGGGTGCGCGACGGAATGCGGCACGCCTTCGGTTTCGAACCCTGGCCGGGCACGCTGAACCTGCGCATGGACGGCGCCGACTGGCAGCGCTGGCGCGCCCGCCTGTTCGAGCACCCGGCCATCGTCCTTGCGCCCGCACCGGGCTTCTGCCCCGCGCGCTGCTTCGCCGTGCGCCTGGCCGACCGCATCGACGGCGCGATCGTCTTCCCCGAAGTCCCCGGCTACCCGCAGGACAAGCTGGAAATCGTCGCCCCGCTGCATCTGCGCACCGCACTCGCGCTGCAGGACGGCGACCGCCTGCGCGTGCAGGTGAATCCCGCAGCAGGCTCATGAGCAAGACCACCCGCACCCTGGACGAGCCCACGCTCGAACTGCTCGCCGATGGCAGCCCGGTCCTGCTGCTGAGCGCCGACGCGAAAGGCCGCCCGCACGCCACCTACTCCTGGGCGATCGCGCTGACCGGCAAGCGCCTGCGCATCGCCGTCGATCGCGGCGGCCACACCAGCACCAACTGGCGCAAGAGCGGTCAGGCCGCGGTGCAGATCGTCGGTCAGGGCGGCCGAAACCTGCTCATCGACGGCCGCGCAAGGCGACTCGCCCCGGCATTGCATTGCGAAGCCGCGATGGAACCCTGGGAACTCGCCATCCGCGGCGTGCTCGACCAGTCCTGGCCCGGAGTTGCCACCAGCACCCTGCGCTACCGCTGGCCGCGCGAACGCGCCGCCGGGATGCGGCGCTTCGAGCGGTCGCTGTACCGCGAACTGCTGCAGGCTTTCGGCGAGGGACGCTCTTCGATGTGGAAGGAGTAACGGGTCGCGGTGTCGACATCCCCCGGCAGAAGCGGGGTATCGCTATGCGTCGCCGACCGCGGCAGCGCCGTCCGCATCGGCCTCGGCCCCTTCGCCTGCGCGCACCAGGGTGACCGGCATCGTCGCGGTCGACGCCACCGCCAGCGCCACCTTGCCCAGGCCCACGCCTTCGGGATGGCCGGCGCCGCGGGCACCCATCACGACCAGTCCGCAGCCGTAGTTCTCGGCCAGTTCGACGATCAGGTTCTCGGGCGCGCCGCCGGCAACCTCGCTCTCGAAGCCGTGCCCGGCCGCCTCGAGCAAGGCCTCGGCCTCGCGCAGCAGGTCCGCCCCGGCAGAGCGGCGCACGGCTTCGATCCGCTCCGCGTCGTGCGCAGTCATGACCTCGTAGAGCGAGGCCGGCTCCTGCACGTTGGCGAGCACGAACTCGCACGGCAGACCGGCCGCGGCCAGTTCCATCGCCCAGCGCAGCGCCCGCAGCGCCCCCGCCGAACCATCGATCGCCACCAGCAGCTTCATCACGGACTCCCTCCACGGACCATCACCGCGCCGATGATGCCAGCGCGCCGGCCCACCCGCGCGGACGGCTTTGCAGGCATGATTGGCGCATGAGCATCCGCAACCTCGACGCCCTCTTCGACCCGGCATCCGTGGCCGTCATCGGTGCTTCGACGCGCCCCGGCCGCGTCGGCAGCACGGTGTGGCGCAACCTGCGCCACGGCGGCTACGCCGGCACGCTGATGGCCGTGAACCCGAACGCGACCGAGCTCGACGGCATCCCCGTCGCCGCTCGCGTGCAGGACCTGCCGCAGGCGCCCGAACTGGCCGTCATCTGCACGCCGCCGGCCACCGTCCCCGGGCTGATCGCGCAGCTCGGCGCACAGGGCACGCGCGCCGCGGTGGTGATGACGGCGGGCCTCACCCCGGCGCAGAAGCAGGCGATGCTCGACGCCGCGCGCGTGCACCTGCTGCGCATCGTCGGGCCCAACTGCCTCGGCCTGCTGGCGCCGCACGCGCGGCTGAACGCCAGCTTCTCGCACGTGGACGCGGCGCCGGGGACGCTGGCCTTCATCTCGCAATCCGGCGCGCTGGCGACCTCGATGCTCGACTGGGCGCGCGGACGCGGCGTCGGCTTCTCGACGCTGGTGTCGCTGGGCGAGCGCTCGGACGTCGACTTCGGCGACCTGCTCGACTGGCTCGCCAGCGACGCGCGCACGCGCGCCATCCTGCTCTACATCGAATCGATCGAGGCGCCGCGCAAGTTCATGTCGGCGGCGCGCGCGGCCGCGCGCAACAAGCCGGTGATCGTCGTCAAGGCCGGGCGCTCGACGCAGGGCGCGGCGGCAGCAGCCTCGCATACCGGGGCGCTGGCCAGCGCCGACATCGTCTTCGACGCCGCCATCCGCCGCGCCGGCATGCTGCGCGTGGACACGCTGCAGGACCTCTTCGTCGCCGCCGAGGTCTTGTCGCACATGCGCGGCAACCTCATCGACGACGACACGACCGCGCCCGAGCGGCTGACGCTGGTCACCAACGGCGGCGGGGCGGGCGTCATGGCCGCCGACGCCGCGGCCGCTGCCGACCTCGACCTGGCCGAGCTGCCGCAGGCGACACGCCGCGCGCTGGACGCCTTCCTGCCGGCCAACTGGTCGCGCGCCAATCCGGTGGACATCATCGGCGACGCCCCGGTCGAGCGCTACGTGCAGACGCTGCAGGCGCTGCTCGAGTCGCCCGAGACCGGGACGCTGGTCTTCATGCATTCGCCCACCGCGATCGTTCCCAGCGCCGACATCGCCGCCGCGCTGCTGCCGCTGGCGGCGGCGCAGCCGCAGCGCATCGTCGCCGGCTGGATCGGCGGGCCCGGCGTGGCACAGGCGCGCGAGCGCTTCCAGGCCGCGGGCGTCCCGAGCTACGACACGCCCGAGCAGGCGGTGCAGGCCTGCGCCATGCTCGCCACCTACCGCCGCAACCAGGCCTTGCTGCGACAGGCGCCCTCGGCGCACACGGCCCCGGCCACGCCCGATCTCGCGCGCATCGACGCCATCATCGGCGCCGCACTCGCCGAGGGCCGCGAGATGCTCACCGAGCCCGAGGCCAAGGCGCTGATGGAGGCTGCCGGCATCCCGGTCACCGGCACGCGCGTCGTCGGTGCCGACGCCGACGAGGCCGTCGCCGCGGCCGCCGCGATCGGCTACCCCGTGGTGCTGAAGATCCTCTCGCCCGACATCAGCCACAAGAGCGACGTCGGCGGCGTGGTGCTGCGCCTGGAGGACGAGGCCGCGCTGCGCCACGCCGTGCAGGCGATGCTCGCGCGCGTGCAGCGGCTGCGGCCGGACGCGCGCATCGCCGGCTTCACCGTGCAAAGCATGGTCATCCGGCCGCAGGCGCTGGAGCTCATCATCGGCAGCCACGTCGATCCGCTCTTCGGCCCGGTGATCCTCTTCGGCCAGGGCGGCACCGCGGTCGAGGTCGTCGCCGACCGCGCGGTGGCGCTGCCGCCGCTGAACGAGCCGCTGGCCAAGGCCTTGATCGCGCGCACGCGCATCGCGCGCCTGCTCGCGGGCTGGCGCGACGTCCCCGCGGCCGACCAGGCGGCGGTGGTGCGCGTGCTGACGACGCTGTCGCAGCTGCTCGCCGACGAGCCGCGCATCGCCGAGATCGACATCAACCCGCTGCTGGCCGACGCCAAGGGCGTGATCGCGCTCGACGCGCGCGTGCGCGTCGCGGCCGCGGCGCCGGGCGGCGCGGCGCGCTTCTCGATCCGGCCCTACCCGAGCGAACAGGTCGAGACCCTGAGCTGGCGCGAGCAGATGCTGACGCTGCGCCCGATCCGCCCCGAGGACGAGGCGCAGCACCTGGCGTTCCTCGAGCGGCTGGAGCCGATCGACATCCGCATGCGCGTCTTCTACAGCCGCCGCAGCATCGAGCCCAGCGAGCTGGCGCGCCTGACGCAGGTCGACTACGAGCGCGAGCTCGCCTTCGTCGCCACGCAAGGCGGCGGCGCGGCAGAGGAGACGCTGGCCGTGGCGCGCGCGACCATCGACCCCGACAACGTCGATGCCGAGTTCGGCATCGTCGTGCGCAGCGACCTGAAAGGCGGCGGCCTGGGCGAGCTGCTGATGCACAAGCTCATCCGCCATCTGCGCGAGCGCGGCACACAGCGCCTCGTGGGCATCGTGCTGCGCGAGAACGCACGCATGCGCGACCTGGCGCGCGTTCTGGGCTTCGCCGAAGAGCACACCGCGGTCGACGCCGACAGCGTGCGCGTCGTGCTGCCGTTGCGCTGACGCGGCGCGCCGCCTGTCTCTTCCGCCCCTCGAGCCTCTTGAAAGCGCGCGCGGCGGTCCCAGATCCGCTTGCATCGGGGCGGAATCGTGTCCGCCCGCCGACGACGGAGGATCCGCATGTACCGCAGCCTGTTTCCACGCGACCTGTTCGCCGAGTTCGACCGCCTGCAACGCGACCTGGGCGGCGCGTTCGAATACTCACCCGCCATCCGCGGCCTCGGTCGCGGCGGCTACCCGGCGCTGAACGTCGGCACCACGCCTGCCGGCGTCGAGGTCTTCGCATTCGCGCCCGGCCTGGACCCGGCGTCGGTCGACGTGCAGCTCGACCGCGGCGTGCTGACGCTCTCCGGCGAGCGCAAGGCCGCCGCCCCCGCGAGCAGCGACGAGAAGACCACGCTGCACCTGAACGAGCGCTTCGCCGGGCGCTTTCGCCGCGTCGTCAGCATGCCCGACGACATCGATCCGGCGAGCGTGAAGGCGACGTTCCGCGACGGCGTCCTGCGCGTGAGCGCCGAGCGCAAGGCCGCCGCGCAGCCGCGCCGCATCGAAGTGCAGTGAAGCCCGAAGGAGTCCGACCATGAATGAAGTCAAGCGCAACACCGAAACGCCCGCACGCCCGCTACCGGCGCTGCTGCCGCCAGTGGACGTGATCGAGGACGCCTCGGGAATCACCCTCTATGCCGACATGCCCGGCGTGCCGCGCGACAAGCTCGGCCTGCGCGTCGAGGGCGACCAGCTCACGCTCGAAGGCGACATCGACCTCGCCCTCGACGAGGGCCTGCAGTCCACGCACGCCGAGTTGACGCTGCCGCGCTACCGCCGCGCCTTCACGCTCAGCAAGGAGCTCGACGCCGGCCGCATCAGCGCCGAACTCGCGCAGGGCGTGCTGCGCGTGCGCATCCCCAAGGCCGAGCACGCCCAGCCGCGCCGCATCGAGGTGCACGTGGCCTGAGCGAGAACCGCCCCGGGCTCCGCCCGCGGGCGGCCGTGCCGTTCACGCCGGCGCTAGCATCGGCCATCGGACCTTCCGGTCCAGCGCCTCAGGGATCATGGCATGCGCATCGGACTTCGGCTGCGGCGATGGCCGCTCGCGGCTCTCGCCGCGCTCGCCGGCTGCGGCGGCGGCTTCTCGCTCTACTTCGGCGACGGCGGCTGGCCGCTGCAGCTCGAGGTGCTCGCGCCCAGGCGCATCGAGACCGGGCGGGACTTCACGGCCAGGCCAGGCGGCCTGGACAGCTACGGCGGGCTCCACTTCGAGTGGGACTTCGGCGACGGCAGCGGCACCGCGACGAACGCCGTCGCCACGCACCGCTACGACCAGGCCGGGAGCTACACGATCCGGCTGCGGGTCAGCGACCGCTGGGACAGCCTGCAGGCCAGCCTGAACGTCGAAGTCGGCAGCTGGTCCATCGTCGATGGTCGCCCCTGCACCGGCACCGGGAGCAGCGGCTGGTGCCAGCTCGAGGCGCCCGGCGGCAGCAGTGCGCGCTTCGATGGACTGTGGTTCTTCGGTCCCCGCGAAGGCATCGCGCGCGAGGAAGGCGGTGCCCTCTGGCGCAGCAGCGACGGTGGGCGGCACTGGACACGCGCAGGCACGAGCGCGCAGGCCGAGTTCGCCGGCGACGGCAGCGGCTGGGATCTGCGCGGCGGGCAACTCTGGCGCAGCCCGGGGCTCGATCGCGGCTGGCGGGCCGAAGGCACGCCGGATGGCACGCTGCAGGCGGCGCAGTTCGTCGACGAGCGGCACGGCTGGCTGCGCACGCGCGACTGCGACGGCTGCGCCGATCGCCTCCACCGCACGCAGGACGGCGCGCGCAGCTGGCAGCCGATGACGCTGCCCGCGGGCGCCGGCGCGGTGCATTTCGTCGATTCGCTGCAAGGCCTGGCCAGCGACGGCCGCAGCGCGGCCTGGACGACGCAGGACGGCGGCCTGAGCTGGACGCCGGCCGCAGTGAACTTCGGCGACCGCGGCGGCCGCGTGCAACGCATCGTCTTCGCCGGCACGCAGCAGGGCTGGATGCTGGTGGCCGACACCGCCGGCGCGTCGTGGCTGCTGCGCAGCAGCGACGGCGGGCGCAGCTGGACCGTGCCCGTGCCGGCACCCGTTGCGCACGTCGCCGACCTGGCCTTCGGCGACCCCAGCCACGGCTGGGCGGTGGGCGCGGACGGCGTGATCCTGGCCACGCGCGACGGCGGCCTGAGCTGGCAGGCACAGGCTTCGGGCAGTGCGCAGGCGCTGCGCGTGGTGGTCGCGCTCGATGCGCGCACCGCGTGGGCGGCGGGCGCCGGCGGTACGCTGCTCGCCACGGCCACCGGGGGACGCTGAGCGAACACGGAAGCGGCCGGCATCGCTAAGATCGCGCCATGGAAGTCAAGCTCGACAAGCGCTGGCCGATCGCCGTCGGCGTCGAACAGGCCTGGGCCGTGCTCTCGGACATCCGCGCCACCGCGGCCTGCATGCCAGGCGCGGCGATCACCGAGCAGGTCGATGACACGCACTACAGGGGCACGGTGCGCACGCGCATCGGCCCGGCGCAGATGCAATTCGGCGGCGAGATCGAGGTCAAGGCGCTGGACGCCGCGACGCGCTCGATGCAGATGCTCGGCAAGGGCGCGGACAAGTCGGGCTCCTCGGCGTCGATGGATCTGACGGCGCGGCTGGAACCCGCGGAGACGCCCGACACCTCGATCCTGACGGGGACGGCGACGGTTGTCGTCAGCGGCAAGCTCGCGCAGTTCGGCAACCGGCTTCTGGTACCGGTGAGCGACGCAATGCTGGCCCAGTTCGCCGACAACTTCCGCGCCGCCGCGGCGGCGGTGGCAGCGACGGCCGATGCTGCGGCCGGCCCGGGCGAGACCGTGGCCTCGCCCGGGCCGGCCGCAGCGCCGGCGCCGGTGCGCGAGCTCAACGCGCTGGCGCTGATGTGGCAGGTCTTCAAGGCCTGGCTGGCCCGACTCTTCGGCCGCAGGTCTTGATCCGCCGCGACCGGTCGCCTGCCGAAAACCCATGACGATCTCGCACGCTTGATGCAAGCGGTAGACCGCACGACCGCGACGCTGGCATGCTGCCGCGGACGAGCGTCCCGCTCGAAAGGGAGACGGCCATGAACGGCATCGATGTCGACGTCCTTCGCACCGCGATCGACTGGCAGGACCGCGGCCACCGCGTCGTGCTCGGCACCGTCGTGCGCACCTGGGGTTCGGCGCCGCGGCCGCCGGGCTCGCTGATGATCATCCGCGACGACGGCCAGGTCGCCGGTTCGGTGTCCGGCGGCTGCATCGAGGACGACCTGATCGGCCGCGTCGCCCGCGGCGAACTCGCCTCCAAGCTGCCTCAGCTCACCACCTACGGCGCCACCGCCGAGGAGGCGCAACGCTTCGGCCTGCCCTGCGGCGGCAGCGTGCAGGTGGTGCTGGAGCCGCTCTCGGCGCGCTCGCAGCTGCGCGAGCTGCTGGCGGCGATCGAGTCGCACCGCCTCGTCTCACGGCGGCTGGATCTGGCCACCGGCGTCGTCAAGCTGGCCGACACCGACGGCGGCGCGACGCTCGCGTTCGACGGCGCGACGCTCGTCACCGTGCACGGCCCGCGCCTGCGGCTGCTGATCATCGGCGGCGGACAGCTCTCGCGCTACCTGGCGAACCTGGCGGTGATGCTCGACTACCGCGTCACCGTCTGCGAACCGCGCGCCGAGTACCACGAGGGCTGGGAGGCGATGGAGGGCGTGACGCTCTCGCGCAGCATGCCCGACGACCTCGTGCTGGCCATGCATCTGGACGCCAACAGCGCCGTGGTCGCCGTCACGCACGACCCCAAGCTCGACGATCTGGCGCTGATGGAGGCGCTGCGCACGCCGGCCTTCTACGTCGGCGCCCTGGGTTCGCGCCGCAACAACGAGATGCGTCGGCAGCGGCTGCTGCAGTTCGACCTCACGCCCGAGGAGATCGCGCGCATGCGCGGCCCGGTGGGGCTGAAGCTCGGCGGCCTGACGCCGCCGGAAATGGCGGTCTCCATCATCGCGGAGATGACGGCGATGCGCCGCGGCATCGACCTCGCGGGCCCGCTGGCCGACTGGAGCGGCTCGACGACGAGCTGCGCCGTCAGCGCTGCCGCCACGGCAGCGGGGGCGACGCCCAGGCGCTGACGCCGTCCGCCCGCTTCGCGGCGGGCGGCCTGTGCCGAGGCGGCGGCGCTTCAGCGCCCGCGCAGGAAGAGCGCGTCGAGCTCCTTCATCGTCACCTGTCGCCAGGTGGGCCGGCCATGGTTGCAGTGATCGGCGCGCTCGGTGGCTTCCATGTCGCGCAGCAGCGCATTCATCTCCTCGACCGTCAGGCGGCGGTTGGCGCGCACGGCGCCGTGGCAGGCCATCGTCGCCAGCATGTCGTCGCGGCTCCTCTGCACGACGCGGCTCGCGCCCACCGCGTGCAGTTCGGCGAGCACCGCGCGCACGAGCTCGGTGAGATCGGCCTCCGGCAGCGCCGCTGGACGGCTGCGTACGGCCAGCGTCGCGGCGGAGAGCGGCGCCACGTCCAGGCCCAGGTCCATCAGCGCCTGCCGCTGCGATTCCGCGGTGGCGATCTCGGTCGGCGTCGCGGCGAAGCTGACCGGCACCAGCAAGGGCTGCGCCGGCATCGGCGCGCTGCCGCCATGCGCACGCTTGAGCCGCTCGTAGACGATGCGCTCGTGCGCCGCGTGCATGTCGACGATCACGAGGCCCTGCGCGTTCTCCGCCAGGATGTAGACGCCCCCGAGCTGGGCGAGCGCGCGGCCGAGCGGCCAGGCGTCGCCGGCCTCCGGCACGGCGGGCGCTGCGCCGGCGGACGCCCCTCCCGTCCAGCCCGGTGCCGGTTCGCGGGCGCGCACGAGCGACAGCGTGGACTGCAGGGGCTGCGGCATCGGCGGCAGGGCTCCGCGCGCAGGCGCCAAGGCTGGCGGCCCGGGGCCATCCGCGGCGCCGGCAAAGCCGTGCAACGGCACGGTCGCGCGACTCGTCGCAAGCGCCTCCTGCACCGCCGCGCGCACCGCCCCGTGCACGGCGCCGCCGTCGCGAAAGCGCACCTCGATCTTCGTCGGGTGCACGTTGACGTCGACGAGTTCCGGCGCGATCTGCAACTGCAGCACGTAGGCCGGCTGGCGGCTGCCGTGCAACTGGTCCTCGTAGGCGGCGCGGACGGCGTGCGCCAGCAGGCGGTCGCGCACGAAGCGGCCGTTGACGAAGAGGTACTGCTGGTCGGCGCGGCTGCGCGCGGCCTCGGGCCGGCCGATGCGCCCGCCCAGCACCAGCGGACCGCGCTGCACCGCCAGCGGCCGGCTCGCGGCGACGAAGTCGGCGCCGAGCACGTCGCCGATGCGCTGCGTCGGCGCGTCGTCCAGCAGCGGCGCGGGATGGGCGCGCCACTGGGCGACGAGCCTTCCTTCGTGCCACAAGGCGAAGCCCACATCCGGCCGCGCCAGCGCGTGCCGGCGCAGCGCCTCGAGCGCGTGCGCGAGCTCGGTGCCTTCGCTCTTCAGGAACTTGCGCCTCGCCGGCGTGTTGAAGAAGAGTTCGCGCACCTCCACCGTCGTGCCCACGCCGCGCGCCGCGGGCTGCAGTTCGCCGCCGCGCGCGTCCAGCCGCGTGGCGTGCGCCGCATCCGGCGTGCGGCTGATGAGCGAGAGCTCGGCCACCGAGGCGATGGCCGCCAGCGCCTCGCCGCGAAAGCCCATCGTCGCCACCGACTCGAGGTCGGCGAGGCTGCCGATCTTGCTCGTCGCATGGCGCTGCAGCGCCAGCGCCAGCTCCTGCGGCGCGATTCCCGAGCCGTCGTCCTCGACGACGACCGCGCGCACGCCGCCGCCGGCCAGCCGCACCGTGACCTGCGTTGCGCCGGCGTCGAGCGCGTTGTCGACCAGCTCGCGCACGACCGAGGCCGGACGCTCGACGACCTCGCCGGCGGCGATCTGGCTCACCAGCTCGTCGGGCAGGGCGCGGATCGCGCGGCGCGTGGCCGATGGCACGGCATTCATCGCGGGGCATTCTAGGAGTCGGGCCGCTGCGGGGCCGCCGGCCCGCGGCCGGGATAATCCGCCGCCATGGATTGGCTGCTCTGGCTCGTCGACTTCGTGCTGCACGTGGACGCACACCTGCGCGACTTCGTCGGCGCCTACGGCGCCTGGGTCTACGCGCTGCTGTTCGCGATCGTCTTCGTCGAGACCGGCGTCGTCGTCATGCCCTTCCTGCCCGGGGACTCGCTGCTGTTCGTGGCCGGCGCGCTCTGCGGCCTGGCGCTGATGAGCCTGCCGGCGACGCTGCTGTTGCTGCTCGCCGCGGCGATCCTCGGCGACCAGGTCAACTGCGCCATCGGGCGCCGCGTCGGGCCGCGCGTCTTCCGCTGGGAGCAGTCACGCTGGTTCAACCGCCGCGCCTTCGATCAGGCGCACGCCTTCTACGAGACCTACGGCGGCATCACGCTCGTGCTCGCGCGCTTCATGCCCTTCCTGCGCACCTTCGTACCCTTCGTCGCCGGCGTGGCGCAGATGTCGCGCGCCCGGTTCACGCTCTACAACGCCGCCGGCGGCTTCCTCTGGGTCTTCGGCCTCGTCGGCGCGGGCTACCTCTTCGGCAACCTGCCCTGGGTGCAGGCCAACCTTTCGAAGATCATCTGGGCGATGATCCTCGTCCCCGGCCTCATCGTGCTCTACGGCGCCTGGAAGGCGCGCGCGGCGGCGGCCACCTAGACTCGCGATGCCAACGCTCCGCCTGCAAACCATGAGCAGACCGACCATCCGCTTCGGACTCGAAGGCCGCGCGTACATCGTCACCGGCGGCTCCCAGGGCATCGGCGAGGCCTGCGCGCGACGCCTGGCGGCCGACGGCGCAGGCGTGGCGATCTGGGACGTCGCCGACGCGCGCGGCGAGAAGCTCGCACAGGCACTGCGAGGCGAAGGCGCCGACGCGCACTTTCGGCACTGCGACGTGTCGAGGAAGGCCGAGGTCGACGCGGCGCTTGCGGCCACGCTCGCCGCCTTCGGGCGCCTCGACGGCCTCGTGAACAACGCCGGCATCTTCAAGGCCTGCGACTTCCTCGACATCAGCGAGGCCGACTGGGACGCGGTGCTTGCCGTCAACCTCAAGGGCAGCTTCCTCGTCGGCCAGGCGGTGGCGCGCGTGCTCGCGGCGCAGGGCCGCGGCGCCATCGTCAACATGAGCTCGGTCAACGGCACGCTCACCATCCCGACGATCGCAAGCTACAACGCGAGCAAGGGCGGCATCAACCAGCTCACGCGCGTGATGGCGCTGAGCCTCGCCGAGCGCGGCGTGCGCGTGAACGCCGTCGCGCCGGGAACCATCGCCACCGAACTGGCGGCGCAGGCGGTGCTGACCAGCGAGGAAGCACGCCAGCGCATCATGAGCCGCACGCCGATGAAGCGCCTGGGCGAGCCCGCCGAGATCGCCGACGTCTGCGCCTGGCTGCTCTCCGACGCCGCCAGCTACGTCACCGGCGAGATCGTCGTCGCCGACGGCGGGCGCATGACGCTGAACTACACCATGCCGGCGTGAGCAGTCACCGACATCGACAGTGTCGGTCCGCTTTACACCTCGGCGCGGTGTCGGTCGCAGTCCAGCCATCCCCCTGATCGTGGGGTCAGCGGCGGATTCATCGGTTTTTGCCTCGTCGAAGGCGTGCAATGCGCCGAGAATCAAGCTTGTACAGGCGGTTGGCATCCCCTTGCCTGCCGCGCCGATGGCTTGCAGCAGCGCACTGAGCCACGCCTGGCGCGCAACTTGCTTGCAAACCCGCATAGATTGAAGAGGCCTGCGATGGACAACCCGACCCGCACTCCCGACGACATGTTCAGTGCCCGCCGCCGGCTGCTGCGGGGTTCGTTTTCGGCGCCGGCGGTGCTGACGCTTGCCAGCGGCAGCGCGCTGGCAGCCCAGAGCGCCACCTGTCTGGCCAAGGCGACGGCCACGCCAACGACCGCCGCTCTCGCGACCTCGGCCAACGCGGATACCTTCATGCGCATCCGCCTTCTGGCACGCCCGAACGGTGTGCACTTGCTCACAAGGGCAAGTCTGGGCGGAATTCCGGTGAACCTCTCGTTTTGGAACACCGGCACGCTCTGGCAGCGGGTGGGCGTCTCAGGAGTTAACCTCAACAAAGCCTACGGAGCCCAGGAAACCGGCTCCGTACCGAACAATGCTGCAGCATCCAACTACTGGGTGGCACTGCGCTTCAACAACGCCGGCGAGATCGTCGGCGTCGGTGCGTCAGGCAGCGGCTCCGTCGTCGGCCAGAGTTGCTGGAACTCGATCCGGACTTCGCCCTGAACATGAACGCCGCGATGCGCACGCCTTCGGGCGTACGCATGATCGAACTGGGCGAGCTGTGGGGCGCGTTCAGCCCCTTGTCGGGCCAGACCGTGCTGCTCAACACGGAAGCGGTGGCCATTCTCGAAGTCCTGCGCGAGCAACCGGGCGATCTGGCGCGGGTGTGCCAGACTTTGGCCATGGACACCGACCTTGACGCCCGCGAACTGATGCAGCGCTGCGCGCCCGCCTGGCAACAGCTTCTGGACGCCGGTCTGCTGGAAGCTGCTGCCGCGTGAGCGCGCAAGCGGCCGGGCTGCGTCTGGGCCAGACCGATCCTGGAACGCTCGGCAAGGTTCTGCGCGAAGGCCGGCTGTGGCTGGACTTCGGCGCGACCAGCACGTGCCTGACCAGCGATTCATCCGCACTCGCGGCGCAGCTCCAGCGCGTCTACGCGCAGTTTCCGCTGCTGCCGAAGCAGGCGTGGGCCGATCACCACGTGCGCGTGCTGCGCGCGCGCGGCCTGCGGCGCTGGCTGCGGCCGCAGGTCGAGTTCGAATGCGACCTGAAGCGCCCCTTCGAGCCCTTCCCGGCCGACACCGCGCTGCCGCTCTTCGAATGGGGAAGCAACTGGTTGATCGGCAAGCGCCTGGCCAACCTGCTGCTGCTCCACGCCGGCGTGCTCGAGCGCGACGGCCTGGCGTTGGTGCTGCCGGCCGTTCCCGGATCGGGCAAGAGCACGCTCACGGCGGCCTTGTCGCTGCGCGGCTGGCGGCTGCTGTCGGACGAGTTCGGCGCCTTCTGCCCCGTGCGGCGGTGCTTCATCGCGATGCTCAAGCCGGTGGCGCTGAAGAACGAGTCGATCGCGCTCATTCGCGGCTTCGCGCCCGAGGCCCCGCTCGGCCCGCTGTTCCCGAAGACGCGCAAGGGCACGGTGGCGCATCTGGGCGCCGACCGCGACGCCGTCGACCGCCGCCACCAGTGGGTCCGGCCCGGCGCCGTGGTGATGCCGCGCTGGGCCGCCGATGCGTCCTTGAGCCTGACGCGCCAGCCCGCCCACCTCGTGTTCGGCTCGCTCGCCTTCAACGCCTTCAACTACCAGGACAACGGTGAACAGGGCTTCGACGCCGCCTCGCACCTGGCCACGGTCTGCGGCGGCTGGTTGCTCGGCTACAGCCGCCTCGACGACGCCATCGCCGCGCTGGAAGACCTGTGGCCGCAGGTGCGCGAGGCGCACGCGCGCGCTGCCGCCCCGGAGCCGGCGCGATGAATCGACCCTGGCTGCAGGCCCTCGGCCGCCCGGAGCGGTGCACCGGATGGTCGCTCGACCAGTGGCAGGAGGCCACGCGCCAGTTGCGCCGCCTGCGCCTGCTCGCACGCCTGGCCGAAGCGGTCGAGGCGGCCGGACTCGGCCCGGCGATCCCCGAGCCCGTGGCCAAGCTGCTTCTCGCCGAGCGCCAGACCTCACGCTACCGCCGACGCGTCGTCGCCTGGGCGGCCACGCGCATCGCGCGCACGCTGCAGGCTGTGGGTGCGCCACTCGTGCTGCTCAAGGGCTCGGCCTATCTGGCCCAGGAACTGCCGATCGCCCCAGGTCGCCTGCCCTCGGACCTCGACATCCTGGTGCCCAGGGACGCGCTGGAACGCGCGCAGCGGATGCTCGTCGCCGATGGCTGGCAGGAGCCCGAGCTCGACGCGCACGACCGCCGCTATTACCACGAGTGGAGCCACGAGGTGCCGCCGATGCAGCACCCCATGCATCCGATCGAGCTCGACCTGCACCACAACATCCTGCCGCCGCTCGGTCCGGTGGCGATCGACATGGCGCTGCTGCTGCGCGACGCGCGCCCCAGCGCCTGGCCCGGCTGGTCGGTGCTGGCGCCGGTGGACCAGGTGCTGCACAGCGCCGCGCACCTGTTCTTCGACTCCGAGCCGCTGGAGCGCGTGCGCGACCTCGTCGACCTCGACGGCCTGCTGCGCCACCATGGCGCGCGCGACGCGGGCTTTGGCGCCGCCCTCGAGCAGCGCGCGCAGGTGCTGGGGCTGATGGAGCCGCTGCTGCTGGCCTGCCACTTCTGCAGCGCCTGGCTGGAGACACCGCTTGGCCCCACGCTCACGCAGCGCCTGCAGCGCGTGGGCTGGCGCGAGCGCGGCCTGCGCGCGCTCTTTGCCGCCGTGTTGACGCCCGCGGCGCTGGACCGCCCGCGCCCGCGCCGCCAGCGCCTTGCCGCGGCGATCGTCCTCTGGCGCTACCATCTGCGCCGCATGCCCTTGCGGCTGCTGGTCCCGCACCTCTGGCACAAGCTGCGCAGGCCGCGCGCCGACCCGACGCCGGGCTGAGCCCCGGGCGCCCGAGGCCCGCGCAGCCACGCGGCAGCGCTTTTGCGATGAGCCCCTCGATGTCCGCCTCCCCCACCCCGCCGCTGCGCGCGCTGCTGCGCCGCATGCCCAAGGCCGAGCTGCACCTGCACATCGAGGGCAGCCTGGAGCCCGAGCTGATCTTCCGCCTGGCCGCGCGCAACGGCGTCGAACTGCCCTATGCGGACGTCCAGGCCTTGCGCGCCGCCTATGCCTTCACCGACCTGCAGAGCTTCCTCGACCTCTACTATGCCGGTGCCTCGGTGCTGCTGAAGGAGGAAGACTTCTTCGACATGGCCTGGGCCTACTTCGAGCGCGCCGCGGCCGACAACGTCGTGCACGCCGAGATCTTCTTCGACCCGCAGACGCACACCGCGCGCGGTGTGCCGCTGGCCGCGGTGATCCACGGCCTCGCGCATGCCTGCCGGCGCGCGCACGCCGAGTTCGGCATCGGCTCGGCGCTGATCCTGTGCTTCCTGCGCCACCTGACCGAGGACGAGGCGCTGGCCACGCTGGAGGAGGCGCTGCCGCACCGGCAGCACTTCATCGGCGTGGGCCTGGACAGCAGCGAGCGCGGCCATCCGCCGGAGAAGTTCGCGCGCGTCTTCGCCCGCGCGCGCGAGCTCGGCCTGCACTGCGTCGCTCACGCCGGCGAGGAAGGGCCCGCCGCCTACATCGAAACCGCGCTCGACCTGCTGCAGGTCGAGCGCATCGACCACGGCGTGCGCTGCACCGAGAGCCCGGCGCTCGTGCAGCGCCTGGCGCAGCAGCGCGTGCCGCTCACCGTCTGCCCGCTCTCCAACGTCAAGCTCTGCGTCTACCCGGATCTGGCCGCGCACCCGCTGCCCACGCTGCTGGACGCCGGCCTGTGCGTCACCGTCAACAGCGACGACCCCGCCTACTTCGGCGGCTACGTCGTCGACAACTTCCTCGCGCTCTTCGAAGCGCATCCGCACCTGGGCCTGGCGCAGGCGCGGCAGCTTGCGCTCAACAGCTTCGAGGCCAGCTTCGCCAGCGACGCGCGGAAGGCGCGCTGGCGGCGCGAGCTGGAGGCGGTGATCGAGCGCCTGGCGACCTGAGCGCGCCCTCAGCGCGCGGCACCGGCGCCCGGATTGTCCGCCGCGCGGTCGCGACGCACGAGCACGACGATGACGTGCAGCAGCGCGCCCAGCCCGAGCAGCGGCAGCGCGCCCAGCCCCCAGGCGAGCCACACCAGCCACGGCGCCGCGGCGCCGAGCCAGACGAGCAGCGTCTGCAGCGCGTCCAGCAGCGCCTGCAGCGTCATCGACCAGCCCGGCAGCCAGCCGTCCAGCGCTTCGCGCCAGGGCGCATCGAAGAGCCAGCGCTGCAGCGTGTCGATCCAGGCGGCGTCGCCCCGCAGCAGCGTGCTCAGGGCCCAGGCAAACAGCGTCCACGCGCCCAGCAGCAGCAGCGTGGTGATCCAGATGACGGCAATCATCGTGCAGGCTCGGTAGGTTCGACCGTGACGGAAGCGCGAATCCTAGTGCCGCCGCGGGCGTTCGGATTCAGGCGCGCGCCGGCGCCAGCGCGAGAGACGCGGCAAGCGCTTGTCCCTGCGCTTGCGTTCCGAAGGCATACGCGTCCATCGCCAGGCTGCCATAGGTGACGCTGGCGTGCAGCCGCGTGCCGACCGCGCCCTCGCCAGCCGCGCCCGCGGCCACGTGGAAGGGCAGCCAGTGCTCGTCGCTGGGATGCATCAGCGCGGCATGCGGCGCCTGGCGGCGGTAGTCCAGCAGCGCCGGCCAATCGGCGCCGGCGGCGCGCTCGGCGACCCAGGCGCGGAAGGCCGCGCTCTGGGCGATCTCGGGCGCGTCCATCGCCGGACGACCGCCGCCGAGGGCGAGGCGCAGGTTGTGCGTCAGGCTGCCGCTGCCGACGATGAGCACGCCCTCGTGCGTCAGCGGCGCGAGCGCCCGGCCGAGCGCGAACAGTCGCGCAGGCGTCCAGTCCGGCACGAAGCCCAGCGGGAGCACCGGCACGTCCGCCTGGGGGTAGGCGAAACGCAGCGGCGTCCAGATGCCGTGGTCCAGACCGCCCTCGTCCAGGCGCTCGCATTCGATATCCGCCGTGGCGAGCAGCGACTGCACGCGCGTGGCCAGCGCCGGCGCGCCCGCCGTGTCGTAACGCAGCCGGTAGAGCGCCTCCGGGAAGCCGTGGAAGTCATGCACCGTCGCGTGCCGCGCTGCGGCCAGCAGCACCGGCGTGCGCGCGAGGGTGTGCGCGGAGACGGCGAGGATGGCGCGTGGCCGGCCGAAGCCCGCGTCGATCGCCGGCCCCAGGCGACGCAGGAAATCGCCCGCGGCACCGGGCTCGAGCGCCGTCATCGGCGATCCGTGCGAAAGGAAGAGGGGCGGATGCGTGTCCATGCCGGCATTGAAGCACCGCGGCGCGGCCGTGGGGTTCAAGGGCCTTGCACGCGGCATTCGCGGCGTGGAGCGCGGATGCGCTACCGTGCCGCTCCCGCCTTGCTTCCGTACCGCTCCCGTCTGCCATGACCGCGCCCGCTTCGCCCACCGCATCCGACCCTCTCGCCCCGGCACCGCGCCCGCCGGGCGCGCTGCGCCTGGCCTGGCGGCAGACGCTGCGCGATCTGCGCGCGGGCGAGTTGCGCCTGCTGGCACTGGCGGTGACACTCGCGGTGGCGGCGCTCACCGCGGTGGGCTTCTTCGCCGACCGCCTCGACAGCGGTCTCGCGCGCGATGCGCGCCAGTTGTTGGGTGGCGACGCCGTCATCGGCAGCGACCAGCCGCCACCGCCGGAGTTCATCGCCAGGGCGCGTGCGCTCGGCCTGAACGTGGCCACGAGCGCCGACTTCCCGAGCATGGCACGCGCGGACGACGCGCACGGCGGCGCGACGCGGCTGGTGGCGGTGAAGGCCGTCAGCGCCGCCTACCCGCTGCGCGGACGCCTGCAGCTGCAGCGCGAACGCGGCGGCGCCGCCGAGGCGGTGACGCATGCGCCGCCCGCAGGCAGCGTCTGGGTCGATGCGGCGCTGCTCGATGCCCTGCAGCTGCAGGTCGGCGACGCGCTGCTGCTGGGCGACGCGACGCTGCGAATCGAGCGCATCATCGCCGTCGAACCCGACCGCGGCGCCGGCTTCATGGCCTTCGCACCCCGCGTCATGCTCGCCGACGCCGACCTGCAGGCCACGGCGCTGATCCAGCCGGCCAGCCGCGTCGCCTGGCGCCTGGCGGTGGCCGCCGCGGGCGCGAGCGAAGGTCCGGTCAAGGCCTTCACCGCGTGGGCGGAAGCGCACATCGCCCGCGCCGGCCTGCGCGGCATGCGCATCGAGACGCTGGAAGGCGGCCGCCCGGAAATGCGGCAGACGCTGGACCGGGCGCAGAAGTTCCTCAACCTCGTGGCGCTGCTGGCCGCGCTGCTGGCGGCCGTGGCGGTGGCCGTCGCCGCGCGCGACTTCGCCGAGCGCCATCTCGACGACTGCGCGATGCTGCGCGTGCTCGGCCTGGCGCAGCGCCGCATCGCCGCGAGCTACACGCTCGAGTTCGGCTTCGTCGGGCTGCTGGCCAGCGCCGCGGGCGCGCTTCTGGGCCTGCTCGTGCACCACGTCTTCGTGTGGATGCTGGCGGGGCTGATCGAGGCCGAGCTGCCGCCGCCGGGGCCGTGGCCGGCGCTGTTCGGCCTGGGCGTGGGCCTGACGTTGCTGCTGGCCTTCGGCGTGCCGCCGGTGCTGCAACTGGCACGCGTGCCGGCGCTGCGCGTGCTGCGTCGCGACGTCGGCACGCCCAAGGCGGGTTCGCTGCTCGTACTCGCCACCGGCGCCGCGGGCTTCGCCGCGCTGCTGCTGGCGGTGTCGTCGGACGTGAAGCTCGGCGCCATCGCCGTCGGCGGCTTCGCGCTCGCCGTGGCGGTGTTCGCGCTGCTGGCCTGGGGCGCCGTCCGCCTGCTCCAGCGCCTCGTGCCCGACGCCGCATCGCGGCGCTGGTGGCTGCTGGGTGCGGCGGCACCGCGCTGGCTCGTGCTGGCCACGCGCCAGCTCGCCGCGCGCCCGGCCTTCGCCGTGCTGCAGGTGAGTGCGCTCGCGGTCGGGCTGCTCGCGCTCGTGCTGCTGGTGCTGCTGCGCACCGATCTCATCGGCGCCTGGCGCCAGGCGACGCCGCCGGATGCGCCCAACCGCTTCGTCTTCAACCTGCAACCCGACCAGGGCGAGGAATTCAGGCGAATGCTCGCCGGGGCCGGGGTGGCGCGCTACGACTGGTACCCGATGATCCGTGGCCGGCTGGTCGCGATCAACGACCGGGCCGTCGGTCCGGGGCACTTCGCGGACGAGCGCGCGCAGCGCATGGTCGAGCGCGAGTTCAACCTCAGCCACGCGAGCGCGCTGCCGCCGCACAACCGGGTCGCCGCCGGCGCCTGGACGCCCGGGGAGGCGGACGGCCTCTCGGTCGAGGAGGGGCTGGCGAAGACGCTTTCGCTGAAGCTCGGCGACACGCTGCGCTTCGACATCGCCGGCCAGCTCCGGCAGGCGCGCATCACCAGCCTGCGACGCGTCGACTGGGCGTCGATGCACGTCAACTTCTTCGTCATGTTTCCGCTCGCGGCGATGCCCGAGCTGCCCTCGACCACCATCAGCGCCTTTCGTGCGCCGGCGCAGCCGGGCTTCGACAACGCACTCGCGCGCCGCTTTCCCAACGTCACGCTGGTCGACGTCTCGGCCACGGTGGCGCAGGTGCAGCGCGTGCTCGACCAGGTCATCCGCGCGGTCGAGTTCCTCTTCGGCTTCACGCTGCTGGCCGGGCTGGTGGTGCTGTTCGCAGCCGTCAGCGCCACGCGCGAGGCGCGCGCGCGCGAGTTCGCGTTGATGCGCGCGATGGGCGCGGGCAGCAGGCTGCTGGCGCAGGTGCAGCGGACGGAACTGCTGGGCGTCGGCGCCCTGGCGGGCCTGCTCGCCACGCTCGCGGCCAGTGCCATCGGCTGGGCGCTGGCGCGCTGGGCCTTCGAGTTCAGCTGGAACCCCGCGCCCTGGGTGCCGCTGGCAGGCATGCTCGCCGGCGCGCTGCTGGCGCTGACCGCGGGCTGGTGGGGCCTGCGCGAAGTGCTGCGCCGCCCGGTGCTGCAGACGCTGCGCCGCACGGGGGCGGTATAGCGCCTCTGGGCGTCGGCGGCGCCGCGCCCGGCTCAGCGCGCGAGCCTGGCGGCGATCTCGGCGACGTGCCGGCCCTGCCAGCGCGCCCCTTCGAGCTCGTTCGCCGAAGGCTGGCGCGAGCCGTCGCCTCCGGCGATCGTCGTCGCGCCGTAGGGGCTGCCGCCGGTGATCTCGTCGAGCCGCGTCTGCCCCTGCCAGGCGTAGGGCAGACCGACGACGACCATGCCGTGGTGCAGCAGCACGATGTGCGTCGAGAGGATCGTGCTCTCCTGCCCGCCGTGCTGCGTGGCCGTGCTGACGAAGACCGAGCCCACCTTGCCGACGAGCTTGCCCTGCGCCCATAGGCCGCCGGTCTGGTCGAGGAAGTTCTTCATCTGCGCGGCCATGTTGCCGAAGCGCGTCGGCACGCCGAGGATGATGGCGTCGTAGTCCGCCAGCTCCGACACCTGCGCCACCGGCGCGGCCTGGTCGAGCTTGAAGTGCGATGCCTTGGCAACCTCTTCGGGAACGAGTTCGGGCACGCGCTTCACGTCGACCTGCGCGCCCGCACCGCGTGCACCCTCGGCCACGGCCTGCGCCATCGTCTCGATGTGACCGTAGCTGCTGTAGTAGAGGACGAGAACCCTGGCCATGGCGGACACTCCTGTTGTCGTGCTTGCGATGCCGCCAGTCTGGATGAAGGTCCGCGGCGCGGGTTTCAGCGGCCCCGAACGCAGGCTTCAACGCGGCCGAACCGCCGGCAGAGGCGTTCCGGGCAGCCGCCGAAGGACCGAAGCCCGCACGGTGGCGGGCCTCGGTCGGATGGGCGCAGCGTACGGCGTCAGAAGGTTTCCCAGTCGCCGTCGGCGGCGGTGTTCGCGGGCGCGGGCTGGCTCGCCGCAGCGACGGCCGGCGCCTTGACGGTCGGCGCGTTCTTCGCGACGGTGCCGGCGTCGCTGCGTCCGGACTTGCCGGGGGCCGGCTTGCCGGAGTCGGTGGCGGCGGCGCGCTGGGCCTGCGCCAGCACCTCGGTGGCGATCCGGCGGGGCGAACCCTGGCCCTCGTCCAGGCGGAAGCCGGCGACCAGGCCCGCGAGCTGCTGCGCCTGCTCGCGCAGCGAGGCGGCGGCCGCGGCCGATTCCTCGACCAGCGCGGCGTTCTGCTGCGTGGCCTGGTCGAGCTGGGTGACGGCGGTGTTCACCGAACCGATGCCGCCGCTCTGCTCCTGCGCCGCGGCGCTGATCTCGCCGATGATGTCGGTCACGCGCTGCACGCTGCCGACGATCTCGCTCATCGTCGAGCCGGCCTCGCCGACCAGGCGCGCGCCGGTCTCGACGCGCTCGACGCTCGCGCCGATGAGCGTCTTGATCTCGCGCGCGGCCTCGGCGCTGCGCTGCGCCAGGCTCCTCACCTCGCCGGCGACGACGGCAAAGCCGCGACCCTGTTCACCGGCACGCGCGGCTTCGACGGCGGCGTTGAGGGCCAGGATGTTGGTCTGGAAGGCGATGCCGTCGATGACGCCGATGATGTCGGCGATCTTCTTGGAGCTGGTGTTGATCTCGTCCATGGTCGAGACCACCTGCGACACCACCTCGCCGCCGCGCGCGGCCACGCTGCTGGCCGAGGCGGCGAGCTGGTTCGCCGTGCGCGCGGAGTCGGCCGTCTGGCGCACCGTGCCGCTGAGCTGCTCGATCGAGCTCGCGGTCTGCTGCAGGCTGGCCGCGTTGGCCTCGGTGCGCTGGCTCAGGTCGGCGTTGCCCTGCGCGACTTCGGCCGCCGCATGCTGGATGTTGTCGGTCGAGCCGCGCACCTGGCCGACGACCTTGCGCAGCGAGTCGCGCATGCCGGCCACGGCACGCAGCAGCTCGCCGATCTCGTCCCTGCGGCTCCTGTCCACGCGCACGGTGAGGTCGCCCTCGCCGATGCGGCGGCTGATTTCTCCGGCCTCGCGCAGGGGCTGCACGATGGTGCGCACCAGCAAGGCACCGCCGACGATCATGCCGATGAGGACCACCGTCACCGTGATGCCGGCAAAGAGCAGTCCGGCCTCGCGCGCCGCCGCGCCTTCGACCCGGCGGGCTTCGGCCAGCTTCAGCTCGAGGTCGACGAAGGCGCGCTGTTCGGCCAGGTAGGCGGTAACCGCCGGAATCACCGCGGACTTGAGCTTCTCCTGCGCTGCCATCACGTCGCCCTTGGCGTTGAGCGCGGAGACCTCTTCGCGCGCGGCGATGTAGCCCTTGCGCGCGGCGGCGATCTTCTCCTGCTGCGCCTTCTCGGCGTCGCTGACGGCGAGCGCCGTGACCTCCTTCTGCAGCTCGCTGATCTGCGCCGTGGTGGCCTTGATCTGCGGGGCGAAGTACTCGGCCACCGCCGGGTCACTGGAGAGCGAGGACGCGATGACGCGCTGCACGTTGACTTCACTGAGGCCCGCCCAGCGCGCGGCGAGCGCGTTGATGCGCGCAAAGCGCGTCTCGGCCTCGGCCGAGGCCTTGTTCAACTGGTCGCTGCGCGCGGCGACGCCCGCGAACACCAGGGTCAGCGCGCCGGCGAAGACGCCGATGGCCAGCCACAGACGGCTCTTGATGGTGAGTTCGAGTTTCATGGAGATTCGGCTCCGGGGCCGTGGCCCCAGCGGGTGGTTGGACTTGTGCGGGCCTGGCGTCTCAGTTGATGAGTCCCATGTCGGCGCTGCTCATCAGGCCCTCGATGTCCACCAGGATCAGCATGCGCTCGCCGACGCTGCCGATGCCGGTGATGTAGCTGCTCTCGACGTTGCTGTTGAGCTCGGGCGCGGGCTTGATGTGCTCGCGCGTGAGCTCGAGCACGTCCGAGACCGAGTCGACGACGACGCCGACGACGCGGGCCTTGACGTTGAGCACGATGACGACGGTGAAGTCGTTGTACTCGGCGCTCTCGCAGCCCAGCTTCAGGCGCAGGTCGATGATGGGCACGATGACGCCGCGCAGGTTGACCACGCCCTTGATGAAGTGCGGGGCATTGGCGATGCGCGTGGGCGGCTCGTGGGAGCGGATCTCCTGCACGCGCAGGATGTCGATGCCGTACTCCTCGCCGCCGAGGCGGAAGGTGAGGAACTCGCCGCCTTCGGCGGTGGGCGCGGCAGGCTTGCCGCCGGTGCGCACGGCCTCGCGGCGGGCGACGACGGCGGCTTCGGTGACCATGTCCATGGGGAACTCCTTCGAAACGCGAGGCCCGCCAGCGGGCCCTTCATGGGGCTATCGGCCGCGCGGGACGGAAGTGAAGGCCCGCGCCGGCACGCGGGCCGGCTCAGTGACGGCTGCGCCGCACGAGGGCTCCGATGTCGAGGATGAGCGCGACGCGGCCGTCGCCGAGGATGGTGGCGCCGCTGACGTCGTCGACCTTGCGGTAGTTGGTCTCGAGGTTCTTCACCACGACCTGCTGCTGGCCGAGCAGCTCGTCCACCAGCAGCGCCACGCGCCCGCCCTCGGCCTCGACGACGACCATGATGCTGGCGACCTTCTCGAAGTCGAAGCGCGGCACGTCGAAGACGCGTTCGAGGTCGATCACCGGCATGTACTCGCCGCGCACCTCGACCACGCGGCCGCTGCCGCCGATGGTCTTGATCATCCCGTCCTGCACCTGGAAGGACTCGACGACGCTGGACAGCGGCAGGATGTAGCACTCGTCGCCGACGCCCACGCTCATCCCGTCCATGATGGCCAGCGTCAGCGGCAGGCGCACGCGCACCGTCATGCCGAGACCCTCGGCGGAATCGATCTCGACCGAGCCGCCCAGCGAGACGATGTTCTTCTTCACCACGTCCATGCCCACGCCGCGGCCGGAGACGTCGGTGACCTCGGCGGCGGTGGAGAAGCCGGGCGCGAAGATGAGGCCGTAGACGTCCTGGTCGCTCATGCCGTCGTGCACGTCCAGGCCGCGCTCGCGCGCCTTGGCGAGCAGCTTCTCGCGGTTCAGGCCCTTGCCGTCGTCGCGCACCTCGATGACGATGCTGCCGCCCTGGTGGCTGGCCACCAGCGTCACGACACCGGTCTCGGGCTTGCCCTTGGCCAGGCGTTCGGCCGGCGACTCGATGCCGTGGTCGCAGCTGTTGCGCACGAGATGGGTGAGCGGATCGGTGATCTTCTCGACCACGCCCTTGTCGAGCTCGGTGGCTTCGCCCTGCGTCACCAGCTCGACCTTCTTGCCGAGCTTGCCGGCGAGGTCGCGCAGCATGCGCGGGAAGCGGTTGAAGACGACCGACATCGGGATCATGCGGATCGACATCACCGCTTCCTGCAGGTCGCGGGTGTTGCGCTCCAGATCCGCCAGGCCCGAGGCCAGCTGCTGGTAGAGCGCGGTGTCCACGCCCTTGCCGGTCTGCGCGAGCATGGCCTGCGTGATGACGAGTTCGCCCACCAGGTTGATGAGCTGGTCGACCTTCTCCACCGAGACGCGCAGCGTGCTCGACTCGCCGCCGGCCGCGGCGGCCGGGCGCGCCGCGCCCGCACGCGCGGGAGCGGCGGAGCCGGCGGCTGGGGTCGTCGCGGCCGGCGTCGCGGTGCCGGCCGCGGCCTGCGCCTCGGGTGCGCCGGGGGCGTGGTCGAAGAAGCCGTAGCCCGGATCGGGCGGGTTGGGCTCCTGCGGCGCACCGGGCGCACCGGCGTGAAAACCGTAGCCGGCGTCGGCGGGGTCCAGCCGCAGCGCCTCGCGCGCGACGTGGAAGGTGCACAGGTCCAGCAGTTCGGCGTCGGGCGTGGCGGTGACGATGCGCAGCCGCCGCAGGCCCTCGGCCGACTGGCCGCCGTCGATGGGCTCGATCGCGCCGAGGTCCGGGATCTCGCGGAAGAGCTCGAAGAGGTTCTCGGCCTGCTTCGGGTCCTCGAGCGGGCCCACGGTCAGCACCAGCGCACGCACCCTGCTCGCCGCCACGGGTGACGGCGGCAGCGCAGGCTCAGGCGTCACCGCGGGTGCGGCGGCCGCCGCGCGCGCAGGCACGGACGCGCGCCCCTCGACGAAGGCGCGGATGCCGTCCAGCAGCGCCGAGGTGTCGATCGGCGCCTCGCCGTTGCCCTGGTGGCGCGCCAGCTGCGCCTTCAGCGCATCGCCGGCCTGCAGCAGCACGTCCACCATCGCGTTCGTCGGCTGCAGCTCGTGGCGGCGCAGCTTGTCCAGCAGCGTCTCCATCTGGTGCGTGAGTTCGGCGACGTCGGCGAAGCCGAAGGTCGCAGCCCCGCCCTTGACCGAGTGCGCGCAGCGGAAGATGGCGTTCAGGGTCTCGTCGTCGGCGGCCTCGAGGTCGATGGCCAGCAGCATCTGCTCCATCTTCTCGAGGTTCTCGCCGGCCTCCTCGAAGAAGACCTGGAAGAACTGGCTGAGGTCGATGCCGGCACTCTGGCTGGCGGCGCTTTGCGGTGAGGGATCACCCATGGAAACGGCTCCTGGCGACTGCGCGCGATCAGGTCGAATCCGCTCAGCGGATGACCTTGCCGATCACCTCGATCAGCTTCGACGGGTCGAAAGGCTTGACGAGCCAGCCCGTGGCACCGGCGGCGCGGCCGGCCTGCTTCATCTGGTCGCTGGACTCGGTGGTGAGGATGAGGATGGGCGTGGCCTTGAACTTCGGGTTCTCGCGCAGCTTCTTCGTCAGGCTGATGCCGTCCATGCGCGGCATGTTCTGGTCGGTGAGCACGAGGTTGAAGTCGCGGCTGTTGGCCTTCTCGTAGGCATCCTGCCCGTCCACCGCCTCGACGACGTTGAAGCCGGCGTTCTTGAGCGTGAACGACACCATCTGCCGCATGGAGGCCGAGTCGTCGACGGCGAGGATCGAATGCATGGGGAGTGCTCCTGGAGTACGTGCTTCGTGAGGCGGGGATTCAGAAGAGCTCGATCGAGCCGGCGTCCATCTCGTCCTGCGTCACCGGGTTGGGGCGCAGCGGGGCTTCCTCGACGAGGGCGGCGCCGTCCTCGTCGTCGCCCATGGCGTCGCGCGCGAGGCGGTCGGCGCAGTTGCGCAGGCGCTTGCTCGTGTGGGCGATGAGCTGGGTGGCCATGTCCTGGAACTGCAGCGCGGTGATGGCGCTGGAGAGCGTCTGCCGCGCGTGCCGGATCATCTCCGGCTCGCCCTGCCGGCTGGCCTCGAGGTGCACGAGCGCGGCACTCATGTGCTCGGAGGCGTAGGTGAAGTGCTGCATCAGCGCCTGCGCGGCGTCGTCCAGCAGGCGCTGCAGGCGCTCGAGGTCGTTGTTGGCCACGAGCAGGTGGTCCTGCAATTCGGTGGCCGCCAGCAGCGACAGCGCCGAGGCTGGCGGTGCGGCGGCGGACGTTTCTTCGGCAGAGGCGAGCATCGAGGCTCCAGCGCAGCGGTTCGTTGTCGTGGTGCGACGGCGGCCCGCATGCTTGCGGATCGCACCTGCAAAGGCATTTTCGGCAGCCGACCCGCCGACATTGAGTCGAAGAAGGCAGCATTCCTGCACCTTTCTCGCCGCGGCGCCGGCAGGCCGCCGCGGGCGCTCTGGGATACTGGGCGCATGTCCGAACCCCCGGCCGCGCTGCGCCTCCTGCATCTGGAGGACTCGGAGCTCGACCACGAGCTGGCGCTCGTCCAGCTCCAGCGCAGCGGCCTGCGCGTGCGCGCGCTTCGCGTGGAGACGCGCGAGGAGTTCGAGGCGGCACTCGCGCAGCACTGGGACGCGATCGTCTCCGACTACAACCTGCCGGGCTTCTCGGGCCTGCAGGCTCTGCGCCTCGTGCGCGCGCGCGATCCCATCCTGCCCTTCGTCCTCGTCTCCGGCGAGATCGGCGAGGATCTCGCCGTGGCCGCGATGCGTGACGGCGCCAGCGACTACCTGCTCAAGAGCGGGCTGGCGCGACTGGCGCCGGCGCTCGAGCATGCCATCGACGCCGCACGCACGCGAGCGGCCAAGCTCGAGGCGGACCGCGAACTGGCCGAGTCCCGCCGGCGCCTGGCCGAACTCGCACGCCACCTGCAGACGCGCATCGAGGCCGAACGCGCGGCGATCGCGCGCGAGATCCACGACGACGTCGGCGGCTCGCTGACGGCGCTGAAGTTCGACATCGACTGGATCCGCCGCCACAGCCCCGACCCGGCGGTGCGGCAGCGCGCCGCCTCCGCGCTGGAGACGGTGACGCACGCCATCGGCGCGAGCCAGCGCATCATGCACAACCTGCGCCCGGCGATCCTCGAGCAAGGCCTGGTGGCGGCGCTGCAGTGGCTGGCCGGCCGCTTCGAGAAGCGCACCGGCGTCGAATGCGTCTTTCGCACGCGCGACGAACGCATCGGCACCGCGGGCCGCGAGCTGCCCGACGGCGTTCCCCTGGTGGCCTACCGCACGGCGCAGGAGGCGCTCACCAACATCAGCAAGCACGCCTGCGCGCAGCGCGTGACGATGGACTTGTCGCTCTCCGGCGGCGTGCTCTCGCTCGAGATCAGCGATGACGGCCGTGGCCTGCGCCCGGCGGACCTGGCCAAGGCCAGCAGCTTCGGCATCCGCGGCCTGCACGAGCGCGCAGGGACGGTCGGCGGCTGGATCGAGCTCGGCAGCAGCGACAGCGGCACGACACTGCTGCTCTCGATCCCGCTCGACGCGCAGCCGCCGCACGCGGCCCCGGGGGGCACCGGGGCGGACGGCGCGAACGATGACGAGGACCGCGAGCATGACCCCTCGGCCTGGTCCAGCCTATGATCGGCAGCGCCTGAAGGCCTTCCGAGCGCACCTGCCATGATCCGCGTCATCCTCTGCGACGACCATGCGCTGATCCGCCGCGGCATCCGCGACACGCTGGCGGACGCGCCGGACATGCGCGTCGTCGGCGAGGCCGGCGACTATGCCGCGCTGCGCGGTCTGCTGCGCGAGCAGGCCTGCGACGTGCTGGTGCTCGACATCAACCTCCCCGGGCGCAGCGGCCTGGACGCGCTGCATGCGCTCAGGGACGAGGGTTCGCCGGTCAAGGTGCTGGTGGTCAGCATGTACCCCGAGGACCAGTACGCGATCCGCGCGCTGCGCGCGGGCGCCTTCGGCTACGTCAACAAGGGCGGCGACCCGCAGGCCATCGTCAACGCCGTGCGCACGGTGGCGCAGGGGCGCAAGTACGTCACGCCGGAGATCGCGCAGATGCTGGTCGACAGCCTCACCGCGCCGGCCGACGAGTTGCCGCACCACAAGCTCTCGGACCGCGAGCTGCAGACGCTGGTGCTCATCGCCTCGGGCCGGCGCCTCTCCGACATCGCCGAGGAACTGCTGCTGAGCCCCAAGACCGTCTCGGTCTACCGCTCGCGCGTGCTCGAGAAGCTCCAGCTCGCCAACAACTCCGAGCTCACGGTCTACGCGATCCGAAACGGGCTGGTCGGACAGTAGGAAGACCGCCCGGCGATGCCGAACGAACAAGCCGTGAGCCTGCGCACCGGCGCGCTCGACGACCCGCGCGCCATCCGCCGCGCCGGCGCCGAGCTGCTGTCGCTGGCGCTGATGGATGCGCGCAACCTCACGCTGCGCTGGCTCGCGGCATTCGAGACGCGCGGCGCGATCGCCATCGACGAGGGCGGACCCAGCGCCCTCTGGCTCGCGGCGCGCGCGGGCTGGTACCAGGAGCGCTGGATCGCGCGCAACCTGCAGCGCGCCCGCGGCGACCAGGCCGACCTCGACGCGGCCTGCCTCTCCTCCATCGAGCCGCGCGCCGATGGCTGGTTCGAGCGCGACGGCCGCCTGCCCGACCCGCTGACCCTGCGCGACTACCTCGCGCAGACGATGGAAACGACGCTGGACCTGCTCGCCAGCACCGCCCCCGAGGACGAGGACCTGCACTTCTACCGTGCCGCGCTGCTGCACGAGGACCGCATCGGCGAGGCCCTGGCCGAGTGCGCCGCGCGCCTGCAGCTCCCGCGCGAGGGCGAGCCGCCGCCGCCGTGGGCGACGCTGCGCGGGCGCGTCGACCGCGAGCCGCTGTGGATGCCCGCGGCGCGGTTCGCCCTGGGCAGCGAGCGCGGCGGCTTCGTTCCCGACGCCGAGCGCTGGGCGGAGGAAATCGACGTGCCCGGGTTCGAGATCGACGCGCAAGTGGTGAACTGGGCGCGCTACGTCGAGTTCGTCGAGGACGGCGGCTACGAGCGCGCCGAGTTCTGGACCGACGCCGGCTGGTCCTGGGCGCAGCAGCGCGCACGCCGTGCGCCGCGCGACGTCGCGCAGTTGCGCGGCGGCGTGCTCGTGCGCCGCCACGGACACGTGCAGCGTGCGACGGCGACGCAGCCGGTGATGCACGTCAGCCGCCACGAGGCCCAGGCCTGGTGCCGCTGGGCCGGCCGCCGCCTGCCCACCGAACCCGAGTGGGAGCTGGCCGCGCTCAGCGCCGGCAACCGCGGTTTCGCCTGGGGCGACGTCTTCGAATGGGTCGCCGGCAGCGCGCGCCCCTGGCGCGGCTTCGCTGCCACCGCCGGCAGCGTCGAGCCGATGCCGGCCCCGGGAACGCTCGGCGTGCTGCGCGCGGCCTCGTTCATGACACCGGCGCGCCAGCACCACCCCAAGGCGCGGCGCTTCCTCGCACCGCAGGCCGACCACGCCTTCGCGGGCTTTCGCAGCTGCGCGGCGTAGGCGCGACCCGACGGCCCCGACCACCACCCCCCGGAAGAAAGGGCAGCACCATGACCTACGAAGACCTCCTCTACGAGGTGAGGAACGGGCACACCGCCTGGATCATCATCAACCGCCCCGACAAGATGAACGCGTTTCGCGGCCGCACCTGCGACGAGCTCATCCACGCCATCATCAGGGCCGGCTACGACAAGAGCATCGCCTGCATCGTGCTCGCCGGTGCCGGCGATCGCGCCTTCTGCACCGGCGGCGACCAGTCCGCGCACGAAGGCCAGTACGACGGCCGCGGCACCATCGGCCTGCCGATGGAGGAACTGCACGCCGCCATCCGCGACGTTCCCAAGCCCGTGATCGCGCGTGTGCAGGGCTATGCCATCGGCGGCGGCAACGTGCTCTGCACGCTGTGCGACCTGACGATCGCCGGCGAGCGCGCGCAGTTCGGCCAGGTCGGCCCCAAGGTCGGCTCGGTCGATCCCGGCTACGGCACCGCGCTGCTGGCGCGCGTGGTCGGCGAGAAGAAGGCGCGCGAGATCTGGTACCTCTGCCGCCGCTACACGGCGCGCGAGGCGCTGGCCATGGGCCTGGTCAACACCGTCGTCGCCGACGATCAGCTCGACGCCGAAGTGCAGCGCTGGGCCGACGAGATCGCCGAGAAGAGCCCGACCGCGATCGCCATCGCCAAGCGCAGCTTCAACATGGACACCGCACACCAGGCCGGCATCGCCGGCATGGGCATGTACGCGCTCAAGCTCTACTACGACACCGCGGAATCGCAGGAAGGCGTGAAGGCCTTCAACGAGAAGAGAAAGCCGGAATTCCGCAAGTACGCGAAGTAGGGTTTGGGGTCAGGTCTTGCCTTTTGCCTCTCTCCTCCCCGAGGAAAGGGCTCAGGTGAGCAGACGTGCGCCGCCCACCTTGGCAGCGGCCTTGTCGAAGGTCCACAGCGGCTGGGCGCCCGCCTGCGCCGCCAGCGCAAGATGCAGGCAGTCGGCGAAGTCGGCCTGCTCGCTGCGGTAGAGCTCCAGGGCGACTTCGAGCGCCTGCTCGGATTCGAAGGACAGCTCGGCAGCCGAGAAGAGTTCCGACAGGACGCGAACCACCTCGCCCTTGCCGCAGCCGAAGCTCGCGCGCAGGACCCACTCCAGCTCGAGCGTCACCGTCACGGGCACGAAAAGCACGAGCTGCTCGTTCACGCACTGGCGGATGAGCCGCCTGGCCGCCGCGGCCTGTGCGGTGTCGTCCTGGACGATGTACCGGACGAGGACGTTGGTGTCGAGCGCCGGCATCAGCGCCAGGGATTCATGCCCTCGACCGAGACACGCCTGCCCTTGGGCGGCTTCAGCATGCCCGCCAGGTCGAGGACGGACTTGGACTTCGCGCGCACGATGATGGTGCCATCCGGCGTCACCGACCAGACCAGCTTCGTGCCGGCCCTGGCCTGCACCCGGGCGCGCACGTCGGCGGGCACCGTGGTCTGCCCTTTGGCGGTGAGGGTGGACTCGGCCATGACGTCTCCTTACCTTGCGCGCGATTGTAATGCACAGGGATTGGAGGGATTGGGGTCAGGTCTTGCTTTTTGCCTCTCTCTTCGCTGTCCGGAATCCGCGCCGAGCGACGACGACAAGGCATGCCGATCCGTCGAATCGTCCACACCGCGTTCACGCACCGCGGCCCTCCACCGGCGCCCGAAGCAGGCAGGCAAGAAACAAGACCTGACCCCCAAACGCGGACCCCAAGACGCGAAGTCGGTCCCGGCGCCGCCCATGGAGGCTTGGCGTCAGCTTGGGGTGGCATGCTGCCGTGCCGCAGCGTCCCGGCGCGAAGCACCCGGCTCGTCCGCTCCACAATCGGTGCTGCCAGCCGGTGCGCCGGCCGGAACCAACCACAGCCCCCCGCAGTCAGCCATCGTTCTTCACAAGAGACTTGCCATGACGACCAAGCAGCCCACCATCATCTACACCCTGACCGACGAGGCGCCGTTGCTGGCGACCGCCGCCTTCCTGCCCGTGCTGCGCACCTTCACGAAGCCCGCGGGCATCGAGGTGAAGACGAGCGACATCTCGCTCTCCGGCCGCATCATCGGCGAGTTCGCCGACATCCTCCCGGCGGAGCAGCGCCTTCCGAACAACCTGGCCGAACTCGGCAAGCTGACGCTGGAGCCCGACGCCAACATCATCAAGCTGCCCAACATCTCGGCCTCGGTGGCGCAGCTCAAGGCGGCCATCAAGGAACTCCAGGACAAGGGCTACGCGCTGCCCGAGTTTCCGGAGAACCCGCAGACCGAGGACGAGAAGAAGCTGCGCGCGCGCTACGGCAGGTGCCTGGGCAGCGCGGTGAATCCGGTGCTGCGCGAGGGCAACTCCGACCGCCGCGCACCCAAGGCCGTGAAGGAGTACGCGCGCAAGAACCCGCACAGCATGGCCGAATGGGCGCAGGCCTCGCGCACGCACGTCTCGCACATGCACAGCGGCGACTTCTACCACGGCGAGAAGTCGATGACGCTGGATCGCGCGCGCGACGTGAAGATGGAGCTGATCACGAAGAGCGGCCGCGCCATCGTGCTCAAGCCCAAGGTCGCGCTGCAGGACCGCGAGGTCATCGACTCCATGTTCATGAGCAAGAAGGCGCTGCTGGCCTTCTACGAGCGCGAGATCGAGGACGCGCGCAAGTCCGGCGTCATGTTCTCGCTGCACGTCAAGGCGACGATGATGAAGGTCTCGCACCCCATCGTCTTCGGCCACTGCGTGCGCACCTTCTACAAGGACGCCTTCGCCAAGCACGGCAAGCTCTTCGACGAGCTCGGCATCAACGTCAACAACGGCATGGTCGACCTCTACGACAAGATCGCCACGCTGCCGCAGAGCCAGCGCGACGAGATCACGCGCGACCTGCACGCCTGCCACGAGCACCGGCCCGAGCTGGCGATGGTCGACTCCTCCAAGGGCATCACCAACTTCCACTCGCCCAACGACATCATCGTCGACGCCTCGATGCCGGCGATGATCCGCAACGGCGGCAAGATGTACGGCGCCGACGGCCGCCTGAAGGAAGTGAAGGCGGTGATGCCCGAGTCGACCTTCGCCCGCATCTACCAGGAGATGATCAACTTCTGCAAGTGGCACGGCGCCTTCGATCCGCGCACCATGGGCACGGTACCCAACGTCGGCCTCATGGCGCAGCAGGCCGAGGAGTACGGCTCGCACGACAAGACCTTCGAGATCCCGGAGGACGGCGTCGCCAACATCACCGACCTCGCCACCGGCGAGGTGCTGCTGGCGCAGGAGGTCGAGGCCGGCGACATCTGGCGCATGTGCCAGGTGAAGGACGCGCCCATCCGCGACTGGGTCAAGCTCGCCGTCACGCGCGCGCGCCAGTCGGGCATGCCGGTGGTGTTCTGGCTCGACCCCTACCGTCCGCACGAGGCCCAGCTCATCACCAAGGTGAAGATGTACCTGCACGAGCACGACACCACCGGCCTGGACATCCAGATCATGAGCCAGGTGCGCGCCATGCGCTACACGCTCGAGCGCGTCATCCGCGGTCTGGACACCATCAGCGCCACCGGCAACATCCTGCGCGACTACCTCACCGACCTCTTCCCCATCATGGAGCTGGGAACGAGCGCGAAGATGCTCTCCATCGTGCCGCTGATGGCCGGCGGCGGCCTCTACGAGACCGGCGCCGGCGGCTCCGCGCCCAAGCACGTGCAACAGCTCACCGAGGAGAACCACCTGCGCTGGGATTCGCTGGGCGAGTTCCTGGCCCTGGCCGTCAGTCTCGAGGACCTGGGCCTGAAGACCGGCAACGCGCGCGCCAAGCTGCTGGCGACGACGCTGGACGCGGCCACCGGCAAGCTGCTGGACAACCGCAAGGGCCCGAGCGCGCGCACCGGCGAGCTCGACAACCGCGGCAGCCAGTTCTACCTGACGCTCTACTGGGCACAGGAGCTGGCGGCGCAGAAGGAGGATGCCGAGCTCGCCGCGCACTTCGCGCCGCTGGCGCGCACGCTGGCCGAGAACGAAGCCAGGATCGTCGAGGAACTGCGCGTCATCCAGGGCCACAAGGCCGACATCGGCGGCTACTACCGCGTCGTGCCGGAAAAGCTCAAGGCCGTGATGCGCCCCAGCGCCACCTTCAACGCCGCCCTGGCGGCAATGCCGGGCTGAGCGCCGAGGCGTTCGCGTCCGCGGGCCTCAGCCGCGGACGCGGCCTGTGCCAAGCCACAAGCCCCATTGCGCCAGGGCACCAAGCAGTGTCCAGGCCAGCATCAAAAGCGCCAGGTTGAGGGCGCCGCGGTGCGGCACCAGACCGACGACCCAGCCGCCAGCCGCGCCCATGCCTTGCTGCAGCAGACCGGCGACCGCCGCGGCGGCGCCGGCCAGCGCCGGCAATACGCTCACGGTGCCGGAGAGTGCCGTCGGCATGAGAAAGCCGTGGCCCACGCCCAGCAGGGTCAAGGGCAGCGCAAACGCCAGCGGCGAATGCCAGCCGCCGAGTGCCAGCGCCGCCGTCAGCAGCAGGCTGCCGATGGCAAGGCCCTGCCCCATCCACATCACGCGCGCCTCCCCGGTGCGGCGCACGAGCCGGCTCGTGAGGTAGTTGCCAAGGATGTAGAAGACCGGGATGGCGCCGATGTACCAGCCCACGCCCTCGGGCCCGATCCCGTAGCTGCCGAGCACGAGCGGCGCCCCGCCGAGGAAGGTGTAGAAGGCCGCCGTCGTCATCGCGAGCACGCCGACGTAGAGCAGGAACGCCGGCTTTCGCGCCAGCTGCGCATACGACGACGGCATCGCGCGCCACCACGCCGCCGCTTCGGCCTGGGCCGCCATCGGCGGCGCCGGCAGGCCGCGCCAGGCGGCGACCATCAGCAGCAGCGCCAGCACGGCGATCAGCACGAAGCCGGTCTGCCAGCCCAGGCGCACATGCAGCAGGCCGCCGACGATCGCCGCACCCGGCGGCACGAGGCCCATCGCCATGCCGATCCAGGCCATCACGCGCGTGCGCTCGGGGCCATCGAAGAGGTCCTGCACCAGCGCGCGGCCGATCACCATGCCCGCAGCCGCTCCGGCGCCCTGGAGCACGCGCGCGGCGATCAGCGACGCCATCGTTGTCGACAGCGCCGCGAGCACCGAACCGGCGCAGGCCAGCGCCAGGCCGACCAGCAGCACGCGCCGCCGCCCGAAGCGGTCCGACAGCGGCCCGTAAAGGAGTTGCAGGCCGCCGTAGGCGACGACGTAGCCGCTGAAGCTCAGTTGCACTCGTCCCTGGTCCGCGCCGAACAGAGCACCCCACTCCTGCATCGACGGGATGCACAGCGTCATCGCCAGCAGCCCGAAGGCAAGCTGAGCAACCAGGTTGGCGACGAGCGCGCCACGGGAGGAGGATGAAGGCACGGGAAGAGGCTCGGCGGCAACGGGGCGGATCCGCAGCGGATCGCGGCCGCATCGCAGCCGCATCACGGCACAGCCACATCGGCACCGCGTACAGCGTGCAGCATAAGCCACCGCACCCGTCCGCCGCGGGGCAGCGCCGGAAACGCAGCTTTACACCGGCAGCGGAACTCGGGCTGCGCGACGCGGTCCGTCGCAGGCACCCTGTGAAGAAGGCAAGACCATGGAAGAGGAATTCGACGACGCCACACTCCCGTTGCCGGCATGGGCAGCGACGTCGTCGCCGGCGGATGCCGCGGCGCCGCGGCGGCGCCGGATCGCGCGCGTCGTGCGGCGGCTCTACGAGCATGCACCGCCGCCGCTGCGTCAACGCATGCTGCAACGCCTGCTGGCGCCCCTGAGCACACTCGCCGTTGCCGGGGTCGCGGCCGGTGCCTTCGGCCGCTGGCTCTACCGCGGCGGTGCCGAGGGCCTGCCGCTGGCCGAACTCGACCGCCTCTCGGGCGAACCGATGATCGAACTCGCCAGCTTCGTCGAGCAAGTCAGCCCGCAGGCGCTGGAGGACTTCGCGCGCTTCCTCGCCGAACAACCGCTGGGCCTCGCCGCCTTCAGCGTCGGCGCCGCCTGGCTGCTGCTGCGTCTGCTGCGCGAGCGGCGCAACGCGAGCGAGCGTCCCGCGGCCTAGCCTGGGAGCAGGCCAGGCTCCCGCGACGACATGGCGCCGGCTCGAAGCGGATCTTCAAAGCCTCAACAGCGCCCCCGCAGCCTTGCGCGCATGCGGGCTCGCCGCGCGCGGCAGCCTGCCGGCCAGGGCGAGCGTTGCGCCGGCTTCGATCATGCGGCCGAACTGCGTGCGCAGCGCGGAGGCGTCGACGGCTGCCAGGCGCGCCAGGCGTTCGTCGGCGGGGTGGATGCGGCCGAGCGCGAAGACTTCGAGCGCGGCGTCTTCCAGCCGGCGCAGCGGGCGCTCCTGCGCGCGCAGGTGGCGTACCGCGACCTGGTTGCGTGCGCGCTCGAGGTCGATGGGGTCGATGCGCGTGGCGTGTTCCTGCAGCAGAGCGCTCAGTTCCTGCAGCGCGGGCTCGAGCTGTTCGGGCGAAGTCGAGAGCTCGACGACGAACTGGCCGCCGCCGTCCAGCACGTCCGCGGAGCAGGCGGTGTAGTAGGCCAGTCCGCGCTCCTCCCGCAAGCGCGCGAGCAGCGGTGAGCTCATGCCTTCGCCCAGCAGTGCGGCGGCCATCGTCGCGGTGGGGTCGTCGGCGCGGCGGTCGGCGATGGGGAAACCCAGCACCAGATGCGATTGGCTCGAGCCTTCCAGCCGCCGGCTGTGCACGCCGCCGTGCCAGCGGGGGGCGTCCAGCGCCGGCGCAGGGCCGTGAGGCAGGGCGGCGAACGCAGCTTCGACCTCGGGCAGCAGGGCTGCGGGGTCGATCGGTCCAGCGACGCCGATCACCATGCGCTCGGCCGTGAAGTGGCGTTGCACCCAGGCGGCCAGCTCCTCGCGCGTGAAGCGCTCGAGGTTGCGGCGGCTGCCGATCACCGGCTGCGCCAGCGGGTGCGCACCCCAGCAGCCCTTGTCGAAGAGCTTGAAGGCGCTGGAGAGCGGGTCGTCCTCGTCCTCGGTGTATTCGTGCAGGAGCACTTCACGCTCGCGTTCGAGCTCGGCGGCGGGAAAGGTCGGCGCCAGCACCAGCTCGGACAGCATGTGCACGAAGGCGCTCGCGTGCTGCGGCAGCCCGCGCATGTAGAAGGCGGTGTGGTCCTTGTCGGTGTGCGCGTTGACCTCGGCGCCCAGGCGTTCGGCGTCGAGGTTGATGCGCCGCGCGTCGCGCGCTGCCGTGCCCTTGAACACCATGTGTTCGACGGCATGACTGATGCCCGATTCGCGCGCCGATTCGTGCTGGCTGCCGCTGTGCACGAACACCGCCGCGGTGACGGTCGCCAACTGCGGCATCGGGATCACGAGCAGGCGTGCGCCGGTGGGCAGGGCGTGCAGGGCGGGGGCGGTGGCGGGCATGGGCGCGCGATCGTAGCGGCGGCGGGTCGAACCTGTCGCAGCCGTCACAATAGCGGGTTTCCCAGCTGCGCACTGCACGAACACTTCCATGTCCGCCACCATCCTGCAATCGCTTCCCGTCGGCCAGCGCGTCGGCATCGCCTTCTCCGGCGGGCTGGATACCAGCGCTGCGGTGCACTGGATGCGCGCCAAGGGCGCCATTCCCTGCTGCTACACGGCCAACCTCGGCCAGCCCGACGAGAGCGACTACGAGGACATCCCGCGCAAGGCGCGCCAGTACGGCGCCGAGATCGCGCGCCTGGTCGACTGCCGGCCGCAGCTCGTGGCCGAGGGCATCGCCGCCATCCAGAGCTGCGCCTTTCACGTCAGCACCGCCGGCGCCACCTACTTCAACACCACGCCGCTGGGGCGCGCCGTCACCGGCACCGCGCTGGTGGTGGCGATGAAGGAGGACGAGGTCCACATCTGGGGCGACGGCAGCACCTACAAGGGCAACGACATCGAGCGCTTCTACCGCTACGGCCTGCTCGCCAACCCGGCGCTGAAGATCTACAAGCCCTGGCTGGACCAGCGCTTCATCGACGAGCTCGGCGGCCGCAAGGAGATGAGCGAGTACCTGGTGGCCAACGGCTTCGACTACAAGATGTCGGTGGAGAAGGCCTACAGCACCGACTCCAACATGCTCGGCGCCACGCACGAGGCCAAGGATCTCGAGTTCCTGAACAGCGGCATCCGCATCGTCAACCCGATCATGGGCGTGGCCTTCTGGCGCGAGGACGTGCCGGTGAAGGCCGAGGAGGTGAGCGTGCGCTTCGAGGAGGGGCGGCCGGTGGCGCTCAACGGCCGCAGCTTCGCCAGCGAGGTCGAGCTCTTCGAGGAGGCCAACCGCATCGGCGGCCGCCACGGCCTGGGCATGTGCGACCAGATCGAGAACCGCATCATCGAGGCCAAGAGCCGCGGCATCTACGAGGCCCCGGGCATGGCGCTGCTGCACATCGCCTACGAGCGCCTGGTCACCGGCATCCACAACGAGGACACCATCGCCCAGTACCGCGCCAACGGCCGCGTGCTGGGCAAGCTGCTCTACCACGGGCGCTGGTTCGACCCGCAGGCGCTGATGCTGCGCGAGACGGCGCAGCGCTGGGTGGCCAGCGCCATCACCGGCGAGGTGGCGCTGGAGCTGCGCCGCGGCAATGACTACTCCATCCTCGACACGCAAAGCCCCAACCTGACCTACGCGCCCGAGCGCCTGAGCATGGAGAAGGTCGAAGGCGCCTTCACGCCCGCGGACCGCATCGGCCAGCTCACCATGCGCAACCTGGACATCGCCGACACGCGCGCCAAGCTCGGCATCTACAGCCGCACCGGCTTGCTCGCCGGCGCCGGCGGCAGCATTCCGCTGCTCGGACGGAACCACGGAAACGACAAGGAGGACGATGATGTTCGATGAACTCGACGACGGCCCGCGCATCGCGGTCTGGACGGTGCTGGGCGTGGTCGCCTTTCTGCTCTTCGGGCTGCTCGGTGGCCTGGCGATGCGGACCCTGAATGCCAAGGCGGGCGCGGCGGCAGGCGCGACGGCTGCGGCCGCCGGTGCGGTGGTCGTGGCCGAGGAGCTGATCCTCGTCGACGAGCCGCTTGTCGGCGAACTCGCCGGCACGCTGTACTTCGAGTCCGCGTCGGCCGCGCTGCCGGCGGATGCGGCGGCGGTGCTGGAGACGATCAAGGCCGCCGCCGAGGCGGCGCCCGGCCAGCGCGTCGTCGTTTCGGGCTTTCACGATGCCAGCGGCGACCCGGCGAAGAACGCCGAGCTCGCCAAGGAACGGGCGAAGTCGGTTCGCGCCGCCTTGCAGGCCGCCGGCCTGGACGCGGCGCGGCTGGTCTTGCGCAAGCCCGAGTCGACCACCGGCAGCGGCGAGGCCGCCGAGGCGCGCCGCGTCGAGGTGCGCGTCGCGCCCTGAGCGGCGCCGACGCTGCGCGCGAGCTCAGGCCGCGCGCAGCGCCGCGGCCGCCTGCAGGCGGCCGACCTCGATCCCGCGGCGGTTGCGCAGCGGCTGGTCGGCCAGGGCGGCGAGGAAGACGGCGTCGGCCTCGCTGCAGGCGCTGCGCGCGAAGAGGCGCTGCAGCAGCGCGGCGAGCACGACCTCGCAGGCGCGCGCGTTGTTGCCGTCGTCCATCTTGACGGCGATGCCCAGGCCCAGCTCGGGCAGCGCGGCGCAGTGCACGCCTTCGGCGCCGACCTTGCAGTACACGCGCGTGCCGAAGTGCGTCATCACGCGCGCGTCGAACTTGCCCGTGCCGCTGGTGAAGAAGGGCGCGCGCGCCGCCGCCTCGCGCAGCCGGCGCGCCGCGCGCGCGAGTTCCGGGGGCAGGCCCTGGCCGCTGGCCACGCGCGCGAAGGCCAGCGCCAGGTGGCGCAGCGGCACGGCGTGCGCGGGGATGGAGCAGCCGTCGATGCCGCGCGCGCTCTGCCGCAGGTCCCAGCCGGTGGCGGCCTGCAGCGCGGCGCTGACTTCGCGCATGAGCGCGTGCTCGGGCTGCACGTAGCCGGCCAGGAAGCCGCGCAGGCCCTCACGGCCGTGCAAGTGGCAGCCCAGGCAGACGAAGCCGCTGTGCTTGCCCGAGCAGTTGTTGTGCAGCGCGCTGGGCGACAGGCCGCGGCGCGCCAGCTCGCGCTGCGCCTCTTCGTTGTAGGGCCAGTGCGTGCCGCACTCGAGCACGCCGGCGTCGACGCCGGCCTTGGCGAGCATGCCCGCGGCGGTGCGCGCATGCGCCTCCTCGCCGCTGTGCGAGGCGCAGGCCAGCGCCAGTTCCTCGTCGCCGAGCGCGAGCGCGTCGGCCGCGCCGCTGGCCACGAGCGGCAGCGCCTGCAGCAGCTTCACCGCCGAGCGCGGGAAGATCGGGCGCTCGATGTCGCCCAGCGCCTGCACGAGCGCGCCCTGGGCGTCGACGACGGCGAAGGCGCCGCGGTGGAAGGACTCGACGATGCCGCCGCGGGTGGCCTGTACGAGGATGGGGCCGGCAGCGATGGTCTTCATGGCGGTGACTGTAGCGCCGCTCCCGTGTCGGGGACATGCCCTCGGGCGAGCGGCGAGAATCGCCCCATCCAAGCCCAAGGAGAGCCTGCCACCATGAGCACCCCCGATTCGGCAAGTCCCGACGCCGCGAGCCTTGCGCCCACGTCCATCATCGACAGCGATCATCCGTCCGTGGTCGCCTTCGCGCGCGAGCACGGCCGCGGCGCCGATGTGCGCGAGCGCGCGGTGGCGCTCTACCTCGCGGTGCGCGACGGCTTTCGCTACGACCCCTACCGCATCGACCTCTCACCCGAAGGCATGCGCGCGAGCACGGTGCTGGTCAACGGCTACGGCTGGTGCGTGCCCAAGGCGGCGTTGCTCACCGCGGTCTGCCGCGCCGCGGGCATCCCCGCGCGCGTGGGCTATGCCGATGTGCGCAACCACCTGAGCACCGAGCGCCTGCGCAAGGCGATGAACAGCGACATCTACCGCTGGCACGGCTACAGCGACCTCTGGATCGACGGCCGCTGGGTAAAGGCCACGCCGGCCTTCAACATCGAGCTGTGCGAGCGCTTCGGGCTGCTGCCGCTCGAATTCGACGGCCGCGAGGACTCGATCTACCATCCCTACGACAAGGCCGGCAACCGCCACATGGAGTACCTGAACCAGCGCGGCGTCTTCGACGAGGTGCCGCTGGCGGCGATCGTCGCGGACTTCCAGCGCTACCACCCGAGCGCCACGATCAATGCCCTGGGCGGGCACGACTTCGGCGAGGACGCCGCGCGCGAATCCAGCGCTTGAAGAAGCCGGCCTGCCGGGCCCGCCCCGTTTCTCAGTGCAGCACGAGCAGCGGCAGCCTGCTGCCCGAGAGTACCGCCTTCGCCTGCGAGCCGTAGAGGAACTCGCCGAAGGCGCCCCGCCCTTCGCTGACCATGACGATGAGGTCGCAGCCGCGGGCCTCGGCCTCGGCCAGTAGCGCTTCGTCGACGCGCGCGACGCAGGCATGGTGGCCCTCGAAGGGCACGCCCGCGGCGCGGGCGGCGGCGGCGAAGCGGTCCAGCACGCGGCGCGCGGCCTCGGGCGTCATCGCGTCCACGTCCTCGACCAGCCGAAACGCGCCGCCGGCCCGGGGCCGCTGACCGGACGGCTGCGGCTGCTCGGCGACGAAGCCGGTGATCGCCGCGCCCAGCTGGCGCGCCAGGCCGATGCTGGCATCGATCGCGCGGTCGGTCAGCGCAGAGCCGTCGACGGGAACCAGGATGCGTTGGTACATGGGCACCTCGAGCGTGTGCGCGTCAGCGTTGCACCGACTCTAGGAAGCACGCGCGAGCCCTCCCTTGCGCTCGCGCAACATCGGGGGCCGCGTGAATGTGAAGCGCTCCACACGCCGGGACCGGTCAGGTCCGCCGCCAGAAGGAAGGCCGATGGCTCTTGCGAGCATCGCTCGCAGCCGTCGCGCGACGGCGGCGTCAGCGGCGCCCGGTCCGCCCGTCCGAGGCGGCGTCTGCGGCCGCCTGCTTCGCCGCGCGGCAGGCACGAAGGAAGTCCCGCAGCATCGGCGCGTCGTCGATGGTGCTCCCGTCCTTCGGATCGTGGAACTCCGGGTGCCACTGCACGCCGGCCACGTAGGTGCCGGGCGTCGTGCGGCGAAAGGCCTCGACGATGCCGTCGTCGGCACAGCGCGCCTCGACGACGAAGTCCGCGGCCAGGGCCTTGATGCCCTGGTGGTGGATGCTATTGGTGCGCATCACCGCCTGCCCCGGATAGAGCTCGGCCAGGCGCGTTCCGGGCTCGATCGCCACGCGGTGGAAGTGGCGCTCGTAGCGCCCGACGTCGCGGTGCAGCTGCGAGCCCGGGCGCTGCGTCGCGATGTCCTGCCACAGCGTGCCGCCGTGCATCACGTTGAGGAGCTGGAAGCCGCGACAGATGCCGAACACCGGCTTGCCGGCGGCGATGAAGGCGCGGATGAGCTCGATCTCGTAGTGGTCGCGCACGGCGTCGCCGGCCCACTCCGGGGACAGCGGCCGTTCGCCGTAGAACTCGGGCGCGACGTCGTTGCCGCCCTGCAGCACCAGGCCGTCCAGCGCCTGCGCGTAGTCGTCGAGATCCAGGTCGCTGCGCTGCACGATGCTGTCGCGCGTGACGGCCGGGACCATCACCGCCATTGCCTGGCCGGAAAGCACCCAGTGCGCGACCGACTGCTCCAGGTAATGCAGCGTCTTGGTGAAGACGCCCGGGAGCGGCCCTTGGCTTCCGGGGTAGTAGATGCGGGCGGAAACGCCGACGAGCAGCGGGGGCGCTTGCATGGAATGAGCGGTTGGCGCGCGCATTATGCGCGTTCCCCGACGGCGCCGAGAGACGCCATATGGCGCTCTCGGGCGAGGGAATCACTAACATCGGGGATCCGGCTGCCGGTGCGGCCGCGACGCCCTCGTGATCCATCTCCTCAATCTGCTCGCCGCCATCGCCCTGCTCGTCTGGGGCATCTACAACGTCCGCACCGGGGTGCTGCGCGCCTTCGGCGAGAACCTGCGCAGCGTGCTCGCGCGCAGCGTCGCCAACCGGGCGAGCGCGATGCTCGCGGGCCTGGGCGTGACGACTCTGCTGCAGAGCAGCACCGCGACCTGCCTCATCGTCGCCAGCTTCGTCGGCACCGGGCTCGTCGGCACGACGCCGGCGCTGGCGGTGATGCTGGGCGCGGACGTGGGCACGGCGCTGATGGTGCTGGTGTTCTCCTTCGACCTCTCCTGGCTGAGCCCGCTGCTGATCCTCGTCGGCGTCGTCCTCTTCGTCGCCAGCGAGCGCGGCATGCTCGGGCGCATCGGGCGCGTGCTCATCGGCCTCGGCCTCATCACGCTGGCGCTGCAGCTCATCGTCGTCGCCACGCGTCCGCTCACCGAGTCGCCCGAGGTGCGCGCACTGCTGGCGGCGCTGCCCGACGACGTCGGGCTGCACCTGCTGGCCGGCGGCCTGCTGGCGGTGATGAGCTACTCCAGCCTGGCGGTCGTGCTTCTCACCGCGACGCTGACGGCGCAGGGCCTGCTGACGCTGCCGGTGGCGCTGGGCCTGGTGCTCGGGGCCAACGTCGGCAGCGCGCTGCTGGCGATCCTCGTCACCGCCTCGGGCGCGGCCGAGTTGCGGCGGCTGCCGCTGGGGAACTTCATCTTCAAGGCCGTGGGCGCGGCGCTCATGGTCCCGCTGCTGCCCGAGGCGCGGCTGCTGCTGCACAACCACGTCGCCGACGTGCATCAGCAGGTGGTCTTCTTCCACCTCGGGTTCAACGTGCTGATGGCGCTGGTCTTCATCGGCTTCATCGGCCCGGTGGCGCGCATCACCGAGCGCGCGCTGCCCAAGCCGAGCGCGCTCGGCCGCGGCGACCAGCCGCGCTACCTCGACCCGGTGGCTCTGGCCACGCCCAGCCTGGCGATCAGCTGCGCGGCGCGCGAAGCGCTGCACCAGGCCGACGTCGTCGAAACCATGCTGCGCGGCATCGTTCCGGTGATGCGCGACAACGACCTCCAGCTCGCGGAACGCTTGCGGCGCATGGACGACGTCGTCGACGAGCTGTACTCGGCGATCAAGTTCTACCTCACGCAGATCTCGCGCGAGGCGCTGTCCGAGCGCGAAGGCAGGCGCTGGACCGACATCGTCAGCTTCACCATCAACATGGAGCAGATCGGCGACTGCATCGAGCGCATCCTGCAGGACCTCGAGGACAAGAAGATCCGCAAGGGGCGGCGCTTCTCCGAGGCCGGCATGGCGGAGATCCTCCACCTGCACGAGCGACTGCTGTCCAACCTGCGCCTGGGAACGAGCGTCTTCCTCGACGGCCACGTTCGCGACGCGCAGCGGCTGCTGGAGGAGAAGGCGCGCTTTCGCGACCTCGAGCGCGAGTACGCCGCGAACCACATCATGCGGCTGCAGGACAACACGGCGCAGAGCATCGAGACCAGCTCGCTGCACCTGGACCTGATCGGCGAGCTCAAGCGCATCAACTCGCACATCTGCTCGATCGCCTACCCGATCCTCGAGTCGGCCGGCGCGCTGGCCAGCACGCGGCTGCGCCACTCGCAGCTCGCCAGCGTCGAGGAGCGGCCGCGCTGACGTGATGCCGTCGCGCCCATGACGTGGATCGTCGTGCTCGCCGTGATGTTCGCTGCCGCCTTGCACGCGGGCTGGAACGTGCTCGTCAAGTCGGCCGGAGACAAGAGCGTCGACAACGCGCTCATCACCTTCCTCGGCGGCTGGGTGGCGCTGCCGCTCGCGCTCGCCGCCGGGCTGCCGCAGGCCGCGGCCTGGCCGTATCTCGCGGCCTCGCTCGTCGTCCACGTGGGTTACTACAGCGCGCTGGCCGGCGCCTACCACCACGGCGAACTCGGCCTGACCTATCCCATCATGCGCGGCCTGGCGCCGCTGCTCGTGGCGCTGGTCAGCGCCGCCGTGGTGGGCGAGGTGCCGGCGGCGGCGACCTGGGCCGGCGTGCTGGCGATCACGCTCGGCGTGGGGCTGGTGGGCCTGGCGCATCCGGGTCAGGCGCTGCATCACGGCAAAGCCATGGCGTTTGCCGTCGCCAACGCCGCCATCATCGCCGCCTACACGCTTGTCGACGGCCTGGGCGTGCGCGCCGAAGTGGCCGCCGGCGGCGCCGCGCTGCGCTATCCGCTCTGGCTCTTCGTCATCAACGCGCTGCCCTATCCGCTGCTCGTGCTCTCGCGCCGCGACCGCGCCGGGCGTCGCGGCGTCCTCGCCTATGCGCGCGCGCGCTGGCCGCTGGCGGCCGTCGGCGGCGCGGCGTCGATCGGCAGCTACGCGATCGCACTGTGGGCGATGACGCGCGCCCCGGTGGCCAGTGTCGCCGCGCTGCGCGAGACCTCGGTGCTCTTTGCCGCGGCGCTGGGGACGTGGATGCTGCGCGAGCGCTTCGGTTGGCAGCGGGGGCTGGGCACGGTGGCCATCGTCGCCGGCGTCGTCGCGCTGCGCCTGGCCTGACTCGCCCCGGGGTGCGCAGTCGCACCCGGCGCAACCCGTCGACCGCGTCCAGTTCGAACCGGATGTCCCCGGCGACGACGGTGATGCCGTGCAGCGCTGTCATGGCGGGTTCTTCAGCACGGCGGTCGCGTCCATCGTCAGCCAGCCTTCGTGGTCCTGCGCCCACAGCTTCACCTCGTTGCCGTCGCGCCGGCCGTTCACCTTGAACGGATGCAGGTCGAAGGTCGGCCGCACCGCCTTGAAGCGGAAGCCGGTGACCTGCGCTTGCGGCGCGTGGCGGCGCACCAGGTCCATCAGCAGCGTCGCGATCAGCGGGCCGTGCACGATCAGGCCGGGGTAGCCCTCGACCTGCGTCGCGTAGCGGCGGTCGTAGTGGATGCGATGGCCGTTGAAGGTCAGCGCGCTGTAGCGGAAGAGGAGGACGTCGTCGGGCACGATCTGCCGTTGCCACTCGCCCTGGGCGGCGGCGACCGGCGGCGGCTCGACGTCGGAGGGCTTCTTCGCTTCGCGGTAGACGATGTCGTGGAACTCGACGATGGCCGCATCGGCCGCGCCGTTGCAGCGCAGCTCGTGCCGCACCCTGACGAACACGAGCCGGCCGGTGCGCCCGTTCTTCGTCGTCACGTCGGCGATCACCGAGCTGCGCTCGACCGCGTCGCCGACGCGCACGGGCGAGCGGAACTCCAACTGGCTGCCGGCCCACATGCGCCTGGGCAGCGGCACCGGCGGCAGGAAGCCGCCGCGCCTGGCGTGACCGTCCGGGCCGATCTCGCTCTGGCGGTGCTGCGGCAGGAAGTACAGCCAGTGCCACAAGGGGAACAGCGGCGTGCCGTTCCCGACCGCGAGCGCCGGGTGGTCCAGGGTCGCGTTCAGGCCGCGCACCGGGGCGGCGGTGATCGTGTCGCGCAGCGTCTCGCTGCGGCCGATCCAGTCGGTGAGCGGGTCACTCATGGCCGTGTCCGTGCGCGGTTCGAAACCGGTGAAGTGTCGTGAATGAAGGAGTCGCCCCAGTGTAGTGATCCACGCCATCGGGGCGGCACCGGAGAGCACCGCAGAGATCCGGCGACGGGGCGAGCATTGCCCGCGGAGCCCGCGCGCCATCACAATCGCGGGCGATGACACCGCCCAAACTGCTGCTCGAGGCCGCGGACGGCCTGGCGACCTTGACGCTGAACCGTCCGGACAAGCTCAACGCCATCGACAACGAGATGGCGCGGGCGATCCTCGATGCGCTCGACGCCGTCGGGTCCGACGACGCCGTGCGCGTGGTTCGCGTCCGCGGCAGCGGTCGCGCCTTCTGCGCCGGACGCGACGTCTCCGCGGCGCCGACGGAGACCGACCTCGAACTGGTGCAGGCGGTGTCCCGGGCGATCGTGCGCCTGACCAAGCCCGTCCTCTTCGCCGTGCATGGATGGACGGTCGGGGCCGGGCTCGAATGGATGCTGAACGCGGACATCGTCGTCGCCGCGCAGAACAGCCGCTTCAAGCTGCCGGAGGCGGAGCTCGGCGTCTTCGTCACCGGAGGCGCGAGCGCCACCCTGACCGCCTACGCCGGTCTGGCGCGGGCCAAGGCGCTGACGCTGCTCGGCGATGCCTTCACGGCGGCGCAGGCGCAAGCCTGGGGACTGGCGTGGCACGTGGTTCCGGACGCCGAACTCGAAGCTGCGGCGCAGCAGGTCGCCGCGCGACTGGGCGCGCTGCGGCCGGACGTGGCGCACCGGTTCAAGCGCGTGTTCAACGACATCGGGCTCGACAAGTTCGAGCGCGCGATCGACCTCGAGTGCCGCACCCAGCGCGCCCTGGCCGGCACGAGCCCGGCAACGCGCCCCTGACCCGCGCGAACCCGGTCGACGCGCTCCGGGCCTTCCTCTCCGCAGCGGCGTGCAGCGGCGTGCATGATGTGCGGCCAGGATCCAGGCACAGCAAGGAAATCGACCGCATGAAGCCGGCACGGACGACGATCTCGAGCGGAGGCCACTGGGAGGAGGCCGTCGGCTACTCGCGCGCGGTGCGCGTCGGCTCGCATGTGAGCGTGGCCGGAACGACGGCGGCGACCGCGCAGGGCATCGTCGGCCCCGGCGACCCGTACGCGCAAGCCATGCAGGCGCTGCGCACGATCCAGGCCGCGCTCGAAAAGGCCGACGCGATCGTGCCGGATCCGCCCGCGGCGCCGGACCCCGATCCCGGCGACGGGCACGATCCTGCGCGCGCGCAGCGTGCAAGGTCATCGCCGCACGGCCGTACCGGCGCACGGCCGCGCCGCCGATGCGGCATACTCCACAGGGTATCAACGAAGGGACCCGCGCCCAGCGGCCCCGAACGATGAACAAGCACCGCATCACCGTGCTGGGAGCCGGCTTCGCCGGGCTCTCGGCGATCCGCGAACTCCGCCGCCGCGATGCCGACGTGGAAATCACGCTGGTGGCGCCGCGCGCCGAACTGCACTACCTGCCGGGGATCATCTGGATCCCGAGCGGGCTGCGCCGGCGCGAGGACTTGGTCGTTCCGCTCGCGAACTTCCTGCAGCGCATGCGCGTGCGGTTCCACGCGGGTGAAGTCACCGGCCTGCGCGAGCGCGGCCGCGTCGTCGACACGAGTTCCGGCGAAGTCGGCAACGACGGACTGGTGATCGCCACCGGCGGCCGCTTCATCAAGAAGCTGCCCGGAATCGAGCACGCGATCACGCCTTGCGAAGGCATCGCCGCGGCCGAGCGCATCCGCGACCGGCTGCAGGCGCTGCAGGGTGGGCGCATCGCCGTCGGCTTTGCCGGCAACCCGAACGAACCCGCGGCGATGCGCGGCGGGCCGATGTTCGAGTTCCTCTTCGGCATCGATCAGCACCTGCGGCGCGAAGGGCGGCGCGAGCGCTTCGAGCTGAGCTTCTTCAGCCCCGCGCGCGAGCCCGGCAACCGCCTCGGGCCGAAGGCGGTGCAGCACCTGCTCGGCGAGATGTCGCGACGCGGCATCGCCACGCACCTGGGGCACAAGATGATGCGGCTGGAAGCCGACAAGGTGGTGACCGAGGGCGGCGAGATCGGCGCCGACCTCATCCTCTTCATGCCGGGAATGACCGGCAACGCCTGGTTCGACGCCACCGAGCTGCCGCGCTCGCCCGGCGGCCTGCTTCAGGCCGACGCGCACTGCCGCGTCCCGGGCTGGGAGCGCGTCGTCGTCGCCGGCGACTCGGGCAGCTTCCCGGGGCCGGACTGGTTGCCGAAGCAGGCGCACATGGCCGACCTGCAGGCGGTGGCCGCGGCGGCCAACCTGCTGGGCGACCTGCGCGGCGAGCGCAGTGCCGTGACCTTCGAGGTCGAGCTCGCCTGCATCGTCGACAGCCTCGACCGCGGCACGCTGATCTGGCGCACGCCCAAGCGCAACTGGCTGCTGCCCTCGAGCCCGGTGTTCCACTGGGTCAAGCGCAGCTTCGAGCGACGCTACCTGCAGCGTTACCGCTGAGCGGCGGCTTCATCGGCTGCGCGGTCATCGCCGATGGCTTGCGTTCGTGTCGACAGGCCATGGCGTCGACGGCAGCGGCGCCGCGCAAGCCCCACGTCGGCGCGCGGGCCGCACGCCTCGTATCATGCCCGGCCCCGTTTCCGACCAGCGTGCGCGGCGCGCGCGCCCCCTGCCCCGATGTCCCCGACCGCGAGCCATCTCGAAACCCGCCACCACGAGCTGCGCAAGATGCGCATGCTCATGGTCGACGGCAACCTCACCGGCAACCAGCGCAGCGTGCAGGCCGGCGTGAGCGCGCGCGCCTATCGCGGCGGCTACTGGGGCTTCGCCTCGGCCCCGGCCGGCGCCGCCGAAGTGCAGGCCCGCGTGCGGGAGCAGGCGCTGCGCAACGCCGCGGCGATGGCGGGCTTCGGCGCGCGCACGGCGCTGGCCTTGCCCGGCGAGCACGACCGTGGCGAGCAGCGCCGACAGGGCCGCACACCGCTTTCCGCAGCCGAATGCGGCGAGCGCATGGCGGCGCTGCACGCCTACTGCATGAAGCAGTACCCGGGGCTGCGCAGCACGCGCGTGATGCTCACCGACGAGGCGCACGTCAAGCGCTTGCAGACCGATGCCGGCGCCGATTCCCTGGCGCGCATCCAGCGGGCTGCCGTCTACGTCGTGCTCGTTGGCGAGGACGAGGAGGGCGCGCCAATCGAGCTCACCGAGATCGTCTCGGGCCTGGGCAGCCTCGCCGACATCGACTGGTCGCTGGCGACGCTGGCTCCGCGGCTGGACGTCCTGCACGGGCACCTGCAGGCCAAGCGCCATGCCGTCGCCGCGCGCGGAGGCGAGCAGCAGGTGGTGCTCTCGGCGGATCTCACCGGCATGCTCGCGCACGAGGCCATGGGCCACCCCTGCGAGGCCGACGCCGTGCTCTCGGGCGCCGTCACCGCCGACCTCCAGGGAAAGCGCGTGGCCAGCGAACTGATCACGATGATGGACCTCGCGCACCACTGGGACGGACGCGAGCTGATGTGCCCGGTGTACGCCGACGACGAGGGCACGCCGGCGCGGGACGTGACGATGATCGAGCGCGGCGTGCTGCGCGACTTCATGCACAGCCGCGAGACCGCGGCGCGCCTGGGCCTCGAGCCCAGCGGCAACGCGCGCGCCTACGGGCCCGACGACGAGCCGCTCGTACGCATGCGCAACACCGCGGTGTTGCCCGGGACGAGCTCGCTCCAGGAGTTGATCGAAGGCGTCGATGAAGGCTATCTGCTGCTGGACACGAGCAACGGCCAGGCCGATGCCACCACCGAGTTCATGTTCGGCGTCAACCTCGGCTACGAGATCCGCGGCGGCAGGCTCGGCCGCGCGATCCGCGACACCACGCTCTCGGGCAGTGCGCTCAAGGTGCTGCGGGACGTCGACGGCGTGGGCCGCGAGATGAAGTGGAGCTGCAACGGCTACTGCGGCAAGAAGCAGCCGATGGTCGTCTCCGTCGGCGGCCCGGCGCTGCGCACGCGCGCGCACCTGGGCGGGCAGTGAAGGGGCGCCGGCGATGACGAGCGATTTCGACCCCGCCCACAGCGCCGAAGCGGCGCTGGCCGCATTGCGCGCGCGCGGCTTCGAGCAGGTGCAGGTGACGGTGAGCGAGAGCCACCGCCAGGAGCTGAACCTCGCGCACAACGAGCCCAGCCTGCTGCGCAGCACGGCGTCGCGCCGGCTCGCGGCCACCGGCATCGTCGGCGGGCGCCGCGCCTCGGCCGATGGCAACGATTTGTCGGCAGCGGGAATCGCCGCCTTCATCGAGTCGCTCTGGAGCGCGGCCGGCTCGGCGCCCGTGGACGACGCGAACGCCGTTTCCACCGCGCAGGCGGCGAACTTCGCGCGCGGCCCGCGCGAGGCCGACCCGGCGCAGCTCGCGAGTGCGCTGCGCCACCTGCTGGAGTGGCGCGCCGCGAACGCGCCGGCGATGATGATCGAGGAAGGGCTGGCCGCGCACGTGCGCAGCCGCATGCACACGCTCACGCATTCCCCCGCGGGAGCGGGCAGCGTGATCGCTGCCGACCTCGGCTGGTACGAGCTTTCCGTCTTCGGCCTCGCGCGCGAGGACGGGCAGACGAGCTCCTTCAACTTCGCCGGCGGCACCGCCGACGACCTGACCGATGCGCCGACGCTCTTCGGCATCGACCGCATGATGCGCGATCTCGTGCAGCAGGTGCGCACGCAGCCGCTGGGCGAACGCTTCGTCGGCGACGTGGTGCTGGCGCCGGGCGCCGTCGACGACCTGATCTCCTGGCTGATGGAGCAACTCGGCGACGGCCCGCTGATCGACGGCAGCTCGATCTACCGCGAACGCGTGGGGCAGCGCGTGGCCTCGCCGCTGCTGACGCTGCAAAGCCGCTGGGACGCGCCGGGCTGCGTGCCGCTGAGCGGCGACGCCTTCGTCACGCCGCCGACGACGCTGCTCGACGCCGGCGTGCTGACGCAGCTCATGCCGAGCTTCTACGGCAGCCGCAAGACCGGCCTGCCGCACCGCCCCGTGGCCGCGCAGGGCTGGGAGCTGCGCGGCGGCCGGACGCCCCTGGCCGAGATCGTCGCCGGCGTGCGGCGCGGCGCGCTCGTCGATCGCCTCTCGATGGGAAGCCCGGCACCCAACGGCGACTTCTCGGGCGTCATCAAGAACAGCTTCCGCATCGACTCCGGCGAGGTCGGCGCGGCCTTGGCCGAGACGATGATCTCGGGCAACGTCGCGCGCATGCTGCATGAGGTGCGCGCGGTCAGCCGCGAGCGCATCGACCGCGGCATCCAGGCGCTGCCCTGGCTGTGCATCGGCGGATTGCACTTCAGCTGACCGGCCGGGTACCGGCCGAAGACGCTACAGTGGCCGCGTGATCCCGCCCCCCGCCCCGAGATCGCCCATGGCCCGCACCCCGGACGCAACGACGCTGCTGGCGGCGCTGGGCGCGGCCGCGCCCGCGCTGGCGCTCGTCGATGCAGACGGGCGCGTCGTCTGGCGTTCACAAGCGTTCGCACAGGCCTGTTCGAAGGAAGATGGCGATGCCGAACCGCTGCTGCAGCGACTGCGCGCGCGCTGGCACGTGGACATGGCGCCTGCCGCAGACGGCCTGCGGCTCGTGCGGCTGGAGCCCCTGGACGAGGCCGAACCGGCCCAGCGCACGATCGCCGATCTGCGCGAACGCGTGGCCTTGCTGCAGGAGTTCTGCAACGCGGGCGTCTTCGAACGCGATCCGGCGACCATGCAAGGCCGCTGGGACGAGCAGATGTATCGCATCTTCGGCCTGCCGGTCCCTGCGCCCGGAACCCCGGCGCCGGCCCACAAGGACGCCTCGCAGCAGTTCGTCGCCGAAGACCGCGAGCGCGGCAACTTCGTCGCGTCGCTGGGCAAGGCGGGCAACCATTCGAGCCGCATGCGCCTGCGTCGCGCCGACGGCCAGATGCGGCACATCCACTCGCAGTGGAAGGTGATCCACGACGAACAGGGGCGCGCGGTGCGCGTGGTGGGCGTGAACGCCGACGACACCGTCACCTACGAGCTGGCGCGCCAGGCGCAGAAGCTGCGCGAGGAGCTGCAGCTCGCTCTGCAGCTCAGCGACATCGGCCTTTGGCGGCACGATCTCGCCGCGCGACGCGTCCGCCTGGACGAGCGTGCGGCGCGCCATGTCGGGCTCGCGTTCGCGGCCGAGGGGCACCCCGCGATCCAGGTGCGCAAGCAGATCCATCCCGACGATGTGGCGGCGGTGGACGCGTGGACCGACCGCGCGCGCAGGGGGGAACCGTCCGCCGACTTGGCCGTTCGCTACCGCCGCCCCGAGGGCGGCTGGCGCCATGTGCTGGTGCGGGGCACGTTGCAGTTCGACGATGACGGCGAGCCCACCGCCTTCGTCGGCATGATGCTCGACGAGACCGCCCGCGTCGAGGAGGCGCAGCGCGCGCAGCAGCTCGGCCGCCGCCTCGAGTCGGCCGCGGAGGCCGCGCGTCTGGGGCTATGGTCCTCGCTCATCGACGACGGCGCGCGGCCCGACTGGAACGCGCGCAACTTCGAGCTCTTCGGGCTCGACCCGGCGCAGGGACCACTGCGTTTTGGCGATTGGCTGCGGCGCTGCGCGCATCCCGATGACCGCGCCCGCCTCGCCGCACTGGCGACGCGCTTCGGGCCGGACGGCGCCGGCCCTTTCGAGATCGAGTTTCGCGCGCTCCATCCCGATGGCCGCGTACGCTGGATGGTCACGCGCGGCCAGATCACGGCCGCAGGCCCGGACGGCCCGGGCCGCATGGAAGGCATCACGATCGACGTCACCGAGCAGCACGAGACGCTGCAGCGGCTGCGCGAATCCCACCAGCGCATGGAGCTGACGGCATCGGCCGTCGGCATGGCGAGCTGGGAGTACGTCAGCGCCACCGGGGAGGCGACGTGGGACTCAGCGATGTTCCGGCTGCGGGGCGTCGACTCACCGGGACGCCCGATCCACCCCGACGAGGTCTGGAGCTACCTGCACCCGGACGACCGCGCCGACATCATCCCGGCACAGGCGAAGGCCTTCGAAAGCGACGCCGAGTGGCGCGGCAGCTTCCGCGTGGTCTGGCCCGACGGCACGGTACGCTGGCTGGCCTCGCGTTCGGTGGCGCTCCGCGACGAAGCCGGAAAGCAGACGCGCCGCATCGGCTTGAACTGGGACATCACCGACCTCGTGCAGGCCGAGCACGCCCTGCGCGAGCGCGAGCTGGCGCTGGCCGAGAGCCGCGCCAAGTCGCGCTTCCTCTCGCGCATCAGCCACGAGTTGCGCACGCCGCTGAACGCCGTGCTCGGCTTCACGCAACTGCTGCGCGAGGACGACGGCAGGGAACGCTCCCCCGAACGCCGGCGCCGGCTCGAGCACATCGACGATGCCGGCCGCCACCTGCTGGCGCTGATCGACGACGTGCTCGACCTCTCGCGCGCCGAGTCCGGCGACCTGCACCTGTCGCCGCGGGCGCTGCCCGTGCAGGAACTCGTGGATTCCGCACTCAGCCTCGTCGAGCGCGAGGCGGGCAAGCGCGGCATCGCCCTCCGGGTCGATCCCCTGCCCGACGAGCACGTCTGGGCCGACGAGGTGCGGGCGCGGCAGGTGCTGCTGAACCTGCTCTCCAACGCCATCAAGTACAACCGACCCGGCGGGCAGGTGCGGCTGAGCGCGCAGCGGGAGCAGGCGCAGCTGCGCCTGCAGGTCAGCGACACCGGCCGCGGCATCGATCCGGTGCGACTGCAGACGGCCTTCGAGCCCTTCAACCGCCTGGGTGCGGAGCGGCTGGGGATCGAAGGCACCGGCATCGGCCTGGCGATCGCCAAGGCCCTGGTGGAGCAGATGCAGGGGCACATCGAGGCCAACAGCCGCCCCGGCGAGGGCTCGGTGTTCTCGTTCACGCTTCCCGTCGGCACCGCCGATGCCCCCGCTGCGGCCGCGCCCTCTCCGGTGGCGGCCGCGGCGTCCGCGGCACGGCATGGCGCTGCCGCGCCGGCGGCGCAGGGCGACGCCGACTCGCCACGACCGGCCCGCGTGCTCTACATCGAGGACAACGAGATCAACGCCTTGCTCGTGCGCGAGATTCTGGCGCCGCACGCCTGGGTTTCGCTGCGAACGGCCGCGGACGGCGGCAGCGGCCTGGCGCTGGCGCGGGACTGGGAGCCCGATCTCCTGCTGCTGGACATGCAGCTCCCCGACATGGACGGCCTGGCGGTATTGCAGGCGCTGCGCGCCGACCCCGCCACCGGCCGACTGCGCTGCATCGCGCTGTCGGCGAATGCGATGCCCGAAGACATCGCCAAGGCGGAAGCGGCCGGCGTCATCGACTACTGGACCAAGCCGATCGACTTGCCGCTCTTCGTTGCCAAGCTGAAGGCGCTGCTGCACCCGCAGCTGCCGTGACATCCCCCGGCAGAGCCGGGCCCTCCCTTGGCTGCTTGGTCGCCAGGGGTCTTGTCGTTCGAGAAGTCCAAGCGGATGAACGACGACCACGCGCGGGACCCCTTGCCGCGCGAGGCCTTCGCGTTCTCCTTCGGCAGGAGGCAGGTGCCGACCGCGTAGTCCAAGTGCCGCCACTCGGTGATCGGCGGTTCCCCACCGGCGCAGCGCCTGGCCCCTCGGCCCGGGGCGGCGCTGGCTGCGGTCCTCGGCGGCCGCGTCCTGCCGCCTCCTGCCTGCCTTGCCGTCGACCCGGGGCACGGCGCCCGCGATCCGTTCGCCCGCGATCCGTTAGCGATCTGTGGGTTCCCGGGACTCAGGATCCGCTGCACCGCAACCGGACCTGCCGCTGCGGCTCCAGCGAAGCCTCCTGCAACCTGTTCCGAGGATCCCGACATGAAACCCATCTCCTTCACCTCCCTCTCCTTCACCTCCCTCCTGGCGGCCGTCGTGCTGCTGCCCATGCAAGCCCTGGCCACGGCGGCGCCGCACGCGGCCGCGACGGCCGAAGCCCGCGCTGCGGTCGTGGTGCTCCAGAACGCACTCGGGGCGCAGGCGAGCGCCGCGCCGGCTGCGGCCTTCGTGCGCATGCTGGCGCACGAAGCCGCGCCCGCGCGTGCGCCGCTCGGCGCGGCGCCCGATGCCTTCATGCGCGCGTTCTATGAGGCGCTGTGGGACGCGCACGCGGGCGCGACCCGCCATGCGATGGCCCCGGCGACGGAGGGCGCGCAATGAGCTACGGCCTGCTCCTGGCGGCGCACCTGCTCGGCGCGGTGGCGCTCGGCAGCGCGATCGCCGCGCTCTACGTCCTCGACCAGCGCATCGCGCGCGCCAGCGACTGCGGCACGCTCGCACGCGCGGGGCGCAGCGCCGCGGCCATCGTCCAGCGCCTGTTGATGCCCGGCGTGCTGCTGCTGGCGGCATCGGGCGTCGGGCTCGTGGCCGGCTTCTACGATGGCTTGGGCTTCGTGCGCATCCCGTGGCTGGCCGGCATGGTCGGGCTGTTCGTCTTCCAGTCGATCTGGGCGAACACGATAAAGCGCCGGCACGGGCAGCGCCTGGGCCGCTTGCTGGCCGGCAGGCGCGCCGCCGACCGCATCACGCCCGAGCTCGAGCACGCGCGCCGCGATCCGCTGGCGCTCTTCGGGCAGCGCATGGAGCCGCTGCTGTTCGCGCTCATCGTCGCGCTGGGCCTGCTGCGGCCGATGGCCTGGGGCGTGGTGCTGGCGGCGATCGCCGCGGTGCTGCTGCTGGCGGCGCTGCCGGCGCTCTACGCGGCGCGTCCGCCGGCGCCGACTTCCCGCAGCAGCGCCTCCGTCGACGCCGAGGGGCGCGCGTGAAGGCTGGCCGCGAGCGCCTCGCGGCAACGCCGGTAGGTGGCGAGCACCTCGGCGTCGCGGCCGAGCTCGAGCTGCACGCGCATGAGCTGCTGGTAGAGCGGCTCGGCGGTCGGGTCGGCGTGCAGCAGCCGCTCGAGGCAGGCGATGGCCCCCGGCCAGTCGCGCGCCTCGAGGTGGCGGCGCACGTCGACGCCGGCCAGGCGCACAAAGCGCGCGCGCAGGCGTTCGCGCGCTGCGTTCGCCCAGGCCGCTTCCTCCTGCGCGAGGAAGGCGCCGCGGTAAAGGCGCAGCGCGCGCTCGCGATCGGCGTCGGCCGCCGCCGCCTCGGCGGCATCGACCGCGGCCGCCTCGAAGGCCTGCGCGTCGACCCAGCACAGCTGCGCGTTCAGGCTCAACCGGCCTTCCTGCAGCAGCAGCGCCTCGCGCTGGCCGAGCAGCCTGCGCAAGCGCTGCAAGGTGACGGTGAAGGCGTTGTGCGCGTCGTCGCCCTCGGCGTCGGGCCATAGCGCCTCGGCCAGCTGCTCCTCGGGCACGTTCCTGCCGCCGAAGGCGAGCAGCGCCTTCAGCAGCGCCAGCGGGCGCTTCTGCACCTTGCCGCTGAAGCCCAGGGTCTGGCCGTCGAGTTCGATCACGAACTCGCCCAGCGTGCGCAGGCGCAGCGGCCACGGCCAGTGCTCGAGGCGCGCCGCGGCCACGGCGTCGGGGCGCAGGCCGCGGCGCCGGATCAGCGCACGCACGAACCCGGGCTCGATCGCGTGCTCGAGCGCCAGGCGGCACCAGCGCGCCATGAGGTCGTCGCGCCACCAGGCGGAATTGGCGAAGCCCTGTTCGCGCATGGTCTGGAACATGCGCGCCAGCGCCGCCAGCTCGCCCGGACCGTCGTCGTGCGCGCGGGCGAACTGCGCCTGCAGCTCGTGCACGTAGTAGAAGGCGTTGCTGCAGCCGACGGCCGCGGCCACCTGCGTGGCGAGCTCGATCTCGCGCCTGGCCCCGGCCTCGTCGCCGGCGAGGAAGAGCGCCTGCGCCAGCGCCGGCCGCGTGTAGACCTCGGCCCAGACCACGCCCGCCTGCACGGCGCAGGCGACCCCGGCGTGGCCGTGCGCCAGCATGGCCGCGCGATCGTCGCGGCGCATGGCCTGCTGGAAGGCAAAGAAGTGGTACTGCACGCTGTCCAGCGGCCGGTGACCGGGGGCGCGTTCGCCCAGGCGCTCGAGGAAGGCGCGCGCCTGCTCGGGGTCACCGGCGCTGCCGGCGGCGACCGCGCCCTGCGCCACGAGCATGAAGTCCCATACGTGCGCGCCGGTCTCGTCGGCCAGCGCAAGGCCGCGGCGCACGGCGGCGAACGCGGCGTCGTGGTCGGCCTGCATCCAGTGCGAGATGGCGAGGATGCCCTCCCAGGCCAGGCGTACGAAGGGGCCGACCGAGCGTGCGCCGGCAAAGGGCTCGATGCGCCGCACGAGCTCCTCGGCGCGCGCGAGATTCCCGACCCACCACTCGTAGTAGAGCACCAGGTGCACCGCCGCCGTCATGCGCAGCGAGGCCTCGACCTCGTCCTGCGCCACGAGGGCGTCGAGTCGCCGCGTCCACGCCGGCAGCTGCGCGTGCTGCGGGCGCCGGTACATGAGGAGGGCGAAGATCGCCGCCACCGCGCGCATCTCGGCCTCGCGCGACGGAAAGGCCGGATGACGCGCGCGCAGCGCCTCGAACTCGTCGATCCAGGGGTCGGCACCGACGAAGTCGCTCCAGGCGTAGAGGAAGGTGTCGACGACGCCGGCCCAGGCCAGGTATTCGCCCAGCGCGTGGCCGCCGGCGCGAAAGCCGCCGTAGGCCGCAGCCAGCAGCTCGCGCGCCTGCTGCGGGTCGTAGGGCAGGCGACAGAGGCCGAGGAAGTAGTCGAGCCAGGGCGAGGTCGCGCGCTGCGGCGGCGGGATGGCGAGAAGCCACTCGCCCAGCGTCTGGAAGCGTCCGCTGCGCAGCAGCGCCGGCGCCTGCTCGAGCACCAGCGGCACCAGCCGCGTCCAGTCCCCGGCCTCGCGCAGCAGCGCCACCGCCGCGGGCGCGTCGCCCTCGGCGGCCAGCAGTTCGGCCGCCCGGCTGCGCAGCTGCGCGAGTTCGGTGGCGTCGAACCGGACGCGGCCGCGCGCGAGCAGGAACTCGCGGAAGAGGGGGTGGAACTGCCAGGCCTCGCCCTGCGCGGGCGCGGCGTGGCGGGTGACGAAGAAGTTGCGGCGCTCGAGCTCGGCCAGCAGTGTGCCGGCGTCGTCCTGCGCGCTCAGGGCGGCCGCCGCGCGGGCCGTAACGCGCGGCAGCAAGGCGCTGCACAGCAGGAACTGCTGCAGCCGCGGCTCGGCCTGCGCCAGCAGCTCCCCGGCGAAGTAGTCGAAGACCAGGGGATCGGCGGCGGTTGCCGTGTCCTCGGCCGGCGCCGCCGCGCCGCGCTCGAGCATCAGCACGAGGCCTGCCACCCAGCCCTGGGTGCGCGCGTGCAGGCGCTGCAGCACGGCATCGGCGGGCGCGGCGTCGCCCAGCCGCTGGCGCGCGACCGCGATGCACTCCTCCGCCGTCAGCCGCAGCGCCTGGCCGTCGACGAGCGTGAAGCCCTCCTGCATGCGCAGGCGCGTCAGCAGGGGCGGCGGCTCGGTGCGGCTGGTGACGACGACGGCCAGGCCCGGCGGCACTTCGGCCAGGCCTTCGCGCAAGGCCAGCTGCACCGGCGAGTCGGCGCCGATGAGGTGGGCGTCGTCGAGCACCAGCAGCGGCGTGCCCTGCATGCGCGCGAAGAAGCGCCGGAACCAGTTGCGCGCGAAGACCTCGAGGCCGCCGAGGTACTCGGCGGTGAAGGAGGGCAGCGCGCCGCCGCGCCGGCGCGGGACGAGCGCCTGCGCGAGGTCGTGGAAGAAGGCGGCGGGGTCGGCGTCGGCGGCGTCGATGCGGTACCAGAGGGCGCGCAGCCGACGCGCCTGCAGGTAGCTCGCGACCAGCGTCGTCTTGCCCGCGCCCGCGGGCGCGGCGATCCAGACCACGGTGCCGCTCTGTCGCGCGTCGTCCAGGCGCTCGAAGAGGCGTCGTCGTGGCAAGGCGCGATGGGCTCCCGGTGCGGTCAGCTTGGCCAGGCTGAGCGGCCGCTGCCCTTCGTCATGGCCCATGGTGCGGACATCGGCTTCGCCGGGCAGGACGGGGGCGCGGCCGGCGGCGGCCCGGGGCGCCGCAGGTGCGAAGCGGGAATGGTAAACGCCGCCGGCCTGCACCTCAACGGCCCAGCATCGTCCCCGGCAGCCACAAGGCGATCTGCGGCCAGGCCATGACCAGCGCCATGACGAGGATCATCAGCACGACGTAGGGCGCGCTGCCGCGCACGATGGGGCCCAGCGGCGACCGGGTGATGGCCTTGATGGTGAACAGGTTCATGCCCACCGGCGGCGTGATCTGCGCGAGCTCGAGGTTGATGACGAGCAGCACCCCGTACCAGACCTGGTTGATGCCCAGGTGCTGCATCGCCGGCAGGATGACCGGCGTGGTGATGAGGATGATGGCGATCGACTCGAGGAACATGCCGAGCACGAAGATGAGCGCCATCATCACGATCAGGAAGCCGGTGACGCCGATGTCCGTGGCCACCACGGTCTCGACGATCTGCTGCGGGATGCGCAGCTTGGTGAGCACGTGGCCGAAGACCGAGGCGCCGGCGAGGATCATGAAGAGCATGGCCGAGATGCGGCAGGCGTCGACGGCGGCGTCCCAGACGTCGCGCAGGCCGAGGCTGCGGTAGACGAAGACGGCCACGAGCAGCGCCAGCCACGCGCCCGCGGCGGCGGCCTCGGTGGCGGTGAAGACGCCGGCGTACATGCCGCCGAGCACGAACACCGGCAGCGACAGCGCCCACAGCGACTGGCGCAGCGCAGCCAGCGCCTCGCGCCGCGTGGCGCGCGGCTCGCGCGCGACGTGGCGGTGCGTGAAGGCCGTGTGCACCATGCTCCAGGTGGTGAACACGGCGGCCATCAGCAGCCCCGGCACGACGCCGGCCATGAACAGGCCGCCGATCGAGGTGTCGGTGACGACGCCGTAGAGCACCATGGGGCCCGAGGGCGGGATGAGGATGCCCAGCGTGCCGCCGGCGGCGACCAGGCCGTAGGCGGCCTTCGGGTCGTAGCCGTAGCGCAGCATCTGCGGGATCGCCACCGCGCCGATCGTCAGCGCCGTGGCGACGCTCGAGCCCGAGATGGCGGCGAAGATCGTGCACGCGGCGATGGTCGCGATGCCCAGGCCGCCGGGCAGGTGGCGCGTGAGCGTGTAGGCGGTGCCGTAGAGGTCGTCGACGATGCGGCCGCGGATCATGACCTGCGCCATGAACGCGAAGAGCGGGATCGCCACCAGCAGGTAGCGGTTGAGCTCGCCGAAGATGACCTCGGTCACCGAGCCCAGGTCGCCCTGGGTGACGGCCAGCAGCGCGGCGCCGAAGAGGCCGAGGCCGGCGAAGATGGGCAGCCCGGTGAAGAGCAGCAGCAGCAGGCCGAGGAAGGTGAGGGCGATGCTCATGACGCGCGGCGCCCCGGATCCGCCTCGCGCGGCGCGGCCGGTTGCGGCACCTCGGCGGCGGGCGGCTGCGGCGGCGGCAGGCCGGCGAGCGCGCGCCACAAGGCCTCGAGCGCGGCCAGGCCCAGCAGCGCGCCGCCCACGGGCATGAGCAGCATGAGCAGCCAGGTCGGCCACTCCAGATGGCCCTCGGTGAGGATGCCCAGCGTGCGCGCGAGCGCCGCCGTCTCCCAGCCGTTGACGACCAGGATCGCCGCCACCGCCAGCGCGGCCAGCGCCGCCCAGGCCTGCGCCCAGCGCAGCGCGCGCGCGGGCAGGCGGTGCACGAGCAGGTCGACGGCGATGTGTTCGCCGCGGCGCAGCGTCTGCGCCGCCCCGAGCATGACGACGACGACGAGCGCGAAGCCGACGACCTCGTCGACCCAGACCGGCGCGGCATTGAAGGCGTAGCGCATCACCACCGCCCAGCCGATGAGCGCCAGCGCGAGCAGCAGCGCCGCCGCCGCCAGCGCCATGGCGACCGTGGTGAGCACCTCCACCGTGCGCGCCAGCGCGCGCAGCAGCGGCCCTTCGGCGGCGCCCGGACGAGGAGGAATGCCGCGCATGCGCGTCGCGCGCCTGCGCGTCAGAGGCGGTCGATGAGCTCGAGCAGGCGCACGCCGTCGGGCGCGGTGGCGCGCAGGAACTCCCGCTTCACCGCCGGCTGCATGGCATCGGCCATCACCTTCTCCTGCGCCTTGCTGAGCGCGATCGCCTGCATGCCCTTCTCGTTGAGGACCTTCACGTCCTCGGCGGGCACGCCGTCGGTGGTGCGGATCGAGCGCTTGACGGCGGCGTCCGCGGCCTTCTGGATGGCGTTGCGGATGTCGGCCGGCAGGCCGTCCCACCACGCCGGGTTCACGACCAGGTTGTCGTAGGCGAGGATGATGTTGGAGGCCACGCCGTACTTCTGCACCTCGTAGAACTTGCGGCTGTTGGCCGCCTTCACGGCGGTGAAGCCGGCGTCGAGCACGCCCGTCTGCAGCGACTGGTAGACCTCGGAGCCCGGCATCGCCGAGGGCGAGGCGCCCATGGCCTCGAGGCCGCTGTTGAAGAGCTTGTTGAGGCCGCGGATCTTCAGGCCCGCGAAGTCGGCCGGCGTGACCAGCGGCTTCTTGCCCGAGGTGAAGATGCCGTCGTTGGTGTCGACGATCCAGGCGATGTTCCTCACCCCCTTGGCGAGCATCTTGGCGTCCAGCAGGCGCGAGGGCTCCGAGCCGATGAAGGCCTTCTGCTTGGCCACCGAGGTCATCAGGTAGGGGATGATGGTGACGCTCATCTCGGGAATGGTGCCGCCCCACTGGAAGTTCAGCATCACCGCCGACTCGATCTTGCCGCTGGCCACGGCGGCGTGGTGCTGGTTGGGCTTGAAGAGCTGCGCGGCGCCGAAGATCTGCACCTCGGCGCGGCCCTTGGTCGCGGCGGCCACCTCCTTGGCGAACTGCGTCAGGTTGACGGCGGTGTGGTGCGAGGGCGGGAACTGGTGGCTCAGGCGCATCGTGAACTCGGCCGCGGCGGCCGGGGTCGCCAGGCTGGCCAGGCCCAGGGCGGCGGTGGCCAGGGCGAGCGTGAACGGTCGGCGTGTCGTCATCATCGTCTCCATCGTGCGGGTGGGGATGCGGGGTCGGGGGAGTGAAGGCCTGGGCACGCAGCCTGCGCGCCGGTTCAGGCCACGACGCGGCGCGCGCGCAGCGCGTCGATCTCCGCGCGCGCGTAGCCCACGCCGGCCAGCAGCTCGTCGGTGTGGGCGCCGAAGCGCGGCGGTTGCAGGCGCACGCCCAGGCGCGCGTCGTCCAGGGTCAGCGGCAGCAGCGTCGTCTTCACGCTCTGGCCGGCCTTCTCGCCATCGGGCAGGACGATGTCGGCGAGGTCGCCGGTCGCCAGCAGGTGCGGGTCGTCCAGCAGCTCCTCGGGGCGGCGGATGGGCGCGTAGGGCAGTCCGGCGCGCTCGAAGATGGCGGCCAGCTCCGCGGCGCGGCGCGGCGCCAGGCGCGTGCGCAGCAGCGGCAGCAGCACGGGGCGCGCACGCACGCGGTCGTTGTTGCTGCGGTAGCGGGGATCGGCGAAGAGGTCGGGGAAGTCCAGCACCTCGCAGAAGACCTTCCACTGCGCGTCGCTGACCGCGGCCAGGAAGATCTGCTCGCCGTCGCACACGGTGAAGACGTCGTAGATGCCCCAGGCCGAGATGCGCTCGGGCATGGGCGGTGCCGCCTGGCCGGTGATCGCGTACTGCAGCATGTGCTGGCCGACGAGGAAGACGTTGTTCTCGAAGAGCGCGCTCTGCACCTCCAGGCCGCGGCCGCTGATGCCGCGCTGGATGAGCGCGGCCAGCGTGCCGATGGCGCCGAACATGCCACCCATGATGTCGTTCACGCTCGTTCCCGCCCGCAGCGGGTCGCCCGGGCGCCCGGTCATGTAGGCCAGGCCGCCCATCATCTGCACCACCTCGTCGAGCGCGGTGCGGTGCTCGTAGGGTCCGGGCAGGAAGCCCTTGTGGCCGACGTAGATCAGGCGCTCGTTCTCGCGCGCGAGGCTGGCGTAGTCCAGCCCCAGCCGCGCCAGCGCGCCGGGCTTGAAGTTCTCGATCACGACGTCGGCCGACAGGGCCAGACGCCGCGCCGCGGCGGCGCCGTCGGCGTTCTTCAGGTCGATGCCGATGCTCTTCTTGTTGCGGTTGAAGAGCGGGAAGAAGCCTGCGCCTGCGCCCAGCAGGTGGCGCGTGCGGTCGCCATCGACGGGCTCGACCTTGACCACCTCGGCGCCCAGGTCGGCGAGCACCAGGCCGCAGGTCGGCCCCATCACCATGTGCGTGAACTCGACCACGCGCAGCCCGGCCAGCGGCTGCGGTGCCTCACGGCTGGCGTGCGGCGCGCTGGATGGCGTCGAGGTCTGGGCGGCGGACACGGGGCGACTCTAGCCCGGAAATCTCATCCGCATCAGGGCGGTGGCCACGTGCCGAGGCGCGTCGTCACAGGCATCCGACGCGATGCGACAGGCAAGGACTGCCGACGCCAAAGCGCACGGATGTCAGGATCGATTTCCGTCGGTGCGGACGTCGCGCGCTGGGCGCGGATGCAGCGCCTGCAGCCGCACGCGCAGCGCGGCTTCGTTGAGCGCGCCGACATGCGCCGCGACGCGCTTCCCCTGCGCGTCGACGAAGAGCGTGGTCGGCAGCGCACGCGAACCCAGCGCCGGACCGAGCGCCGAAGCCGGATCCAGCCAGACGTCCTGCAGCGGCAGGCGCTCGCGCGCGAGCCAGGCCTGCACGGCGGCCGGCGTCTCGCCCTGGTTGACGAAGAGGAAGCGCACCCCGCGCTCGCGCTGCTGAGCGGCAACCAGCATCGGCATCTCGGCGCGACAAGGGCCGCACCAGCTCGCCCAGAGGTTGATGACCACGGGCCGGCCATCGAGCAGCGACGGCAGCATCTGCGCCTTGGCACGGGCGTCCGCGGGCGCGTGCGCGCTGGACTGCGCCGCCGGCAGCGGCGTCAGGGCCAGCGCGGGCAGGCGCTCGTCGCCGGCGCTGCGTCCGAGCGCCAGCCCGTCGGCGATCAGCCAGGTGGCCAGCCCCGCGAACGCCGCCCCCAGCAACGCGCGGCGCCACGCGCGCTGCGCGGGCGCCTGCAACATCAGCAGCGCGAGCCCTGCCACGATTCCGCCCACGGGCTGCCAGCCGCCGTCGCGGATGTCCAGCAGCGCCCACGGGCTTGCCGCGTAGGCGTCGGCGTGGCGCAGCAGGTGGAGCGCACGCGCCGCCAGCAGGCCGATCGCCAGCGCCAGCCACAGCCGTCCGGCGAGCAGCTCGCGCGCCTCGCGCGGAGCCAGCAGGCGCAGCACGAGCAGCGCCGCTGCCAGGCCCGCCCCCAGCAGCAGCGGCGGCAGCGGCAAGGCCAGCGGGCCGAGCGTCAGGCTGAGCATGCGTGCATCATGCCAGCCGCCGCTCGCACCGGCCGGATAGGCCGGGTCGTCGCGCCTTCACCCCGCCGCGGCGGGATTGAAGCGCTTCTCGATCGCCGCCGCGACGTGCTGCATGCCGACGATCATCACACCGAGCGTGGTGTCGGTGGCCGCCCCCATCAGGATCAGGTGGCCACCGGGCTTTTGCACCTTGACGCCGAGAACCTGGAAGCCGCCGGCCTTGAGTGTCAGCAGATCCATCGAATGCGCGCCGCCCCCCGGGTTCAACTCGCCCAGCGTCGCGTCGCCGACGGCGAGCAGCGAACCCGAGAGCGCCGCGAGCTTGCCGACCTGCTTCTCGTCGACGCCCAGCGAACAGATGTTGAAGCCGTCCGGCGTGCACAGCACGGCGGCGATGAGCTTGGGGATGCGACGCGGCAGCTCCTCCATCGCCGGCAGCACGTAGTGACCCAGGGCCTCCGAATCCATGATCCAACTCCTCGATCGCTCGGACGGTGGCGGCCGCCGTTCCGGACCCACGCCGGCGGCCGATGAAACGCAGGTGGCGGACCGAAGCACGCGGTCTTCAGGCATGGACCGCCGAGAACGGCGTGCTCAGCGCCACCATGATCGCCTGCATCACGCTGCCGGGATCGCGCGGATCGGCCGTGATGACGGGCGCCAACGGGTGGTAGCGGCCGGTGAGCCGGCGATAGGGTTCGAGCTCATGGTCCGGAGTGTCCGGCGGCAGCCGCGTGATCGCCACCGCCAGCCGGGCCACCGCCTTGCGCCGCGCCAGCGCATCGAGCCAGAAGCGCCCTTCGGAGAGCGCCTCGGCACGGTTGCCGTACAGCCACAGGACGACCGCCGAACTCTGCGGCAGCAGCACGTCCCACATCGCGTTGAAACGCTCCTGGCCCGGCACGCCGTAGAGGCCCACGCGCGCGCCGTCGGGGAACTGCCATTCACCGTAGTCGAAGCCGACGGTGGTCGTCGTCTTGCCCTGGTCGCCGAGCGCGGCGGCCTCGAGGCTTGCCGTCTCCATGCTCGCCACCGGGATGTCGGAGACGGCGCGCAGCGCGGTGGTCTTGCCGACGCCGAAGGGCCCGACGAACACCACCTGGTGCTTGGCGTGATGGCCGAGGACGACTTTCATCTGGCACTCTCCCCGGCAGCGGCCGGGCCTCCCTCGTTCTCGTGCGCGCCGACTCGCGGCCAGCGCCTGCGCCTGGCGGTGCACGCTCTCATCGGCGCGCGAACTTGCCCAGCAGACGCTTGACGAGATCCCAGCGCGAGCGTTCGCCTGCGGGCAGCTCGGCCGGTGGCGCGATGCTCCGCTCCGGGGTCGGCCCTGGAATCGATTCCGGCGCCGGCGCGCGCGCCGCCGGCGTCGCGGCGGCTTTGCCGTGCACCAGGGGTTCGAGCTGCAACATGCCGGCCTCATGCGCGTCGGCAAGCAGGCGGTCGAGCAGCGGTGCAGGGACGGCCCCTTGCAGCAGTTGTTCGTAGCTCGCCGGCGCCGCGAGCAGCCGCGAGCACGCCACGGTGAGCTCGAGCGTATTGCCGTAGCGGCTCATGTTGGGCCAGCGGCGCAGGCGCAGCAGGCCCTGGCGCCAAGGCGGCGCTTCGCCGGCGGGGACGGTGGCCGCATGCGGCCGCGCCGACACGCCGAAGGCGTCCTGACCGCCGTGCGGGCGGATCCAGTTGAAGACCAGGCCGCTCTTCACCGGCGGCTTGAAGTAGGTCCACGAGGGTCGCGGCAACTGGCTGAGCTGCGCGGCCAGGAAGGCCACGTGCGGCTTCCAGGGCATGCGATCGTAGTCGTCCGTCAGGGCCGTCAGGGCCGTCGGATCGTCGTACGCGCCGGCGTCGATCACCCACCAGCGCGCCTGCCCGGGCGCATCGACCCAGTGCCAGGCGGTCGAGTGCAGTCGCAGCGTCGACATGAAGGCCATGGTGCTCGCGCTCTCGCGCGTCGGCGTCCAGACGCTGGCGCGCGCGGCCGTGCCGGCCCAGGCGTCGGCTTCGGCGCCGGTCGGCTCGATCACGCGCGACACGGCCGCCTCACGTCCGGGGAAGGCGTGGCCCAGCGCACGCGCCGCGACCCGTGTGCCTCAGCCGCGGGACTTGGCCACCCCTTCGAGCGATTTCGGGATCGCGAGGCTGAAGAGGATCCCCATGTTGGTCTTCTTCGTGTTCAACAGCATGCCCTGCAGGAGGTCCGCACCGTGCTGCAGGATGACGACCGAGTTGTCGCCTTCCAGCTCCAGCAGGTAGTAGCGGCCAAGGGTGGGAAAGCCCGAGCCGCCCAGGGTGCTGCCGATCTCCTCGGTCAACTGGTTGAACAGCGCCACCGCCGCCGGCTGTGCGTTGTAACCGGCCAGCGACAGGCCGGTCGAACGGTCCCAGATGTCCGTGGCGACGAGGCCTTCCTTGAGCAGGGCGCGCAGATCCTGGACGAGTTGCTCCAGCTTGGTGACGTCGGCATTGAGCATGATGGCAGTGGGCGCAGTGGAGAAGGTCCGGCTTCATAGCATAAAACCGCGTATCCGCCGCCGACGAAGGCTGGCGTGTGCGCCATACGTCACTGGCCGCACGCGATCCGCGCGGCGACGCAGCGGCTGCGCCACAGGCCTCCCGGGCCGTCACCCGGGGCGCTCATCCGGCGCCCGTCCCCGGCGCTGGACGCGCCGGCCGTCAGGCCGGAACCCAGAGCGCCGGCATCTCGGGCAGCCCCTTGAAGAGGACCGAGAGCGCGCCGTCGGCGATGTGCCCTGCCGCAGTCTCGATGTCGGCGGCCAGCGAGCGGTCTTCCATCATCGCCGCGCTGAAGCCGCGCAGCAGAGCGTGCGCCCGCTCCAGCACCGCCGAGCTCTGCAGCGGACGCAGGAACTCGATTCCCTGTGCTGCGGCCAGCCACTCGATGGCCAGGATGCGGCGCACGTTGGCGATCATGGGCTGCAGGCGCCGCGCCGCGAAGGTGGCCATCGAGACATGGTCCTCCTGGTTGGCGCTGGTGGGCAGGCTGTCGACGCTGGCGGGGTGGGCGTAGGTCTTGTTCTCGCTCGCCAGCGCGGCGGCGGTGACGTGCAGGATCATGAAGCCGCTGTTGAGCCCGGCGTTGGCGCTGAGGAAGGGCGGCAGGCGCGAGATGTTGGCGTCGATGAGCATGCCCACGCGGCGTTCGGCGATGGCGCCGACTTCGGCGATGGCGTTGGCCATGGCGTCGCAGGCCAGCGCCACCGGCTCGGCGTGGAAGTTGCCGCCCGAGAGCAGCGCGCCGTCCTCGGGAAAGACGAGCGGGTTGTCGGTGACGGCGTTGGCCTCGCGCAGCAGCACCAGCGCGGCGTGGCGCAGCTGGTCCAGGCAGGCGCCCACCACCTGCGGCTGGCAGCGCAGACAGTAGGGATCCTGCACGCGGTCGTCGCCGCTCTCGTGGCTCTTGCGGATGGCGCTGCCCTCCAGCAGCGCGCGGTAGTACTGGGCGACGTCGATCTGCCCGGGTTGGCCGCGCAAGGCGTGGATGCGCGGGTCGAAGGGGCTGTCGCTGCCGCGCGCGGCGTCCACCGTCAGCGCGCCGATCACCAGCGCCGCCTCCAGCACCGGCTCGAACGAGAAGAGCGCGTGCAGCGCCAGCGCCGTGCTCGTCTGCGTGCCGTTGATGAGCGCCAGGCCCTCCTTGGCCTGCAGCACGAGCGGCGCGATGCCGTGCGCGGCCAGCGCCTGCGCCGCCGGGATGCGCTGCCCGGCGGCGTCGACGAACTCGCCCTCGCCCATCAGCGCCAGCGTCATGTGCGACAACGGCGCCAGGTCGCCGCTGGCGCCGACCGAGCCCTGGCTGGGCACGCAGGGCACGAGGCCGGCGTTGTGCACCGCCAGCAGCGTGTCGATGACCTCGGCGCGAACCCCGGAGTGCCCGCGCGCGAGGCTTGCCGCCTTCAGCGCGAGCATCAGCCGCACGACCGGCGCAGCCAGCGGCTCGCCCACGCCGACGCTGTGGCTGCGGATCAGGTTCCACTGCAGCCGGGCCAGATCGTCGTGGTCGATGCGCGTGCTCGCGAGCTTGCCGAAGCCGGTGTTGACGCCGTAGACCGGTGCCCGGCCGTCGGCCGCCGCCTTCACCAGCGCCGCGCTGGCGCGGATTCCCGGCAGCGCCTGCGGGTCGAGCAGCAGCCGCTGCCCGCCGGCGTGGACGGCCTTCAGTTCGTCGAGCGTCAGTTGCCCGGGGTGGATCCGCATGGCGCCCGCTGGCACGGCCGGCTCCATCAGCGCGGCGCGCGGTCGATCATCGGCAGCACGAGGCCTTGCTCGCGTGCGCACTCGATGGCGATCTCGTATCCGGCGTCGGCGTGGCGCATGACGCCGGTGCCGGGGTCGTTCCAGAGCACGCGTTCGATGCGCCGCGCCGCGGCGTCGCTGCCGTCGCAGACGATGACGACACCGCTGTGCTGGCTGTAGCCCATGCCGACGCCGCCGCCATGGTGCAGGCTGACCCAGGTGGCGCCGCCGGCGGTGTTGAGCAGCGCGTTCAGCAGCGGCCAGTCGCTGACCGCATCGCTGCCGTCGCGCATGGCCTCGGTCTCGCGGTTGGGGCTGGCGACGCTGCCCGAGTCGAGATGGTCGCGGCCGATGACGATCGGCGCCTTCAGCTCGCCGGACTTGACCATCTCGTTGAAGGCCAGGCCGGCGCGGTGGCGCTCGCCCAGGCCGATCCAGCAGATGCGCGCGGGCAGGCCCTGGAAGGCGATGCGCTCGCCGGCCATGTCGAGCCAGCGGTGCAGGTGCTTGTCGGCAGGGAAGAGCTCCTTCAGCTTCGCGTCGGTCTTGCGGATGTCCTCCGGGTCGCCCGAGAGCGCGACCCAGCGGAACGGGCCCTTGCCGCGGCAGAAGAGCGGACGCACGTAGGCGGGCACGAAGCCGGGGAAGTCGAAGGCGTTCTTCACCCCGGAGTCGAAGGCGACTTGGCGGATGTTGTTGCCGTAGTCGACGGTCGGGATGCCCATGGCCTGGAAGTCGAGCATGGCCTGCACGTGCTGCGCGCAGCCCGCGGCCGCGGCGGCGCGCAGCGAGGCGTGCTGGGCGGCGTCGGCCTGCGCGGCGCGCCAGCGCGGCACGCTCCAGCCCGGGGGCAGGTAGCCGTTGACGAGGTCGTGCGCGCTCGTCTGGTCGGTCACGAGGTCGGGCTTGAGGCCGCCGGCGCGGGCGCGCTGCACGAGTTCGGGCAGCAGCTCGGCGGCATTGCCGAGCAGGCCGATGGAGATCGCCTTGCCCTCCTGCGTGTAGCGCTGCAGGCGCGCCAGCGCGTCGTCCAGGCTGCTGGCCTGCTCGTCGAGGTAGCGGCTGCGCAGGCGGAAGTCGATGCGCGACTGCTGGCACTCGATGTTGAGCGAGGAGAAGCCCGCGAAGCTCGCCGCCAGCGGCTGCGCCCCGCCCATGCCGCCCAGGCCGGCGGTGAGGATCCAGCGCCCGCGCGCCTCGCCGCCGTAGTGCTGGCGCGCGGCCTCGGCGAAGGTCTCGTAAGTGCCTTGCACGATGCCCTGGCTGCCGATGTAGATCCAGCTGCCGGCGGTCATCTGGCCGTACATCATCAGGCCCTTGCGGTCCAGGGCGTCGAAATGCTCCCAGGTCGCCCAGCGCGGCACCAGGTTGGAGTTGGCCAGCAGCACGCGCGGCGCGTCCTCGTGCGTGCGGAACACGCCCACCGGCTTGCCCGACTGCACGAGCAGGGTCTCGTCGGCGCGCAGCTTCCTCAGGCTCTCGAGGATGGCCTCGAAGCAGTCCCAGTTGCGCGCCGCCTTGCCGATGCCCCCGTAGACGACGAGCTCGTCCGGGTTCTCGGCAACCTCGGGGTCGAGGTTGTTCTGCAGCATGCGGTAGGCGGCCTCGATGAGCCAGTTGGCGCAGGCGATCTCGTTGCCGCGCGGGGCGCGCACCGGACGCGCCTTGGCCGGCGTGTGGATTGCGGGCAGTTCGTTCATCACGGTCATGGCGGTAATCCCTGATGGAGAGTGCACACATGGTACTTGTCTAGACAAGATTAGACAAGTAGGATAGCCGTCATGGTTTCCACCGAGTCCGCGCAGCCGCCTTACGCGCGCGTGAAGCAGTTCCTGAAGGACGGCCTCGCCGACGGCGCCTGGCCGCCGGGGACGCAGATGCCCTCCGAGGCCGAGCTCGTCGCGCGCTTTCGCGTCAGCCGCATGACGGTCAATCGCGCGCTCAAGGAACTGCAGGCCGAGGGCCTGGTGGAACGCAGCCAGGGCGTGGGCACCTTCGCGGCGCGGCTGCACCGCGTCAGCTCCACGCTCACCATCCGCGACCTGCACGAGGAGATCAGCGCGCGCGGCCACGTGCACCACGCCGTCGTGCGCCTGCAGCGCGCCGAGAGTGCCACCGCGGCAACGGCGGCGCTGCTCGGGCTGCGGCCCGGCGCACGCGTCTTCCACACGCTCATCGTGCACCACGAGAACGGCGTGCCGCTGCAGTGCGAGGACCGCTGGGTCAACCCCGACTGCAGCCCGCGCTACCTGGACGCCGACTTCACGCGCACGACGCCGACGCAGGTGCTGTTCGAGACCACGGCGCTGTGGCGCGCGCAGTACACGATCGAGGCCGGCGCGCCGACGCCCGTGGAGGCGCGGCTGCTGGCCATCCCGGCACGTGAGCCCTGCCTCGTCGTCACGCGCGCGACCTTCACGCGCGAGGCCGCCATCACCCACGCGCGCCTGGTGCACCCCGGAACGCGCTACCAGTTGCAAGGAGAGTTCGAGCCATGACGCCCCACGCCGGCCCCGCCGAACGCAGCGCATTGGCCGCGCGCGCCGCGGCCATCGTCACCCCCGAACTCGTTGCGGCCTACCGACGCGACGGCGCGGTGTGCCTGCGCGGCATCCTGCAACCGCACGAAGTGCAGCGGCTGGCCCGCGGCATCGACGCCAACCTCGCCGCACCGAGCCCGCGCGCGATCGTCGCCAGTCGTCCCGAGGACCCGGGCTTCTTCATCGAGGACTTCTGCAACTGGCAGCACAACGCGGACTACCGCGACACCGCGCTCGCCACCGCGTTGCCCGAGGCCGCCGCGCTGCTGATGCAAAGCCGCAGCGTGCGCCTCTACCACGACCACATGCTCACCAAGGAGCCCGGCACGCGCGCGCCCACGCCCTGGCATCAGGACCAGCCCTACTACAACATCGACGGCATGCAGAACATCAGCTTCTGGATCCCGGTGGACCCGGTGCCGCGTGCAGCCACCCTGGAATTCGTCGCCGGCTCGCACCGCGGCCCCTGGCTGATGCCGCGCAGCTTCATGGACCAGCAGGCGAAGTGGTTCCCGGAAGGCGCGCTGGCGGACCTGCCCGACATCGAGGGACATCGGGCCGATCACGAAATCCTCGGCTGGGCCCTGCAGCCCGGCGACCTCGTCGCCTTCCAGATGCTCACGCTGCACGCCTCGGCCGGCAGCCCGACGCGTCGGCGCGTGTTCTCGCTGCGCTACATCGGCGACGATACGCGGCACGCGCCGCGGCGCTGGAAGACTTCGCCCGAGTTCCCGGGACTGGCCGAGCGCCTGCCGGCCGGCGCCGAGATGGACGACCCGCTGTTCCCGCGGGTCCTGGGCCCATGAACATGGCACTGCGCTTCGTCGACCTGGACACCTGTCCGCCGCAGCCCTGGCGCAACGGTGGTGGGCGCACGCGCGAACTGCTCGCCTGGCCGCGCGCCGCGGAATGGACCCTGCGCGTGAGCGTCGCCCGCATCGAGAACAGCGGCCCCTTCTCGGCCTTTCCCGGCATCGGGCGCCATTTCGCGGTGCTGCAGGGACGCGGCGTGGTCCTCGAACTCCCCGACGGTGCGCGCACGCGCAGGCTCACACTCGGGCCCGCGGACGAGCCGATCGCCTTCGACGGCGAGGCCGCGCCGATGTGCCACCTCATCGACGGCCCGACCGAGGACCTGAACCTGATGGTGCGCCGCGACGCCGGCCGCGCCAGCCTGCGCCGCGCGCGCGAGGGCGACGCCATCGTTGGCCGCACGCGCTGGCGCGGCCTCTTCGCGTCCGGCACGTCGGAGGTGGACTTGGGCGAGCGCCGGACGACGCTGCGCGCCGGAACGCTCGCCTGGAGCGACGACGACCAGGCCTCGAGCTGGCGCCTGAGCGGAGGCGGGCCGGCCTGGTTCCTGACGCTGGAGGACTGACCGCCCATGCGCACGCTCTACCGCCACGCCCGCCTGGCGACGATGACCGACGAACGCCCCTGGGGTTGGGTCGAGCGCGGCGCCCTGCTCGTCGACGGCGAGCGACTGGCCTGGGTCGGCGCCGAGGACACGCTGCCGGCCGGCTTGCGCATCGACGCCGAAGTCGGACTCGGCGGCGCGCTCGTCACCCCGGGTCTCGTCGACTGTCACACCCATCTCGTCTACGGCGGCGACCGCGCCTGCGAGTTCGAACTGCGACTGCAGGGTGCGAGCTACGAAGCGATCGCTCGCGCCGGTGGCGGCATCCGCAGCACGCTGGCCGCAACCCGCGGCGCGAGCGAGGGGCAGCTCTTCGCGACGGCGGCTGCGCGCGCGCGCAGCCTGATCGCCGAAGGGGTGACGACGCTCGAGATCAAGTCGGGCTACGGCCTGAGCGAGGCCCACGAAGCCCGGTGCCTGACGGTGGCGCGTCGCATCGGCCGCGAACTGCCACTGACGGTGCGCACGACCTCGCTCGCCGCGCACGCGCTGCCGCCGGAGTTCGAGGGCCGGCAGGACGACTACGTCGATGCGCTGATCGCGTGGCTGCCGGCGCAGGTCGAAGCCGGCCTCGTCGACGCCGTCGATGCCTTCTGCGAGAACATCGGCTTCACGCCCGCGCAGGTCGAGCGCATCTTCGCCGCCGCGACGCGCCTGGGCCTGGCGGTCAAGCTGCACGCCGAGCAGCTCTCGAACCAGGGAGGCGCCGTGCTCGCGGCGCGCTTCGGTGCCTTGTCCTGCGACCACCTCGAGCATCTCCCGGCCGAGGGCGTGGCGGCGATGGCCGCGGCCGGCAGTGTCGCCGTGCTGCTTCCGGGCGCCTACTACTTCCTGCGCGACACCCATCTGCCGCCGGTGCCGGCGCTGCGCGAGGCCGGCGTGCCGATGGCGCTGGCCACCGACCACAACCCGGGCACTTCGCCCGTGCTGTCGCTGCTGCTGATGCTGAACATGGCGTGCACGCTCTTCCGCCTGACGCCCGAGGAGGCCTGGCGCGGCGTCACCGTGAATGGCGCGCGCGCGCTCGGCCTTGCCGACCGCGGGCGCCTGGTGGCCGGGCTGCGCGCCGACTTCGCGCTCTGGGACGCCGAGCACCCGCGCGAGATCGCCTACCGCTTCGGCCACAACCCCTGCCGCCGCAGCTTCCACGGCGGCGTGGAGCGCCAACCATGAACGACACCCCCAAGGACGAGATCTTCACCCTGCACCGCGGCCACGCGCCGCTGGTGGTGAGCGTGCCGCACGCCGGCACCTTCATCCCCGAGGCGCTGCGCGCGCGCCTGCAGCCCTGGGCGCTTGCCGTGCCCGACACCGACTGGTTCGTCGACCGCCTCTACGACTTCGTGAGGGCGCGCGGCGCCAGCCTGCTCGTGCCGCGCTGCAGCCGCTACGTCGTCGATCTCAACCGCCCGAGCGACAACCAGCCCATGTACGCCGGCGCCAACAACACCGAGCTCTGCCCGACGCACGCCTTCAGCGGCCAGGCGCTCTACCTCGAGGGCCAGGCGCCCGACGAAGACGAAGTGCGCGCCCGCGTGCAGCGCTACTGGCAGCCCTATCACGACGCGCTCGCCGCCGAACTCGAGCGCGTGCGCGCGCAGCACGGCCACGTCGTGCTCTTCGACGGCCACAGCATCAAGGGAGAGTTGCCCTGGCTCTTCGAGGGCCGGCTCCCGGACCTGAACCTCGGCACCGCCGGTGGCGCGGCCTGCGCGACGACGCTGGCCGCGCGCATCGACGCGGTCTTCGCCGCGCAGGAGCGCTACAGCCACGTGCTCAACGGCCGCTTCAAGGGCGGCCACATCACGCGCCACTACGGCAACCCGGCCGCCGGCGTGCACGCGGTGCAGCTCGAAATGGCCTGGCGCGCCTACATGGACGAGGAACCACCCTACCGCTGGCACGACGCCAAGGCCGCGGCGATCACGCCGCTGCTGCAACGGATGGTCGATGCGATGCTGGACTGGAGGCCCGATGCCTGACGATCGCTCGAGATTGATCTGGGCGCCGCAGGCCTGGGTCGACGGCCGCTGGCGCGAGCGCGTGCTGCTCGCGATCGGCGCCGACGGCCGCTGGGCTGCGGTGACGCCCGACACCCCCGCGCCGCCACGGGCCGAGAACGTCGCCGCGCCGGTGTTGCCGGCGCTCGTCGATGCGCACAGCCACGCCTTCCAGCGCGCCTTCGCCGGCCTGGCCGAGCAGCGCGCATCGACGCACGACGACTTCTGGTCCTGGCGCGACCGCATGTACGGCGTGGCGCTGCGCATCACGCCCGAGCAGATGCGGGCGATCGCCGCGCAGCTCTACGTCGAACTGCTGGACGGCGGCTACACCGAGGTCTGCGAGTTCCACTACCTGCACCACGACGTGGACGGCGGCCGCTACGCCGACCCGGCGGCGATGGCCTTTGCGCTCGCCGATGCCGCGGCCGACGCCGGTGTCGGCCTCACCCTGCTGCCCACGCTCTACGAGCGCGCCGGCTTCAAGGCGCAGGGCCTGCGCGATGACCAGCGGCGCTTTCGCACCACGGTCGACGAGGTGCTCGCGACGCAGCATGCCGTGCGCGCCGCTGCGCGGCCACTGCTCTCCTGCGGCGCGGCACTGCACTCGCTGCGCGCGGTGCGGCCGCAGTCGCTGCGCGAGGTCGCTGCGCGCAGTGACGGCCCGCTGCACATCCACGTCGCCGAGCAGACGGCCGAGGTGCAAGACTGCCTGGCCGAGACCGGCTTGCGCCCGATCGCCTGGCTGCTCGCGCATGCCGGCATGGACGCGCGCTGGCAGCTCGTGCACGCCACGCACAGCGTTCCCGGCGAGGTCGACGGCGTCGCCGCCTGCGGCGCCGGCGTCGTGCTGTGCCCGGCCACCGAAGCCAACCTCGGCGACGGCGTTCCCGACCTGCCGGGCTGGCTCGCCGGTGGCGTGCCGCTTGCGCTCGGATCGGACAGCCAGGTCGTGCGCGACTGGCCCGAGGAACTGCGCTGGCTCGAGTACGCGCAGCGCCTCGTGCGCCGCGAGCGCAACGTCGCCGCCGATCCGGGGCGCGAACCGTCGACCGCGGCGCGCCTCTTCGAGCGCGTGCGCGCCGGTGGTGGCGCGGCGATGGGCGCACGCCGCTGGGGCCTCACGGCCGGCGCGCGTGCCGATCTGCTGGTGCTGGACACCGCCGACGCCGCGCTGCTCGGCCTGCCGCGCGCGAACCTGCTGGACGGCCTCGTTTTCGCTGCGCCGACACGGCCGTTCGCGCGCACGATGGTCGCCGGCCGCTGGGCCACGCCCGACCGGACCGCGATCGCGAGGCGCTACACGCAGGCACTGCACGCACTCTGGGAGCAGGCCGCGGCCTGATGCGGTCTTCCCCCCTCCCGCGGCGCGGGAGACTGCCTGGGCGAGGGTGACCGCAACCCCGCGGCGACTCGCCCGCTCGACTACTCGACGGGCGGCTGCATGCCGACGACGACGCTGCGCGCACGCACGCGCGAGAAGACGCCGGCGGACACATCCATCGGCACCGTCTTCACCTGGTGCAGCGTGTGCGAGTCGAAGATCGCGAGTTGCCCGCCCGGGAGCCCCATGCTGCGATCGCCGCGATAGCGCGCACTGACGTAGAAGAAGTCGCCGCGCGCGGTGTACTCGGGGAAGTGGGAGTGCCCCATCGTCCCCGCGACCTCGATCGTGCGCACCACCTCGAGCGTGTTCTTGTCGATGAACTGGAGCTTGTTCGCGTCGGGCCCGGTGCCGACGATGTCGACGATGACGTAGGGCGCATTCGGATGTGCGGCCGGGGATTCGGTCGGGCCGACGACGGGGATGCGCTTGACGACGTCGAAGTTCCGCATGTCGAACACCGTCACTTCGAACGCGGCGCACTTCTCGTCGCCGATGTTGGTGCCGATTCCAAGCAGCCGCTCGCCCGAACGGATGACCGCGCCCGAACCGACGTGCGGCTTGCAGCCCGACGGGATCTTGCGCACGATGCGCGCCTGCTCCAGGTCGATGACGGTGTTGACGTGGTCGTCGTACGAGGCCACGACCATGTGGCGTCCATCGGGCGAGAAGAAGCCGTCGTGCAGGTGGCGGCCCACGTTCTCGATCACCTTGTAGGGCATCCCCGGCCGGTCGAGATCGATGATCCACACCTGCCCCGACTGCTCGAGCGCGACCGCGAACGCGTTGGCATTGGGCAGCGCCATGATCGTGCCGGCGTCGGACCCGACCCACTTGCCGTCGGGATCGACGCCGGCGAGCTCGAGCAGGTGCAGGGGCTCGAGCGTGGCCGCGTCCATGATGACCATGGTGTGCGGCACGTAGGAACCGGCGGCGACGAACCGGCCATCGCGCGAGACCGCCAGCGAGATGCCGTTGAGGCCGGCTCGGACCTTGCGCTCGGTGCGCATCTCGTAGAGGTCGATCTTGTGCAGCCAGCCGGCATCGTCACGCACGTAGGCCCAGCGCGGGTCGGTCGGGTGGAAGTCCATCAGGTGGGGAGCGAAATCCGTCCTCACCTCGCCCACCTGGCGATGCGTGCGGCCGTCGAAGAAGACGACCTTGGACTCCTTGCCCGCGCCTTGCCGGCCGCGCGACATCACCGCCATCAGGTCGTCGATGTGGTCGATGCGGTAGCGCGGCCCCTTGGCGGCCGCCGTACCCGGCGGCACCAGCACCTGCAGCGAGGCGCGAACGTCGGCGAGATCCCAGCTCAGTGTGCGCGCCGGCTGCGTCTTGATCAGGTCGGCGAGCAGTCCGCGCTCCTTCGCCGAGAGCGCGCCGCGCCAGGACGGATGCTGCGGCATCAGCGTCGGCGGCGCGCCGCTCAGGATCCGGCCCAGCACCTCGCTGCGGCTGAGCCGGGTCTCGTCGCGATTGAGCGCGGGGCCGATGTAGCCGCCGCGATCGGCGCCATGGCAGACGGCGCAATGCCGCGTGTAAAGGCGCTCGGCGCGCTCGACGTCGAGCGCTGACGCCGCGCAGGGGGCGATCACGGCAATCACGGCGATCGCCGCCTGCAGGATCCAGCTTCCCGGTCTCATGTCCTCGAGGCCTCCTCCACGCGTCGACTGCAGCGCGGCACCTGCCTCGATTGTCGCCAGGCATCGGCGTGAACCGCCAATTCCCGAGCGCCGAAGTGCGATGCCGCAGAGGACGCGGCCGCCTTCTTCTCACCCTCCTCGCTCCGTCTTGATCCTCATCATCTACACTGCCACGAACCAACCGAGGCCCGAACGCGATGACCCTCCCGCCACCCCTGCGCCCGACCACGAACCGCCGCCGCTGGCTGGAGCGCGCCGCTGCCGCAGCCGTGGCGACGCTGCTGCTGCCGGGCGCACGCGCGGCGGCGCCGACCGCGACGCCGCTCGAGGTCTGGAAGGATCCGAACTGCGGCTGCTGCGCCGACTGGATCACGCACATGCGCGCGCACGGCTTCACGGCGACGGTGCACGACAGCGGCAATACCGCAATGCGCAAGCGGCTGGGAATCGCGCTGAAGTACGGCAGCTGCCACACGGCGCTGGTCGGCGGCTACGCCATCGAAGGGCATGTGCCCGCGCGTGAAGTGCAGCGACTGCTGCGCGAGCGCCCCAAGGCGCTGGGACTGGCCGTTCCCGGGATGCCGGTGGGCTCGCCGGGGATGGACGGCGAGGCCTACGGCGATCGCCGCGATCCCTACGACGTGCTGCTCCTCGCGGCGGACGGCAGCGCCAGCGTCTATCACGCCTATCGCTAGGCGTCCAGCGGTCTCGCCCCCGGTGCCGGCCGGATAAGGCTCTCGGTCCCGCAAGCGCTGCAAGCAATCGTGAGCGGGGCGCGCGTGCGCCTTGCACCCCTCCTAGACTTGGTCCGATGGCCGAGCCGCTGCCCCTGTCGCGCATGCTCCGCCGCGGGCACTGGCGCTCCGCGGCGCTGGCGCTGGCGCTGGCGGGCCTGATCGTCGGCGCCGCGGCGGTGCAACTGCTGCGCAGCGAGATCGGACGCAACCTGCAGGGCGTGGCGCGCAGCGCCGCCTTCAGCGCGGAGGCGCCGGTGATCTTCGAGGACGCCGATGCGGCCGCCGAACTGCTGCATTTGCTGGCCACACAGGAGCGCCTGGCCCACGCCGAGATCGAGCTCGCCGACGGCCGCCTGCTCGCGCGCGCGCAGCGCGCGGGCAGCGCCTTCGGCCTGTGGGTCGACCGCGTCGCCTCACGGCTGTTCGATCTGCAGGCCAGCGCGCCGGTGACGCTCAACCAGCGTGCACGCGCGGAACTGCGCGTGCGCGGCGACGGCCAGGCCTTGTTGACCCTGCTCGGCGGTTACGCCCTGGGCCTGGCGGCGGCGATGGCGGCGACCGCCGCCCTCGTCGTCGTCGCCACGCGGCGCCTCGAGGACCGCATCACGGCGCCGCTGCGGGCGCTGGCGCAATTCACGCGCGGCGTGCGCCAGGCGCGCGCATTCGCCGAGCGCGCGCCTGCGGCGGGAATCGCCGAGATCGACGCCTTGGCCGAGGACTTCAACGCCCTGCTGGCCGAGGTGCACGCGCACGAGGCCGAGCTGCTGGCACGCGAGCGGCGGCTGCGCGCTCGCAACGCGGTCCTGCGCCAGCAGGCCGAAGCCGACGCGCTCACCGGCCTGCCCAACCGCGCCGCCTTTGCCGCGCGCCTGCAGCAGGCGGTGGAGCGTGCCGGCGAACGCGGCGGGGCGCTGGCGCTGATGTTCGTCGATGCCGATCGCTTCAAGGCCGTCAACGACACCTACGGACATGCCGTCGGCGACCGCGTGTTGATCGAGATCGGCCGGCGTCTGCAGCACGCGCTGCGCGAATCCGATCTGGTGGCGCGGCTGGGCGGTGACGAGTTCGCGATCCTGCTCGAACCCCTGGCCGAGCCTGGCGATGCCGCGCTCGTGGCGCGAAAGATCGAGGCGCAGATGCAGGTGCCGCTGCCGTACGAGGACCTGCCGCCCATCGTGCCGCGCGTGAGCATCGGCCTGGCCTTCTACCCCGGCGACGGCGACGACGCCGACGCGCTGCTGCAGCGTGCCGACTCGCTCATGTACGACGTCAAGCGCGACCGCGCGGGCGCTGGCGGCCTGGATCGCGCGGCCGCCGTGCGCGCTCAGCCGGTCCCGGCGGCGCGCTGCAGCAGCGCCGCCCAGCCGGGGTAGTCCGCGCGCGGCAGCAGGGACTTCTGCACCGAATGGCCCCAGGACGCGCCCCGGGTGATGGCCTGGATCAGCGCCTGCGGATCGGCGATCCAGCTGCCGGCCATGGCGGTGACGCCCTGCGCGAAGACCGGATCGGGCGGACAGCCTGCGCCCGGGCCGACGAGCACGAAGCGCCTGGCTGCCCGGCAGACCTCGCGCACGCCATCGAAGCTGTGGTTGAGCAGCACGGTGCTGGTGGACAACACCTGCGTGCACCCACGCAGGGCCTGCGGGTCCAGCGTCACCGTATAGCCCTCGCGCTCACCGGCAAGGTCCGGCCGCAACTCGAGCACCGTCAGCCGCGCGCCGCGCGCCAATACCTGCTTCACCAGCGGCGGAAAGAGCCCGACCATGCCCACCGACTCGCCAGGCCGCGGATCCAGCCCGCCGATGGTGTCGCGCGCCGGCGCGGGAGCGAATCCGGCGCGGTCGAAGACGCGGCGCGTGAGCGCGTTGACCGCGGCGTAGCCCAGCGCGGCGCGCGCGGGCGACGCCGCCGCAGCGCGCCCATCGGCCCACCACGCCACCATCTCGCGCGCGTCGATCCCGCGCACGGCATCGGTCAGCGCGCCGATGCTGCTGAGCGCCTGGTCGAGCAGCAGGAAGCACAGGCCGAGCTGCCCGGACTCCAGCTCCAGCGCGGCGAACTCGCCCTCCTTGCCGCCGGGCGGCGAGACCGGTGGCAGGTGCAGGGCACGCACGCGCAGCGGCGGCCCCTCGGCATACGCCTGCGCAAGCAGGGCGGAGATCTCGTCGGCGATTCGCATGCCGCAATCATGCCCGCGTTCCGTAGGCGAGTCGCCAGACTGCGAAGCAGGACCCATGTGGCCTCCAGGCCGAAACACCCATGCCGCCCCCGATCCGGCGCCACGGCCGCCGAGTCGCAACCGCCCGGCTACCGCACCAGCCGGTGGCTTGGGTATCATGGCTGCGCGTCGCCGAGACGCGAACGATGTCCGAGGCGCGCGTCTGCGTCTGCGTCTGCGTCGGCGGCGAAGGTGCTTGACCGATCCGTGCGCACGCACGACGCTGCCGCAATCGCAAACACAGACAACGGAGCCGAGGCACCCGATGACGCGTCCCTTCCCGCATGCCCTCGCGGCGCTCACCGCAACGCTGACTGCCGCCCTCGCCGGCCCTGCGTGCGCACAGGACAAGCCGGTGGAGCTGCGTCTGGCGCACTGGCTGCCCGCGCAGCACTCGCTGGCGAAGACCGGCTTCGAACCGTGGGCGAAATCGGTGGAGGCGGCCTCCGGCGGCACGATCAAGGTCACCGTCTACCCGGCGCAGCAACTGGGCAAGGCGCCCGACCACTACGACATGGCGCGCGACGGCATCGCCGACCTGACCTGGGTCTCGCCGGACTACCAGGCCGGCCGCTTTCCGCTCTTCGCGGCCAGCGAGCTGCCTTTCATGGCCGCCGGCCCCGGCGGCGGCTCGGCCGCACTCGACGCCTGGTATCGCAAGCACGCCGCCGCCGAGATGAAGGATGTGCGCGTCTGCCTGGCGCATATCCACAACGGCACGCTGCACAGCAAGAAGCTCATCACCGAGCCGGGGCAGATCAAGGGCATGAAGATCCGCCCGGCCAACGGCACCATGGCGCAAATGGTGACGATGCTGGGCGGCACCAACGTCCAGGTGTCGGCGCCCGAGTCGCGCGACGCGCTGGAGAAGGGCGTTGCCGATGCCATCACCTTCCCCTGGGATTCGCTGATCACCTTCGGCATCGACAAGGTGGCCCGGCACCACATCGACTTCCGCCTGTATTCGGCGGCCTTCGTCTGGGCCATGAACAAGGGCTTCTACGACAAGCTCGGGCCGGGCCAGAAGCGGGTGATCGACGCCCACTGCAACAACGAATGGGCCGGCAGGATCGGCGCCGCCTGGGGCGACTGGGAGGACAGCGGCGAGGACAAGATCCGCAAGATGGGCGGCCACACCATCACCAAGCTGACGCCGGCACAGCTCGACGCCTGGCGCCAGGCGGTGGCACCGATGACCGCGCAATGGATCGCCGCCGCCGACAAGGCGGGGCTCGACGGCAAGGCGGTTCTCGACGACCTGCGCGCCGAGCTGCAGGCGCGTAACGCAGCCTACTGAAGCGGGCACCCCCGCCCCGGGTCGCCCCCGCAGGAGGCTCGATCATGAAGCGCACACTGGTCGTCTTCGAGACCATCGCCGCGCTCTTCCTGCTGGCGATCCCGCTGCTGACCTTCGGCAACGTCGCCCTGCGCGAGAGCCTGGGACTGCAGATTCCGGACTGGTTCGACCTGTCCAAGCAACTGCAGGCCATCGCCATGTTCTGGGGCATCGCGCTGGCCACCTGGCGCGGCGGACACATCTGCGTCGACGTGTTGTGGGAGCACTGCACGCGCCCCTGGCGAAGGCGCATCGACCTCGTGGCCACGCTGCTGACGCTGGCGTTCCTGGCGCCGATGGCGTGGATGGTGTGGGTCAAGCTTGCCAGCACGGGTACGCAGACGACGAGCGACCTGCGCTTGCCGCTGGTCTGGTTCTATGCCGTCTCGGCCGCCGGCGTCAGCGCCGCGGCCGTTCTGGCGGCCGCGCGCCTGGTGGCCCTCTGGCGCGAGCGCTCGCCGCAGGCCGAGGAAGTCTGACGCCGACGCCATGAGCAAGGACCTCGTTGCCCTGCTGGGGTTCGCGTTGATGTTCGGCCTGCTCGTGCTGCGCGTGCCGATCGGCATCGCCATGGGCATCGCCGGAGTCATCGGCTTCGGCCTGCTGTCGGGCTTCACGCCGGCCCTGAACCTGCTCGCGAACGTCCCGCTGTCGGTGCTGACCGACTACAACCTGAGCGTCATCCCGATGTTCATCCTGATGGGCGCGTTCTGCTCGACCGCGGGCATGAGCCGCGAGCTGTTCGAGGCGGGCCTGGCCTGGGCCGGCCATCGCCGCGGCGGCATGGCCCTGGCGTCGATCGTGGCCTGCGCCGGTTTCGCCGCCATCAACGGCTCGTCGGTGGCGACCGCGGCGACGATGAGCCAGGTGGCGCTGCCGGAAATGCGCAAGGCGGGCTACGACGCCGGACTCTCGGCGGGCCTCATCGCCGCGGGCGGAACGCTGGGCATCATGATTCCGCCCTCGGTGATCTTCGTGCTCTACGGCATCATGACCGAGACGGACATCACCAAGCTCTTCTTCGCCGGCGTCGTGCCGGGACTGCTGGCGGTGGGCCTGTATGCCGCGCTGGTGGCCTTCATCGCGCGCCGCCGGCCGGCGGCGTTTCCCGCGGGACGCCGCCACGACTGGTCCGAACGCCTGGCAACGCTGAAGAACCTGTGGCCGACGCTGGCCCTGTTCCTGCTCGTTCTCGGCGGCATGTACCTCGGCTTCGTGACGGTCACCGAGGCCGCCGGCCTGGGCGCAACCGGTGCGCTGATCATCGGCGTCGCGCGGCGCCAGCTCGACCTCGCCGGCATCAGGAACGCGCTCGTCGACTCGCTGCGCGTGTCCTCGGCGATCATGCTGATCGTCGTCGGCGCCTACCTGTTCGGCTACTTCCTCACCGTCACGCAGTTCACGCAGAACGCGGTGAACCTGCTCGTCAACCTGCCCATCGGCGCCTATGGCGTGCTGGCCCTGGTGATGCTGGGCTATCTCGTCCTCGGGGCGGTGATGGACGAGCTGGCGATGATCCTGCTGACGGTACCCATCGTCCATCCGGTGATGTTGCAGCTGGGCTTCGACCCGGTGTGGTTCGGCGTCATCATCGTCATGGCGGTGACCTTCGGCATGATCTGCCCGCCGGTGGGAATGAACGTCTTCGTCATCAATTCGCTCGCGCGCGACATCTCGCTCACGCGCATCTACAAGGGCACCATGCCTTTCATCGCCGTGGACGTGGTGCGCCTGCTCCTGCTGTGCGCCTTTCCGGCGATCAGCCTGTGGTTGCCGAGCAAACTGGGTTGAGTCGCCGCCAGACGGCTCGCAGGGTCCCCGCAGGCAGTGAGGAGGCCGTGCCGTGATCGAATGCATCCAGCCTCCGGGCCTGCCGGCACCCGGAGGCCACTACAGCCCCGTTGTCGTCGTCGGCGGAATGGTCTGGGTCTCGGGGCAATTGCCGATCGACGCCCAGGGGCGCAGGCTCGGCGACGCCCCGTTCGCGACACAGGCGAAGCAGGTCCTGGCCAACGTCGAGGCCGCGCTGCGCGGCGTGGGCTCCAACCCGCAGCGGCTGGTGCAGGTGCGCGTCTACCTCGGCGACATCGGCCACTGGGCCGAGTTCGATGCCCTCTACGCGCAATGGCTGGGCGTGCATCGCCCCGCACGCGCGGTGGTGCCGGTGCCTGCATTGCACCACGGCTTCCTGATCGAGGTCGAGGCGCTGGCGCTCACCGCCGAGCCCGCGCCTTGACCCGCGCGCGCAGCGCGGTCGGCAGCAGCGGCAAGGGGCGGGGCTTGCGGGCCTGGCGCCGCTTCGCCGAGGCGTTCTCGCCGGGGAGCGCGCTCATGGCGAGTCGCGCCACTCGATCTCCGCCCCGAGCGCGCTCAGGTTCTCGACGAAGTGCGGGTGCGCGCGGCGGATCGGCGCGGCGTTGCGGATCGTGCTGTGGCCCGGGATGCTCGCCGCCAGCATCAGCAGCGCGATCGCGACGCGGATGATGTAGGGGCTCTCGACGGTGGCCGGCACCAGCGGCTTGCCACCGAAGACGATGACGCGGTGCGGGTCGCACATCAGCGCGTGGCCGCCGAACTTCGAGAGCTCCGCGGTCCAGCCCATGGCGCCGTCGTAGACCTTGTTCCAGAACAGGATGCTGCCCTCGGCGCGCACGCCCAGCGCGACGAAGATCGGCAGCAGGTCCACCGGCAGGTAGGGCCAGGGCGCGGCCTCGATCTTCTGGAGGATGTTGCGCGTGAAGGGCTCGCGCACGCGCAGATGGGGCGTCGGGCCGTCGGGCACGGTGCGCGACCAGCCGCCCTCGTGCACGACGCGCACGCCGAACTTGGCGAAGCTGCGGTCGATCAGCGGAAACTGCTCGGGCGTCGAGTTCTTGACCTCGACGCCGCCGCCGGTGATGGCGCCCAGCGCCAGGAAGGTGACGATCTCGTGGAAGTCCTCGTCGAAGGTGAAGCTGCCGCCGCCGAGCGTCTCGACGCCTTCGACCACGAGGCGCGAGGTGCCCACGCCCTCGATGCGCGCGCCCAGCATCTGCATGAACCGGCAGAACTCCTGCACGTGCGGTTCGCTCGCGGCGTTCATGAGCACGCTGCGCCCATGCGCCAGCGCTGCGCAGAGCACGTAGTTCTCGGTTGTCGTCACACTGGCGTAGTCCAGCCAGTGCTGCGCGGCGCGCAGCGGGCGCCCGGCGCGCATCACGATGCCGTCGGGGCGCCGCTCGACACTCGCGCCGAAGCTCTGCATCACCTCGACGTGCGGGTCGATCTCGCGCATGCCCAGGCTGCAACCCTTGACGTCGTCCTCGATGCGCGCGACGCCGAAGCGTGCGAGCAGGCCGGGAACGAGCATGATGCTGCTGCGCATCGCCTCGGGCAGGCGGTGCACCGCCTCGTCGAAGCGCGTGTGCTCGTGCTGCACCTCGAGCGCGCGGGCCGCGAAGTCCACCTCGACGCGGCTGCCGAGTTCGCGGAAGATCTCGAGGATCTTCTTCACGTCGGTGATCTCGGGGATACCGACCAGACGCACCGGCGCGCGCGTGAGCAGCGTCGCGCACAGGATGGGCAGCACGGCGTTCTTGTTCGCCGAGGGCACGAGCCGGCCGCGCAGGGGCTTGCCGCCGTGGACGATGAGGTCGGACATGGGAGAGGCGACGCCGAAAGGGCGCCGGGAAGCGGGGCGCGCCGATTATCCGCGTCCGCCGTAAGCTCGCGGCTGCAACGAACCGAAACTCCCGGAGCCAAGCCGATGCCCTACCAAGCCCGCGCCGCGATCGCGCGCGCGCTCAACGCCCCCGTCGTCGTCGAGACGATCACCGTGGCCGACCCGAAGCGCGACGAGGTCACCCTCGAGTTGCAGGCCTGCGGCGTCTGCCACAGCGACCTCTCGGTGGTCACCGGCACGCTGCCGCTGCCGCCGCCGGTCGTGCTCGGGCACGAGGGCGTGGGCAGGATCGTCGCCGTCGGCGCGGGTGTAGTCGACTTCGCCGTCGGCGACATCGTGCTCTCGTCCTTCGTCAGCATGTGCGGGACCTGCCGCTGGTGCTCGATCGGCCGGCCCGAACTCTGCAACCTGGCCGCCAGGTCGGTGACGACGCTGCCCGACGGCAGCGTTCGCACCTTCGACGCCGACGGCAAGCCGCTGTCGATCTTCAGCGGCTGCGGCGTCATGGCCGAGTTCGCCACGCTGCACGTCAGCAACGTCGTGAAGATCGACGCCGCCGGCGTCAAGCCCGAGTGCTGCGCGCTGGTGAGCTGCGGCGTGATGACGGGCTGGGGTGCGGCCGTGAACACGGCCAAGGTCGAGCCCGGATCGACCTGCGTCGTCTTCGGTGCCGGCGGCGTGGGCCTGAACGCGATCCAGGGCTGCGCGATGAGCGGCGCGGCGATGATCGTCGCCGTCGACCCCAACGACGCCAAGCTCACGCTGGCCAAGGCCTTCGGCGCCACGCACGTCTACGCGCCCGCACCGGGCGAGGACGCGGCCAGGGCGCTGCGCAAGCTCACCGGCGGCGGCGCCGACTACGCCTTCGAATGCGTGGGCGCGGGCAGCGTGCTGGCGCAGGCCTGGGGCTGCCTGCGCAAGGCCGGCACCGCGGTGATGGTGGGCGTGGCACGCGCCGACGACCAGGTCGGCGTGCGCTGCGGCAGCCTGCTGTTCGAGGAGAAGACGCTCACCGGCAGCCTCTACGGCGGCGCGCGCCCGCGCGTGGACTTCCCTCGCCTCCTCGGGCTCTACAAGGCCGGCAAGCTCAAGCTCGACGAACTGGTGACGCAGCGCTACGCGATCGAGCAAGCGCCGCAGGCCTTCGACGACCTCGCCAACGGGCGCAATGCGCGCGGGGTGATCGTGTTCTGAGCGCCCCCGCTGCGCTCATTGCGGCGGCAGAGCCGCCGGCCGCGCCAGATCCTCCAGCGTCCGTCCCTGCCTCGCCAGCATCTCCTCGAGCAGCGGCAGCAGCGGCCCCAGGCGTTCGTCGATGGCGTCGCGCACGGTGTCGACGAAGACCTGCGTGCTGCGCTCGATCTCGACGTTGAGCGCGTCGCCCGCGCCCTTGTCGCCGAAGGTCGTCTGGCGCAGCGTCTCGGGGATCAGCCAGACCTCGAACCAGCCGCTGCCGTTGCGCTCGCGCTGCGCCTCGGCCACCGTCAGGCTGGCGCCGTTGACGGCGATGTAGCCCTTGGCGAAGACGTAGCGCATCCACGGTGCGGGCACGGCGATGCGCAGCACGTGGTTGTTCTCGGGGCGGCGGATCTCGGCCACAGCGGCCATGAAGTCGACGTGGCCCGACAGCGGGTGGCCGCCGATCTCGGCGCCGTCGCGCGCGGCGCGTTCGACGTTGACGCGGCCGCCCTCGGCCACGCCCGAGAGCGTCGTCAGCGCCAGGCTTTGCTGCATGACGTCGAACGCCGCCTCGCACGGCGCCGGGCGCGCGGTGACGGTGAGGCAGGTGCCGTCGACGGCGACGCTGGCGCCGATCGTGAGACCTTCGTCGAAGCCCTCCGGGAAGCGCAGGTGGAAGCTGCGCAGCCCCGGGCGCTCGACGAGGCGGACGACGGTGGCGACGCCTTGCACGATGCCGGTGAACATGATCTCGCTCGCGATGCGGGGGCCGTTGCAGTGCCGCCAGCTTAGCAGCCGCCGCATCACCGCCTTCCCTGGCGATGCCCTACAGTCAGCGCCCATGACGACCGAACCCCTGCCTGCGATCGAAGTCCGGCCGCGCGATCTCAGTCCCTATCGCGCCGGCAACACCGGCATCGACTACGTGCACCGCTTCGACTCCGGCAAGCCCGGGCCGCACGTGATGATCAACGCGCTCACGCACGGCAACGAGTTCTGCGGCATGGTCGCCGCGACGCATCTGCTGGACACCGGCGTGCGCCCGCTGATCGGCACGCTGACGGTGAGCTTCGCCAACGTCGCCGCCTACGAGAGCTTCGACCCCGGGCAGCCCTTCGAGAGCCGCCAGCTCGTGCACAACATGAACCGCATCTGGTCGGCGGCGCAGCTCGACGGCGACGAGCGCAGCCCCGAACTCGACCGCGCGCGGCGCATGCGCCCGGCGGTGGCGGCCGCCGACCACATCCTCGACATCCACTCGACCAGCCGCGACGTGAGCCCGTTCTGGGTCTACCCGCAGTTCGAACGCAACGCGGCGCTGGCGATCGCCCTTGCGCGGCCCTCGGTGCACCTGGTGATGCCGCAGGGCATGCGCACCGGCACCCCGCTGATCGAGCACGGTGCGCACGGCCGTCCCGACCACCACGGCGTCGGGCTGGTGGTCGAATGCGGACAGCACTTCAAGCGCAGCACGGCCGACTTCGCGATCGAGGCCGCGCTCGACTTCCTCGCGCACTTCGGCCTGCTCGGGCCGCGCCCGCGGCCGGCGGCGCCGCAGCGTCGCTACGGCCTGCTGCAGACCTGGATGGTGAAGACGCCGGCATTCCGCTTCACGCGTCCGCTGATCGGCTTCGAGACCTTCGCGCAGGGCGAGCTGATCGCCACCGACGGCGCGGACGAGATCCGCGCCCCCTGCGACGACTGCACGGTGCTGATGCCCGCGCGCGTGGCCATCGTCGGCCGCGAGGGCGTCTACCTGACGCGGCCTCTGGACTGATGCGCCGGCGCGGGCCGGGTCAGAACAGCCGCGGGGTGTCGTCGACGTCGCACAGCGGGTCGATGCCTTCGCCGGCGCCGGTGACCTTGCCTTCCCGGTCGAGGCTCACCTGCCACCACAGGCAGTCGTTGGTGACGTAGCGCCAGGACCAGGTCTGGCCGCCGCCCCAGCCGTTGCGGCGGCGCTCGGCCGGACGGCCGAGCTCGCGCAGCAGTTGCGCAACGTCCATTCCCGGCGCACGCTGCGCGAAGTCGAACAGGTAGCGGCGCTCGAGCACCTGCGCGAACCAGACGCTGCGCCCGTCGGGGCCGATGTCGACCATCCAGGTCTGACGCCCGAAGGGTCCGGTGGCCCACTCCAGCCGCTGCACTCCGCCGGGCATCGCGTAGCGACCCGTCGGCGAGCCGAGCAGGCCCACCAGTTCGGACTCGGTCTGGCCCGGCGCGAGCTGCGGGCCTTGCATCCACGCGCACGCGGCCAGCAGGCCGGCCGTCGACAAGGCCACGAGGTTTCGGATGAAGCGCACGAGAGCCCCCTTTCGGCCGGCCTCAGGCCGGCGCGTCGATGCGCATCGAGAGATCGATCGCGCGCACGTCCTTGGTCAGCTTGCCGCTGCTGATGCGGTCGACGCCGGTGCGCGCGATGTCGCGGATGCGTTCCAGGTCGACGCCGCCGGAGACTTCGAGCAGCGCGCGGCCGCCGCCGATGGCGCAGGCGGTGCGCATGTCCGCCAGCGAGAAATCGTCCAGCAGCACGCTGGTGGCGCCGGCATCCAGCGCCTGGCGCAGCTCGTCCAGGTTCTCGACCTCGACCTGGATCGGCACTCCGGCGCCGAGCGCCTGCGCGGCGCGCAGCGCCGCTCCCACGCCGCCGGCGGCGGCGATGTGGTTCTCCTTGATCAGGATGCCGTCCCACAGCGCCATGCGCTGGTTGCTGCCGCCGCCGACGCGCACCGCGTACTTCTGCGCCTGGCGCAGCCCCGGCAGCGTCTTGCGCGTGTCGAGCACGACGCAGCCGCGCGGGTTGGGCGAAAGGCCGGCGATGGCGTCGACGTAGAGCCGCGTCGTCGTCGCCACCGCCGAGAGCAGCTGCAGGAAGTTCAGCGCCGGGCGCTCGGCCGAGAGCAGCGCGCGCGCGTCGCCCTCGATGCGTACGACTTCGGTGCCGGCCTCCACGCGCTGCCCTTCGCTCACCGCCCAGTGGATGCCGGCCAGCGGGTCCAGCGTCTTCACGCAGGCGTCGAACCAGGGCCGCCCGCAGATCACCGCCGCCTCCTTGGCCTGCACGCGCGCCAGCACCTGGCGCTGCGCGGGCACGAGCTGCGCCGTCCAGTCGCCGCGGCCGATGTCCTCCATCAGCGCGTCGCGCACGTTGCGCAGCAGCGCATCGTCCAGGGTTTCGTCGTACTCGAACATCTCGCTCATCCTTGCGCTGCCGGCGCTGCCGGCGCGGCCGGGCGGCTGTAGTGCGCCGCCGCTTCCATGAGCCGCTGCCGCACCTGCTCGCGCAGCGACGCGGGCTCGAGCACCTGCACCTGCGGCCCCTGGCGCAGCACGTCCATCACGAGCTCGGTCTCGTCGACGTAGGGCAGGCGCAACTCCCACGCGCTCGCGCCGGGTTCGGCCAGCCAGCGCCCCTGCTGCTGCGGGTGCCACTGCTCGCGGCTGGCCCATTGTGCCGCCTGCGCGTCGAAGCGCAGGCGTGCCCAGCGCGGCTTGCCCCCGGCGAAGATGCCGTAGCCGGCGTCCATCTCGGCCTGCACCCGGCGCAGCGGAATCTCGCGCGCCTTCCCGGGCTGCACCTGCGCCGCCTCGATCGCGTCCAGCGCGAAACGCAGCAGCCGCTGCCGCGTGTGGCACCAGGCGTCGAGGTACCAGGTGTTGCGGTAGTGCACGAGGCGCTGCGGCGAGACCACGCGCTCGCTGCGCGCACCGCGCCCACGCGTGAGGTAGCGCATCGCCAGCCGCCGCCGCTGCAGCAGGGCCTCGGCCACGGACTCGAAGAAGGGCCCCGGCACCGGCCGCTTCGCCGGGCTGACGATGCGCACCCGCCGCAGCAGCGCCTGGGCTTCGAGCTGCGTGCCGTCCAGCATCTCGTGGATGCGCGCGAGCAGCGGCTGCAGATGGCGGCTGATGACGCCCTCGGTGTCCAGCTCGGAAAGCAGCTGATGCGCCATCAGCAGCCCGTAGAGCTCGCGCTCGCTGAACCACAGGCCGGGCAGCTCGTGCTTCTGCCCGCGGACCTCGGCGCCGAAGCGGTAGCCGTTCAAGCCGCGGTCGTACTCGATCGGCGCACCCAGGCGGTCGCGCAGGAATTCCAGGTCGCGCTTGAGCGTCGCCGGCGAGACCTCGAGCTCCTCCAGCAAGTCCCTGAAGCTCAGGTGCCCGCGGCTGCGGATGAGCATCTCGATCTTGTAGACGCGGTCGGTGCGGGGCATGGGGTGCGCGGGCCAGGGTCGAGGGGCTGCGGGAGTGTAGGAAAACCGACGCCCCCACTGCGGCATCGTTCTCCGATCGAGAAGTGCCGGCTGTCGGAAATCCTCACCCTTCCCGGACCCGTGGTCTCGTGGACTCGTGGACTCGTGGACTCGTGGGTCTTCGGAGCGACGAAACGGAACGCAACGATCGGTGGCACTGTGCACACGATGGGCATCCGTGTGCGCGGCGGTTCCGCGCGCCGCGTACCGCCGATGCTAGGCTGCGCCGCGTCGCCACTCGCGAGGCTGCCGCCATGCGCACGACTGTCCAGGGCAAGGCTTCGGGCCTGGCCTACGCTCTGCCCTCGTTCCCCTCTCCTTCCGATTCGCTGCTCTGGCGGCGCCTGCACCGGCTCCTGCTTGCCGTGCCGGTGGCGCTTTCGCTGGCAGCCTGCGGCGAGGGTGAGGCCGACCTGGGCACCAGGGCACGCGACGCCGTCGCTCGGGGTGACGATGCTGCCGCTTCCATCCTCTTGCGCAGCGCGCTGCAACAACAGCCCGGAGCGATCGAACTGCGCCTCATGTTCGCCGATCTGCTCGAGCGGCGATACGACCGCGCCGGCGCCGAGGAGCAGTTGCGCAAGGCACTCGACGCCGGCGGCAGCCGTGACCGCCTCATCCCGCGCATCGCCTTGCTGATGCTCGACCGCGGCGACGCCGAGGCGCTCGTGCGGCAGTACGCGGACGAGCGCCTGCAGGAGAACGAGGCCGACGCCACGCTGCGCGGCACGGTTGCGCTGGCGCTGCTGGGCCTGAAGCGTGAGGCGCCGGCCCGCGCGCAGCTCGAGGGCCAGCCGCCCGTGCCTGCCGTGCGGCTGGCACAGGCGCAGTTGCTCGTCAACGCCGGGCAACCGGTGCAGGCTCTGGCGACGCTCTCTCTGGACGACACCACCTCGCCCGCGCCATGGTGGCTGCTGCGGGCGGCACGCCGCATCGCGATGGCCGCGGGCGAATCCGAGCTTTCGCTGGACCTGATCCGCCGCGCGCAGGACGCGGCACCGTGGAACCTCGGCGTGGTCGGCGAATACGGCGAAGCACTGATCTCCGCCGGCCGCTTCGACGAGGCCGAACAGGTACGGCAGCGCCTGGCCAAGGCGGCGCCGCAGTCGTTCTGGGCACACTACCTGAGCGCGTTGTTGCACAGCCGCGCCGGCCGCCTGGACCAAGCGCACGCGGCGGCGCTGGCCGTGCTCAAGGTGGCGCCCGAGCACGTCGCCTCGGCCTTGATGGCGTCCTCCGCCGAACTGCGCAGCGGCGATGTGCGCCTTGCCCACGCAAGGCTGGAATCCCTCGTGCGCCGCAATCCACAGCTGTTGCCCGGCATACGCCTGCTCGCCCAGGCGGAACTGAGGATGGGTCAAACCCGACAGGCGCTCGAAACCATCCAGCGCGGCTTGAACCTCGCACCCGGCGATGCCGAGCTCCTGATGCTTCGCGGCAACATCGAAAGCGCCACCGGCCGGCGCAAGGAGGCGCTCGCCAGCTTCGAGAAGGCGGCCGCCACGCGTCCAGGCGAGCCCGACGTGCTGCTGGCCCTGGCGCGCGCGCGCGTGGCCTCCGGTGATCGGGAAGGTGCACGCAAGCTGTTGGAAGGACTGCCCGCGCTCGTCGCCGATGGCACCCAGGGCGCGCGCGTCGTCGAGACCGTGCTCGAACTGCGCGAACCGGCCTGGGCGAAGCGCGCAGCCGAGCAGGTCCTGGCACGCTTCCCGCAGGACGCACAGGCGCGACTGGCCGCCGCCGCCGTGCAGTCGCTGCAGGGGGATGCCGCGGGGGCATGGGCAGCGACGCTGGCGGTGCTGGACGAGCAGCCGCGTCACGGCGGGGCCTTGATGGCATTGGGCGCGATGACGCGGACTGCCGGGCAGCGCACGCAATTGCTCGCGCGCCAGGCTGCAGCGCTGACTGCCGGGGGAGGTGGTCCGTCGCAGACGCTTGCCTACGCGAACCTGCTGCACAGCGAATCCACCGCGCAGACCACGCCGCTGTCGGTTCTCGAGCGCGGGGTGCAGCTATATCCGACTGCCGTCGCGCTGCGAAGTGCGCTCGTCGAGGAGTCGATGCGTGCCGGTGACGCTGCGCGCGCGCTCGATGCCGCCGAACGCGGCGCTGCGATGGCCGATGCGCCGGCTGCGGCGCGCGAGTTGCTTGCCCAGACCTACGCGCGCATGGGCAAGACGCAGCAAGCCACGGAGGTGCTTCGCAAGCTGGTTTCGGACTACCCGCAGAACGCCGCCTGGCGCCTGCAACTGGCGCAAGTCGACGCCGACGAGGGGCGCACGCCCGAGGCGAAAACGGCGCTGCGCAAGCTCATTTCGGATCGCCCTTTCGATTCCGCGGCGTACATCGCGTTGGCGCGCCTCGAGGCTTCCGACAACCTTTCGGAGGCCCTTTCGGTGGCGCAGGAACTCGGCCGGCAACCCGAGGCCAAGCTGACCGCGATGCTGTTGACTGGCGACGTCTATCTTCGCGCCCGGAAGCTCGACGACGCGGTCCAGGCCTTCCACGCGGCCGGCAAGGCGGGCGCCGTTCCCTCGGCGAACCTGCGCATCGTCGAGGCGCTCGATCAGGGCGGACGCCAGGACGACGCCGATCGCAGGATGGCGCAGCTGCTGCGCGAGCACCCGGACCACGTCGACGTGTTGGCATTCGCGGCGCGCCGTGCCCAGTTGCAGGGACGCGCGCCCGAGGCGGTGAAGCACCTGCAGCGCCTCGTGGCGAAGACGCCGAACAACCCCTTCCTGCGCAACGATCTCGCATGGGCACAGATCGCGGCGAATCAGCCAGAGGCGCTTGCCAACGCACGCCGGGCCCTGCAGGCCCTGCCCAACGATCCGAACGTGCTCGACACGGTCGGTGTCGCCCTGGCACGCAGCGGGCAGGCCAGGGAGTCGGTGGCGATGCTGCGCGCGGCCGTCAATCTCGCGCCGACGCGAGACCTGCCCAAACTGCATCTGGCTGACGCGCTGATCGCGGTGGGCGACTGGAGCGCTGCGGGAACGACCTTGCGTGCCATCGACGAAGCGGCATTGAATCCCGGGGATGCAGAGCGCTACGCGCAGTTGAAGACGACGCTGCAGCAGAAGGCCGGGCGCTAGCCCAGGTGGCGCGAAGCGGCAGGCCGAGAGCACCCCGCCGCTGAAGTCCCCGGCGGCGGTCGCGCCCAGGCATGCAATGCGGGCGACACTCGGGCTTTCAACGCGCGGACCCGACCCGATGAGCGACCACTCCACCGCCCACACGCAGACGCATGCCCTTGGCGCGCCGGCAGCCATTTCACCCAAGACACGGCCTGCGCTCGACTATCCCTTCGAAACACGGCCCGCCCCCGGCGGGCGCCTGCAGGTCGCGCCCGGCGTGCACTGGCTGCGCATGCCGCTGCCCTTCCACCTCGATCACATCAACCTGTGGACGCTGCAGGAGGAAGGCGGCTACGCCATCGTCGACACCGGGACGCGCACCGAGGACGTGATCGGGCACTGGCAGTCGTTCTTCGAAGCGACGAAGGACGAAGGGCAGCCCACGCGCGTCATCGTCACCCACATGCACCCGGACCACGTCGGCACCGCGGGATGGATCACGCGGCGCTTCGGCGTGTCGCTGTGGATGACGCGGCAGGAGTACCTGAACTGCCGCGTCATGGTCGCCGATACCGGGCGCGAGCCGCCGCCGGAGGCCATCGCCTTCTACCGTCGCGCC
>WBZO01000304.1_pt1 | contig 114813 bp, 91 predicted proteins | sample 5204261 | NCBI WGS metagenome assembly WBZO01 (sample SAMN12412400, study PRJNA552823) | activated sludge metagenome | isolation source: activated sludge from anammox sidestream of wastewater treatment plant... | place: USA: North Carolina | collected 2017-09 | reverse complement strand
GACGTCTCGACCACGAGCCCCACGGCGATGACGGACTGGAAGGCGCGGCTGCTCGAGGAGCTCTACTGGGCCGCCGACGCGCGCTTGGCCAGCGGGTCGAGCGCGCGGGGGGCCTCCAGCGTCGAGCAGCGGCGGCGGCTCATCCGTGGGCGTAGCCGCTCGGAGTATGTCGCGCATTTCCTCGAGGCCGTGCCGGAGCGCTACCTGTTCGCCTACGCGCCGGAGGTCATTCGGCGCCACGCCCAGCTCGCGCGCCGCGTGCGTGGCCGCGCCTCGGCGGTCGAGCTGCTCGCGGTGGACGGCGCCCACGGGCTCATCGCCTTCGTGGCGGACGACCGGACGGGGCTGCTGGCGAAGGCGACGGCGGTCTTGGCCGCAGCGCGGCTCAGCGTCTTGAGCGCGGAGATCTTGAGCTTCACGGAGCGTGAGGGGCAGGGCAGGGCGCTGGACCTCTTCTGGGTCAAGCTGCCGGAGGGCGCGCCGGTGGACGCGCTCATCCAGCGGATCGATCATGATTTCTCCGCGCTCGTGCGGGGTGAGGGTGACGCTGGGGCCCTCGTGGCGTCGCGGCGCGGCGGCAATAGGAGCCCGCTCCGACCTTCGCCGCCGGTCGCGACCGAGCTGACCATCGACAACCGCGCGTCGCTGGCGCACACGGTGATGGAGGTGACCACGCGCGACCGCCCAGCGCTGCTGTTCACGCTGGCCACGGCCCTGCAGACCGCCGGCGTGTCGGTCGCGCGCGCGAAGATCAACACCGAGGGCTCGCGGGTCGCCGACGTGTTCTACATCACCGACGCCCACGGTGGGCAGCTCGACACCCCGGAGCGCATCGAGGCGCTCAAGCAGACCGTGTTCGCCGCCCTGTCTACTCTGGACGACGCGGAGCGTGGTGCCCCGCCCTCGGCCGTCGGAGCGCCCGTCGCGGGCGCTCCTCCTTGCTCCTCAACCCCACCCCTACCGCCATGACTCCATCGCTCTCCGCGCTGATCCGCCGCTCGTACCACCTCGCGCTCGTGGCGGGGGCGTGCCTCGCCGCCGCCTGTGGGGGGCCGCCGGCCCAAGCCCCCATCGAGCCGCCGCCACCCCTGGACGACGCGAGCGGGCCGAGCGGGGGCGGCTTCGATGGGACGCCGTCCAGTCTCGCCGTCAAGGAGGCCATGGCCGCCATCGAGGCGGGGGACTACGCCTCCGCCAAGCAGAAGGCCGAGGCCGCGCGGGCGGCCGACCCGAAGGATCCTCAAGCGGCGTTTTACTTGGGCGTCGCCCTGGAGGGCACCGGGGACGCGGCGGGGGCGCGTGAGGCCTACCGCGCGGCCTTGACGCTCGCGCCGACCCTCGCGGACGCCGCGGTCAACCTCTCCGCGCTGCTGCTCGACGCAGGGGACGCAGCCGCTGCGCTGAAGGTCGTCCGAGCCGGCCTCGCCAAGACCCCGAAGCACCCCGGGTTGGTGATGAACCAAGCCATGGCGCTCGAGGCCCTGGGTGAGCGTGACGCGGCCCTCGTCGCGTACGCCGAGGCGGTGGAGGCCCTCCCCGCGGAGGCTGAGCTGCGCTTCGCCTACGCGCGCCTGCTGGCCGAGGCGGGCCGCAAGGACGAGGCCATCGCGCAGCTCGGGCGGGTGGAGAGCGAGGACGCGGCGGTGCTGGGCGCCGTCGCCGAGACCCTGGGCAAGCTGGGCGCCTACGCGCAGTGCGTCGGGGTGCTCGATCCGCTGTTGGCGGCCAAGCCCACCGCCGACGTCCACGTCCGGCGAGGGATCTGCCGCCACGGCGTCGGGGACGAGCCGGGCGCCCGCCAAGATTTCCAAGCGGCCATCAAGCTCGACGGCGGGTTTGCGCCAGCGCACTTCTATCTCGGTCAGAGCCTCCGAGCGGAGCCGAAGCTCAAGCGCGAGGCCATCGCGGCCTTCGAGGCGGCGCTGAAGGCGGGGGCTGGCACCAAGTGGGAGGCGGCGGCGAAGAAGGAGCTGGCCGCCTTGGGGGTGACGCGCTGAGCGCTGCTCGTGGGGACGCGGCTCGCCTCGCGCTACAGCAGGACGTCGATCAGCCGATCGAGCTCGTCGAGGGAGCCGTAGCGGAGCAGGAGGTCACCGGCGCCCCCGCGGTCGCGCAGCTCGACCCGGACGCCCAGCTTGCGCTCGAGGCGCTGCTCCAGATCTCGGACGTTCGGGCTCTTGGTGGGTGGGGCCCCCTGGGGCCTGCGCTGAGCGCTCCTGGCGGCGCGCACCAAGGCCTCCGTCTGACGTACGCTGAGGCGTCCGCGCAGCACCTTGTCGGCGATCTCTTGGAGCCGCGCGGGCTCACTCACGCCGAGCAGCGCGCGCCCGTGGCCCTCGCTCAGCTCGCCGTGGACGATGCGCTCGCGCACCGCCTCCGGCAGCTTGAGCAGGCGCAGCGCGTTGGCCACCGTGGAGCGATCCTTGCCCACGCGCTGGGCGAGCTGGTCTTGCGTGTAGCCAAAGTCGGCGCTCAGCCGCGCCAGCGACTCCGCGAATTCGATGGCGCTCAGGTCTTCGCGCTGGGCGTTCTCGATCAGCGCGAGCTCGAAGGCCTCCTTGGCGCTCGAGTCCCGCACGACGACCAGCACCTCGCGCAGCCCCGCGCGCTGAGCCGCGCGCCAGCGGCGCTCGCCCGCGATGAGCTCTAGCTGATCGGTGTCGGCGCGCCGGCGCACGACGAGCGGCTCGAGCAGCCCATGCTCCTTGAGGCTCTGCGCCAGCTCGTCGAGCGCCTGGGCGTCGAAGTGACGACGCGGCTGCCCCTTCTGAGGGACGATCTTGTCGAGCGGGCACCGGAACAGCTCTCGGCTCGGCGCTGGCGTGGCGCTCGGCGTGGTGGTGGTCGAGCGCGCCGGCAAGAGGGCGTCCAGCCCTCGCCCGAGGCCACGCCCAGGCTTGCCGGGCCCGCTCATGACGTCGCCTCGATGACCTCGCGCGCCAGGCTGAGGTACGCCTGAGCGCCCTTGCTCTGCGCGTCGTAGAGCAGCGCGGGTAGGCCGTGCGAGGGGGCCTCGCTCAGCCGCACGTTGCGAGGGATGACCGAGTCGAAGACGCGGAAATGGCGGCGGACCTCGTCGGCGACCTGGTGGGCCAGCTTGTTTCTGGGATCCCACATCGTCAGCACGATCCCCTCGACGGTGAGCGAGGGGTTGAGCAGCTCTTTGACCCTGTCGATGGTCTGCATCAAGGAGCTGATCCCTTCGAGGGCGTAGTACTCGGGTTGGAGGGGAACGATGACGCGGTGAGCGGCCGCCAGGACGTTGATGGTGAGCACGCCGAGCGCGGGCGGTGAGTCGATGATGACGTACCGGTAGCGCTGCGCGAATTCGTCGCGGAGCACCCGCGCGAGCTGCAAATCACGATCGGCCTGCCCGTACAGCTCGAGATCGGCGCTCGCGAGATCGCCCGTGGCGGGGATCACGTCCAGCGTCTGGATGGGTGTGCTCCTGACGATGCGCTCGAGCGGCTCCCGACCGACGAGCGCGTCGTAGATGTTGTGCTCGGCGCTGCGAGGCGGCACGCCCACGCCGCTCGAGGCGTTGCCCTGGGGATCGAAGTCCACGAGCAGCGTCCGGTGCTCGGCGGCCGCCAAGCTTGCCGCCAGGTTGACCGCCGTGGTGGTCTTGCCCACGCCACCCTTCTGGTTGGCGATGGCGATGATCTCCGGTCGCGCTGCCATCCTCTGCTGGGCCCGCTGATAGCACGCACGGCCGCTGGCGGTGGCTTCGCCGCGCGAGGTCAGCGCAGTTATCGAACTGCACGAGGGCGGGGTGATCTTTTTGGCCAGGGTAAGGTGCTGTCGTATGGTGTGCGTAGATGTAGGTGCAGCTCATCGCTGCGGCTCTCTGCGAGTTCACCATGCGCCCCCCCCGCCTCCAACGACTCCAAGGTCGGCTTCGCGCCGCTCTCCGAGACGAGCCCTCACGGGCGGAGCAACAGGCGGAGGCGCTGCTCGAGCGGCGGTTTTGGGGTGCAGCCCCCGAACCACGGCTGGCGCCGGTGAGCTCGCTGCCAAGCCGAGCTGGGGGCTGACCCTACGAGATCCGAATCACGAGCAGGAGAGCCAGTTTACCATGCCACCTCGCGCCGCCTACCGCACGTTCGCCGATTTCCAACGCGAAGAGATCCGCCCGAGCTTCCGAGCGGGTTGGTCCGTCGATGAGCTCGACCCCGCGGAGCACGAGCTGGACTTCGACGTCGACCCCTTCGAGGCCTCCATCGCGCGCAAGGAGGCGCTCGGCGTCGAGGACGACTGAGCCACACCCTTTGGGGCGGTCCTCCCGCCGCTCCCCGCCCCGGTACGGAGTGCCTCCCGTGCCGGGGCGCTTTCTTTTCGGTCGCGGAGGGCCCCCGCGCCTTTAGGCTATTGATCTTATCGGGGCACCGTGGCAGGGGAGCAGGCCCCTATGCAGGTCCAGACGCAGCGCCTCAGCCCCGTCCTTGTCGAATTCGACGTCTCCATCGACGCCGAGCGCGTCGCCCAGGAGCTCGAGAAGAGCTACCAATCCCTCGCCAAGCGCGCAAAAATCAGCGGCTTTCGCCCAGGCAAGGCCCCTCGTCGGGTGCTCAGCCAGATGTTCGGCGCGCGGGTCGCACAAGAGGTGGCGCAGCGGCTCATGGACGAGACCTTCCCGGAGGCCGTGAGCAGCCAGAGCGTCCAGCCGGTGACGGCGCCTGCGCTGGAGCCTCAGCGGCTCACGCAGGGTCAGCCCTTCGTCTACAAGGCCCGCGTGGAGGTCATCCCCAGCATCGACGAGGTCAAGTTCGAGGGGTTGGAGGCGCAGCGCCCGAGCGTGAGCCCTAGCGCGGAGCAGGTCCAGGCGGAGTTCGAGGCCCTGCGGCGCGCCAACTCCACGCTCGAGCCGCCCAAGGACGGGCGCGCCTCCGCGAAGGGGGACGTGGTGACCATCAGCTATGAGGTCAGCGTGGAGGGGGAGCCCGTCGAGGGGGCGGGCGCCAAGGACTTCCAGGTGGAGCTCGGGGCGGGCGCCGTCCTCGGACCCATCGAGGAGGCGCTGTTCGGCAAGAAGCCTGGTGACCAGGCCAGCGCGCAGGTGGCGCTCCCTGCCGGGCATCCCCACCCGAAGCTCCGCGGGAAGACGTGTGATTTTTCGCTCGAGGTGGTGGACGTCAAGGAGCGCATCCTGCCCGCGCTGGACGATGATTTCGCCAGGGATTTGGGGCAATTCGCGGACCTCGCCGCCTTGGAGGCGGACATCCGTGAGCGGCTCGGTGCGCAGCTCAAAGAGGAGTCGGACAACCGTCTGGCGGAGCTGCTGGTGGTCGAGCTGGTCAAGGCCAACCCCATCCCCGTGCCACCGTCGCTGGTCCAGCGACAGATGGAGCTGACCGAGCAAGAGATCTTGGGGCGAGCGCGCCGTGAAGGCCAAGCCGCCACCGGCGTCGGGGAGGAGCTGCGGCGCCAGCTCATGGCGGACTCGGAGCTGAAGGTGCGCGCGGGGCTCTTGATGGCGGAGATCGCCAAGCGTCAAGAGATCAAGATCGGTGACGCAGAATTCGAGGAGGGGCTCGCGGAGCTGGCGCAGCAGAGCGGAAAGAACCTGGCCAAGCTGCGAGCGGAATATCGGGACCCGCGCAAGCGTGAGATGCTCATCGGCATGATCTTGGAGAACAAGGTGCTCGACATCATCGAGGCCAAGGCCAAGATCACCGACAGCGAATAGAGGGACCCTAGATGACCAGCCAGCGACCGCAGACCCGCGCCCAGGCCCTCGAGCTGCTCGAGCGACACCCCGACCAGCTCCGGGCCGCGAGCGGGATCATTTACCCGCACGTGGTGGAGACGACGCACCGCGGTGAGCGCACTTGGGACATCTTCAGCCGGCTGTTGAAGGATCGCATCGTCTTTCTGGGCAGCGGGGTGGACGACGACGTCGCCAACATCATCATCGCGCAGTTTCTCTTCTTGGAGAGCGAAGATCCGGACAAGGACATCCAGCTCTACGTCAACTCCCCCGGGGGCGTGGTGACGGCCGGGCTGGCCATCTACGACACCATGCAGTACGTGCGCTGCGCCGTGAGCACCATGTGCATCGGACAGGCGGCGAGCATGGGGGCGGTGCTGCTCGCCGCGGGGCAGAAGGGGCGCCGCTTCGCGCTGCCCAACGCGCGGATGATGATCCATCAGCCGCTGGGCGGGGCGCGAGGCCAGGCGACGGACATCGAGATCCAGGCGAGGGAGATCCGCCACATGAAGGACGTCATCACGGACATCCTGGCGCAGTCCACGAGCAAGAGCCGTGAGGACATCTTGCGCGACATCGACCGGGACTTCTTCCTGGGAGCACAGGAGGCCAAGGACTACGGCCTCATCGACGAGGTGCTCCAGCCGAAGAAGAAGTCCTGAGACGCCTCAGCGGTGGGCTGGCGCTACGGCGCTGGAGGCGCTGTGATCCGCGTGCGCTCGTGTTCTGGCCAGCGCCGGGGCCGGCTGCCGAGTCCTTGCCGCTCCCAGCGCTGCGACCTAAACTGGAGCGAAGTACACCCATGTCACCGCGCCCCGAGGGGGGGCAGCTAGGAGTCACGTAGTGGAGCGACGTCGCGATGAAAACAACGGCAACCTGAGCTGCTCATTTTGCGGCAAGTCGCAGAAGGAGGTCAAAAAGCTCATCGCCGGTCCGACCGTGTACATCTGCGACGAGTGCATCTCCCTCTGCAACGACATCATCGCGGAGGAGGTGGAGAAGGACGAGCCCCGGACGGGCGCGGAGCCCATCCCCAAGCCCGCGGACATCAAGGCCATCTTGGATGAGTACGTGGTCGGGCAGGAGCGCGCCAAGAAGGTGCTCTCGGTCGCCGTGTACAACCACTACAAGCGCATCGACAGCAAGGTGGCCAGCGAGGGGGTGGAGCTCGGCAAGAGCAACATCTTGCTCTTGGGGCCCACCGGGAGCGGCAAGACCCTGCTCGCGCAGACGCTCGCGAAGATCCTCAAGGTGCCTTTCGCCATCGCGGACGCCACCACGCTCACGGAGGCCGGCTACGTCGGGGAGGACGTCGAGAACATCATCGTTCAGCTCCTGCAGAACGCGGATCACGACGTGGAGCGCGCCCAGCGCGGCATCGTCTACATCGATGAAATCGACAAGATCAGCCGCAAGAGCGACAACCCCAGCATCACCCGAGACGTCTCGGGAGAGGGCGTGCAGCAGGCCCTCCTGAAGATCATCGAGGGGACCATCGCCAACGTGCCGCCCAAAGGAGGCCGTAAGCACCCTCAGCAAGATTTCTTGCAGATCGACACGAGCAACATCTTGTTCATCTGCGGCGGCGCCTTCGTGGGGCTCGACCAGATCATCCAGCGTCGGCTCGGACAGTCCAGCCTGGGCTTTGGCGCGGACATCAAGAGCAAGCAAGAGCTGAAGCTAGGCCAGCTCCTCAGCGAAATTCAGCCGGAAGATCTGCTCAAGTTCGGGCTCATCCCCGAGTTCATCGGCCGCCTGCCGGTGCTCGCCACCCTGCATGAGCTCGACGAGGAGGCGCTGATCGACATCCTCACCACCCCCAAGAACAGCCTGACCAAGCAGTTTCAGAAGCTGTTCGAGATGGACGGGGTGAAGCTGAAGTTCACCAAGGGCGCGCTGCAGGCCGTGGCGCGGCGCGCGCTCGAGCGCGCCAGCGGCGCCCGAGGGCTGCGCGCCATCCTGGAGGAGACCATGATGGACATCATGTACGAGGTGCCCTCCAAGCTCGGCGGCATCAAAGAGGTCGTGGTGAACGAGGACGTGGTCACGAAGCAGGAAGCCCCGCTCATCGTCTACTCGAAGGAGGCGGGCGTCGGCTGAGCGCCGGGCCAGCCCTCAGCGGACCCCGTCAAGTCAACGGCAAGGCCTGTCCCTGGGGTAGGTCGTGCACTCCCCAGGAAGCCTTTCCATGTTCTTCAAGAACGACGACGCCGCGAAGAAGCGCCAACTGCCCGCCCTCCCGCTCCGGGACATCATCGTGTTCCCCCACATGGTGTCGCAGCTGTTCGTCGGCCGGGAGCGGAGCATCGCCGCGCTGGAGGCGGCCATGGCGGACGGGAAGGAGATATTTCTCGCCGCGCAGCGCAGCGCCAAGACCAACGAGCCCTCCTCGGAGGACATCTTCCCGTATGGCACCGTCGGGGTCATCGTTCAGCTCCTCAGGCTGGCGGACGGCACCGTCAAGGTGCTCGTGGAGGGGCGCCAACGGGCGCAGGTGACGCGCTGGGTGGAGGGTCGTGAGTACTTCTTGGTGGAGGTGGAGGAGGTCGCCGGCAGCGCGCCTCCGGGGGTGGAGGTGGAGGCGCTCATCCGCAGCGTGCAGAGCACCTTCGAGGTCTACGTCAAGCTGAACAAGAAGGTGCAGCCGGAGGTGCTGATGACGGTCCAGAGCATCGACGACGCGTCGAAGCTCGCGGACACCATCGCCGCCAACCTCCCCACCATCAAGCTGACGGATCGGCAAGCGCTGCTGGAGACCGCGGACGCCAAGGCGCGCCTGGAGAAGCTCTACGAGCTGATGCAGGCGGAGATCGAGATCTTGCAGGTAGAAAAGAAGATCCGCTCTCGCGTCAAGAAGCAGATGGAGAAGACGCAGAAGGAGTACTACCTCAACGAGCAAATGCAGGCCATCCAGAAGGAGCTGGGTGGCGGAGAGAAGGATGAGCTGAAGAACGAGCTGCAGGAGCTGGAGGACAAGCTCAAGCAGAAGCAGCTCTCCGAGGAGGCGCTGGGCAAGGTGCGCAAGGAGCTGAAGAAGCTCAAGATGATGCACCCCACCAGCGCGGAGGCCACCGTGGTCCGCAACTACGTGGACTGGGTGCTCAGCCTGCCGTGGGGAGAGAAGAGCGAAGAGCGCTTCGACTTGACCGAGGCGGAGGCCATCCTCGACGAGGACCACTACGGGCTGAAGAAGTGCAAGGAGCGGGTGGTGGAGTACCTCGCCGTGCAGGCGCTCACGCAGCAGCTCAAGGGGCCCATCTTGTGCTTCGTCGGGCCGCCGGGTGTCGGCAAGACGAGCATCGCGCGGAGCATCGCGCGGGCGACGGGCAGAAAATTCGTGCGGCTCTCGCTCGGCGGTGTGCGCGACGAAGCCGAGGTGCGCGGCCACCGGCGCACCTACATCGGCGCGCTCCCGGGGAAGATCATCCAGAGCCTCAAGAAGGCTGGGACGGACAACCCGCTGTTCCTGCTGGATGAGATCGACAAGATGAGCACGGATTTCCGCGGTGATCCCGCCTCGGCGCTGCTCGAGGTGCTGGACCCGGAGCAGAACCACAGCTTCAACGATCACTACCTGGACATGGACTATGACCTCTCGAAGGTCATGTTCCTGACGACGGCCAACTCGCTGTCGGGGATCCCGCTCCCGCTCCAAGACCGCATGGAGATCATCGAGCTGTCATCGTACACGGAGTACGAGAAGCTCAACATCGCCCAGAAGTACCTGGTGCCTCGTCAGAAGGAGGCGTGCGGCATCAAGGATGTCGGCGTCGAGATCACGGACAACGCGCTGCGCACCATCATCCACCACTACACCTTCGAGCCGGGCGTCCGCTCGCTCGAGCGGCAGATTGCCAGCTTGTGCCGGAAGGTGGCGCTGGAGGTCGTCAAGAAGGGCGCCGAGCAGCCCATCGTCATCCAAGGCAAGGACGTCCCGGGCTACCTGGGGATCCCGAAGTATCGGGTGGACGGCGCGGAGAAGGCCGATCTGGTCGGCCTGACCCATGGCCTCTACTACTCGAGCTATGACGGCGGTGGGGGCGTGCTGGACTGCGAGGCCTCGGTGGTCCCCGGCAACGGCAAGCTGGTCATCACCGGGCGACTGGAGAAGGGCATGGAGGAGAGCGCGCAGGCCGCGATGAGCTACATCCGCTCACGCTCTGAGGCGCTCCAACTCGACGCTGATTTCTATCAGAAGGTCGACATCCACGTGCACTTCCCCAGCTACGAACGCAAAGACGGTCCCAGCGCTGGCGTGACCACGGCCACCAGCATCGCGAGCGCCCTCACGAAGATCCCGGTGCGTCACGACGTCGCCATGACGGGGGAGATCACCCTGCGTGGCCGCGTGATGCCCATCGGCGGCTTGAAGGAGAAGCTCCTCGCGGCGCACCGGCAAGGGATCGAGACGGTGCTCGTCCCGAAGGACAACCGTAAGGACCTGCGCGAGGTGCCGCGGAGGGTGCTGAGGGCGCTCCGCGTCGTGCTGGTGGACCACATGGACGACGTGCTCCGCGAGGCGCTCGTCCTGGAGGAGCCCACGAAGATGTTCGGCGAGCGCCGGCTCACCTTGGAGTATCGCAAGGGGGAGCTCGTCGAAGGGCCTCCCATGCCCCCCGCGCCGCGCTCCACCGTCACCGAGGGCGCTGGGGAGCGCACGGGCGCGAGCTGAGGGACCGAGCTTTTTCTTGGCGGCGTGCTAGGACGCCGCCACCGGGCGGATAGCTCAGGGGTAGAGCGCTGGTTTTACACACCGGATGTCGGGGGTTCGAAACCCTCTCCGCCCACCCGGGTCGACGTCGCTGCCACACGGCAGCGGCGTCGGCCGCGCGCGCCGTGAGCGCGCTGGGTGGGGCTAGCGACCTCCGCACGGCAACCCGGGGCTGGGCTCGAGCGGCGGAGGGTGAGATGTTAGCGGGGCGGACGGGACTCGAACCCGCGGCCTCCGGCGTGACAGGCCGGCGTTATAACCAACTTAACTACCGCCCCGAAGCGGTGGCCACGCTTCCTAGCACAATCATCCCGGAAGTCAGCAACATAAAAGTGAGCCGCCGCGCCTACGGCCAGCGCCCTGCCGGGCGCGGGTGGGGGGCGGGTAGGGGTTGGCCCTGCGTCGTGAGGCGCTGAGCCCTGGCGCGCTGCCTATCGACAATTTCCGCGGTTCGCTTAGCGTGACGCGGCGAGCGCGCTGGCTCCGCCTGCTGCAGGCGGCGGACTCCAGCGAGCGCCCGAGCCTCACTTAGCCGAAGGATGCGGATGATGAAGTTGAAGCGAACGACGGGGGTCGCCACCCTCCTGGCCGGTGTGTTGACGAGCGGTAGTGTGTTGGCGGAGGGCGGCGCGGGCGCGCAGGGCTCGCTGTCGTTCGGGGCAGATGGCGCGCAGACGCAGGGTGACGCCAGCGCTGGAGGGCCAGAGGCGAGCCGCGGCGCTGCGCTCGAGATCGGGCTCTTCGGGGGCGTGCTGCTCCCGTCGGAAGATCACAATTTTCAGCAGGAGGCGCTCCCGCACCAGCGCTTCCGGAAGCTCGCGCCGGAGCTAGGGGCGCGCTTCGGGATCTACCCGTGGGGGTTTCTGGGCGCTGAGCTCGAAGCGGGGGCGATGCCGACGTCCACCGCCGACGCGCGGTCGGCCGGCCTGTACGCGCTTCGTGCCCACGGGGTGCTCCAGCACTCCTTCGGCGCGCTGACGCCCTTCCTCTTGGTGGGTGGAGGGCGCATGGGAGGGGACTCGGACGCGATGGGAACGGACAGTGATCCGCTGCTCCATTTCGGCCTCGGCGCGAAGCTGCGCCTCGACGACTTCGTCGGGCTGAGGCTAGATCTGCGCGACAACCTCACGCAGAAAAATGGCGCCGCGGATGGCAGCCTGACGCACCACCCCGAGGCCCTGCTCGGCCTCAGCTTCACCTTCGATCTCGGAGGTAGGGCCAAGGCGACGGACCGCGACGGCGACGGCTTCGCGGACGACCAAGACAAGTGCCCAGAGCAGGCGGGCGTCGCCCCGGACGGCTGCCCGGATCTCGACCCGGATCGAGACGGGGTGCCGCTGCCGGAGGACAAGTGCCCGGAGCAGGCGGGGGTGGCCCCGGATGGCTGCCCGGATCTCGACCCAGACAAGGACGGAGTGCCGCTGCCGGAGGACAAGTGCCCGGAGCAGGCGGGGGTGGCCCCGGACGGCTGCCCGGATCTCGATCCAGACAAGGACGGAGTGCCGCTGCCGGAGGACAAGTGCCCGGAGCAGGCGGGGGTCGCGCCGGACGGCTGCCCAGATCTCGACGCCGACAAAGACGGCATCCCGCTCCCTCAAGACAAGTGCCCGGAGGAGCCGGAGACCGTCAACAACTACCAGGACGAGGACGGCTGCCCGGACACCGTCCCGGAGAAGGTGAAGAAGTTCACGGGCGCCGTGGAGGGGATCCAGTTTGCCACCGGTAAGGCCACCATCACCCCGCGGTCCTTCGCGACGCTGGATCAAGCCGTCGCGGTCCTCAAAGAATACGGGGAGCTGAGGGTCCTCATCACGGGACACACCGACAACGTCGGCGATCACGACGCGAACGTGAAGCTCTCGGAGGCGCGCGCGTCGGCCGTCCGTGACTACTTCATCAAGAAGGGGATCGCGGCAGAGCGGATCGACGTGAAGGGCATGGGACCGGACCAGCCCGTGGCTGGAAATGACACCCCGGCGGGCCAAGCGAAAAATCGTCGGATCGAGTTCAAGATGCAGTGAGCGCTCGCCGCTCCCCGGCGGCAGCACACGCGCGCCGAGGGAGGCGATGAGCCCGCCCTCGGCACGCGCCAATGACGGCTCGCGCGGGCGCGCCGAGGGAGGCGATGAAGCCCCTCCCTCGGCACGCGCCAGTGACGGCTCGCGCGCGCGCGCGGCGCGCCCCCGGGGGCACGCTGGCGGCGGCGCGGCTCGCCGGGCGCGCCCTCACCAAGCGACGCGACCTCGAGGACCGGCGCGCTCCGGCCCATCGAGGTCGCTGGCGCTCAGGCAGCGCGCGGTGACTCAGAGGTGCTTCGTGTTCAGATCTTCGAAGTGACGAAGCGTCTCGCCAACGTAGATCTGACGGGGGCGGTGGATGCGGTACCCACCCTCCTCATCGCGCTGCTCTTTCCACTGCGCGATCCACCCGGGCAGGCGCCCGAGGACGAACATCACGGTGAACATCGAGCTGGGGATGCCCATGGCGCGATAAATGATGCCGCTGTAAAAGTCGACGTTCGGGTAGAGCTTGCGCTTGACGAAGTACTCGTCGCTGAGCGCCGTCTCCTCGATCTTCTTGGCCAGCTCCAGCATGGGGTCGTTGATGCCCAGCTTGCCGAGGATGCGGTCCGCGGCGTCCTTGAGCACCCGAGAGCGCGGGTCGAAGTTCTTGTAGACCCGGTGGCCGAAGCCCATGAGCTTGATCCCGCTCTTGCCGTCCTTCACCTCGTCGATGAACTTCTGGCAGTTGCTGCCCGAGGCCTGGATTTGCTCCAGCATGTTGATGACCTGCTCGTTGGCGCCGCCGTGGCGGGGGCCCCAGAGCGCGCAGATGGCCGCGGAGATGGACGCGAAGAGGTTGGCCTCGCTCGAGCCGACCATGCGCATGGTGGAGGTGGAGCAGTTCTGCTCGTGATCTGCGTGGAGGATGAGCAGGAGGTTGAGGGCGTCCTCGACCTCCTTGGGGACCTCGTACTCCTCCGCGGGCACCGCGAACATCATGCGCAGGAAGTTGGCCGGCCACGACAGGTCGTTCTTCGGGTAGATGAACGGCTGCCCGATGGACTTCTTGTAGGCGAAGGCCGCCAGGGTCTTGGACTTGGCGAGCACGCGGACGATGTTCTGATCGACGTCCCCGTCATCCGGGTAGAAGGTCTGCAGCGCCGAGAACATGGCCGCCATGATCGCCATGGGGTGCGCCCCGGCGGGGTAGCCCTCATAGAACTTCTTCATGTCCTCGTGGATGAGGGTGTGGCGCGTGAGCTTCTCGCGGAAATCCTTCAGCTCTTGGAGCTCTGGCCGGCGCCCGTAGATGAGCATCCAGCAGACCTCCGTGAAGCGCGCGCGCGTCGCGACCTCGTCGATGGGGTAGCCGCGGTACCGCAAGATGCCCTGCTCACCGTCGATGAAGGTGATGGCGCTCTTGCACGAGCCCGTGTTGCCGTACGCTGGGTCGAAGGTGACGAGCCCGGTCTGCGCGCGCAGCTTCTGCACGTCGATGGCGCGCTCGCCTTCCGTTCCTTCGATGACCTCGAGCGGAAATTCCTTGCCGTCGTAAACTAATGTCGCCTGGGTCATGCTTCCTCTCATTCGAGGAGCCGAAGCGTAGCAGACTTCGACCGGGAAGCACGCGAAAGATTAGGGCAATTCCTGGAAAATAATGCGCGTTTTGGCGGGCGAGGGGCGCGCGCTCGGGCCTAGCTCAGCTCGGCGTCGATCACGCGCACGCCGCGGCGGCGCTTCTCGGTCTCCGTCGCCTTACGGATGGTCTCGTACAGGGCCATGACGTCCGTCTTCAGCCCGTCGAGGCGGATCTCCGGGAGCGTCTTGTCTTGCGAGACCAAGACGAGGTTGCCCGTCCCCATCAGGCGTTGCCCGAGGGGCCGCTCCACCGCGTAGTCAAGGACGCGGTAGAGATCGATCTGCTCCATCTTCTTTCCGAGGAGGCCTCGGTCGACGAGGAGGCGCTGGGTGGTGACCTTGTAGTGAACACTCCTACTTCGGAGCCAAAGCCACGGCAGCGCGAGGCCGAGCGTGACGAGGCTCAGCAGCAGCAGCCCAACGCTGGGCACCAGCGCTGGATGACCCTCGAAGAGGGTGAGCTCGTCATCGGGCGGGCTGGGAGAGGGGGCCTCGGTCACGGCAGACAAGGCTACCATGACAGGCTATCCTTGGAGGGTGCAATCGCTCGCGGTAACTGGGTCGCGCTGGAGGGCGCTTGGGCTCATGGGGCTGCTCGCGGCGCTCGGGGGCTGCTCCTCGGACGACGGGACCCAAGGAGGGCAGGGCGGCTCCGCGGGGCAGGGCGGCTCCGCGGGGCAGGGCGGGCAGGTGCTCCGCGCGCTCCCCAAGGTCGTGACCCATCCAGAGCAGCCCATGGTGGTGGACATCGAGCTCGAGCTCGACGGCCCCGGGCACGTCTCGGCGGTATCCGAGGAGGATCCCGGCGTGCGCGCGCGCCAGCTCCAACCGGGGAGCGCGGAGCGCGTCACCGTGAGGCTGCGGGGTGTCCAGCCGGAGAGCGCTCACACGGTCACGCTCGACGTCACGCTCGAGGACGGCCGCAGCGACCAGGCCATGGTGGACTTCACGGCGCTCCCGCCGGCGCCCTACTTCGTCGGCTCCTGGCAAGTCCAGGGCACCAAAGATCTCTCGCAGCCCTTCACCTGGTTCGACTACCAGTCGAGCGGCAAGCTCGAAGACGCCGGCATCTACGCGGTGGATCGCGCGGGCACCACGCGCGCCTACCTCCCACGGCCCGGGCGGGTCAAGACCTTCAACCCCTCCCCGCACACGCCCACGGCGCCCAGAATCCTGGCGGACGGCTCGGTGGCCTTCGTGCAGGAGGGCGCGTTTTACATCGTGGATGAGCTCGGGCGCGAGCAGGTCAAGCTCACGTCCGAGCAGCTCGGCGTCGCCGAGGTCCACCATGAGCTCATCGAGCTGCCCAACGGACGCTTCATGGCGCTCGGCTGGCAGCTCCACGAGCACGTCTACCCGCCGGACACGGCCCCGACGGTCATCGCCTCCGACGCCATCGTCGAGTTCGACGCCGCGGGCACGGTGCATTGGAGCTGGGACAGCTTCGACCACCTGGATCCAGGGCGTAAGCGCGCCGACTTCGACCAGCAGGTGAAGCTGCCCGGAGCCGGTGGGCAGGAGGTCACGGCGAAGGACTGGACCCACGCCAACGGGCTCAGCTACCGAGAGAGCGATGGCCTCGTGGTGATGAGCCTCCGCCACCAAGACTGGGTCGTCGGCATCGAGCGCGCGACCGGGAACGTCCGCTGGCGGCTGGGTGACGAGGGAGATTTCCAGCTCCTCGGCGCGTCGGAGCAGTGGTTTTACCACCAGCACGCGCCGGAATTTCAGCCGGATGGAACACTGCTCCTCTACGACAACGCCTTCCAGAACCCCCACCTCCCCGCGGGTGAGAGGGGCGCCGTCCGCGCCATCGGCCTGCGCCTCGACGAGACGGCCATGACGGCGACCATCGTGGCGCGCACGCAAGATCCCCCCTACGTGTCGCCGGTCGCGGGTGACGTGGACCGCCTGCCCGACGGACACTGGCTCATGCTGGACAGCTTCATCCTCGATCCGGACGACCCAGCGGCAGGCACGCGGGCGCGGATCCGCGCGATCGCCCCGGAGACGGGTGACACGAGCTGGGCCTTGGTGGTGGGGCAGGCGCGCTTCAGCTACCGCGCCATGCCCAGCACGCGCTTGCCTGGCGAGCCCCTGGTGGGCGCCCCCTGAGGCCCTGCGCAGGGCCTCGCCGGTCGTTCCTCCAGAATCTTGGCCCGAGCGCGCGCCAGCCTCTAGGGCTGAGGGCGCGCCTGGGAGGTCGAGATGCAGCAGTACACGGAGATGGGGACGACGTTGATCGCGCTCGGGACGTTCTACTTGGGGCTGCTCGCCTGGCTCGTGAGCGGCAGCCCGCGGCGCGCGCGGCGCCCCACCTTGGTGCAGGGTGCCGAGGCCCTCGCGCGACGCCGGCGCTGAGCGCACGGCGGGAGCAGGGGCCACGGCCCGCGGAGATGCTCCCCCATCCGGGGTAGGTATTTGGTAGCTTGGGGCGGTCGCCGGCACCGTGGCGGGCGACGCCCCTCGTGCCATGGCGACCACTCCTCCTCCCAAGCCAAGCCGCTCGAGCCTCCAACCGCCGCGCCTGGAGGAGCTCCCGGCGCTCCTGGCGACGCCAGGATGGGAGCCCAAGGCGGCGCTCGGAAGCTTGCTCATCGCCCTCAACAAGGGCCTGCCGCAGCCAGAGCTGTTCGAGCTCCTCCACGCCGCGGCGCTCCGTGATGGGCAGCTCCCGCGGCTGAAGGCGGCGTTCGACGAGCTCCAGCACGATCGGCGGCTCAAGGCGCTGGCGGCAGAGCGACAGGCCGAGCTGGGGCTCGAGGCCTCGCGCTGCTGCGTCGCGCTCGGGGATCTGGACGCCGCGCTAGCGCATGCGGAGCGCGCCCGGGCAGCCGCGCCGACGCACCCGGCTACGCTGGCGCGGCTCGCGGCCCTCTACGACGAGCGCGGCGACGTCGCCTCCCGAGCGCGCTTGGAGCTCGAGCTCGCGTCGCTCCTCGAGGGTAGCGAGCGCCAGCGCGCGCTCGAGCGCGCGCTGGCCCAGCTCCTGCTCTTGCAGGACGACGCCGCGGCGGTGCCCATCCTCTTGAAGCTCGCGGAGCTCGCGCCAGCGCACGCGGGGGTGCTGCGGGCGCTCGAGCAGCGGCTCACTCGGAGCGGCAAGCTGCGTGAGCTGGGTCGAGCGCTCGAGCGAGCCCTGACGCAGGAGCCCGCGGACGCCTTGGCGCTCCATCAGCGCCTCGTCCAGCTCTACGCTCGAGAGCTGGCGGAGCCCCAGCGCGCCATGCCCCACGTCGAGGCGGTGCTGAGCGCCGCGCCGAGCGACGAGGACGCGCTCCATGCCGCGGAGCGCCTGCTGGAGCACAGGCCCATGGCGCTGCGCGCCGCGGCGGCGCTGTCCGAGGCCTATGAGAAGCTCGGGCGGGTCGGCAACGCGGTCGCGATGCTCAACCTCGAGCTGCGACAGGTGCGCGGCGCGCGGCGCTCCGTCGTCCAGCGCCGCCTGGCGTTCTTGCGGCAAGACGCGCTCGACGATCCGGAGGGGGCGCTCGAGCTGCTGGGCCCGGTCGTGAGCGGAGATCCGGCGGACGAGGAGGCCCGGCGGCGCTACGTCGAGCTCAGCTGCGCCGGTGGGCACGCGGCGGAGGCCGCGCGGCTGCTGACGCGCATCATCGCCGGCGTCAGCGACCCGGCGCTCAAGACCAAGCTTGGGGCGGAGCTGGGTCGCTGCCACCTCAGCGCCGGGGACTCACGCCAGGCGCAGCGCGCGCTCCAGCAGGTGCTCGATCGCGGAGGGGACGCGGAGATCGTGCTGCGCGTCGCCGAGCAGCTCGTGGAGCTGCACTCGGTCGCGGGGGACACGGGGCGGCTCGGCGAGGCGCTCGAGCAGGTGGTGCGCCTTCAGCCCGAGCCAGCCCAGCGCCACTCCGCCGCGCGCCGACTCGCGCGCTGGAGTGACGAGGCAGGCGACGCGGCGCGGGCGGTCACGGCCTGGTCGGCGCTGGTCGAGTCTCCTTGGGCCGATGAGGCGCTGCGCCGGCTCGCCGCGCTCCACGAGCAGCAGGGCGAGATCGGCCCGTGGATAGAGGTGCTCCAGCGCCAGGCGCAGCGCGCGAACGATCCAGGGGAAGCGCGCCAGCTCCGCGAGCAGGCCGCGGTCCTGGCGAGCGAGCGCTTGGCGGACCGACCGCGCGCCATCGCCGCGTGGCAGGAGCTCTGGGCGCTCCACGGCGCGACCCCTACGCTGCTCGAGCGCCTCGTGCCGCTCTTGGAGGCGGAGCGGCGCTGGGAGGAGCTCGTCCGAGCGCTGCTGGCGCAGAGCGAGGCGACGGCGCCCGCCCACCGGGCGCCGCTGCTGGCGCGCGTGGCCCAGCTCCAGTGGGCTCGCTTGCAGGACGCAAGCGCGGCGCTGAGCAGCGTGCGCCGCGCGCTCGAGCTGGAGCCCTCCGAGGCGCAGGCGCGGGCGGTGGCGGCGCAGCTCCTGGTCGAGGGAGATCGACGGTTGGGTGCCGCCGAGCTGCTCGAGCCGCTCCATCGCCGCGAGGGGTCGGTCGCCTCACTCCTGGGCGTGCTCGAGGTGTTCGGGCAGCTCCGGGTGGAGCCGACGGCCCGGCTCGCGGCGCTCCAGGAGGGCGCTGAGCTGGCCGCTGGCGCGGGTGAGCTGCGGCAGCTACTCGCCTTCGCCAGCGCGGCCTTGATGCTCGTGGCAGAGCACCTGCCTGGCCGGCTGCTGGAGCAGCTCGCGTCGTTCGAGGAGCTGACCGCGCCCCTCGCGGCGGCCGAGCGCGCGCGCGCGCTGGCGCGGGTGCTCGAGGGTAGGGCCATCGAGAGCGCTGCGTGGGGGGCGGTGGCCGAGGCCGCTGCGGAGGCCTCGGCGGCGGCGGGCGAGCCCGCCGCGGCGGTCGAGCTGCTCCGGCGGGCGCTCAGCCTCGAGCCGGACTCCGAGCGGCTGTTGAGCCGCATCGAGGAGCTGCTGGCGCTCCAGGGCACGCCGCGCGAACGCGAGGTGCTCTACGCGCAGGCGCTATCGCGCGCTCCATCGCCGCGCCGCCAGCGGGAGCTGCTCCACGCGCTGGCGACGCTGCGCCAGCGCGAGCTGGGGGAGCTGGAGGACGCGCGGCTCACCTGGGAGCGAGCCCTCGCGCTCGATCCGAAGGACTGGACGGCGCGCGACGCGCTCACGGAGCTGCACCTCGCCGTGGGCTCCACCGACGCCGCGGTGGAGCAGCTCGAGCAGGTGCTCGAGCTCGCCGACGGCGAGCGGCGCGGCCGAGCGCGCCGCCAGCTCGCCGAGGTCGAAGCCAGCCGGCAGCGACCCGAGGCCGCGCTGCACCACTATGAAGCGCTGCTGGTGGCCGGCCAGAGCGATGAAGCCGCGCTCGAGGCGATGGTAGCGCTGGCCGCCACCGAGGGTGCGGAGCTGCCCCAGCGGCGGGCCCTGCGGGCGCTGCTCGAGCTGCGTCTACCCGTCGAGCGGCAGCGTGAGACCTGGCTGCGCTTGGCGCGGTCGCTCGGGCGCCCACCGGAGGAGCCTGCCGAGGCAGAGCGTGCCTGGCGTGAGCTCATCGAGCGGTGCGAGCCCGGCCATGAGGAGCAGCTCGCGCTGGCGCTGCGCGAGCTGCTGCGGCTCATGCCGGGGGACGCCGAGGCCGCCGAGCGGCTGTTCCTCCTCGGCTGGCCACACGTGCCCGCGCCCGAGGCTCGTGCGCGCTTCGAGCGCTTGATGCAGGCCGACGCGTCGCGGGCCGCGAGGGTGCTGGTGGAGCTGGACGGCTCGGGCGCGGCCGAGGGTGAGCAGGCCTCAGGTTGGCTCGAGCTCGCGCGCTGGCTGCTGGACGCTGACCTGCTCGACGAGCGGCAAGGGCGCCGGCTCGCCCGAGCGACGGCGCGTCGCCTCGCCGTGCTGCCCACGGGACCGGAGGAGGCCTTTCTGGCATACCAACGGCTGTTGGGCTCGTCAGCGGAGGACGCCGAAGAGGTCCTCGCGGAGCTCGGGCAGCTCCTCGAGCGACACCCTACCGCGCTCGAGCAGCGGCGGTGGTGGTTCGAGGGAATGGCGCGGCGACCGGAGACACGCGCCGAGATGCTCCAGCGCTGGGCACGCTGGGAGGAGCAGGAGGCGGCTCGGCCCGCGCTGGCGCTCGAGGTGTTCGAGCGGCTCGCGGCCGAGGAGCCGAGCGTGGAGGTATGGCTCGAGCTCGCGCGCCTGGCGGGAGGGCTCGGGCGCGTGGATTTGGCGCTGAGCGCCCTGGCGCACCTCGAAGAGGAGGGCGCCGAGTCCGAGCGGAATGAGGTCACGCTGCGGCGCGCGCGGCTGCTCTTGGAGCATGGACGCGGGGAAGAGGCCTTCGAGGAGCTGCGGCGCCGCCTCGAACTCCAACCGGGAGATCCCGAGGTGCTCGCGCTCGCGAGCCAGGCGCTCCGAGAGGGCCGCTGGCGCGCGCCGGCGCTCGAGTTGATCGAGCAGCTCACGGCGGCAGAGCTGGAGCCGGAGCGAGAGCTGGAGCTGCTCACGACCTTGCTCACTCTCGGCCCGGAGCCCGAACTGGCGCCTGCCCGCGCGCATTGGTTCCGTCGTGCGCTCGAGCTCCGGGAGGGGGACGCGGAGTCCTGTCTCACGCTCGCGCTCCAGGCGGCGGAGGAGACGCCCCTCGACGAGCGACTCTGGGAGAGCGCTGAGAACGCGGTGCGACGGCTCGCGCGCCCCGCGCCCCTGGCGGAGGCCTACGCGAGGCTCTTGGCCTCGGGGGTCGACGCTGCGGTGGCCGAGATCGTGGGGCGCCGCTCGGTGGAGTTCTACGAAGAGTGGCTGGACGAGCCCGAGCGGGTGCTCGGCCTGCTCGCGAGGATCGTGCGGCTCGCGCCGCGGGCCGAGTGGGCCTTCGATCGGCTGAAGCTCGCGTACAACGGCGCTGGTCGGTGGGATGAGCTCTTCGAGCTCTACGACGGCGTGCTCGAGCAGGAGGGGGCCACCGAGCGAGGCGTCGCCATCCTGCGCGAGGCCGCCATGGCGGCCAAGGACTTCGCGGACGATCCAGCGCGCGCCCTCGTCTACCTGGAGCGCCTCGAGCGGCTCTGTCCAGCCGACGCGCGCGTCGAGCAGGCGCTCGAGCGGCTCTATGAGCGGCTCGGCCGCACGCAGCCGCTGCTCGACCTGCTGTCGAGGCGGCTGGACGCGGTGCCAGAGGCCGAGCGCCAGGGGCTGCAGCTGCGCATCGCCACGCTGCACCTCGAGGCGGGAGACGTCCAGGCGGCGTTCGAGCGCGCCCGCGAGCTGCTGAGCGCGCCGCACGCCCTGCCGGAGACCATGGAGCTGCTCGAGCGCCTCGTGGTGGCGCCCGCGGCGAGGGACTCGATCCCCCCGGGGGGAGACGGCGCGTCACGGCGGGCGCGAGCCTCCACGGTGCGGGAGCTCTGCGCCGAGCGCCTCATCGCGTACTACGAGGAGCTCGGCCAGGTCGAGGAGGTCGCGCGGCTGCTCGAGGTGCGCGTGGAGGCCGCGGACGAGCTCGAGCCGAGGCTCGCCGCGTTGAGGCAGATCGCGGACTATCGCCTGGAGCGCTTGGAGGATCCGGAGGGCGCCCTGGATGCGCTCGAGCGCCTCGTGCGGCTCGCCCCGGAGCGGCGCGAGCATCGCGAGCGCCTGGCGCGCCTAGCGGAGCGCCGCCAAGCGCAGCCGCGCTTGGCGGCGCTGCTCGAAGAGCTCGCGCGTGGTCTCGCCGGGAGCCCCCTGCAAGCGGAGCTGATGGCAGAGGCGGGGGAGCTGTTGGCGGGCCTGGGCCAGCAGGAGCGCGCCTCCGGCCTGCTCGAACGGGTCGCGACGGAGGCCCAAGATCGAGCCTTGGCGCTCGCCTCGGCGCGCCGCCTCGTGCTCCTGCTCGAGGTCGGCGGGGACAAGGGGCGCCACTGCGCGGCGCTCGAGCAGGTGGCAGAGCTCGAAGAACGGCCGGAGGCGCGCGGGGAGGCGCTCGCCTCGGCCGCGAAGCTGGCGCTCGAGGGGTTGTCGGATCCAGAGCGTGCGGCGCGCGCGTGGCGACGCCGGCTGGAGGAGACGCCGAGCGATCTCGTCGCGCACGACGGGCTCTGTCGAGCGCTGACCTGCGCCGAGCGCTGGTCACAGCTCACTGCGGCGCTCGCGGCCCGCGCGGAGCACCAAGGAGAGGAGGAGGCTGCGCGCGCCGACCGCGTCGAGATCGCGCGGCTCGAGGAGCAGCGCTTGGGAGCCTTGCCCGCTGCCATCGCGGCGTGGCGAGAGGTCCAGCGACTGCATGGCCTCCGCGAGGAGGGCTGGGAGGCGCTCGCGCGGCTGCTCCTCCAGACCGAGCGCTACGTCGAGCTCGCCGCGCTGTGCGCCGACGCCCAGCGTGAGGCGACGAGCCCCACGCTGAGGGCGGCGTGGGGGCGCCGCTCTGGGGACGTCCTGTGGCGCCGCCTCGGGAGGCCGCTGGAGGCGGTGGACGCCTTCGCGGCCGTCGAAGATTGGGACGGCGCCATGGAGGTCGCGGGGGGAGCGACGCTGAGCGCGCCCGAGGCGGTCGAGGTCGGGCGACGGCTGCTGCGGCTCGCCAGCGAGGCTTGGAGTCGAGGCTCGAGCGAGGGCGCCGCGCGCGCGACGGCGTGGGCGCTCGAGGAACTCCAGACGCGGCTCGGGGAGCAGGGGCAGCTCGAGGAGCTGCTGGAGCTGAGCCTCTACGGCGCGGAGCTCCCCTTCGACGCCGAGGTGCGCCGGGCGCTGCGCTTGAGCGCCGCGAGCCTCGCCGCGGAGCGCCTGGGGCGCCCGGAGCAGGCCATCGCCTTGCTCCGGGGCCTGCTCGGCGAGCCCTTCGATGACGCCGTCGCGAGGGAGGCGGTCGGGCGCCTGGTGGGGCTGCTCGAGGCCGCGGGACAGCACGCTGACGTGGTCACGCTGTGGGAGCACCAGGCCGAGGCGCGCCACCGTGTGGGCGAGGACGCCAAGGCGATGGCCTTGTACCTGCGCGCGGCCACCCTCGCGGAGGAGCGCCTGGGAGAGCTCGACCGAGCCCTCGCCGGCTATGGGCTCGCAGCGGCGCTGGGGAGCGAGCCCGGGCACACGGCGCTGGCGCGCCTCCACCACGCGCGAGGCCAGATCGAGCAGGCCCTGGAGTCGCTCGAGTGGCTGTTCGAGCGCGCTCCAAGAGAGCGGCTCGGGCCGCTCGCGCTCGAGCTCGCGGAGGGCTGGCTGAGCCTCGGACGCCCGGAGACGGCGCGCGAGCGGCTCGAGGTCGCCGTCCGCCGCGGCGTGGACACTGGCGCGGTGCGTCGGCGCTTGGCGGAGATGTACCGAGAGGCGAGCGCGCACGGACCGCTGGCGGCGCTGCTGGTCCTCGAGGCCGAGCGCGCCAGTGACGCCTCGTCGCGTCTCCCGCACCTGCGGGAGGCGGCGCGCCTGCACTTGGAGGAGCTCGAGGACGCGCCGGCAGCGGTGCCGCTGCTGCGCCAGGCCGTGGAGCTGTCACCGGAGGATGTGGCGCTGCGGCTGACCTACGTGCGAGCGCTCGAGCAGGTGGGAGAGCTCGAGGCCGCTGAGGGGGCGCTGGTCGAGCAGATCGAGCGCTACGGCGCGCGCCGCCCGAAGGAGCGGGCCCTCCTCCATCACGCCTTGGCGCACCTGGGTCGGCGCCGCGGTGACCTACAGCGAGCGCTGGGTGAGCTGGAGCAGGCGACGCGCATCGATCCGGCGCACCCACAGATCTCGTACGATCTCGCTCAAGCTGCCCTCGAGCGAGGTCAGCTGGCGCGTGCCGAGACGGCCCTGCGGGCGCTGCTGCTCGTGCTGCGCGGTCCAAGCGCGGCGGGCCCGCATCGAGCGGTGGCGCTCTTCGACTTGAGTGAGATCGCGGTGCGGCGTGACGATCCGCTCCGGGCGACGGAATTCCTCGAGTCCGCCTTCGAGGCGGCGCTCGAGTGCGAGCAGGAGGCGGAGGCGCTCGAGCGTCGGCTACGGGAGCGGGGCCGGCGCGAGCTGCTCGTCCGAGCCGTGGAGGCGCGGCTCGAGGCGGCGCGCTCACCGGGCGCGGTGGCCGCCGCGCTGGCGGAGCTGGTCGCGCTCCACGCGGAGGAGCACGGCGTCGTGGCGCTCCCAGCGAGCCTGCTCGAGCGGGCGCTCGGAGTCGCAGAGCAGCTCGAGCGAGCGCCGGAGGACCCCGCGGCTTGGGCAGCGCTCGCCAAGGCCTTTCGCGGGCTCGGTGAGCTCGAGCGTGAGGCGGCGGCCCTCGAGGGGCAGCGGCGCGCGTGGGGGGCGGAGGCGCCCAACCCGGCGCAGCTCGAAGCGCTGGTGCGCTTGGCAGAGCTGCGCCTCGACGTCGCGGAGTCGTCTGCGGCGGGCATGGGTTGGGTGCGAGAGGCCTTGGAGGCGGGGCTCGAGCCGGGCGCCGCGGTCGCGCTGCTCGAGCGTCGCCGTGAGGCTTGGCGCTCTCTCCCCGAGGCGGAGCGGCTGTTCGAGCACGTCGTCAGGCTCGCCGGCGATGAGCCCGCGCTGTTGGGCCTGCTCGCGCGACGGCTGGAGGACGCGCCCGGCGATGAGGCGGCGCTCGAGGAGCTGCTCGACCGTGGGGACACGCTGCGCCATGAGCTGGGGCTCGAGCGCGCGCTGCGGCGTGTGGTCGAGGAGGCGGGGACGGTCGGCACGGCGAGAGGTCGAGCGCTCGAGCTGCTCGCTCGCTGGGCCGAGGAGCGAGGGGAGCCTCTAGAGGCGGTGACGCTGCTCGAGCAGGCCGCGCGCGCTCGGAGCGAGGAGGAGCGGCGCGCGGCGCTGCTGGACGTGGCGCGGCGCGCCCTTGGCGCGCTCGAGCAGCCCGAGGTGGCCGCGCGCCTGTTCACTGAGCTGCTCGAGCATGAGCCCGCGGAGCGGGAGCTGTGGGAGCCGCTCGTCGGCGTGCTCCGACGGCTCGAGCGCTACCCTGAGTTGACGGCGCTCCTGGAGCGCACGGTGCCCCTCGTCGAAGATCCGGAGCTGCGCGTGCGGCTCCGCTGGGAGCAGGCGGAGCTGCTGCTGAGCCAGCCGAGCCACCGAGCCGCCGGCAAGAGCGCGCTGCAAGAGATCCTGATGGACGTGCCCGCCCACGCGCTGGCTGGCGAGCGCCTCGAGGCGCTCTTGAGCGAAGAGGGCGACGACGAGGCGCGGCGCGAGCTGCTCCGTGGGCGCATGGACGCAGCGCGGGACGCCGGGGACAGCGCGCTCGTGGTGGAGCTGGCCAGCCGCCTCGGCGCGCTGGAAGAGCACCTCGGGCACGAGGACGCCGCGCTCGAGGCGTGGCGCACGGCGCTCGAGTGGGAGCCGGCGACGCTCACCGCGCTCGAGGGCGTGGTCCGGCTCACGGCGACGGCCGACCCCATGGTCCATGGCGACGCGGTCGAGGCCTTGCTTCGGCACGAGCGAGGGGCCAGCGCCTCGGCGCTCACCCGCCGGCTGCTCGAGCTGCGGCGCCGGGCCAGCGACGCGGCGGGGCTCGCCCTCGCCCTCGAGCTCGGCACCCAGCGAGCGCCGGAGGACGTCGAGCTGCGGGAGCGGCTGGCCACGCTGCTGCTCGAGCAGCACGACCACCGCGGGCTCGCGCGGCTCCTGTCCCTCGCCTGGCACGCGTCGCCTGGAGACGAGGCGCTCCTGCCGCCGCTGCTCACGGCGCTGGGGCACGTGGACGACCCGGAGTTCGTCGTGGAGCGCTGCACCGAGCTGCTCGCGCTCGGGCCGGTCGCAGCGCTCCAGCTCTGCCTCGCCGAGGCGCTCGGGCGCTTGGAGCGTGACGAGGAGGCGCTCGCCGCGCTCACCGCCGCCGCAGCCCTGGGCGCCGACGTCCACGACCTCCGGCAGGCGCTGCTCGAGGCGGCGACGGATCGTGCGAAGGGTGACGCGCTGGCACGCCATGGAGGCGAGCTCGTGCAGCACTGGCTGGCGCGAGGGGAGAGCCAGCTCGCTCGCCAGCGGGTCGAGCAGTGGTCGAGCCGAGCCCCAGGCTCCACGAGCCTGCTGCTGCTCCGCGCGATGGTCGCGGAGCATGAGCAGGCCTGGGACGAGGCCCTCACGTCCATCGCGCGCGCGCTCGCGGCCCAGCCTGGCCAGCCCGAGCTCAGCTTGCAGCTCGCGCGGCTCGCCGTGCTCGCCGAGCGTCCTCTGGACGCCGTGGAGGCGCTTCGGGCGGCGCTCGCGGAGACGCCAGGCGACGCGCGGCTCTGGCAGGCGCTGGTGGAGGCGCACGAGCACGCGGGGGCCTGGCAAGAGGTCGCGCTGCTGCTCGTCCAGCGAGCGCGAGGCTGCTCCGAGCCCAGTGAGCGGCGCGCGCTCTTGGCTCGTGCCGCGCAGCTCCTGCTGGGTGAGGGCGGGGACATCGCTCGCGCTACGGTGCTCCTGGAGGAGCTGTACGAGCAGGAGCCAAGCGACCTGGAGGTGGTGGCGCACCTGGCGCGCGCGCGGGCGTACGCGCAGCGCCATCTGGAGGGGGTGGAGCTGCTCCAGCAGGCGGTCGACGCTCACGCCGGCCGTCGGCACCGCGGCCTGGCGGTGGTGTTCCAGACGCTCTCCGAGATCCAATACGCCCTCGGGGAGTATCCAGCGGCGCTGAGCGCCCTCGCCCGAGCGACGGAGATGGATCCACGCCAAGGAGCGCTGACGCTCGAGCTGGCGCGGCTGGCTCAGAGCTTGGGGGATCTCGAGACCGCGCAGCGCGCTTGGCGAGCGCTCTCCATGATGAAGCTCATGGCAGAGGAGGGTGGGGAGGGAGCGACCCGGGCGGCCAAGGCCGAGGCGCACTACGGCCTCGCGATCGTGGCGCGCGACGCCGGCGATGGGCGTAAGGCTCGGCTCCTGGTGAACAAGGCCCTCGCCGACGCGCCGGCGTTCGAGGCAGCGCTGAGTCTGCTGGCGGAGCTAGGAGGCTGAGGCACGCGCTTCCCTGGGCGGTGCGCTCTGTGGTACAGGAGCTGCGCGATGCAGCGAACCAAGCGGCTCACCAAGAAGGAACGTAAGGCCCTGGCCCCACGCCCCGCGGCGCCCACGGGGCAGGGGCACACGCACATCCACTGCATCGCGTGCGGCAGGCACCTGGATCCCTCGGATTTCGACGCCTCCCCTCCGACGGCCACGTACATCGTGTGTGAGCATCGCAGCAGCTTCCCGAGCTGCGTCGGCTGCCTGCTGCAGTCGCAGATGCTCGTCTCGTCGCACGACCGCACCGGTCAGCCCGTCAAGACCGCCGCGGCCTGGCACTGAGCGGCACGCGAGCGCGCCGCGCTGCGTGAGAGCCTCAGCCCAGCCGTGCCACGCCTTCGTAGGTAGTGCTGAGCAGCGCCGGGGAGCCCTCGCTCTCTCCGATCGTCAGCTCCAAGAAGGAGAAGCCGGCGCCGCGCAACAGGCCGGCGATGTCGCGGTCGAGGTGACAGTTGCCGCCGACGATGCGCCACGCCGGGGTCACACCCCGCTGCGCCCACTGGAGCCCGCGTCGGGTGGCGAGCCCATGCTCTGCGAAGAGCAGCCGACCCTGAGGGCGGAGGACGCGCCGGAGCTCACTCAGCGCCAGGGCTGGGTCGGTCACGCTGCAGAGCGTGTAGGTCATGACGACCGTGTCCACGCTGTGATCGCCGAGGGGGAGCGCCTCGGCGGGCGCGCGCAGCAGCGTGGGCGGATTCGGCAGCGTGATGAGCTTGGCGCGCGCCTGCGCCTTGGTGAGCAGCGCCGCCGAGACGTCGACCCCGACCAGGGCACCGACCTTCGCCGCGTCGTACAGCGCGAGGTTGAGGCCGGAGCCGACGCCGAGCTCGAGCACGTCACCCTCGGCGCGCGGAATGAGCCGCTGCCGCCGCGCCAAGATGTCGCTGCTGCGGCACGCCTTCTCCACGAGAAACGGGAGCGCGCGCTCTTCCCAGGTGCGCTTGAGCCGATGGAGCATGGGGGCGGGAGGCTAGCAGGGCGAGGCGCCGAGGAGGATGGGAGCGCAGCGGAGCGCGCGCCGCGTGCGGGTGGGCGTCACTGAGCGTCGGCGTCTTGGAAGCGGCCGGCGGAGCACCGATACCGTCGCAGGCCGAGCGCCCCCGCCTGAGGCGTCGCCACGAGCAGGCGCTCTCCCGTCCAGGCCGCGCGCGAGCGCGGTGGAGCGATGGACGCAGGGAGCAAGAGCTCGAGGCTAGGCTGCGGACGCTCGAGCGGAACGCTGAGGGCGCCCCCGGGCGCTGCTTCGATGACGGGCTTGCCCCCGGCGCAGCGCAGCGTCGGCCGAAGCTCCGTGACGAAGGGAGGGCGATCGGCGGCGCTCACGAGCATGGCCTGACGCTGCTCGGCGCACTGGGCGACGAAGACGGCGTCGTGCCCCAGCGACAGCGAGCCGAGGGGGTGGCAGCCCGAGAGGCGGGGATGCGCCACGGCGTACATCGGCTCGGGTTGGACGCTGAAGACGGTCCACTGAGGGCGACCACCGAGCCCCGAGCACACGGCGTAGTGCATCCTGCCGTCGAGCAGCTCGAGCCCTCCGATCGCCGCCGGGCAGGCCTCGGGCACGGCGAGCGCTGGAGCGCGGCGAACGACCCCGCTCGCGGTGAAGAAGACTTGCTCGACCCGCTCGCACGGACCGGGCTCCGACGCACACGCGCTGCGGCCCAACCGAACCATCGCCGCGGAGTCACCGTCACGCTCGTCGATGGCGAGGGCCAAGCTGCCTTGCCCCGTGACCGCGCGCAGAGCTCCGGCGCCGAGCTCGAGGGTGGGAGCGAAGTGCCGCGCCTCCAAGGAGCCGACGGCGGCGCGGGCGAGGGCAGAGCTGCCCTGTCGCGCGAGCCACGCCACGACGAGGGCCTCTGCGTGGCCGCGGGTGACGACCTCGAGCACGGGGTCCGGGCTCTCGCTCACGAGTGAGCTGGGGGCTCGCTGGGCGCCGAGGGGCGAGAGCAGGGCGAGCTCCAGCCGCCCCGGGGCGGCGGCCGGGGCCCAGACGAGCGCAGCGCCGGGTGGCGCCTCGGTCGAGGTCAGCGCGAAGGCGTACGGGTGGGCGAGGCTACGGGGAGGCGTGAGCGTCGCGGAGGGCGCGGGAGCGCCGAGCGGCGTCGCGGAGGTGACGGTGGGACTGGACGGGCGCTGGCTGCAGCCCGCGCTGAGCAGCGTGAGGGCGCCGAGCCAGGGCGCCCAGCCCCGTCGCCGCGGGGCAGCCTGGCAGCCCTGACGCGCGTGACAGGGAGTGTGACTAGGAGCCACGATGGCCGCCCGTGGGCGCAGCGACTCCGGCTCTGAGGGCAGCGGCGAGCCGCTCCAGGGGTGGGCGCTGCGCTGAGCACGGTTCTTGAATGACGGAGCCACCATGGCCATCGCTTCTTTCCCTTATACGCTCGCTGAGCGCACCCAGTACCCGTCGGAGGCCTCAGAGCCCGCGCTCGTCTCGCTCGAGGATCTCCCCGTCGCCGCGCTCTTCGTCCGACTGGACGGTACGATCACCAGAGCCAACCGAGAGGCCGTCAAGCTGCTGGGCTATGAGCCCGAGGCGCTCGTAGGGCGCGATTGGTCCATGATCTTCGAGGACACCACGGCGCTGACCGCCGAGCGCGCCGAGGTGCGAGCGCTCACCAGGCAGCGTGGGCGGGGGCTGAGCGTGGAGCTACGGGGCCGGACCTTGCAGGGGTCGAGCGGCAAGCCGCTCGGGCTGCTCATTGCAATTGTGGAAGTCGCCGGAGCGACGGCCTTGCAAGCTCGACTGGCGGACATCGAGAACGCCACGGCAGAGCTCCGGCGGTGCCTGGGCTTGACCTCGCCGCAGGGTGGGGCGGGCGTGGACGCTCTCCCAGCGGAGCCTCGGTGGGGGGCAGAGGGTCTCTCCCCGAGGCAAATCGAGATCGCCAAGCGCCTCGTGCAAGGGATGGCGCCCAAGGACGTCGCTGGGAGGCTCGGCCTCAGCGTGCACACCGTACGGACCCAGATCAAGCTGCTCTACGTCAAGCTGGGGGTACGCTCTCAGCTCGAGCTCGCGGCGCGGCTTCGGCGCCTCTCGGTCCAGTGAGGGGCCCCCCTGAGGGGTGAAGGGCGAACGAGCCCTTGGAGAGGGGCGAGCAACTGGTATGCTCCGCCCCTCCGCCGCTATCTTGAGCCGAATGACCACGCTGACCAAGGGTCCGAGCCCTGAGCTAGACGCGGGTTGGGAGACCCCGACCACTCCTGCGGTGGAGGCGCAGCGAGCGACGCTGGCGGCCCCCGTGACCGTCACGAGCAAGTCCATCGCGGCGGAGCTCGATGGGCTATGGGACGTCGAGCCAGAGCCGCCTCAGGCCGTTGCTCCCGCTCCCGCTCCTGCGCGCCCGAGCCCCGCTCCCGCTCCTGCCCCTGCGCGCCCGAGCCCCGCTCCTGCGCGTCCGAGCCCCGCGCCGGCGGCGGCCACCCCCGCGCGTCCGAGCCCCGCGCCGGCGGCGGCCACCCCCGCGCGTCCGAGCCCCGCGCCGGCGGCGGCCACCCCTGCGCGCCCGAGCCCCGCTCCCGCTCCTGCCCCTGCGCGCCCGAGCCCCGCGCCGGCGGCGGCCACCCCCGCGCGTCCGAGCCCCGCGCCGGCTCGGCCTGACGCCACGGCAGCGGCCGTGGCCACGGCGTTGCTCGCGGCCCCGCGCCACGAGCGCTCGGTCACGCCCAGCGCCACCAAGCCGAGCGTGGCGAGCGGCTCCAAAGCGGAGGCCACCGCCCCAGCGGGGCACGCCCCGAAGGCCCCGGAGCCCAGCGTCAGCGGCAGGCGGGTGGCCAGCGCTCCCAAGACCCCGAAGCCCTCGGCGGCGCAGCGGGAACAGAAGCGCGAGCGGCGTCGCCAAGCGAAGCGTCAGCGCCAAGACGAGCGGCGGCGGGTCGCCCAGGAGCGTAACAAGAAGCCTCAGCCGCGGCGTGAGTCGGCGGCGAGGCCCGCGGCGTCGCCAAAGCCGGCGCCGCGCGCGACCGCGTCGCCGCCGCCAGCGGCGCCCACCACCCAGCTCGAGCGCTCCCGCGCGCTGCCGAAGCATCGTGCTGGGGCGAGCCGCGCTCAGGCGCTCCCTGCCGCGGTGCCCGCGGCCGTCGAGGTGCGGCGCCCGCCCTCACGGCTCTTCCAGGGTGTCATCGGGCTCGTCATCGCCTTGGTCGTGGGCGCCGTGCTGTGGCGGCTCTTGCACTGAGCCGCTAGAAGCCGGACGGCAGCGGCGTCACGAGCCGATACGCCACGCAGGGCTCGCGCGTCGTCACCTGGACGTGGTGGGCCTCGTCCGCGGGAGTCACCAAGACGTCACCGGCGACCAGGCGATGCCGCTCGGCTCCGAGGCTCAGCTCCGGTCGTCCGCGCTCTACGAAGAAGTAGCTCCCTGTCCCCGTGCTCTCGGGCACCAGCTCCCACGCGGCGCCCGCCGTGAGCTCGAGGCGCAGCAAGCGCAGGCCGGGGATGGTGTGAGGGAGGAGGGACTGGAGCACGCCGTCGGCGCGACGCTCGCGCGGCAACGAGCTTGCAGCGAAGACCCTCCCTCGGGCGCGCGGCGCGGCGATCAGCTCCTCGATGGACACCCGCAGCGCAGCCGCGGCCTTGATCAGGACCTGGAGCGTCGGGTTGGCGCTCCCCGACTCGAGCGTGGCCCAGGTGGGGCGAGGCACCCCCGAGAGATCTGCGGCCTGCTGCTGGGTCAGCCCGCGAGCGTCACGCAGCCGCTTGAGGTTGTCCGCGAGGTGCTCTGGCACGTCACCCGCCATCGCCCCAGAGCTAGCATATGTTGGTAAAATATCATAGTTGATGTTTTGGCAACAAAGCCGGGGAGCGGGAGAGCGGCGGTGGGGGCACCCCTCACGGGCTCTTGGGGCGTGGGCTCAGCGACGGGAGCTTCTCTGTGAGCCGAGCGGCCAGAGCGCCCAGATCGAAGCCGTCCACGGTGCCGCCTCCGGGGAGCACCATCACGTCGAAGGTCGCGCTGGCGGCAGCGTCGAGCTTCGCCTTGGGGAGCCCCAGCTTCTCTTGGAGGCGCTTGAGGTTGGCGAGCTCCTCGGTGTTCGTCACGCCGTCGAGCTTGGCGAGCCAGGTGGCGATGGCGTAGGCCAGCGCGCGAGCCTGCCCGGTGAGCGGCTCCAGGTCGAGCGCGTCCAGCGCGGGCGCGGTGTCGAGCGCCGCCTGCACTCGGGCGTAGTCCTCCGGCGACAGCTCCGCGGCGCGAGCGACGCGCAGGAGCGCCTGAGCTTCCGACTTGCGAAGAAAGCCGTCGGCCCACGCGACGGCGGCGATGGCGAGGAGGGCGGACGCTGGAAGATCGAGGGGGGTCATGGAGCGAGGTTACCGAAGAGCGCCCGTGCTCGACCATGAGTTTGAGCGACGAGCGCCGAGGCTGGAAAATTTCTTATGTGACGGTAGCCAGGCAAGGCCTCTCCGTTTGGTGCTAGGTGCAGGGCATGAGGTCGCTCTGGAGCATGGGTTGGCTGGCTGGGGTCATCGCGTTGGTCACCGTCGGGTGCGGCTCCAGCTCGGATGAGCCGGAGGGTGGGGGGCCAGCCGCCGGGATGGTCGGCGCGCGGGGCGTGCGGATCACGGCCGTGGATCTGTATCAGGCGATCCGGCGCCCGCTGATGGAGCCGGAGACCCCGGACTCCATTCCGCTCATCGCGGGCCGTGAGGGCCTGCTCCGCGTGCACGTGGCGCTCGAGGAGGGCTATGACGGCGCGCCGGTGACGGCGCGGCTGCGCTTGGCGGGGGGCCAGGCCCTGACCGTCACCAGCGAGGGTCCGCTCACCGCCTCCACGGACGCCGCCCTCGCCAGCACCCTGAATTTCTCCGTGGAGGGCGCCGTCATCCAGGATCCCTTCGAGTTCGGCGTGGATGTGCTCCAGGCTGGATCCACGGACAACGCCGCCGGGCATTACCCCGCGGCAGACAGCCTCGCGAGCGTCGCCGTCACGGGCAAGGCCAACCGCCTCCGGGTCGTGCTCGTGCCCTACGCCTACGGCGCGGACGGCTCGAACCGCGTCCCTGACTTGTCACCGGGCCAGGTGGAGCGGATCCGCAAGCGCTTCTACGCGATGTACCCCGTCTCGGAGGTCGAGATCAGCGTGCACGAGGCGGTGCCGTGGAGCTCCGCCATCTCTCCTCGCGGGGAGGGCTGGCAGGGGGTCGGGCTCAACCTCGCTGGGCTACGCTCGCGCGAGGTCGGCAACACCTCCGACGTCTACTACTACGCCATCTTCAACCCCGCCGACAGCATCCAGGCGTACTGTGGCTCGGGCTGCGTGCTCGGCTTGACCCTCCTCAACGGCGCGAGCTCGAGCAACCCCGCGGGTAACCCGCAGCTCCGCTTGGCGCTCGGGGTCGGCTTCGTGGGGTACTCGGAGAACACCGCCGCTCATGAGCTGGGTCACGCGCACGGGCGTGAGCACGCGCCCTGCGCGCCCGGCAACCAAATCGACGGGGTCGATCGCAACTACCCGCACGCCGGGGCCAACATTGGTGCCTGGGGCTACGATCTGGCGACTCAGCACCTCCAAGATCCTGCCAGGGTCAAGGACATCATGAGCTACTGCAACCCGCAGTTCGTGAGCGACTACACGTATCGAGGGCTCCACCAGCGCGGCTCGCTCATCAACCGCGCGCTCCTCAGCGCCCCGCTGAGCTATCAGATCATCGCTTTCGATGGCGCGGGGAAGGCCGAGTGGGGACCGGAGCAGCAGCTCCGTGAGCCCATGAGCCTGGAGGGGATCCCCGTCACCGTGACGCCCGTGGGCGGGCCGGCCGAGCAGCGCGTCGCGCAGGTCTACCGCTACGATCACCTCCCGGGCGGCTGGCTCTTGGTCCCTCGGGCCGAGCAGCCCCTCCGGCAGGTCGGCTTCACGCTCGAGGGGCAGCGGTACACGCTGGCGCGCTGAGGTGCGAAGGTCGCTCATGATGCGCACCCCTGGGGCTACAGCGCGGAGCCCGGGCCGCTTCGGGGCGCGGCGCGTGCGTCGCTGGGTCGCCGTCGCCGGGGTGGCGGGGGCCTGCGTGCTGCCCGCCGTGGCCTTGGCCCAGGCGGAGCCCGGCGCGCCGCCGCCCCAGCACCCGGAGGCTGCCGCCAGCAGCATGGAGGAGTTGGTCGGGCTGACCACGCAGCTCCAAGAGCTGACGCGGCAGAACGAGCGCGCCGTCGAGCAGCTCGCCGCGCAGCAAGCCGCCGCCAAGCAGCGCACCGTGCTCATGATCGTGGGCGGCGCGCTCCTGGCGGCGGTGGCGGTGGCGCTGTTGCTCCGGCGTCGCCGGCCGACGCCGCTCCCCCCTGAGCCCTCCGCGGCGGAGGACCCACCGCGAGCGGCCGCCGAAGACGAAGAGCCCTGAGCCTTCGGCGGCTCACCCGAGAGGCGGGCCGGCGCCCCGCCTCACACCGTCGCGAAGCTCTCGGCCGGGATGTCCCAGGCGCTCGTGTCGCCGCTCGCCAGCACCTTCGCGGCGCCGACCACCTCCGAGACGACCTGCTGGACGTAATACACCGCGGCGAAGCGCTTGCCTTCGTAGAACGCCCAGTCCTGATCTGTACGGCTGAGCTTGGACTGAGCCTCGAGCGCGATCACCGCCTGCTCGAGCAGGAGCCAACCGACCGCGACCTCGCTCATCATCCGTAGGAAGCGGTTGGCGTGCAGCGGCACCTTGAGCATCTCTCCCGCGCCGAACCACGCCATGAACTGCATCGCGGCGCCTGCGACGGCCTCCTGCGCCAAGCCGAGCTGCTGGACGTAGGCGCCCAGCACCGGGTGCGCCTGGTGCGTCGTGACGAACTGCTGGACGTCGCCGAGGAAGTCACGAGCGTTCTGTCCGCCGCGCTGGCCGAGCTTGCGGGCCACCAAATCGAGCGCCTGGATCCCGTTGGTCCCCTCGTAGATGCTAAAAATTTTGGCGTCCCGCGCGTACTGCTCCACCGGGAAATCCTTGGTGTAGCCCACGCCACCATGGACTTGGATGGCAGACTCACAGACCCTGAAGGCCTGGTCCGAGCCGAAGGCCTTCACGAGCGGCGTCAGCAGCTCCACCTGCCCCTTGTGGTACTCCACCTTCGCGTCGTCCTTGCCTTGGAGCGCCGCCGCGAAATCGATGTGAGTGGTGAGCTTGACCAGCAGCGCTCGCGCGCCCTCGACGCGAGCCTTCATGTCGATGAGCATGTTGCGCACGTTGGGGTGCTGGATGATGGGGACGCGCGGCGCGCTGGCGTCCTTGAAGTTCTCGATGCTCGACCCTTGCTTGCGCTCGCGCGCGTAGCTCAGCGCCGCCAGGTAGGCGGCCGAGGCGACGCCGAGGCTCTGCAGCCCGACGCCGATGCGAGCGAAGTTCATCATCTGGAACATCTGCCGCATGCCCTGGAGCTCCACCCCGCCGACGAGCTCACCGGTGCACTTCCCCTCGTCTCCAAAGTTGAGCAGCGCCGTGGAGCTCCCGTTGATCCCCATCTTGTGCTCGAGCGCCGCCAGGGTCACGTCGTTGCGCTCGGCGCTGGTGCTACCGTCGGCGTTGAGCTTGAACTTGGGGACCAAGAAGAGGGAGAGCCCCTTCGTGCCCGGGGGGGCGCCAGGGGTACGGGCGAGCACCAAGTGGATGATGTTCTCAGTGAGATCTTGGTCCCCACCGCTGATGAACATCTTGGTCCCGGTGATGGAGTAGCTGCCGTCCGCGTTCTTCACGGCGGTGGTGGCCGCTGCGCCGACGTCCGAGCCGGCCTGCGGCTCGGTGAGGCACATGGTGCCCGACCAGCGCCCCTCGAGCATGGGCGGCATGTAGCGCGCGTGCTGCTCCGGCGTGCCGCAGGCCTCGATGAGCTCGAGCGCGCCGGCGGTGAGGCCCGGGTACATGTCGAAGGCCGTGTTGGCGCCGGTCGTCATCTCGTTGGCGATGGCGGCGAGCGTGCGCGGCCCCGCGGCGCCGCCGTGGCTCTTCGAGACGCTGAGCAGCAAGAAGCCAGAGGCGTACAGCTTGTCCCAGGCGTCCTTGAACCCCGCGGGGGTGACGGCTTGCCCGTTCACCAGCTTGACGCCCTCGCGATCCCCCACCGCGTTGAGCGGCCCGAGCACCTCGGTGGAGAAGCGGTAGACCTCGGCGAGCGTGGCGACCACCTCCTCCTTGCCCCAGTCCTCGAAGGGCTCTTGCCCTAGCACCTGCTGCAGCTTGAACTGCTCGAAGATGACGAAACGGTAGTCTCTCAGGTCCGCTTTGTACCAGTTGTTCGAGTGGGCCACGCGTGATGCTCCTTGGGTCTGGCCTCCGCGCCACAGCGCGGTCGAGGCGGCTGAAATCTGGAGGAATCGGGCGCCGCCCGCAACCCTAATTCTACCGATCGGTAGATAATTGCCTACCGCTCGTTATGTGTCGGAATTGGCAAGGGAACTCGGCCAAGCGCCGAGCAGCGCCCGGGAGCGGCGCCCCCGCCGAGGGCGAAGGGGGGGCCGTGGCTCGGTGGGCGGGCGCCGCGGGGGCGCTCGTTCAGCGCTTCACGGGGGCCAGGTGGGTGATGTACCAGCGCCCCTGCCAGGTGATCATCGTGTCGATGACGATCTCGAAGGGCTCACCGTTGAGCTCATAGCGCAGCGCAGCGCCCCGGAGCTTGTAGTAGCCGAGCGCGTTGCTCTCCTGTCCAGGCTCGACCCAGACGGGGGTGGCCGCCACGTCGAGGCCGAGTAGGCGCGTGCGCGACCACAGGGCGTGGCGACGCGCTACCTTCGCGAGATCGGCGTGGTAGACGTCGAGGAGGTACTTGTAGTAGCGGGCGGGGTTCTTGCCGCCCTTGAGGGCGAGGAAGGGCGCTCTCGGGAAGTACAGCGCGTCGGCGGCGGCGGCGTCGCCGCGCTCGAGCGCGGCGAAGACAGCCTGGGCCCGCGCCGCGAGCGAGGGATCCACGGTCAGGGGTGCCACACGGTTGTCGGCGGCCTCCACCGGCGCCGCGCCGGCCTCGTGGGGCGGGTCGCGTGGGGCAGACGACGCTGGGGGCGGGGCGACGCGTCGGGAGGGCGAGGGGCTCGCCGAGCGCGCAGGCGTCGGCGCAGGAGGCCGGCGGACCGGGGCCGCGGTGGAGGGGCCTCGCGCGCCGGGAGGAGGCTCGGCGGCCGCGCTCGGGGGGGTGAGCTCGCAGCCTGTCAGGCACCCCACGAGGAGCAGGCTCAGGCGCCACATGCCCCCTCGGTGCCATGGCGCGCGTCACCCTGCCAAGAAAGTGGCGGCGCCCAAGGCTTGACAGCGCCGCCAGGAAACCCACTCTACGGGTCCGAAATCATGGCGGAAAAAACCACTTACCCGTTTCAGGCCGAGGTCAGCCAGGTGCTACGCCTCGTCATTGGCTCGCTCTACTCCAACCGTGAGATTTTCCTTCGTGAGCTGCTCAGCAATGCCTCGGACGCGCTCGACAAACTGCGCTTCCGCGCGTTGAGCGAGCCGGAGCTCTTGCCCGAGGGGCAGCCGCTCGAGATCCGGCTGCAGCCGAGCGAAGCGCAGCAGACCCTCACCATCGCGGACAACGGCATCGGGATGTCGGCGCAGGAGCTCAGAGATTTCTTGGGCACGATCGCGCAGTCTGGCTCACGCGCCTTCCTCGAGCGGCTGCAGGCTTCGGGTGGCGAGCGCACGCCGTCGCTCATCGGACAATTCGGCGTGGGCTTCTACAGCGCGTTCTTGGTCGCCGAGCGCGTGACGGTCACCAGCCGCGCGGCGGGCAGCGACGAGGCCTGGGTGTGGTCGTCGGACGGCAAGGAGAGCTACACGCTCGAGCCGGGCGAGCGCGCGGAGCCGGGCACCTCCGTCACGCTGCACCTGAGCGCCGAGCAGACCGAGCTGCTCCGGCCCTGGAAGCTGAGATCGCTCGTCACGCGCTACTCCAACTACCTGGGGCACCCCATCCGGCTGCTGCCGGATCTCTCGAAGCCCCCCGCCGAGGGCGAGGAGCCGCCCTCGGCCGAGGGGGAGATCATCAACGCCGCCACGGCGCTCTGGCAGCGGCCGGCGAGGGAGGTGACTCAGGAGCAGTACGCGGAGTTCTATCAACAGATCGCGCGGGACTGGCAGCCGCCGCTCACTCAAGATCACTTCAAGGTGGAGGGGACGCTGGAGTTCTCCGGCATCGTCTTCATCCCCGGCCACCCGCTGATGGACTTGATGGACGACCAGCTCAAGGCGGGGCTACGGCTCTACGTCAAGCGGGTGCTCATCATGGAGCAGTGTGAGGAGCTGCTGCCCCGCTGGCTGCGCTTCGTGCGCGGGGTGGTCGACACGGAGGACCTGCCGCTGAACGTCTCCCGGGAAATCCTACAGGACTCGCGCGCCATCCGGGTGATGCGCCAGCAGGTGGTCAGCCACACGCTCAGCGCGCTCACGCGGCTGGCGGAGGAGCGCCCCGAGGACTACCTGAAGTTCTGGGCCAGCTTCGGCGCGGTCTTCAAGGAGGGGCTGCACTTCGAGCCGGCCGAGGCGCCCAAGCTGGCCAAGCTGCTGCGCTTCGACTGCACGGGTCACGAGCAGCCCATCTCGCTCGACGAGTACGTCCGGCAGATGCCGGAGGGCCAAGCCGAGATCTACTACGTGACCAGCACCTCGAGGCAGGGCGCGGAGGCGAGTCCCCACATCGAGGGCTTGAGGTCGCGCGGCTGGCAGGTGCTGCTCCTGTCGCAGCCGGTCGATCCCTTCGCGATGGAGCAGCTCCCGGAGTACGAGGGCAAGCGCCTGGTCGACGCCAGCACCGTGCGGCTCGAGCTCGGAGAGCAGGAGAGCGCCACGCGCGCGGCGAGTGAGGCGGTCGCCAAGCCGCTGCTCGACAAGCTCCAGCAACTCCTCGGGCAGCGCGTGAAGGAGGTGAAGGTCTCGAGCCGCCTGACGGACTCTCCGGCGTGCCTGGTCTTGGCCGAGGGCGGGATCGCCCCGCAGATCGAGCGTATCCTGCGGGAGCGCAACCAGAGCCTCCCGCGCGTCGCGCGGATCTTGGAGGTCAACCTGACGCACCCCGTCCTGGAGCGGCTGTCGCGCCTCGTGGAGGCTGGGGGTCAGGACGCCGAGCTCAAGGACTACGCCGAGCTGCTCTACGATCAGGCGCTGCTGGCGGAGGGCTCTCCCGTGGACGATCCAGCTCAGCTCGCCAAGCGCTTGGCGGCGCTGATGGCGCGCGTCACGAGCTGAGGCGGAGGGCGCTCGCCCCTGGCCTCAGCCAGCGCCGGCCGCGGCGTCCGTGTGGCGCCCAGGGACCTGGCGCTTGGGGCGCAGGCTGCCCTCGATGAGCTCGAAGCGGGATGGCGGCGCGATGCAGTAGGCCGCCCTATGGCCCGCGCCGGCGCTGGCCGTGCCGAGCTCGCAGTCCTCGCCGGGGTGCGACTGGAAAAACTCGACCAAGTGCTCGGAGAAATGGGCGGCCGTGCGCTCCGCCGCGGGCCCAAAGAAGTCCCAGAAATAGGTCCGCATGACGCCCCTCGAGCCTTACACCCCGGCGGACACGCTCGCAAGCCGAGCGGCCGCGCCTCCGCTCAGGGCTCGGCAGCGGACTTCGCGGGCTCGGGCGGCTCGCGCTCGGTGAAGAAGTCGGTGAGCAGCGCGGCGAGCGCCGCGGGCTGGTGACGCTGCAGCATGTGCGCTGCCCCCTGGAGCGTGACGCTGCGGACCTTGGAGAAGTGGCTCAGGCGCCGCTCGACGACGGGCCTCAGGGCGGCGTAGGGGGAGCGCTCGCCCTCGACCGCCAGCACGGGGCAGGTGATGCGCCGCCAGAACTCGGCGGCGGCCGCCTCGGTGTACGGGTAGGGACCGCGCGTGAGGTGCACGGGATCGTGCTGGAAGTGCAGGCGCCCTTCGGCGTCCGGCGTGGTGGTGCGCTCGGCGAGCCAGAGCGCCAGCTCCGGCGTCAGCAGCTCGTCACTCTGGCGGAGGCGGGCCGCGGCCTGCTCGAGGCTGGCGTAGCCGCGCGCGGCCTTGCGCCGCGCGGCGGGCCACGCCACGGCCCACTGCGCGACGCGCTCCGGCAGCGGGGTGGGATCTTCCAGCGGGCCGAGGCCCTCGAGCAGCGCGAGCCGCGCGACGCGCGCTGGAAAGGCGCCGGCGTAGTAGCTGGCGACGCTGCCTCCCATGGAGTGGCCGACGAGCGCCATGGGCTCGAGCTCGAGCGCCTCCACGAGCGCGGCGACGTCCGCGACGTAGTCGTAGAAGTGGTAGTAGCCTCCTGGACCGACGCGGTCGCTCAGGCCATGACCGCGGAGCTCCGGGGCCAGCACGCGGAAGCGCTCCGCGAGACCGGCCTGCACGGCAGGCTGCCAGCTCCAGGCGGAGTCGAGGAAGCCGTGCACCAGCAACAGCGGCGGCGCGGAGGCGGGCCCCCACTCGAGCAGGTGCAGGCCGACGCCCGTGGAGAGGGCGACGCGCTGAGCGCGCGGCGGCGTCACAGCGACTCGATCCACTGGGCGATGTGCGCCGTCGCGCTGGTGTCCACCCGCTTCGTGCCGATGGGCGGCATCTGGCTGGTGCCGCGGCGGTTCACTCGGTAGTAGAGCCCGCTGTCGTCGAGGCTCCCCGGATGGACACGCTGCGTGGGGCCGGGGAGCGCCATGCTGAGCGGGACGCCGACCGTCGTGCGGTAGGTGTCCGTCGCCTCCACGCTCGAGAGCGCGTCCAGCCTCAGCTCGAGCCGCAGCGTGACCCACGAGCCGGTGGAGGTGTGCTCCCCGTGGCAGGCGCCGCAGTTGGCGTGCAGGTAGCCGAGGACCGCCTGCTGCTCCGGCGTGCCGGGGACCACGGGCGTGGTGGTGGGGGGCGCGCTGAGGCGCCCGTCCGCGATGAGCTGCGAGAGCGTGACGCCAGGGCGCTGGTGGGCGAGCTGGAGGGCCGAGAAGCCGAGCGCGGCGTCGCGCCCGTTGGAGTGGCAGTAGCGGCAGTCCCAGCTCGGGGGGATGTCGTGATCGGTGCCGCGGACCCCCGTCGCACCGTCGGGGACCGCGTCGGCATCGCTGAGATCATCACGCCACGCATAGGCCACCATGGCCCACTGGCCCTCGGCAGTCTTGTGGAGCATCCGAGTCTCCAGCAAGGTGCTCCCTTGGCTGATCTCGATGAAGAGCTTGGTCTGCACCGGCAGGCGCCAGTGGTCTTGGAGGCAGGTGTCGATGGTGCTTCCCGGTGGCAAGACGACCCAGCGCTGGAGCGTCGCGCCGTCGACCCACAGCGGGTACGCCACCTCGTAGGGACGCGCGTCTGCAGCGGGCGTGCGTGTCAGGATGTCGGAGTAGAGCCCGGTCTGCGAGAGCAGCGGAGGGAAGGTCGCCTCAGCGCTGCTCGGCTCGTCCCAGGTGCAGCCCCCGCTCCCGGCGGCGCCGCCGCTGCCTGCGGCGCCGCTGGTGCCCGCCGCCCCCGCGGCGGCGCCTGCTCCCCCGGCGCCGCTCGCCCCCGCGCTGGCGTCGCTACCGGCATCTCCACCAGCGCTCCCCGCGGCGCCGCCGCCCGACGGCGCGTCGCTGGAGCACGCGAGGAGCAGTCCTAAAGAGCTCGAGAGCGCGAAGAGGAGAGGTCGCAGCACCGTCCCGTCAGTGTAGGAGGGGTCTCGGCGCTGGGCAATGCGCCCTCGGCGCTCGCAACGCTGCCGTAGGCCTCTGCGGCGAAGTCAGGGGGAGGAGCCGGCCTTCGGGGGGCCGTTGCGCGTCGCCGCGCCCGCCGCCAGCATCAAGAAGCCGGCCGCGACCAAGCCCAGCAGCGCGATGCGCCGCCAGCGTGGCGGCGCCGAGGCCTCGAGCGCTGGGAGCGTGACCTCCGGCTGCGCGGGGCTCATGGCGCCGCGGGGCGGTGGGGGCTCGTCCGCGACGGCGGGGGGCGCGCCGAGCAGGAGCGCGAGGGACACGAGCCATCGAGAGCCGCTCCGCATGGCGCAAGAGTGCTTGGCTGCCGGTGGTTCGTCAACCGCCAGCCCGCGGCGCTGCCGCGAGCGCGGCGAGCGCCCAGGCCACCTCTTCGCGCACCGTCGCGTCGGGGTCGTCCCGGGCGGCCTGGAGGGCGTCGCTCGCGGCGGCGCCGCCATGGCGGCTGAGCGCCCAGGCTGCGTGACCGCGCACGAGGGCGCTGGGGTGCTCGCGCAGGGCGCGCGCCAGCGGGGGCACCGCCGCGGGATCGCCGCAGTTGCCGAGCGCGACCGCCGCGTTGCGGACGAGGCGCTCCCGGTTCGTGCGTCGCAGGGCCGTCTTCTTGACGAGCTTACGGTAGCCGGCGCTGCCGAGCTCCAAGAGCGCGACGAGATCCAGCGTGGCCAGCGCTGGGCGGGGCTCGAACTCGGCCGCGCTGGGGCGCTCGGGGGCGGCGTTGAAGGGGCACACCCGCTGGCACTCGTCGCAGCCGAAGACGCGCGTCCCCACCAGCGCGCGCAGCTCTCTAGGGACGGCGCCCTTCAGCTCGATGGTCAAGTAAGAGATGCAGCGCCGAGCGTCGAGCACGTACGGCCCGATGAAGGCGCTCGTCGGACAGGCGTGGAGGCAGGCTTGGCAGCTCCCGCAGCGCGGCTCCATCGGGGGCGGGGGGTCGAGCTCGAGCTCGAGATCGAGCAAGAGCTCACCCAGGACGACCTGGGTGCCCACCCCCGGGATGAGCAGGAGCGTGCTCTTCGCGATGAAGCCCAGCCCCGCGAGTCGCGCCGCCTCGCCTTCGAGCAGCGGGGCGCTGTCGACGCAGGGTCGAGCCAAGACCGGGCGCCCCGCCAGCACCGCGCAGCGCTCGGCCAAGCTGCGGAGCTTGGCCCGCATCACGTCGTGGTAGTCGTCTCCCTGGGCATACCGCGCCACCAGGCCCTCGAGCGGTAGGGGGCGTCGAGGCGCCGAGGGCGCCCAGGGGAGCGCGACGACCACGAGGCTCCGCGCCTCCTCGAGCAGGCGCCGAGGCTCGTGACGTGGCTCCCCGGCGAGGTAGCCCATCTCGCCGTGGTAGCCGCTGGCGAGCCACTCCGCGAGGCGCTGCCCCGCTTCTTCAAAGGGCTCGAGCGGCGCGAAGCCGACCTTGACGAAGCCCAGCGCCAGCGCTGCGTCGCGGATTTGGGCGGCCAGGCCGGTCAGCGGGCGGTCCACGCGGGGCGTCTCCCTTGGCTTCTCACGGGGCGCAAGGGCTGGCCCTTGCCGAATCGCCGACCTCTGGGGAATATCCTGCCCGCTCGCACGTTCGTGGACCGCTCGCTCGCTGGGCTCACCCAGCGTCGCGCGCGTCGCTCCGAGCCAGTGCAGCGGGAGAATGCTTTGATCGAGATCACGGAGCTCTACAAGTTCTACGGCGAGCAGCGCGCCGTGGGGCCCCTGTCCGCCAAGATCGAGCGCGGGGAGATCGTCGGGCTGCTGGGCCTGAACGGCGCTGGCAAGACGACCACCTTGAGGATCCTGAGCTGCGACCTGCTGCCGTCGAGCGGCACCGTCGTGGTCGACGGGGACGACGTCGTGGAGCGGCCGGACGCGGTGCGCGCAAAAATTGGCTACCTGCCCGACACCCCGCCGCTCTACCCGGAGATGACCGTCCGGGCGTACCTGCGCTTCGTGGCGGCGCTACGAGGGGTCGCCCCGGCGCAGCTCGCGGCGGCCGTGGTGGACGCGGCGCGCCAGACCGGACTCGAGGCCAAGCTGGACGACACCATAGAGACGCTCTCGCACGGCTACCGGCAGCGCGTCGGGATCGCGCAGGCCATCGTGCATCGACCGGCGCTGGTGGTGCTGGACGAGCCCATCGCGGGGCTGGACCCCGTTCAGATCATGGAGATGCGGGAGCTCATCCGTGGGCTCCGCGGCGCGCACACCGTGCTGCTGTCGAGCCACATCTTGAGTGAGATCAGCGAGACCTGCGACCGGCTGTTCGTGCTCAAGGACGGCGCCATCGTCGCGCAGGGCACGGAGGCGGAGCTGTCGGCCGCGCTGCTCGGGGGCATGCGCGTGGAGGTTCAGGTCCGTGGAGACGCCGATCTGCCACGGCTCTTGGCGGAGCTGGCCGAGGTCACGGAGGTGAGGGCCGCGGGGACGCCCGAGCCGGGCGTGCACGCCTGGACGGTCCACGCCCGGCAAGACGTTCGCGAGCGCCTCTGTCAGGAGCTGGTCCGGGCGGGGGTCCCGCTGGTCGGGCTGAGCCGCGGCGAGCGGGAGCTCGAGGCCATCTTCGAGCGCCTGGTCACGGCGCCCGCGGCGACGGCGCCGACGCGCCCCGAGCCCGGCGTCGCGGCCCTGGGGGAGGCGTCATGAGCCGCGCGCTGCTCATCGCGAGGCGCGAGCTGGCCGCGACCCTGAGCTCTCGCTTGGGGGCGACCATCATCGCCGGCGCGCTGCTCGTCGACGGGCTCTACTTCTATTGGTTCGGGCTCAGCGAGCGGAAGCTCTCCGCGGAGGTGCTGCAGAGCTTCTTCTATGGCGTCAGCGGCACCACCATGATCGCGGGGCTGCTGCTGGCGATGCGCCTCATCGCCGAAGAGCGCCAGCTAGGCACCATGACCTTGCTCAACACCGCGCCGCTGCGCGATCGGGACATCGTGCTCGGCAAGTTCCTGTCAGCGCTCACCATGCTCGCGCTGCTCACGGTCCTGACCGCGTACATGCCGGCGCTCATCTTCGTGAACGGCAAGGTGAGCGTGGGGCACATCGTGGTCGGGTACGTCGGGGTGCTCCTGCTCGGCGCCGCCACCATCGCGCTCGGGCTGCTCGGCTCCGCGCTGGCGCGCTCGCAGGTCATGGCGCTGGTCATCGGCGCCCTCTTGCTCGTGCCCCTGGTCCTGCTGTGGGGCCTGGCGCGGGCGTCCGATCCGCCGCTGAACGCCGTCTTGGCGCGCCTCGCCATCCACCACGACAACTTCCGCCCCTTCATGCAGGGCATCCTCGAGCTCGACCGCGCGCTCTATTACCTGGCGCTGACGGCGTTCTTGCTGCTCGCGTCCACCAAGGTCTTGGAGGCGCGGCGATGGCGCTGAGCGAGCGAGAGCCGGCGCGGGTCATCCCTGCTTGGGTGACGCCGCTCTATGTCGGCGGCCTGGTGCTGGTGTACCTGGGGCAGCGCGTCTTGATCGACTCGGACGCGGCGTCGGCCGCGCTCACCGGTCTCGGCGCCGTCGCGGCGCTGGGCGCCACCGGGCTGCGGTTTCTGCCGCGCTTTCGCGTGGGGGGAGACCGCCGGGGGGCGGAGCAGCTCCAGGCCGCGCTCAGCGGGCTCGGGCTGCTGGCGCTCGCCGTCTACGCCGCGAGCACGGACTGGGGGCAGCAGCTCACCGGGCTCGCCGGGTTGGAGGAGGCCGCGCGCACGCGCTGGGTCGGGGTGCTCCAGGTCACCTGGGTGTCGCTCCTCGTCCTGGCGCTCAGCCCCATGGTCTTCGTGGACGCCGCCATGTACCCGATGCGTCACGCCCGCCGCGTGGAGGTGCGGCGGGTGCGCGCCGCCGGCGTCGCGGGCGCCAGCCTCGCGCTCTCCGCGCTGGCGGCGAGCTACTTCGTGTACGCCTCCACGGCGCTCGAGTGGAAGGCAGACTACTCCTACTTCAAGACCAGCGCCGCCAGCGAGTCCACGCGCAAGGTGGCGCAGGGGCTCAGCGAGCCGGTCCGGGTGGTCGCCTTCTTCCCGGACGTGGGTGAGGTGCGCGTCGAGGTGGAGCGGTACCTGCGGGACGTCGCGCAGGGAGCGCCCCAGCTCACGGTGGAGCTCGCCGACCGACTGCGCTCCCCTCAGCTGGCGCGTGAGCTACGGGCGACGCAGGACGGGGTCGTGGTGCTCGCCAAGGGGAGCGCTACGCAGAGCCTCGTCTTGGGGGTGGACCCACGCAGCGCGCTGCCCAAGCTCAAGACCCTGGATCGTGATTTTCAGGAGCAGCTCCTGAAGCTGGCGCGTGAGCGCCGCACCGCCTACCTCACCACGGGCCACGGGGAGATCACGGATCCGCCGCGCCACCCGACGGGTGAGGACGCGCGCCTCGCGCGCGGCGTGCGCACCATCCTGCAGAAGCAGAACTACCTGGTGAAGGAGCTGGGGCTCACCCAAGGCTTGGCCGGCGACGTGCCTGAGGACGCCACGCTGGTGCTCGTGCTCGGCCCCACCGAGCCGCTGCTCCCCGAGGAGCTGGCCTCACTCCGCCGCTACCTGTCCAGGGGCGGCAAGCTCTTGGTCGCGCTCGACCCCGACGCGCTCTCGGAGAGCGAGCTGAGCCCGACCGCAGCGCCCAAGCCACCCGGCGCGGCGAGCGCTGCGCCTGCCGCTAGCGCCGCGCCTCCCGCCAGCGCCGCGCCCGCCGCCAGCGCCGCGCCTGGCGTCAGCGCCGCGCCTGCCGCCAGCGCGGCCCCGAGCGCGCCGCCCTCGGCGGGTGGCCCCGCCACCGGCGCCCTCGCATCGCTGGGAGAGCTGCTCGGGCTCCGCGTGCTCTCGGGCGTGGTCGCCGATGAGCAGCGGCACCTCGCGCGCAGCTACAACGAGACGGACCGCACGCTCCTCGTCACCAATCGCTTCAGCTCGCACCCGAGCGTGTCCACCTTGAGTCGCAACTCGCAGCGCGCGGGCGTCATCGTGGCCGGCGCGGCGGCGCTGGAGACGCTGGGCGGCGGGGTGGGGAAGGTCGACTTCGCCGTCCGCTCGCTGCCCACCAGCTTCCTCGACGAGGACCGCGACTATCGCTTGGGCGGGCAGGAGAAAAAGAGCAGCTACAACCTCGCCGCCGCCATCGAGCTCGAGAAGGGCGCTGGAGGGAAGGCCTTCGTCCTGGGCGACGCGGACGCCCTCACCGATCTAGTGATGGTCAACTCCGTCGCCAATCAGCTCTTGTTCCTAGACGCGGTGCGCTGGCTGGGCGGTGAGGAGAGCTACGCCGGAGAAATCAGCAGCGAGGAAGACGTGCGCATCGAGCACACCAAGCAGAAGGATCTGGTTTGGTTCTACTCCACCATCTTTGGAGCGCCCGCCTTGGTGCTGGGCGTGGGGCTCTGGAACAGCCGGCGGCTGCGCCGCAGGAGCCGCTCATGAGCGCCGCGAGGGGCCTCGCGCTCTACCTGGCGCTCTTCGGCGCCGGCGCTGCGGCTGCGCTCGTCGTCGCGACGCGTGAGGAGAGCGCCACGCAGCTACGAGGCAAGGCGGAGCAGGTGCAGGTCTGGGGTGGCAAGCCAGGCGCCCTGCAGCAGCTCAGCTTCAGCTCGCCGAAGCTGGAGCTGACGCTGGAGGCACACCAGGACGACGTGGGGCGTTGGTACTCCGGGAGCTACCGGAAGCTCTCGCCGCCCGCCAGCAGCGCGGCCCCGGCCAGCAGCGCGGCCCCGGCCAGCAGCGCCGAGCCAGCGGACCTCGCGGCTCCACCGCCGAGCGCCTCGCCCGCGGCGCCCGTGCCCTTCGTCGGTGTGACGGAGGTCGGCAAGCTGGCGGAGCGGCTGGCGCCGCTGATGGCGCTGCGGCGGATCGGCCCCGTCGAGGACAAGGACGCCGCCGACTTCGGCCTGGACAAGCCTGAGGGCAGCTTGAAGGTGAACCTCGGCGGCACGCTGCACGAGCTCGTCCTGGGCGGCCCGACGCCGGGCGGGGAAGACCGCTACGTCCGCTACGCCGGGGACGGCGCGGTCTACGCCGTCAGCGGCGAGCTCGCCCGCAGCCTGCTGTTCGCCGACTCACGGCTCGTGGAGAAGGAGCTCCACGCCTTCGAACCCGCCGAGGTCGCGACGGTGCGGCTCTCTCGGGGCGAGCAGAAGCGTGAGCTGAGCAAGGTGCCGGACAAGCGCGACGCCTGGGCCACCGCCGCCGACGGAGCCACCCAAGACGAGGCCGCGAGCAACTGGATGAGCAAGCTCGGGCGGGTGCGCCCCACCGGGTACGTCGAGAAGCCGCCGCAGGCGCCGGAGCTGGTCCTGCGCGCGGAGTACCTCAACGAGCGCGGCAAGGCGCTCGGCTGGATGGAACTCTACCGCTCCGGCGCGGGGGAGCAGGCCGAGTACTTCGTCCGCAGCGAGCTGACACGCTGGTACGGCGTGACGCTGAAGAGCGCGGCCGAGCAGGTGGAGCAAGAGGCCCCCGCCATCATCAAGGAGTGAGCGGAGGGCGTCGTGAGGTGTGCGCGGCGCTCACCTCACGACGGAGCGCCGCCACCTCAGGGGCCGAGGTGGCGCATGGTCCCGGACACCACCTCGGCGGTCCACGCCGCCAAGCTGGTGCCGCTGATCGTGGTGCTGGTGAAGCTGCCGCCGCCGAGCATGGTGTGTCCGCTGCCCTTCTTGATGAAGGTGGCCGCGTTGCTCTTACCGCCCCAGGTGCCGTCGCGCAGCTCCAGCAGCCCCGCTTGATACTGCGTCTCGTTCATGGCCTGCGGGAAGGCCGCGGTGCAGTTGTTCGCGCCGAAGCCGAAGAACATCGGGATCACCGTGTCTGCGGTGTAGGACACCAACGCCACGTCGCGTCCGGAGTCCACCAGAGCCCCTGCGAACTGCTCGAGGAACCGGTTGGGGTTCGAGCAGCGCTGCGGGCCGCAGTCTCTGAGCATGGTGTCGTCCAGGCCCCAGGTGGTACGGAACTTCTCCTGGAGGCACTCCGGGACGTAGGTGGCGCTGAAGGGCGGGCCGGAGTCGTCGATGAGCGTGACGGGGACGCTGCCAAAGAAGCGCTGCACCTGCACGAAGTTGCCCGCGGCGCCGAAGCCCCCGGCGCTGACGCCCGTGAGCAGCACCTGGCTGAGCCCTGGGAAGGTGGGGACGAGGCGGTGCAGGGCCCGGGTCATGTTCGAGTAGCCGACGAACTGCTGCTGCCCGGTCGCCCCGCTCACGCTGACGTTCTCTCGGTTTCCGACGTGGACGTCGCCCGTGCAGTAGGGGACGTACACCATGTTCCAGTCCTTCACGGGGTTCTCCGCGATGGAGCGGCTCAGGATGCCCCCGCGCTCGTTGCCCCTGAAGTCGCCGGCCCCATAGCTGGAGGGGTTCTGCATGCAGCTCAGGCCGTTGAAGCAGGCGCCGCCGCCCTCGAGGTAGATGACGAGCTTGTCGCTCGCCGGGTTGATGTTGATCCCGATGCCCGTCGCCGAGCCGTTGCGGCACTTCGAGCCCTCGATGGGCACCCAGGTCCAGGTGTTGTTCGGCGCGGTGATGGCTGTGCCCGTGGCGCCGCCCGTCCCGCTGCCTGCGCCCCCAGCGAACCCGGCCTGACCGCCGGTGCCGCCTTGGCCTCCGCCGGTGCCGCCTTGACCTCCGCCGGTGCCGCCTTGACCTCCGCCGGTGCCGCCTTGACCTCCGCCGGTGCCGCCTTGGCCTCCGCCGCTACCGCCAGCCCCAGCGTCACCGCCGCCGCTGCCGCCCATAGCGCCTTGCCCCGCGTCGCCCCCAGCGCCCGACTCCCCGGCGCTCCCGCTGCCGCCTGCCTGGCCCGCCGTGCCGCCGCTGCCGCTCGCGCCCGCGCTACCGCTGGCCCCGGCGCTGCCGGCTTGCCCCGCCGCTCCTCCTCCGTCGTCGTCACCGTCACCACCGCACGCGGCGGTGAGCAGGCCCAAGGTCACGAGTCCGATCCAGCTGGTGGTCCGCATGAAGGTCATGGTCCGTCAGTATCCGCGAACGGCGCCCGGAGACAAGCGAGATCGCGCGCCGCAGCGCGCGCCAGGTGCAAGCGTCCCCGGGGACGTTCAGTCTCGCGGTCCGTTTGCTGTGCGACCGTTCGTCAGGCGGTTGCCGCCCCAGGGGGCCACCCGCGGGACCCGTGACCAGAGCGCCCGGTATTTCGCCTTGAGGGCCTCGGTCCCCTCGCGGTCACGCCGGGCCAAATCAGTCTTCTCGTCCGGATCGGTGGCGAGGTCGTAGCGCTCGTAGCGCTCTTCGTTCCCGAAGACGAGGAGCTTGTCGTCACCCTCGATGAAGGCGCGGCGCTCGCCGTTGTTGCTGTCGGCAGGCAAGTCGCACAGGATGGGGCGCGGCGTGGGCGGGGCGCCGAGCAGCTCCGGCACCAGGCTCTGCCCCGCGGCGTCGGGCAGCGGGGGAGCCCCCATCAGCTCGGCGATGGTCGGCGCCAGGTCGATCCCGCTGCGGGCGACGGACAGCTCGCGGGGGACGGCCTCGGGGTGACGGATCATGAGCGGGACGCGCACGAGCACCTCGTAGAGCTCGAAGGCGTGCCGGTAGAGGTGGTGCTCACCGAAGGCCTCGCCGTGATCGGCGCTGACGATCACCACGGTGTTGCTCCACCAGGGCTGCGCGCGGCACCAGCTCAAGAGCTTCCCCAAGTGGAGATCCACGAAGTAGACCTCGGAGTCGTAGCGGTCTCTCGGCTTCTTGCCCCACACGGGGCTCTCGGGGTGCTGACGATAGACGTCGTGCGCGTCCATGTAGTGCAGGTACGCGAAGAAGGGCTTGCCGGCGGGCACCTTCGCGAGCTGCGCCTGCGCGAGCTCGGTGAGCGCTGGGCTCGTGATGTGTCGGTCGGTGGTGTTGTCGAAGTCGAGCCCCGCGACCACCTGCCAGTCCATGAACCCCTGATCGAGCCCGGTGTTGCCAGGGCGCAGGTACATGTGGCCGTGCGTCGCGAGCCCGTAGCCCTGCACCTCGGCCCGTAGGTGCTCCATCAGCATGAGGTTGGCGTCCGAGTATCTGGTGAAGAAGGTCCCGTTGCGGCGGAGGGAGCTCGGGTATTGCCCGCTGAGCACCGCCGCCACGCTCTTGGCGGTGTAGCTGGAGACGGAGTAGCCGCGCGCGTAGCTGACGCACTCCTGCCGGAACCGCGTGAGGTGGGGCGCCGTGTCCCGTGGGTAGCCGGCCCAGGGCATGTCCGCGCGCAGGCTGTCGACCAGGATGAGCAGCACGTTGTACGGCCCCCGCGGCTCCTCCGGTGCGAGGAGCGGCTCGGGCGTCGCCGGCGGTGCGCCGAGGCTCGCTGCTGGCGCGACGGCGGGAGGGGCCTCCTCGCGTAGCAGCGGCTGGAGGGGGCGCCGGGTGACGGGCTCGCTGCCGCCACAGGCAGCTACCAGCGCGCTGGCCGCCAGCGCGCACCACCCTCTCCTCAAGGGGGCCCCATGGGGCCGCTGGCCGTGCGCCCACCCTTGAGCTTGTTGCCCCCGTAGGGGGCCACGATGGGCAGCTTGTCGCGCGCCTCGTCGTAGAGCTGGCGCATGCGCTGGAGCTGCTCGGGCTCCTTCTTGGCCAGATCTTGCTTCTCTCCAGGATCCTCTTTGAGGTTGTAGAGCTCCGCCTTCCAGCCCGCGCCTTCGCCCCACACCTTGAGCTTCCAGTCCCCGACGAGGATGGCACGAACCTGCGGGTTGTGGCTGTCTTCGGCGAGCTCCGTCATGATGAGCGGGCGCTCCTCCGGGGTGGCGCCGTAGAGCTCCGCGGCGAAGCTGGTGCCCTGGAACGAGGGCAGGGGCTTCTGCCCCATCAGCTCCATGATGGTCGGCGCCCAGTCGATGGCGGAGCGTCGCACGTCGAGGGTGCGCGCCTGGATGCCCGGGCCGTGGAAGATGAGCGGGACTCGCGTCAGCACCTCCCAGAGATCGAAGGCGTGCTTCCACGCGCCGTTCTCCCCGAAGGCCTCGCCGTGATCGGCGCTCACGATGATGATGGTGTTTTTCCACCACGGCTGCGCCTCCATCCAGGTGAGCAGCTTTCCAATCCAGAGGTCGGTGTAAAACACCTCGTTGTCGTAGCGGTCGCGGTTCTTCTTGCCGAAGTCCGGGCTCTCCGGGTGCACGTTGTACTGATCGTGCGGGTCCATGAAGTGATACCACGCGAAGAACTGCTTGCCGGTGTTCTCCTGCTTGCCAAGCTGCGCCTGGATGAGGGACACGAGCTTCTCGGAGGTGATCTCGTTGTCCGTGTTCGGGTCGAAGGTGATGCCGGGCACCAGCTCCCACTCGTCGAAGCCCTGCTCCAGGCCCTTGCCGCGGCCGAAGTACATGTGCGCGTGTCCGGAGACGGTGCGCACGCCCTGCGCCTGCAGCGCCTCGGTGAAAAAGTCGTTCGCCTTGGCGTAATTGGCGAAGAAAAACCCCGAGCGGTAGAGCGTGGAGGCGTGGCGGCCGGTCAGGAAGGTGGCGACGCTCTTGGCGGTGTAGCTCGAGCCCGAGTAGGCGTGCGTGTAGACCGTGCTCTGGCGGGCCAGCCGCGTGAGGTTGGGGGCGATGTCACGGGGATAGCCGACCCAGGGCATGTCGGCGCGGAGGCTGTCGATCGTGAGCACGATGACGTTCTGCGGTGCGCTCGGGCGTGCCGTCGGCGCGGGGGCCGCCGTGGCCGAGCTGGCGCTCGCGCTCGCGGTGCCGCTCGAGGCTGGCGCCGTGAGCGCCCGGGCGGGTGCCGACGCGACGGCGGGCGCCGCGGGCGGCTCCTTCGAGCAGCCGAGGAGGCTCGCGCCGAGCACGAGGAGGCCAGAGAGGGGGTGGGAGCGGAGTGTCGAGGAGGTGGCTAGGCGGCGAGGCACGGCTACGCGGTAGCGCACCCGCCGCGTCTTAGCCACAATTTGACCCTTGGCGCGGCGCCGGACGCGAGGGCTACTTGCCGAGCTCGGCCTCGAGCTTGCGCAGCTCCACCTCGAGGTTCTCCGGGGTGATGTCCTGCTCCGCCGCCTCCGCAAAGTCGTCCTCGGTGGGCAGCGCCTCGTCCTCGGGGAAGCCGCCCTCGGGGTAGGGCGACGGCGAGGGCGCCTGCGAGGGAGGAGGTGCCATCAGCGGCCGCGTGGACGCTGGGGGAGCCGGGGTTTCGCTCGTTGAATCACAGCCCCACACGCCACCGCTCACGATGAGGCCGAGGCCGAGCGAGAGCGCGCGGGCCGAGCTGAGGCAAGCCCTCACGGCTGACCTCCATCCGCTTGGAACGCTTGCATAATTTTCTCGTGGCGGGCGGCCTCTCGGCGTTCCAGCTCGGCGACGCGCGTGAGGAGCTCTTGCCGGCCTGCCTCCTTCGCGAGGTCCGCCATGCGGCTGAGCTTGGCGCTGCGCCGGGCGTGCAGCTCGAGCTCTGCCTTGACCTCGGGGCGCCGCAGGAGCCGCGCGCCGAAGCGCTGGCGGAGCTGGGCACGCCGGAGCTGCGCGCGCTCGGCGCGCAGGGCGGCGAGCTGACGGTGCTGCTGCTGCAGCCGATGCAGCTCCGCCGTCGCGCTCGCCGCGGCGGACGCGCTGGGCGGCGGCGCCGCGGCGCTGGAGCTCGCGCTGCCTTGGGCCCGGCGCTGGAGCCGCTCCCGCTCGAGGCGCCGGAGGTCGATGGGCACCGGCCGTGGTCGGCGCAGGGAGGGACCGGGACCGGGGCTGAGGTCTGCGTTGCCGAGCTGCGGCCAGCTCAGCCCGACCAAGGTGACGGTGAGGAGCAGAAGGAGCGGGGCGCGGCGCATGGTGTGCCCAGCGTGACACAGCCGGGCCAGGGGGAAAATGATGCCGGCCGTGGGGATGCTCGGACCGATAAGGAGCGCCTGGCGCGCCCCCGGTGGCTCTGACCTGGGACCCAAAGCCCGCCCGGATGACGCTTCGCGTCAGTGTGTCGAAAGAAAGATGGACCGCCGCTCGGCTCAGTGCCACGATCCGCGCCATGACGTTCTTTTCAAGGGCTCTCGGGTTCTCGATGGTCGCCGTCCTCGGCTTCACGCTGACGGCGTGCGGTGATGACAACGATGACGGCGGCGCGGCGGGCAGCAGCGGCGCGGCGGGCAGCAGCGGCGCGGCGGGCAGCAGCGGCGCGGCGGGCAGCAGCGGCGCGGCGGGCAGCAGCGGCGCGGCGGGCAGCAGCGGCGGCGGCTGGCAGGGCGCGACCGACCAGTGCAACAACGATCCGGACAAGGCCGCGCTCGTGGCCGACTACGGTGGCAAGACGGTGGGTCAGGTCGGCAAGGACTGCGCGGTCGCCAACCTCCAGGACCGCACGCAGATCCCCGCCTGCTTCGCGGCGGCGACGAACGACGCGTTCAGCGCTGGCTGCACGGAGTGCGTGCTCTTCCAGATCGGCTGCTCCATCGACAACTGCACCGCGGCGTGCATCGCCAACCCGAGCAGCGAGCGCTGCATGCGCTGCCAGTGCGCCAAGCCGAAGGCCGACGGCGGTGCCACGGAGAACCTCGGCGGCGTGGACTGCATCGGCAACTACAACACCTGCGCCGGCGTGCCCTCGGCGACCGACTGCAGCACGCTCAACTGAGCGCGGGCGGCGTGAGGCGGGCGTGGGCTTCACCCTCCCGGGCGCCCACCGCCGCCCCGCCGCCGAGCGAGCCGGCTTTGCGCTTCACGGTTGCGCTGCGTGCGTGGCCGTGGCAGCGATGAAGCCATGAGTTGGCGAAGTGTAGGGCTGGCCGCCTGGAGCGCCGTGCTCGCGGCGCTGGCGTGCTCGGCGGCGGGGAGCGGGGGCGATGAGGCCGCCGCTGGCGCCGCTGGGGGCGGCGGCGCGAGCGGGGCCGGCGCCACCGCTGGTCGTGGCGGGAGCGGTGGGACGGGGATCTCGATCGACGGGGGGGGAGGTGGCGGCGCGGCGGGTTACTCGGATCCGGGCGCCAAGCTCAGCGAGGCGCCCGCCTGTGCGCCCTCGGATCTCGACGCTGATCTCGACGGCGACGGCAGCTCGCCCAACCAAGGCGACTGCAACGACTGCTCGCGGCAGATCGGCCCTGGCGCCGTCGACTGGCCCGGCAATGGGCTCGACGAGGACTGCAGTGGTACGCCCGACGACGAGCCGGACTGCGACGCCCAAGCGGGCGACGTGGCGAGCGCCGACCCGGTCGCGGCCGCGCGCGCCCTTGGGCTCTGCCGGCTCACCACCGGCGCGAGCTGGGGCCTCGTCAGCGCGCGCTACGTCAAGGCGGACGGCACGGCGGGCATGGCCGAGCGCAGCCACGGCTTGCTCACCGGCTTCGGGAGCCTCACGCCGCGCAGCGGAGCGTCCATGCTGGCGCTCTCGAGCGGCACCGCGCGTGAGCCAGGGCAGCCAGGCTATCAGGCGCCGGTCGAGGCGTCGGGGAGCCCCCCGGAAGGGGGCGCCGCCATGGGGACGCGGAGCGCGTTCCCGCCGGGGTACCCGATCGCCGCGCAGGGCTGCGGGCTACCTCCCGAGAACAGCCAGGCCTTCGACTCTGCGGCGCTAGAGGTGGTGGTGAAGGTGCCGACCAACGCCAACGCCTTCAGCTTCGACTTCAATTTCCACAGCGCGGAGTATCCGAATTGGGTGTGCGACCAGTACAACGACGTCTTCGCCACCTTCTTGGAGCCTGCCCCCAGCGGCGCGCTGTCCGGCAACATCTCCTTCGACGAACATCGGAACCCCATCAGCGTGAACGCTGGCTTGCTCGCCGTGTGTGAGCCGGGGAAAAACCAAGTGGGGCGCCCGTATGCTTGTCCGAGCGGCCCCTCGGCGCTCGTCGGGACGGGCTACGACGCGGGCGCGGCGACCGGCTGGGTCAACACGCGAGCGTACGTGCCGCCGGGGGCGACCGTGCGCGTCCGCTTCACGATCTGGGACACGGCGGACTCGAACTTGGACTCCCTGGTGCTCCTGGATCACGCCCGCTTCGACGTCGGCGTAGAAGATCCCGCGACGACCCCCATCCAGTGAGCTTAGCTGCTGCTGGCGGCGCGCACGGCTTGCACCAGCGCCGTGGTGGATTTCCCGGCGTCCCCGAAGAGCATGCGGCAGTTGGCGTGGAAAAATAGCGGATTGTCCACGCCAGCGTAGCCCGCCGCCATGCCACGCTTGAAGACCACCACCAGCTTGCTCTTCCAGACCTCCAGCACCGGCATCCCGAAGATGGGGCTCGCCGGATCGTCGAGGGCGCTCGGGTTGACGATGTCGTTGGCGCCGATCACGAGCACCACGTCCGTGTCCGAGAAGTCCTCGTTGATGTCCTCCATCTCGAGCACGATGTCGTAGGGGACGCCTGCCTCGGCCAAGAGCACGTTCATGTGCCCGGGGAGCCGGCCGGCCACCGGATGGATGGCAAAGCGGACGCTGACGCCGCGCTCGGTGAGCAGGCGCACGAGCTCGTTGACCGCCGCCTGTGCCCTCGCCACGGCCATCCCGTAGCCGGGGACGATGATGACCTGCTTGGCGCTGGCGAGGCGCTCGGAGAGCTCGGCGCCGGACAGCTCCTGGATCTCCCCGGTGACGCTCCCGGGGCTGGCGGCAGCGCCCCCGGCGCCGAACCCGCCGAACACGACGTTCATGATGGAGCGGTTCATCGCGCGGCACATGATGATGGAGAGGATGGTGCCGCTGGCGCCGACCAGCGCGCCGGTGACGATCAGGAGGTCGTTGGAGAGCATGAAGCCGGACGCCGCGGCCGCCCACCCCGAGTAGCTGTTGAGCAGGGAGACCACCACCGGCATGTCCGCGCCGCCGATGGCCATGACGAGGTGCACCCCGAGCAGCCCCGCGAGGGCCGCCATGACGAGCAGCCAGCTGAGCCCAGTGGGAGGTGCAGCGTTGTGGAAGGGGACGGCGAGCCCCGAGATGGCGAGCGCGAGCACCAGGTTGAGGCCGTGGCGCCCCGGCAGGAGCAGCGGCTTGCCGGAGAGGCTACCGCGCAGCTTCGCCCACGCGACGACGCTGCCCGTGAAGGTGACGGCGCCGACCGCCACGCCGAGCCACAGCTCGACGGCGTGGACGGTGTGCGCCACCCCTGGCTCGAGCTGGCTGGTGAGGTACGAAGAGACGCCGACGAGCACGGCTGCCAAGCCGACGAAGCTGTGCAAGATCGCCACGAGCTCCGGCATCCCGGTCATCTCGACGCGCCGCGCGAGCACCGCGCCGATGACGGCCCCGATGGCGATGGCCACCACGAGAAGCAGCGCCCCCTGGGCGCCGTGGCTCTCGGACTGCCACCACGTCGCGGCGGTGACGAGCACCGCCAGCAGCATCCCCACCATGCCCGCGAGGTTGCCCGCCCTCGCGGTGACTTGCTTGGACAGGCCGCCCAGGCTGCGGATGAACAGCACCCCCGCCAGCAGGTACGCGACGCTCGTCAGGCCACCGCTCAGCATCACTTGGCCTCCCGGTGGAACATCTTGAGCATGCGCTGGGTGACGAGGAAGCCGCCGGCGACGTTGATGGTGGCGATGAGCACGGCGACCGCGCCGAGGACCCCCGCCAGGTCGAGCTCTGGGCCCACCTGGAGGATCCCGCCGACCACGATGATCCCGCTGATGGCGTTGGTGACGCTCATGAGCGGCGTGTGCAGCGAGGGGCTGACGCTCCAGATGACCTGCCAGCCGACGAAGCAGGCCAGGACGAAGACCGTCAGGTGCTGGAGCAATTCCTGCGGGGCGAAGCGCCCCAAGAAGAAGATGATGGCGAGCACCAGCATCCCTCCGAGCGTCGTGCCCCAGGCGCGGCGCGTGGGGCTGGTGATCTCCTGCTGAGGGGAGCGCGCCGTGGGGGGCGGGGGCGCGACCCGCTTGCTCGGGGGAGAGGGCTCCCGCCGTGGCGGCGGCGGCAGCACCTCGCCGCGATGGGTGAGCAGCGCGGGGCGGATCACCTCGCTCTCGAGGTCGATGACGAGGCCGGCGGCTCCGTGCAGCTCCGCGAGCAGGTGGACGAGGTTGTTGCCAAACAGCCGGCTGGCCACCGCCGCCATGCGGCTGACGAGATCCGTGAAGCCCAAGATCTTGACGCCGCCGTGCGTGACGACGGCGTCCGCGACCGTCAGCGCGCAGTTGCCGCCCTGCTCGGCCGCAAGATCGACGATGATGCTCCCTGGCGCCAGGCACTCCACCACGTCCACGGGCACGAGCAGCGGCGCCTTGGCGCCGGGCACCAGGGCGGTCGTGATGATGACGTCCACCTCGCGCGCCTGCTGGCGGAAGAGGGCCATCTCCGCCGCGATGAACTCCGGGCTCATCAGCTTCGCGTAGCCGCCGCCGCCGTCCCCGCTCTCCTCCAGCGCCACCTCCAAGAACTTCGCGCCCAAGCTCTCCACCTGCTCACGCGCGGCGGCGCGGGTGTCGAAGGCGCGGACCTCTGCGCCGAGCGCGCGCGCGGCGGAGATGGCCGCGAGGCCGGCGACGCCCGCCCCGATGACGAGCACCTTCGCCGGAGGTGACGACCCGGCGGCCGTGATCTGTGGGCCGAAGCAGCCCTGGAACTGGGCGGCCGCCTCGAGCACGGCCCGGTACCCGGCGAGGTTGGCCATCGAGCTGAGCACATCCATCTTCTGAGCGCGGGTCACCCGAGGGATACGCTCGAGCGCGAGCGCCGTCACGCCGCGCGTGCGCAGCTCCTCCAGCAGCTCGGGGCGCCGCTCTGGCTGCAGCAGCGCGATGAGGAGCGCGTCCGGCTGCAGCGCGCCGACCTCCTCTGAGGTGGGGGGCCGCACCTTGAGCACGATCGGCGCGGACAGGACGCGCGCGGTGTCGGGCGTGACCTGCGCGCCGGCCGCCTGGTAGGCCTCATCGGCGTAGCCCGCGGCGAGCCCTAGGCCCGCCTCGACCACGACCTCGAAGCCCGAGGCGATGAGCTTCTGAACGGACTCTGGGGTGACGGCGGCGCGGCGCTCGAGGGGCGCCGTCTCTCGGGGGACACCAATCCACATGGCGGGCGCAGCATAGGGGAAGAGCCGCAAGAATGTCTGAATTGAGCCGCGTCAGGGGCGCTGGCGCGTTGCGTCGAGGAGGAGCCTCCGCGCGAAGGGGACGCAGAGGACGTGGTCCCCGAGATCGAGCAAGAGGTGCCGCGCGACGTGGGGCACGGTGCCGACGGTCCAGAGCGCGTGGACCCGGGCGCGGTGGATGGTGGAGGTGCGCCAGGCGACGCCGAGCGTGCGCCGCGTCAGCACGAGCCGATCGGCGTCGAGCAGCTCGCTGCGGTCCGTCAGCACGCTCAGACCGAGGAGCAGGAGGGCGCCGCAGAAGCCGAGCGGGAGGACGGCGCTCAGCGGGAGGTGCGGCTCACCTCGGAGGACGTGCAGCAGGTAGAGGCGCCCCATGAGCAGGCTGGTCAGCGCCCCACCGAGCAAGAGGAGCCCGCCCGTGGCACGCTGGTGGGGAGACCGCTCCGCCACGAACCGCTCCCCCGTCGGGGCGGGCACCCCGGCCGGCCGAAGCCAGCGCTCAGGTTCCTCCGGGAGGCCCCAGCCGGCGCGCACCGGTAGCGCCAGGCGCTCGTGGAGGGCGCGCAGATCGCAGAGCACGGCGCCGGCGTTCGAGTCGGCGAGGACGAGCACCTCCTGGCCGCCCGCGAAGAGCAGGTGGACGCGGTAGCGCTCGGGGCCCTCGTGGTCGAGCGCCTCCGCGCCGCGCAGGACCCAAGCGCGCGCCCGCTCCAGGGGGTAGCGCTGACGGCCTGCGCGCAGGTGCCCCGTCGAGAGGTCGAGCTCCACGCGATCGGGAGGGCCCCACCAGCGTCGCGTGAGGGCGGTGGCCACGCCGAGCAGCGTCAGCGCCGTCGCGAGTCGTGGGAGGGTCCACGGGCCTGGGGCGAGCAGCGGGAGCAGCGCGGCGCACCCGAAGAGGAGCGCAGAGAAGGCGCTGGCGGGGGCGCGCCGCGCCGCCTCGAGCGTGACGCTGTCCTGGGTGTGGTGCGAGATCCGCATCGCGGCTCCCGAGAGCATAGCCAAGCGGCGAGGCGTTCCACAGCACGACGGTGGGGGGCCTCGCCGCTCGCCTCGGCAGAATTGTTGCGGGATCCAGCGTAGCATGCCATGGCGGCGGCATGCGGACCGCGCCCACGGTGCTGCTGATCGCCGCGACCCTCAGCGCCTGCTCGCGGGGGGCCGAGCCCGCTGGCGCCGCCGCGGCCCCTGGAGCCTCTGTGCAGGGCGCGCCTGGCGCAGCGCCGCCGGCGGACGCCTCCGCGAGCGCGTCGCAGCAGGGCAGCGCTCCCCTCGTGGTGCCTGCCGTCGACCTCGACGGCGTCGAGCACCCGGTGAGCGCCACGCTCATCAAGCCCGGCGCCGCGCGCGTGTACGCCAGCAGCTTTCGGACTTACGTCTACGAGCGGCCAGCGCCCTCCTCCGCGAAGCTGGGCTACTTGCGGCTCGGATCCTCCGCGCCCGTACGAGGCGCGGAGGCGGGGAGGGAGGGCTGTCCGGGAGGGTGGCAGCCGATCGAGCCGATCGGGTTCGTGTGCCTCGGTAAGGAGGCCACCCTCGACGGCTCGAGCCCGCTCGTCGCGGCGATGGAGAAGCGCCTGCCAGAGCTCAGCCGGCGCTTGCCCTACATTTACGGCATCGTGCGGCGGCCGGGCCCGGTGTACGGCAAGCTCCCGAGCCCGGAGGAGCTCCGAGCGGCCGAGGGGGATCTCGAGGCGCGCATGTCCGAGTGGCTCCAGGCGCCCGGCGAGGTGGGCGCCAGCTACGCGCAGCACGTCTGGCTCGGCGGACCTGGGACGCCGCCCGATCCCGCGGAGGCCTGGCGAGCGCGCCGCACGGAGGGCGTCCCTCGGTTCTTGCAAGGGGGTCAGCCGTCACCGAGCCTCACCGGGCGGCCGAGGGAGCTCGACGGCGCGGTGCTGGGGCGCATGAAGCCGAAGCTCGGCTACAGCCTGCTCGAGACCTTCCTCTACGAGGGGCGCCGCTACGGCCTGACGACCGAGCTGGGCATCGTCCCGACCGATCGGCTCCGCCCGATCCAGGGGTCGGAGTTTCACGGTTTTCGCATCGGCAAGGACATCGAGTTCCCGTTCGCCATCGTCCGGCGTGAGGGCGCTCGCTACTGGCAACTCAAGGGCAGAGCGCTCGAGGAGGGGCCCACGGCGCCCTACCGCGGCGCGGTGCAGCTCACGGGAAGACAGCAATTTTTCAGGGGTCGGCTACACTACGAGGTCGCGGCCGGGGGCTGGCTCAGCGACCGAGACGCCTCTCGCCTCGATCCGATCCGCCGGATGCCGAAGTGGGGCACGCAGGGGGAGCGCTGGATCGACATCAACATCACCAAGCAGACCTTGATGCTCGTGGAGGGCACCGAGCCGGTGTACGCCACGCTGATCTCCACCGGGGAGGCCGGGCTCGAGGACCCCTCGCGCTCCACCGCCACCAAGCGCGGCATCTTTCGCATCCACACCAAGCACCTCACCGCCACCATGGACTCCGACGAGGTCGGCGAGGAGTTCGAGCTGCGCGACGTGCCCTACGTGCAGTACTTCGACAAGGAGGGCTACGCCCTGCACGGCGCCTACTGGCACGATCGCTTCGGCGTGCCCAAGAGCCACGGCTGCATCAACCTGGCCCCCGAGGACGCGCGCCGCGTCTTTCACTGGACCTCCCCCGCGGTGCCGGTGGGCTGGCACGGCGCCATGGTCCACCTGAAGGGGACGATCCTGTTCGTGCACCCCTGAGCGCGGGGGTGCGGGGCTAGCTCAGCCGCCGCGAGGGCGCCGGTGCGGTAGGGCGCGCTGCCGCTCGGAGCCTGGGAGCGCCGCGACCGGCTCCTGGTCGTCCTGCTCGAGCCGCGAAGGGTCGAGCTTGAAGCCACGGACGCTGCGCTCGAGCTCGAGCGCGAGCTCTTGGAGGTGGTCTCCCCGCTCGACCGCGTTCTCACTCGAGGCGAGCACCTCGGTGGCGATGCGCTGGACCGCGTCCATGTTCCTGGCAATCTCGTCGGAGGCGATGGCTTGCTCCTGGACGGCCGAGGCGGTGTCGTCGATGACGCTGATGAGCGTCTTGAGGTCCGCGAGGGTCGCCTCCACGAGGTGCGTCCCCTCTTCGACCTCCTGCGTCCCCGCCTGCATCACCACGACGGCCTCGCCGGTCTGATCTCGGAGGGTGGCGATGAGATCCTCGATGTCCTTGGCGCTCTGCCCGACGCGCTTGGCGAGGGAGCTGACCTCATCGGCGACGACCGCAAAGCCCCGGCCGTGCTCTCCGGCGTGGGCCGCCTCGATGGCCGCGTTGAGCGCCAGCATGCTGGTCTGCTCGCTGATCTGTCGGATGACCTCGACGATGTTGCCGATGCGCTTGCCGCTCTCACCGAGCGTGCTGATGCGCCGGGCGGCGTCCTCCACCGTCTTGCGGATCCTCGAGAGCCGCGCGATCGCCCTGCTGACGGCCTCCCCGCTGGCCTTGGCCGTCCGGGTGGCCTCCGCGGCGTTCTCGGCGACCTGCTGGATGCTGCTCGACAGCTCGGTGACGGCCGCGGTGGAGCCGCTGATCTTGCCGGCCTGCTCCCGAGAGCCGTCGTTCATCTGCTTGGCGACGGCGCTGATCTCGCCGCTGCTCGCGTTGACCTGGAAGGCGGTGCGCTGCACGCCCAAGGCCAGCCCATGGATGGTGGCGAAGACGCGGTTGAGGTTCTCCGCCAGCAGCCCCAGCTCGTCGTGCGTCGCCACGTCGAGGCGCTGGGTGAGATCCGCTTGGCCCTCGGAGAGCGCGCGCGTGGCGGAGATGTAGCGCGCCAGCGGGCGCGTGATCTGCCCGGAGAGCAGGTAGCCCACCCCGATGGCGAGCGCGAGGGCGACGACGAAGCTCCCGCCGAGGTAGAGGTAGGCTTGACGCAGCTCCGCGAGGTCGTCCGTGCGCTCTTTCATCAGGTAGAGCACCCCCACCTCATTGGTGGCGGGATCGGCCGCGCGCTCGTAGCCCACGAGCGGGGCCTCGTGGAAATCATAGGTGCGGCCATTGAGCTCCAGCACGGTCAAGCTCTGCGAGCCCTCCCGGATCTGGCGCGGCTCCGCGATGGCCTTGATGAGGGCGTCCTGATCTTCCCGCGGGAGGACGCTGGCGATGACCCGGTCCTCCTTCACCAGGCTGAACCGGTGCTGCTGCGACGCCACCGCGGACCCCGAGGCGTTGGCGATGTCCCAGAACTGGTTGACGAGCGCTCGCGCGAGCATCACGGCCCCAACGATGCGGCCGTCGGCGGCGCGGATGGGGGCGCCCGAGACGCGGTAGGCCTTGCGCGCGATGACCGCGATCTTGGAGCGGACGGTCTTGCCCTCCCGCAGGTCTTGGAAGAGCCGGCTGACGCGCCACTGATCTTCGGTGACGGGGGTGAGGCCGTTGGCCTTGAGCGTGGCGCCGGCCTCGTCCGAGACGGTGAGGTAGTCCGGCGTGATGCTGCCCTGCAGCGGCTCCACCAGGCGCCGCATCACCAGCGCCGCTTGCTCGAAGTCGTCGGCCTCCATCGCCGTGACCAGGCCGGGATCCGCGGCGAGGAGCCGGGCGACGGCGTACTCTGGGCTCCCGCCGGTATCGAGCTGGGTCACGTAGCGCTGGAAGGGAGCCGCCAAGTAGCGCCCCTGGTGGCGTGCCTCCCGCACGGCGTTGATGGAGGCGTAGGCGCCGAGCGCCAAGACCACGAGCGACACGATGGCGATCGTGCCCATGATTTTGCCTCGGACGCTGAGTGACGGCATGGCGCGCGCCGCCGACCCTAGCACAAGGCCCTAGGCCGTGACCCGGAGCTCCGCGGCGCGTAGGGGCCAGGTGGCGTGCGTGAGCGCCCTGCCGACCTGGGCCAGGGCGGGCCGGAGCTCCGTCGTGGTGGGGCGGTCGCGCGGATCACGCCGGAGGCAGGCGGCGAGCACGATGGCGAGCTCCTGGTAGTCTGGCACGAGGGCGAGCTGCCGGAGGCGCGCAGGCCAGCCGTCGTGGGACAAGTGCGCGGACATCAAGCTGGTCTCGTCCTCTCCTTGGAAGAGGGAGTCCGCCGTGAGCAGCTCGAAGGCCATACAGGCGAAGGCGTAGAGGTCGGCCGCCATGGGCTCGGGGTGGCAGCCGTCCGGGACGACGCCGAGGATCTCTGGGGCGCAGTACTCGAGCGTTCCACAGCCCGGGCGGAGCTGGCGCCCGGAGAGGCCGAAATCCACGAGCACGGGCGTCTGGTTGTCCCGCAGGATGACGTTGCTCGGCTTGATGTCCAGGTGCCCGACCGCGGCGCCGTGCATGGCCTCGAGCCCCTGGAGGACACCGTCGAGGAGCGCGAAGGCGCGCGCGACGTCCAGGGCGCGGCTGCGGATGAGCCGCTCCAAGCTGAGCCCCTTGATGAGCTCCATCACGAGGATGGGCTTGGGGCGCGCCGCTAGATCGAAGGTGACGAACTTGGCGAGGTTGGGGTGCGCCGGCAGCGAGAGCAGTGCGCCGGCCTCTTCCTTGAAGAGCTGGAGAAATTCCTGCTCCGAGAGCGAGCGCGCGGTCGTAGGATCGTACTCGGGGACCTTGAGCGCGAAGCTCTCCGCGCGCGCCTCGTTGCGCTCCTCGTTACGTCGCGCCAGGAACACCGAGCTGGTGCCGCCGCTGCCCAGCGCCCGCACGACGTAGAACGCGCCCAGCGTCCGTCGCGGGAGGAGCCAATCCGGGAGCGTGGTCCGGCGCTTCTCGAGCGGGATGGCGAAGACGTCGCTGTTGCACTCCACGGGGAGCCGCTCGATGCGCGAGATGACGCGTCGGATGGCGTCCGCGAGGGGCTCGGGCAAGTCCGCGACGATTTCCCCGATCGCCATGCTCATCTGTAGGGGGTTGCCGGGCACGCCCGCGGTCACGGCGCGCTCGACCAGCGCCGGCAGGGGCGCGACCTCCGTGACCACGGCGATGGCGCTGCCGGCGTCGTCCTCGATGACGCGCCGGCTCGCGCGCTGCATCAAGTGCCGGAGGTCTTGGGTGGAGCTCAGCAGCTCCACGAGCGGCTCCCCGCCGCTGGTCTCCACCAGCTCCGTCAGGCCGCGCGCGCTGGCGATGGCCTCCAAGGTGCGGCCGAGGCGCAGCACCACTTGCCGCAGCGCCTCCCCGCGGTAGGAGCCGCCGCTGGCGATGCCCCGGCTGAGCGCGACGAAGCGCGCGGCCGTCGAGGACTCGTCATCCGGCTGAAACAGGCCGAGCGAGCCGACGTCCAGATCCGCGATGGAGTCCATGGCGTCGCGCGGGGCGGCGACGTTGAGGAACTTGGCGTAGGCGGTCAGCGCCTCGCTGATGTCCGGGTTCGTGCTGGCCTCGGCGACGGCCTCGCAGCTGCTGCGGTCGCTGACGTGACGCAGGAGCAGCAAGAACAGCTCGCTCGGCTCCGCGACGCCTTCCCGCACGGCGGCGTCGAAGGTGCGCGCCAGGGAGGCATAGAGGATGCGCATGGTCGAGGGGGCGACCCCGGCCGCGCACTTCTCCAAGAGGACACGGAGCGCGTACCGGACGCGCTCCTTCACGCGCTGACCCGTCTCTTCCCCGTCGCTGCGCTGCGCCGTCTCGGCGTCGATGAGGTGCAAGAGGCAGCGGAGCCGTCGGTGCTCGAGCAGGAGCTCGCCCGAGCTGGGCTCGTCCGAGGGCCGCTCCGTGCCGAGCAGCCAGCCGCCGAGGCGATCGTACACGCGCTCCAGCTCGGGGAGGGGGGCCTCCACCTCTCCGGGCTTGCGCGCGAGCAGGAGCATGTCCCAGAGGCGCGTGCGCTCGAGCACGTTGGCGTCGAGCTCGTCGAGGACGCCGAGGAGCTCGGGCAGGACGGGATCGCCCAGGCGCCCGAACACCTCCATCCGGTGGAGCGCGCGCTCGGCGGCCGCCACCGCCTGGACGGCGACCTCGTGGGCGGCGCGCGCGCCCTGAGCCTCGTAGGCGGTGAGGGCCCGGCGCGCCAGATCGGACAGGCTGTCCTCCTCGGAGCGCTCCCGATCCAGGCTGCGGAGCGCGCGCTCCGTCATGACGCGCTGGGCCTCGGTCTCGCTGGAGAGCCGGTGCGAGAGCACGGCGCGCAGCGTCGCGGCGGCGCGCATCCCGAAGGCGGGGCTGGCGACGTCGCGCAGCAGCGTGGCGGTGGCCTCCGCGACGTCCGCCCGGCGAGTGTCCGCGAGCTCGTCGAGCAGCGCCTCCGCGGTGTCGGGCTCAGACTCGATGACGCGGGGGAGCCCCCAGACCATGGTGGCGGCCATCCCCGGGTCACGGACCAGGATGTCCGAGACGAGCAGCGCGCGGCACTGCGGGAGCGAGTCGTGCGGGGTGATGGCGCACTGCGCGACGAAGGAGACCGCGGCGCGTCGCCACTCCGTCGGTGACAAGGAGGGATCGAGGGACTGATCCAGCTGATCGGCCAGGCGTGGATCCACCGTGGACAGGAGCCCCCGCGCGACGGCCGCGTGCCGCCACACGAGCGGCTCCCGGTCCGCCAGGAGCTGGAGGAAGGGCTCACGCACGACGCCCTCGGAGAGCAGATCTCGCGTCTGCGGGTCGCCCTGCTGGGTCCTCATGACGGCCTCCCGCGCCGCGTGCTCGAGCAGCTTGGCCGCAAGGCGCCGCGCGGGGAGCGAGCCGCTCGCCGCACGGACGACCCAGCGCTCGAGCAGCTCCCTCCGGGAGAGCAGCGTCAAGGCCAGCGCGTCCACGTTGACGGCGGTGCCGATGGGGAGGTCGAAGACTAGGCTGACCCGAGCGCGGAGGGTGGTGGTGTCGAGCGCCCGCGCCGAGCCCAGGGCCATGCGCGTCGCCACGGCCGCGAAGGTGGTGGCGGTGCCCTCGTAGAGCCGGGTGAAGACGCGGCGCGCGAGCTCCCGCCGGAGGCGCCCCTGCGGGAGCGCCGCCATCAGCTCGTAGAGCGCGACCGCCGCGGGCCCGGGCGCGATGAAGCCGAGATCGTCGGCGAGGCCCGTGGCGAGGGCGGCCTCCACGGCGCGCGAGACGTCCGCGACGTCGAGCGCGTCGAGCGGCGGCGGTCCCGTGACGCGCACCGCGTGGCCGAGCGCCGCGATGGTCTGACGCCAGCTGGCGAGGCGCTCCTGCGGCTCGGTCTGCCGCGGGAGCAGGACGAGCGCTTCGATGGGGTTGATCCGGGGACGCATCGCGGAAACGCCCGTAGTCTAACACTTTTCTTGGGGGCTTGGCTGCCTCGACCGCGGCGCGGGCCGCTGGGGCGGCGCCCGAGCCCAGGTTTTTACGGGAAAACGCGCGCTGGCGCGGCGGCGCGCGCCGGCGCGGAGGCGCCCCTAGCGTCGAGGTCCCGAGGGTGGGACACCATGAGACATGGAGAGACCCGTGAACGAGCCGGTCCTCGGCTACGCCCCTGGCTCCACCGAGCGCGCAGCCTTGACGGCGGAGCTGGCGCGCCAGAGCCAGGAGCGCTACCTGGCGCCGCTGCATCTTGGAGGGGAGCGGGTGCTGACGCGCCACCGCCGTCCGGTGATGGCGCCGCACCGACACACCCTGCAGCTCGCCGAGTGCGCGGTCGCCGAGGCGCCCGAGGTCGAGCGCGCCATCGCCGCAGCGCGCAGCGCGCACCCGGACTGGGCTGCGCTGTCTCAGCAGGCCCGCTCCGCGGTGTTCTTGCGCGCCGCCGAGCTGCTCGCTGGGCCGTGGCGTCAGCGGCTGAACGCGGCGACGATCCTCAACCAGAGCAAGACGGCGCATCAAGCGGAGATCGACGCTGCCTGTGAGCTCATCGATTTTTTCCGCTTCAACGCCTACTACGCCGAGCTCATCGCCCGAGAGCAACCGAGCGACGCGCCAGGGGTGCGTAACCAGCTCGAGCTGCGGCCCCTGGAGGGCTTCGTCTACGCCGTCACGCCCTTCAACTTCACCGCGATCGCCGGCAACCTACCGACGGCGCCGGCCTTGATGGGCAACACCGTGCTCTGGAAGCCCTCGCCCCTGGCGGCGCTCTCCGCGCAGCACGTGATGGAGCTGCTGCACGAGGCCGGGCTCCCTCCGGGCGTCATCAATTGCGTCGACGGCGACGCGGAGCTCGTCAGCCGCGTCGCCTTGGACCAGCCGGATTTCGCGGGCCTACATTTCACGGGCTCGACGGCCGTCTTTCAGCGGCTCTGGCAGGCCGCCGCCGAGCGCTTGCCGCGCTATCGCGCCTACCCGCGCCTCGTGGGAGAGACGGGCGGCAAGGACTTCCTCTTCGTCCACCCGAGCGCGGAGCTGCAGGCGGTGGTCGTGGCCGCGGTGCGGGGCGCCTTCGAGTATCAGGGACAGAAGTGCTCGGCGGCCTCACGCCTGTACGCCCCGCGTAGCCTGTGGCCGGAGCTCGCGGAGCGCCTGGTGGCGGTCGTGGAGCAGCTCACGCTGGGCGACCCCGCCGACTACTCGAACTTCATGGGCGCCGTCATCTCGAGGGGCGCCTACGAGCGGCTCCGCCGGGCTCAGCGGCTCGCGCGCGTGGAGGCCGAGCTCCTCGTCGGGGGCGGCGGGGACGATCGTGAGGGCTACTTCATCGAGCCCACGGTGGTCCGAGTCGGCTCGCCGGATCACGCCCTGATGACCGAGGAGCTCTTCGGCCCGCTCTTGAGCGTCTGGGTGTACGAAGACGCCCGGCTCGACGAGGCGCTGAGCGCGTGCGAGTCCCACCCCTATGCGCTGACGGGCGCCGTCTTCGCGCGAGATCGCCGCCACCTCGAGGCCCTGAGCCAGCGCCTCCGGTTCGCCGCCGGCAATCTCTACCTCAATGACAAGCCGACCGGCGCGGTGGTCGGGCAGCAGCCCTTCGGCGGCGGGCGGCTCAGCGGCACGAACGACAAGGCCGGCTCACACTGGAACCTGATGCGCTGGGTCTCCCCGCGCGTCATCAAGGAGACCTTCGTGCCCCCGCTCGACCACCGCTATCCGTTCCTCGGCCCTGGCGCCTGAGCGTCAGGCTCAGTAGGCAGAGAACCCGCCATCGACCGCCAGGGTCTGGCCGGTGATGAAGCTGGCCGCGTCACTCGCGAGGAACAGCGCCGCCGGCGCGATCTCCTCCGGGCGGCCGATCCGGCCGAGCGCCGTCCGCTCGAGCACGCGCTGCACGAGCGCCTCGCTCGAGGTGATGGCCGCGGCGAGGCGGGTCTCCACCAGGCCCGGCGCGAGCGCGTTCACGCGGATCTTGCTGGGCCCCAGCTCGAAGGCGAGGGTCTGGGTCAGGCTGATGAGCGCCGCCTTGGTCATGCCATAGACGCCCTGGAGCGGCGCCGCCCGGAGCCCGGCGACGCTGCTGACGCTCACGATGCTGCCCGCGCCGTCCCGCGCGATGACGTGCTGCGCGAAGGCGCGCGACAGCTCCACCGCGCCGCGGAGGTTGACGTCGAAGGTCTTCTGGTAGGCGCCCGGGTCCACGCTGACGAGCGGCCCGAAGAAGGGGTTGGTGCCGGCGCAGTTGACCAGGACGTCGACCTGGCCGAAGCGCTCCACGGCTTGCGCGACGAGCCGATGGCACTGCTCCGTGTCCCCCACGTGGGCTCCGACGGCGAGCACCTCGGCGCCGCTCACGGCGAGCGCGTCGGCCACCTGCTGCACGGCGGCTTGCTGGCGTGAGCCCAGCACCAACCTCGCCCCGGCGGCCGCGAAGGAGCGCGCGATGGCCTCGCCGATGCCCCGGCTGGCCCCGCTCACGATCGCCACTTTGCCCGTTAGATCGATGGTCGTCACGGTCTGCCTTCTATCAGCGTCCGGCGCGTGCCGCACGCCGGGCGGAGGCCGCACCCTAATCGGGGATGACGCTGCGGGTGTCGACCTGGATCTCCCGGAGCAGCCACTCCCGCCCCGGACCACGCACGAAGGTGAAGCGCGCGTGCCGCTCGTCGCGCTCGAGCGCCGCCGTGCCGTGCCGGACGGCCAGCGAGTGCGCGACCGCCGAGACGCGGGCCAGGCGCTGCTCGGGCGTGAGCTCCACGGCGCCCACGCGCAGCTCGAGCCGGTAGCGCTCGAGGTCCTGCTGGGCCCGCAGGAGGGTCGGCGCGAGCTCCGCGCGCGAGAGCCGAGCCTGGCTGTACTCCGGCACGCTCACCCACACCTCGCGATCGAAGAGCCGGGGCAGCTCGCGCGCAAGGGCCTCCGCGCGGGGCTCGGAGACGGCCGTCGACGGCTCGAGCTCGACGAGCCGCTCGAGCCGCCGCAGCTGCTCGAGCAGCTGCTCCTGCTCGGAGCTCCGCGCGAGCAGCGCCCAGCCCGAGAGGGCGAGGCCGACGCCCACCGCCGTCAGCGAGAGCCAGCGGCGGCGCCCGCTCGATCCCGTGGACGTGGTCACGCGGCTCAGCTCCGTGCCAGGCTGACGCGCCAGTCCATGGGTAAGTCGAGGAAGCCCTCCAGGCACAGGAAATCGTACACGGAGTCGCAGAGCACCTGCGCCGTCTCGCTGAAAATGTGCGGATCCGTGAAGAACTTGATGGTGTCCTCGCGCAGCTCTTGGTCCCCAGCCGCGAGCTGGGCCGGGAGCTGGTCACCGCAGTAGCCGACCAGCAACCGCATGAACCCCTGCTCCCACTCCCGACGAAAGGCAGCGAAGCTCTCCGAGTGGATCTTGTACCCGACGCTGTTGGGCTGGGAGGCCGTCTGAGCGGCGCGAACGACGGCGCCGCTCAGCTCGCCGAGGTGGGGAGGCAGGTGAAGCGTGAGAAACCGCAGCAAGACGCTCGTGTAGATGTTCATGACGCGATTGAGCTCGGGAGACCGCCTCGACAAGAACGCGACCTGCAGATCTTTCTCCGTCTTCGACAGCAGCGCAGCCGTCGCGCGCTTGAGCTCGTCGTTGGCGTAGCTGAAGCCCTCGAGCTCCGCGTGCAGCCGGTTCTTGTAGCGCTGGAGCACGTAAAACACGCCTTGCTCCGGGAAGTGGATGGTCTTGTCCTTGTTGCCCTTGGTCTTCTCGTGGAGCTCGCTCTCGAAGAACAGCTTGGCCATCCTCCGGCCGACGCTCTTCAGGTTGGACGTGGCGAAGCCCGAGCTCTCCCCGGCCCCGAAGCAGCGCTCCAGCAGGCGCGAGAGGGTGCGGGTCTGCTCGGCTTGGAGCTCGGCGAGCTCGCGCCGCCGCGCCGGCTCCTCGGCCGCGCTGGCCTGCATCGCCTTGAGCTGCGCCACGACCTGCGCCGTGATGGCGTCGAGCTCCGCGTTCGTCTCGAGCTCCGCCTTGTAGTGGACGATCCTGGCTTGCACCTGCTCGTTGAGCAGCCCGAGCGCTTGGACCGTGAGCTGCTCCTTCAAGCCGGCGCTCAAGCTGCCCGAGGGCGTGGCGGGCGCAGGGGCTGGGCGAGGACTCGTGGGTTTTGGGGGTGGGGAGGGGGGCACGGCCTCCCAAGGATAGCTCGGGGTGGGCTCCGGGGCGCGCCCTGAAGTGCGAGCAGGGCATCCCCGGCCCCTGGTTGGCATGGTGACCTTTCGTGTAAGCTGCGGGCGGCTTGGCGGTTACGTACCCAGGAGAGCATGGTCTATGCGTTGGTTCGGTCGCATCGGGTTGGTCGGCGTGGCGCTCGTGGCGGCCCAGGGCTGCGGACTGGGGCCGAACGTCAGCTCGTCGTTGCCATTGACGCGGGTGGTCGTCTACCGCAACGGCGTGGGTTACTTCGAGCGAGCCGGGAAGGTCGACGAGCCCGAGGTCAAGTTCAAGATGCGGCAGCGGATGGTCGGGGACTTCCTCGCCACGCTCGCCATCGTGGAGCGCGGCGGCAGCAGCGTGCGCTCGGCCTCCTTCCCACTGCTGATCGACGATGAGCCGGTGGCGCCGTCGCCGCTGCTCGCGGAGCACGCGAGCCTGCTCAAGCCGCTCCAGCCCCCCCCGGAGCCGCCAAAGCTCGACGAGAACTCGCTGCGAGAGGTGACGCTCAGCCTGGATGGGCAGGAGCACGAGCTCGCCATTGGCTACGTCGCGGAGACCCCGGTGTGGCGCCCGTCCTACCGGCTCGTGGTCCGCTCGGACGGCGCGGCGGAGCTGCAGGCCTGGGGCATCGTCCAGAACCTCTCGGGGGAAGACTGGGAGGGCGTGCGGCTCGCGCTCGTGGCGGGAGCGCCGCTGGCCTTCGAGTCGCGGCTGGGAGATCCGGTGGTCCCCCCGCGGCCCGTGGTGACGGACTCCGGAGAGGTCATCGCGTCCATGCCCACCGGCATGACCAGCCTGGAGCAGCGCGAAGGGGGCGCCATCGACCGGGTCGGGGGGGCCTCGGCGGCGGACGCGGCGCCGGCGGAGGACGGTGCGGATCAGGATGAGCTCGCGGAAGCGGAGGCCATGGCGCCCGCCACCTCGACGGGGCGCGCGACGAAGCCGACGGACAAGCGCGCCCGGGGGGGGGGAGCGAGCGTGATGCCAGCCGCCCCGGCGCCAGCCCCCAAGCGCGCGGCCATCAGCGTGCAGCAGGCGGACGGGCCCAGCGCCCCGCGGCGCATGAGCGCGCTGGCGGCGGTGGCGGTCGACACGGGGTCCACGCGCTACGAGCTGCCCACCCCGGTGACCGTCCCGGACGAGAGCGCCACCATGGTGCTGCTGACGAGCCAGCAGGTGCCGGGCAAGCTCGTGTTCCTGTTCGCCCCGGACGGCGGGGTCCCGGACTCGGCGAGCCATCCGTTCCGCGTCGCACGCTTCAGCAACGCCACCAAGGGCCTGCTCGAGCGCGGGCCCATCGCGGTGTTCGAGAAGGGGTCGTTCCTCGGTCAGGGCTTGATGGAGCCCGTGCCGAAGGGCGCGAAGGCGACCATCCCGTTCGCGCTCGAGCGCAGCTTGGGGGTGCAGAGCACGCGGCAGTACGAGGAGGCGGGGGCGCGGCTGGCGCGCCTCGAGGCCGGGACCATCACCATCGAGCGGGACAGCGTCTCCAAGACGCGCTACACGGTCGCCAACGGGGGAGAGCAGCCCGCCCAGGTGCTCGTGCGTCACGCCCGCTCCTCGGGCGCGCGGCTCTACAAGCCCGCCCCTGGCACGGAGGACGACGTCGCGACGGGCTTCGCCCTCGTCCCAGTGGACGTGCGGCCCGGAGGCAAGACGGAGCTCACCGTGGACGAGCGCTCCTCATCGAGCCGCGTGGTCGACTGGACCTCCACGCTCGCGGACGAAGCCGTGCGGGGCTACCTCGCGGACCCGCGCGCCAACCGCGCCCTGGTGAAGGGGCTCGAGGAGGCCTGGCAGCTCCGCGCCGGGCTCGTCAAGGCGATGGATGAGGCGAGCGCGCTCGGGGAGGAGCAGCGTGAGCTCGAGCGGATGACCCGGGAGACGCGGCTGTCGCTCCAAGCCATCGAGAAGAACACGCAGGCGGCGGACCTGCGCGCCAAGCTCACGCGGCGCCTGGCCGAGGGCACGGCGCGGCTCGAGCAGATCACCAAGCGGATGGTGGAGCTGAACATGGCCATCAGCGAGCAACAGGTCCGCTTCCGGGACGCCGTGCGGGACCTCAAGCTGACCGAGCCCTTGCCGCCCAGAGACTGAGGGCTGCCCGGCCCCCGTTGACAGGCAGCGCTCGGAGCCCCATGGCTGATGAGCTCATGGTCACGAAGCGCGCTCAGCCAGCCCCGGGTGCCTCTTGCGGGCCCCGCTCGGCGCCTGGGGCGCTCTCCTCCGGGGGGGCGCCACGCCGCCGGGCCGGGCGAATTGTTGTCTGGTGGGGAGCCCGCCAAGTAAGAGTCTAGCTCACGGAGCCCAGCATGGACGAAGCCACCCGTCACCGCATCGAGGACCTGCTGTCGAAGAACCACGTCGTGCTCTTCATGAAGGGGAGCCGCATGTTCCCTCAGTGTGGGTTTTCGGCGCAGCTCGTGGACTTGCTCAAGCGTCGAGGGGTCTCGTTCAAGGACGTGAACGTGCTCCTGGACGACGAGCTGCGCCAAGGCATCAAGGAGCACGCGAGCTGGCCCACCATCCCGCAGCTCTACATCGCTGGGCAATTCGTGGGTGGCTGTGACATCGTCGTCGAGCTGGACGCCAACGGTGAGCTCGAGGAGCTCCTGAAGCCGAAGCCCTGAGCGAGGCCTGCGGCGTGACCCAGGGGTCACGCCGGGCGTCGGACCGCGTCGAGGAGGAGGGAGACCATGGCTACTAGAAAAAAGGCGCGCGTCGCCACCCCGAAGAAGCCGAGCCCAGCGCGCCGTGCGCCCACGCCGCGCGGCGTGGAGCGCGAGGTGAAGAGCTCGCCCCCGAAGGCGCGCCCGGCAGCGCGCGTGGAGCCGCCCAGCGCCGAGCCCATGGCCTACGTGCGCCGGCTCATCCGCGACGTCCCGGACTTCCCGCACGCCGGCATCCTCTTCCGCGACATCACGCCGCTCTTGGCGGATCCGCGTGGCTTTCACATGGTGCTCAACGGCTTCGCCGAGCGCTTCATCGGCGAGCCCATCGACGCCATCGTCGGCGTGGAGTCGCGCGGCTTCATCTTCGGGGGCGCGCTCGCGGCGCGGCTCAACACCAGCTTCGTCCCCGTACGGCGCCCAGGAAAGCTGCCCTTCCGGACGGACAAGGTCAGCTACTCCCTCGAGTACGGAGAGAACGAGCTCGAGATGCACCGGGACGGCCTGCGGGAGGGAGCGAGCGTGCTCATCGTGGACGACCTGCTCGCGACGGGAGGGACGGCGGCGGCAGCGGGGGAGCTGGTGCGGCGCCAGGGCGCCTACGTCCACGCCTACGCCTTCGTCCTGGAATTGGAGTCCCTCGGCGGCCGCAACGCGCTGGCGCCGGCGCCGGTGCTGTCGCTCATCCGCTACCCCTGAGCCGGGCGCCGCTTGTGAACGCGGGGGGACTCGCGTAAAATGACCTCCTCGCGCCAATGGGTTGGTGCCGGCAGCGGAGGCGGAGATGCGTTGGACGTACGCAGCGGTCGTGGTGATGGGGCTGGGCGTCACGGGCTTGGCGGCGTGTACGACGTCGTCGGACGCGGAGGGCTATGGTGTCGGCGGCAGCGGCGGCAGCGGCGGCAGCGGCGGCAGCGGCGGCGTGCAGGGCGCCGGCGTCGGTGAGCCGTGCGGCGGGACGCTCCACTGCCGGACGGGGCTGCGGTGCGACGGCGACCGGTGCGCCTTCATCGGCAAGGCGAGTGACGGCGATCCATGCCTCGCGTCGGGGGAGTGCGGAGCGGGGCTGCAGTGTGTGCCGACGGAGGCGGGGGGCCGCTGCGCTGCTGAGGGGGCGAGCGGGGAGGGCGAGGCCTGCGCCGGCGATGGGGACTGTGAGCGCGGGCTTCGCTGCGGCCTTCAGGGCTTGGGGGCGGCCTGCGTTCCGGAGGGGGGCGCCGACGTCGGGCAGCCCTGCGCGTCGAGCGGTGACTGCTTCGCTGGGCTGCTTTGCGCGCCCGGGGTGAGCGGTGAGGCCAGCTGCGCGCCTGCGGCGCTCGGGGTGCCGCCCTTTGGGATGCCCACCTTTGCTGGCGTGACCTGTGATCCGGTGAGCACGACGTCGGTCCGAGCCTACTTCGAGGTGCCGGGTGCCCCCGGCGGGCAGCCAGGGGACTTCTTTCGGTTACCGTTCCCCAGCGATCTGCGGCTCAAGGAGGGCAAGCCCGATCTGACGGAGTTTCCTACGCCCGGCGTGGCGGGCCTGGGCTTCGATCCGGTCCGGATCTACGCGGACGCCCTCGCACAGCGGTCGGGCTGGGACAGCTACGGCACGGTGCTCTTTCGGTTCTCCGGCGGGCTGGACTTCGACAGCTTCCGGCAGGAGGGAGCGGTCGGGTGGGTGGACGCCACCGTGGGGACGCCAGAGTACGGGCGGAGCCCGGGGCTCTCCTGGTTCGCGGCGGGGGGGCGAGGCAAGTACGTCTGCGACAACTGGTTCGCGCTGCGGCGCCCGGAGGGCCGCCCCATGCTGCCAGGCCACACCTACGCGGTCTGGCTCGCGCGCCCCGGCCGCGCCTACGGAGGCGGCGCCATCGAGCGGAGCCCGCACCTGGACGCCGTCCTCGCCGACGCCGCTCCCTCGGAGCCCAAGCTCGCCGCCGCGCACCGCGCCTTCGCGCCGCTCCGGGGCGTGCTGGCCGCCAACGGCGTGGACCCTGCCACGCTCCTGACGGCCACGGTCTTCACCGTCGGCCCGATCACGCAGCCCATGGAGCAGCTCGCGGCGGCGGTAGACGCCGCGCCGCTGCCCACGGCGCGCGGGTGGGTGAAGTGCGCCGCCGGCGTGAGCTCACCCTGTCCCGCCGCGGAGGGAGAGCGCGCCTGTGGGGAAGGCAGCGCCGACTACGACGAGTACCAGGCGCTCGTCACGCTGCCCATCTTCCAGGAGGGCGAGGCGCCCTACTCGACGAGCCCCGCGGGGCGCATCCGGACCACGGCGCCCGTTCGTGAGGAGGAGGTGTGCCTGGCGCTCACCGTGCCCAAGAGCACCATGCCCGCTTCGGGGTGGCCGCTGGTGGTGTACGCCCACGGCACGGGGGGGAACTACCGTAGCCACGTCACGGAGTCTGTCGCTGGCGCCTTGGCCACCGCCAGCACGCCAGGAGGGACGGTGGCCATGGCGGTGCTGGGCATCGACCAGGTCCAGCACGGGCCTCGGCGGGGCGCGTCCACGCGGTCGCCCAATGAGCTGTTCTTCAATTTCGCCAACCCGGACGCGGCGCTCGGTAACCCGCTGCAAGGCGCCGCGGATCAGCTCGCGCTCGCGCGCTTCGCGGCGAGCCTGGATCTGACCGCCGCGGAGTCCGGTGGCGCCCCGATCAAGATCGACGGCGGCCGGCTGATGTTCTACGGCCACTCCCAAGGGAGCACGGAAGGCAGCCTGGCCCTCGGCGTGACCGGGCGCTACACCGCCGCGGTGCTCAGCGGGAATGGCGCCGGCCTGCTGCACTCCTTGCTCACGAAGACCCGGCCCGTGAACATCGCCGCTGGGCTGCCGGTGGCGCTGCAGGACTACGACGCCAAGCTCGAGCTGTACGGGGGGGCGTTTCACCCGGCGCTCAGCCTCATGCAGCAGTGGATCGGCCCCGCGGATCCCATCAACTTCGCGCGAGCCATCGCCGCCTCGCCGCCCGCTGGCGTCGCACCCAAGCACCTGCTGCAGACCTACGGCCTCGGAGACAGCTACAGCCCACCGCTCACGCTGCGCGCCTTCGCGCAGGCGGCCGGCGCCGTGCAGGTCACGCCCGTGATGACGGGCGGCGCCAGCCCGGACGAGCTGGAAGGCGTCCCGGTGCTGGGCCCGGTGGTGAGCGGCAACCTCACCACCTCTGGCGCTCCCGTCACGCTCGCCGTACGCCAATACGCGCCTCCGAGCGGGCGGGACGGCCACTTCGTCGCGACGGACGTGGAGGCGGCGCGGCTCGACGTCGCGCGGTTCTTGGGCATGGCCGCTGCAGGCCAGATCCCCGCGGCGGGCAGCGCAGACCCCTAGCGGCGCGCGGCGGGGAAGGTGAGCACGCTGGCGACGCTCGGCGCACCGAGCGCGAGCGCCACGAGCCGATCGAAGCCGAGCGCGTTGCCCCCCGAGGGAGGCAGCCCCTCGGCGAGGGCCTCGAGGAAGCGCTCGTCCAGAGGGTAGACGGGCTGGCCCGCGCGCTGGCGCGCGGCGTTCTCCTGGGCCCAGCGCGCGCGCTGCGCGGCGCCGTCCGTCAGCTCCCCGAAGCCATTGCAGAGCTCGACCCCCGCGACGTAGAGCTCGAAGCGCTCGGCGACGCTGGGGTCTGCGGGTGAGGGGCGCGCGAGCGCGGCCTGACTCAGGGGGTAGCCCGTGAGGAAGACGGGTAAGGGGTAGTCGGCCAGGGCAGGCTCCACGCTGCCCACCAAGAGCTCGAAGTAGCGACTGGGCTCGTCGCGCGCGAGCGCCACGGCGTCGTGGACGGCAGCATGGCGACGGAAGGCCTCGCGGACGCTCAGCCGCTCGAAGGGAGCCGCGAGCTCGACCGGTGGGCGGCCGGGCAGCTGCACCGTCGCCCGTCCGCTCAAGGCCTCGACGACCCCGCGCACGACGCACTCGGTGTCCGCCATCACCTCGTCCATCCCGGAGTAGCTGCGGTACCACTCGAGCAAGGTGAACTCTGGCTCGTGCCACGGGCCGAGCTCTTCCCGTCGCGCGCAGCGCGCGAGCTGAAAGATCCGCGGGAGCCCGCCGACGAGCAGCCGCTTCATGTGCAGCTCGGGGGAGGTGATGAGCCAGCCCCCTTCAGCGGGTAGAGGCTCGACGTTGCTGTCGAGGCTGGGGCGCGGCACGAGCCAGGGGGTCTCGACCTCGAGGAAGCCCTGCGCCTCGAAGTAGCGCCGCACGACGCTGCGCGCGCGCGCCCGCTGCTCGAGCCGTGGGCCGAGTCCACTCCACAGCGTGGCCGACTGCTCGCCCTCCCCGCGAGGCTCCGGGCAGCTCGCCGTCCAGCGGAGCCGAGCACGACGCAGACGGCGTCCATCCCACCACCCCTCGAACACGCAGAGCGCACCCGGCTGGAGCGCGACGGGCGCGCTGGGCTCGACGATGAGCTGGCGGAGGGCGTCTCCCAGGACGAGCTCGCCGGGCCCTCCGCCCAAGAGCCGACCGCCCACGCGGCGCTCACCCGCCGCCTCGCCCAGGTCGCTGGGAGCGTCGACCCCGTCCATGCGCGGCTCAGCCCAGCGCGAAGACGCGGGCTGCGAAGGCCGCGATCTGTGAGCCCATCCAGGGGCCCCCCAGCGCGAGCGCGAGCGCGACGACGAGCAGCCGCGGCAGGTGCGCGAGGGTCACGTCTTGAATTTGCGTGGCCGCTTGGGCGATGGCGACGAGCAAGCCGACGATGGCGGCGATCCCCACGACCGGCAGACAGACCGCGATCGAGAGCAGCAGCGCCTCTTGAGCTAGCGCCACCTGCTCAGCCAGCGAGATCACGGGGCGCTTCCGCCAGCGCCGGCGCTCGCCCCCGCGCTGCCCGCGGCCGCTTGCCCTGCCTGGCCCCCGCTGCTGCCCGCGTGCCCGGCGGCGCCCGACGCGCCGGCGGCACCCGACGCGCCGGCGGCACCCGATGCGCCGCTCTGTCCCGCTTGCCCTCCGCCGCTGCCGGCGAGCCCGCCCTGTCCCCCGCCGCTCTGCCCGCCCGTTCCTGCGCCGCCGCCGGTCCCGCCACCACCACCGCGGCGCGTGCAGGAGCCCGAGCCTCCGTTGGGAGGGCAGCAGCGGTCCGTGCTGGAGTCTCGGAGCTGCGACGCCGCGACGCAGATGAACTCACTGTCGCAGTCGTCATTGCCGCTGTTGAGGAGATCACACCGCTCGCCCTCGCCTTGCTTGCCGCAGCCCGAGGCGAGCAGCAGGAGGGCGCTGGAGACGAGCAGCAGGGGGCTGACGGCGGAGCGAAGGGCAGTGAGCATGGGGGCCGGCGCGTAGCTTGCCGCCCCTCGGCGTGGCTGTCTAGGCTCCAGGCCCTGTCCCGCGACGCTCTTTGGCCTCCACGGCGTCGGCGAACAAGCTGAGGTACTGGAAGGCGCTGGTCAGCGAGAAGATGAGCGACACGTAGACCAGCCAGCGTCCCACCTTGACGAGGTCCACCGATCCGAGGTCCACCACCCCGAGATCGAGCGAATAGGGGTAGCCGATGATGAGGCACAAGATCCCCACCATCTGCAGGGCCGTCTTGCTCTTGCCCCCGTCCCCTGCGGCGATCACCACCCCCTCGGAGCTCGCGATGGAGCGTAGCCCCGTGATCGAGATCTCTCGGGCGAGGAGCAAGGCGACCGCCCACTCGCTGATGCGCCCCATGGGGACCATGTAGACGAGGGTGGCCATCACCAGCAGCTTGTCCGCGAGAGGATCCAAGAATTTCCCGAGGACGCTGACGATGTTCATCCGTCGCGCGAGCCAGCCGTCCAGCAGGTCCGTGATGGCTGCGGCGGCGTACACGAGGGCCGCGTACACGCAGTCCTTCGGGGTGCCGCGACCGAGGAGCCAGATCACGACCGGGATGATGGCGATGCGCCCGAAGGTCAGCAGGTTCGGGAGATTGACGGCGTCTTGCCGGAGGGAGCTGCGCCTGGTACCCCGGCGGGGCTCGGGGCCGGGGTGCCCTGGAGGGGTGGGATCCGTGGGGGCAGCCATGCGGGACCGGCAGTCTAGCGTGCTCGAGGGGGAGGGGAAGCCAACCGGGGGCCGTGAGGCTCAGCCCAGGTCGAGCAGGAGGGTCCCTCGCCCGGAGAAGGCCACGAGCCCGTGGACGCCACCCGGAGCTTCGCCGTGTGGCAGCGGACGCGGCAGCAGCCGCCCCACCCAGGCGATGACGTCATCCGCCGCGACGGCGGTGTCGTCCGCCTCCTCGAGGGGCAGCGCGTGCAGCGTGGCGTGATGGGCGACGAGGACGACTCCGTCGCCCGCGAGCTGGACCATGGGCAAGGGGGCTCCCTGCTCGCGCGTCAGGCGGCCGACCTCATGCGTCAGGGTGCCCGAGAAGCCCACGAGCCGCTCCTCGCGGACGTAGAGCGTCTGCTGGTGCAGCTCCCAAGCGCTGAGCGTGTCCGCCCGCTCCACGCCCACGAGGCACTCCGCGTCGCCCTCCAGGAGCACGAGCGGTTGGCTCCCACCCAGCGGGCCGCCGAGGGCCTGGCCCCGCGCTTGGCGTTGGAGCTCGAGCGTGGCGAGGGGCCCCCGCGCACGGACGAGGCGGGCCGCGTAGCGCCGCACGGCGAGGCTAGGAGTGACCCGTACGAGCAGCCGCTGGGGGTCGAGCTGGCGCCATCGCTCACTGGGCCCGAGCGCCAAGGGCCGGCGCTCGAGCAGCGCGCTGAGCGCGGCCGGGGCCGCTCCGGCAGGCGGGACCGTGGCGGCGACGTCGATCCACGGCCCCAGCGCGCGAGCCGTCGACTCGACGGGCGCCGCCGAAGCGCGCTCCCCAGGCGGCGCGGGATACAGCTCCGCGTGCGCCTGATCGATCTCCGCGAGCGTGTGGGCGGCGCTCTGTGGCGCCGCCAGACGCTCGGTCGGCGCGGCGGTGGCGGGCAGCTCAGCGGCCAGCCGCTCGATCGCTTGGGCGATGCGCTCGGCCATGGACGGCTGGCCGGCGCGCTCGAACGCGGTGAGCGCCTTGTTCAGCTCGCCGAGCCGCTCATACACGATGCCCAGGTACCCCCAGGCGCGGCGGTGGTCGGGCGCGCGCTCGACCGCGGCCTCGAGGGCGTCTCGGGCGAGCGGTGACTGCCCCGTCTTGAGGTAGCAGAGCGCCAAATTGATGCGCGGGGTGATCTCGTGCGGGAGGACGCGGAGGATGTCCTCGTAGATGTCGATGGCGCGCGGGTACATCCCGAGACGAAAGTAGACGACGCCGAGCAGCCCCTGCCCTTCGATGTCTCGGGGCTGCATCGCGAGCGCGCGCTCGAGCTCCTCCTTCGCCTCGTTGACGTAGTTGTCTTGGAGCAGCTCGCCACCGCGGAAGAGGTGGTAAAGAAATTCCTCGCCGTCGAAGCTCGTGTTGCCCTCGGTGTCCGGGGCGCGCCTGGGCGGCGGGAGCGACTCCGCGGGGCGCCGTGAGGGCGCCGGCGCCTCGTCCCCCGCGCGCGCCGTGGGCGAGGCTGGGGGAGGTGCCGTGAAGGGAGGGGAGGGGGCGCTCATGCCGGGCCGTAGAGCCTACTCGGGGATGGCCCCGCCGAGGAGGGCTCGCGTGGAGGCGACGCTCAGCCGCCGCACGCCTCGAGCGCCTCCAGCAGGGAGAAGCGGCCCTCGTGCAGCGCTCGCCCGACGATGGCGCCGGCGATGAGGCCGGTGGCGCTCAGCTCTCTCAGATGCTCCAGCGTCCCCACGCCGCCGCTGGCGATGACGGGGAGGGAGCTGCTCTCGGCGAGCCGGAGCGTCTCCCGGAGGTTGGGGCCGACCTCGGTGCCGTCCCGCTCCACGTCCGTGTAGAGGACCCCGGCGAGCGGGAGGTCCGCGTAGCGGGCGAGCAAGTGTACGGCGCTGACTCCCGAGGCGTCGAGCCAGCCGCGGGTGAGCACCTGACCCTCACGCGCATCGAGCGCGAGCACGATGCGCCCAGGGTAGCGCTCGGCCGCGGCGCCCACTAGCGCTGGGTCGTGGAGGGCTGCCGTGCCGAGCACCACGCGCTCGGCCCCTTGCGCCATGAGCGCGGCGACGGTCTCGAGCGAGCGCACCCCCCCGCCCACCTGGCCGCCAGGGCCGAAGGCCCGCAGCACCTCCGCCACGAGCCGATGCTGGCTCGGGCCGCCCGAGCGTGAGCCCTCGAGATCGACCAGGTGCAGCCGCCGGCTGAGCTGGCTCCACGAGCGTGCGAGCGCCACCGCGTCCGAGGCGTAGACCGTGACTCGGTCGAAGTCCCCCTGCATGAGGCGCACGGCTTGGCCGTTGAGCAGGTCGATCGCAGGGTAGAGCTCCACGTCCGCTGCCTTATCAAGAGGGCCGGCGTTCGCCTAGAGCCGCAGGAATTCCGCGAGCAGCGCCAAGCCGGCGCCCTGGCTCTTCTCCGGGTGAAACTGGGTGGCGAGCACGTGCTCGTGCGCCACCGCGGCGGTCACCCAGGCGTCGCCGTGGCGCGCCACCGCCTTGACGAGCGCGTGCTCGGCAGGCTCCGCGTGGTACGAGTGGACGAAGTAGAGCCACGCCCCCTCGCCGCCCGCGGCCTGCAGGCACCGGTGTCCGCCGTGGCGGAGCTCGAGCTGGTTCCACCCCACCTGGGGCACCTTGGCCTCGGGCTGTGCTCGAAGGTGCCGGACCGTTCCCCGAAACCACCCGAGGCCCGGGCTCCCCGGAGCCTCTTCGCTGGCCTCGAAGAGGAGCTGCAGTCCGAGGCAGATCCCCAGGTAGGGAGTCCCCGCCCGGAGGCGCTCGAGCAGCGCCTCGCCGAGCCCCTCGGTCAGGCGCGACGCGCCCACTCGAAACCCACCCTGGCCCGGGACGACCAGGCGCGGCGCCCGGGCGATGACGTCGGGATCGCTCGAGCGCCGGACCTCTCCCGGGAGCCCCGCCCGCTGCGCGGCCGCGCTCACGGCGCGCTCGACGGAGCGGAGGTTGCCGAGCTGGGTGTCGACGACGACGGCGATCAATCGAAGGCGCCCTTCGTCGACGGCAGAGCGTCGCCCGCTCGGGGGTCGAGCTCGGTGGCTTGACGGAGCGCCTTGGCGAGCGCCTTGAAGCACGCCTCGACGATGTGGTGCAGGTTGTCCCCCTCGTGCAGGACCACGTGCAGGTTGCACTGGGCCGCGCGGGCGAAGGCCTCGAAGAAGACCGGCGCCAGCTCCACGTCCCAAGCGCCCAGCTTGGCCTTGGGGAGCGGCACGCGCCAGACGAAGAAGGCGCGCCCCCCGAGATCGAGGGCCACGCTGACGCGCGTCTCATCCATCGGCAGGGTGGCGTCTCCGTAGCGGCGGATGCCGCGCCGCTCGCCCAGCGCCTCGAGCACGGCCTTGCCGAGCACCAGGCCCAGATCTTCGGTGGTGTGGTGCCCGTCGATCTCCACGTCGCCCTGCGCGCGCACCTCCAGATCGAACCCGCCGTGGCGGCTGAGCTGCTCGATCATGTGCGTGAGGAAGGGCAGCGGCGTGGACACCTGATAGCGTCCCGTGCCATCGAGGCCGACGCGCACGAAGATGTCCGTCTCGGAGGTCTTGCGGTGGTGGGTGGCGACGCGGTTCATTTGAAATCCTCGATTTTCCAGCGTCCGGACTCGCGGAGTAGCTCGACGGTGCCGGTCGCGCCATAGCTCAAGGTGGCCCGGTCGCCCAGCAGCTCCACCTCCGCCGTGGGCAGGGCAGCCTGTAAAGCCTGGACGAGCTGCTCGAGGTCGCGTCGCTGCTCCCCCTCCCACGATGCGCGCAGCTTTTCGGCGTCCAGCCCCTCGGCCTGCTCCTCGGGGACGAGCTTGAGCAAGACGTCCCAGCGCTGATGCGCGACCGCGCGGATGAAGGTGCGCACGGCGGCGAGCGGCGTCGACTGCCCATAGAGATCGAGCGCCTCGGCCTCGAGGCGCCAACGCCCGTCCTCCATCACGAGCTCCAGCGTCTCGCCGTTGGCGGCCGTCAGGCTCGCCCGGACGAGCGCGTCGCCGCTGGGGCGCCGGAGCGCGCTCGCCAGCGCCCGCAGCTCTTCGGGGTGGTCACGCAGCATCTTGGCGAAATCCGTGAAGCTCAGCGTGGCTCGAGCCTCGGCGCTCAACAGGGCGTAGGCGGCCTCCGCGTCCCCCTGCTCCACGGCGGTGGCGTAGGCGCTGAGGACCTCGCGCGGCCCGAGCGCCTCACCCCCGCCGCACGCCGTGAGCGCGAGGCCGAGGCCCAGAGAGGAGAGCGAGGCGAGGAGCGGCCGCACGGCTCGAGGGTCTTAGCACGAACGACCCAGCGCCTGCCGCGCCACGGGCTGCGCTGGATCTCCCAGGGGGCCGTACTAGGGTCTGAGCCATGTCGGACGCGGAGACGCTGCCCATCTTGCCCCTCCGGAACGCGGTGCTGTTCCCGCTCTCCGTGGTGCCCATCAACGTCGGGCGGCCGCGGAGCGTCCGGCTGGTCGAGGAGCTGGCAGAGCGGAGCAGCTCCCTCGTGGGCGTGCTCTCCCAAGCCGATCCAGACGTGGTGGAGCCCACCTTCACCGACCTCTTGAAGGTCGGGACCCTCGCGAGGGTCGTCAAGGTCATCCGGCTCGGGCCGACCAACTACAGCGTGGTGTTGAGCGGCGTCGCGCGCTTTCGCCTCGAAGAGGGGGGGCGGCTCGAGCCCTTCATGCAGGCGCCCATCACCCGCCATGACGATCCGGTCGAGGTGTCTCCCGAGCTGCTGGAGCAAGGGCAGCAGCTCCGCGCCATGATGCGGCGGCTGCTGTCGGAGCTGCCGGCGTTCTCACCGGAGCTGCTTGCCGCGCTCGACAACGTGCGCCAGCCGGGGGCGCTGGCCGACGTCATCGCCGCCAACCTCCCGGAGGAGTACATCACGCTCGCCGAGCGGCAAGCGGTCCTCCAGGCCATGGCCCCGGAGGCGCGGCTGGCGCTGATCGAGCAGCTCGTCGCCAAGCAGCTGGAGGTCCTGCGCGTCCGCGGTGAGGTCCACCACCTGGTGCAGGAGGAGCTGAGCCAGAGCCAGCGTGACTACGCCCTGAGACAGCAGCTCAGGCTCATCCGAGAGGAGCTCGGAGAGAACGTCGACGACGACGAGCTCGAGCAGCTCCGCGAGCGTATCGCGCGCGCGGAGCTGCCGGAGGAGGCCTTCCTCGTGGCGCGCAAGCAGCTCTCACGGATGAGCGGCATGCAGCAGCAGTCCGCCGAGTATCAGCTCACGCGCAACTACGTGGAGTGGCTCGCGGACCTGCCGTGGAACCGCACCACGCCGGACCGGCTCGACGTGAGGGAGGTCCGGCGCTGCCTCGGGGAAGACCACTATGGGCTCGAGGACGTCAAGAAGCGGATCGTGGAGTACAGCGCCATCCGGCAGCTCCGGCGAGATCAGCGCGGCCCCATCCTCCTTTTCGTCGGACCTCCGGGCGTGGGCAAGACCTCGCTCGGCCGGAGCATCGCGCGAGCCATGGGGCGGCGCTACGCGCGCGTGGCCTTGGGGGCGGTGCGGGACGAGGCCGAGGTGCGGGGTCACCGGCGCACCTATGTCGGTGCCCTGCCGGGGCGGATCCTCCAAGCGCTGAAGAAGGTGGGCACCAAGAACCCGGTGCTCGTCCTCGACGAGATCGACAAGCTCGGGGCCGACGTGCGAGGTGATCCGGCGGCCGCGCTGCTGGAGGTGCTCGACCCGGCGCAGAACGGCACCTTCCAAGATCACTACATCGATCTGCCCTTCGATCTCTCTCAGGTCACGTTCCTCGCGACCGCCAACACCTTTCGAGACATCCCCGAGGCCCTGAGAGATCGCTTGGAGGTCATCGAGGTGCCGGGCTACACGCGAGTGGAGAAGCGCGAGATCGCCAAGCAGTTCCTCGTCCCCAAGCAGCTGAAGGAGCACGGCCTGGGGGAGGAGCACCTGGCGTTCACCGAAGAGGGCATCGACGCGCTCATCGACGCGTACACGCGTGAGGCGGGCGTCCGCGGCCTCGAGCGGGAGATCGCCGCCGTCTGTCGAGAGGTCTCGGTGCGCTTGGCGGAGGGGCGCTTCACGGAGCGGCTCACCGCGGATCCGGAGCACCTCGAGGCGGTGCTCGGCCCCGCGCGCTACCGGCCGGAGCTCACCGAGGGCCGGCAGGCCCCCGGGGTCGCCTTGGGCTTGGCGCACGACGCCGCCGGTGGAGCGCTGCTGTTCGTCGAGGCGACGCAGATGCCGGGTCACGGCAACGTCCAGGTGACGGGCAAGCTCCACGACGTGATGAAGGAGGCCGCCAGCGCGGCGGTCGCGCTGGTGCGCGCGCGCGCCGAGCGGCTCCTGCTCCCGCCGGACTGGCTCAGCGGCATCGATCTGCACGTGCACATCCCGCGCGCGCGGGGCGCCCTGGACGCGGCGGCCGCCGGGCTGCCCATCTTCGTCGCGGTCGCTTCGTTGCTGCTACGGGCCCCGACGCACCCGGAGGTCGCCGTGGTGGGGGAGCTGACGCTCCGAGGGAAGATCCTCCCCGTCCACGGGATCGTCCCCATGCTGCTCGGCGCGCACCGCGCGGGGGTGCGTGAGGTGGTGCTCCCGGAGCGTAACCGCCGAGACCTCGAAGAGCTTCCGGCGGACGTCCGCGGGGAGCTGCGCCTGCATTTCGTCGCCGAGCTCGATCAGGTGCTCCCGCTGCTCCTCGCGCCACCAGCGCCGGGACCCACTACGGACGAGGCCGCGGTCGAGGAGCCCACGGAGGAGGGTCCGGCTGAGCCCTGAGCCCACACGGGCGAGGCCCGAGCGGCGGACGAAGCGCCTCGCGGCGCTCGCGGCGCGACACTGGAGCCTGCTCCTGGCCGCGGCGCTGCTGAGCGCGTCGGGCTGGCTCCCGCAGTTCGCTGGGCCGGGGTACGAGGCGGCGCTCGCGCTCGGCTTCGTGGCGCCGCCGCTGGCGGCGATGGGGGCGGCGCTCGGAGCGTGCACAGGGCGGGGGACGGCGCTCGAGAGCTACGGCCAGGGCGCGTGGCTCGGCGCGAGACACGTCGGCGTGGGGTTGGCCATCAGCGTCCTCCACGGCGTGCGCGTCGGCACCTGCGACGTCACCGAGGGCCTCGCCATGATGAGCCTGGGAGGCGGCGTGGGGGCCGTGCTGGGAGGGGGCGGTGGGGCGCTGCTCGGCTGGCTCGCGCGCGGGAGTCGGCGCCCGCGCCGCGCCGCGCTCGGCGGCGCGGCGCTCATGATCCTGGGCTCGTGGGGGCTCAGCGCTTGGCGCTTCTGGTCGAGCCCCATGGTCTTCGCGTTCGACCCGTTCTTCGGGCACCTGGCAGGCCCGCTCTACGACACGGTGGTGGACTCCGTCCAGCCGCTGCTCAGCTATCGGGTGGGGACGGCCTGTAGTCTGCTGGCGCTCGGCGTCCTGGCCGCCCACCTCTCGCGAGCGCCGCGCCTTCGGTGCGGGTGGCGCTCCTGGCCGTGGGCGCTGCTCGGGCTCGCCGCAGGGAGCCTCAGCCTGCTTCACAGCGCCTCGGGCCCGGCGCTGGGGCACTGGAACACCGCGCAGAGCATCCGTGACGCGCTGGGGCGGCAGCTCGACGGCGAGCGCTGTCACCTCTACTACTCTGCGGACGTCTCACGCGGCGCGGCCGAGCTGCTGGGACGCGAGTGTGAGCAGCACCTCCAGGAGCTCGACGCTTGGTTCGAGGAGCCCTTCACCGGGCAGGTCGACGTGTACCTGTTCGCCAACGGCTACGAGAAGCTGCGCGCCATGGGCGCAGCCAGCACGTACATCGCCAAGCCCTGGCGCCGGGAGGTGTACCTCCAGGCGAGCGGCTTTCCCCACCCCGTGCTGGGGCATGAGCTGGCGCACGTGGTGGCGGGCGCGGTGGGCGCGGGGCCGCTCCGGGTGTCGGGCCGCTGGGGTGGGCTCATCCCGGATCCGGGCAAGATCGAGGGGGTGGCGACGGCGGCCTCACCGGACGCGAGCGCCGACGCCACGCTCGAGCAGTGGTCCGCCGCGCTGCTCGAGCTCGAGCTCCTCCCGCCGCTGCGGCAGATCTTCGCGCTCGAGTTCCTGAGCTTCAACTCGTCGACCGCGTACACGGTGGCGGGCGCCTTCGTGCGGTTCTTGCACGAGCGGTGGGGCGCTGGGGCCGTGCGGCGGTGGTACGCGGGGGCCTCGCTCGAGAGCGTGACCGGGCTGTCGCTCGAGGCTCTGGAGCGGGCGTGGCGGGCGGACCTCGCGCAGGTGCAGCTCTCGCCGAGCTTGCTGGCCGCGGCCCGTGCTCGCTTCGAGCGACCGTCCATCTTCGGGCGCCGCTGCCCACGGGTGGTCGATCGGCTCGACGGCGAGGCCAACGCGCGCCTCAACGCCCGAGATGGTGAGGGCGCGCGGGCTCGCTACGAGCGCTTGCTCGGCCTGGACCCGGGGCACTACTGGGCGAGGCTCGGGCTGGTGCGCTGCGCCCAGCTTCGGGGCGAAGGCGAGGCGGCGACGACGCAGCTACTCGCGCTCGCTGGGTCGGACGCGCTGACCAGCCTGCAGCGTGCCGGCGCGCTCGAGGCGCTCGGCGATCAAGAGCTGGCCCTGGAGCACTACGACAATGCCGCGCGCCACTACGAAGCGGCGCTGCCCCAGCTCGTGGGAGAGGACCGGCTCCGGACGCTGGAGGTGAAGCTCGACGCCGCACGGCAAGCGCACACCGAGCCGGGCCGCGTCGCGGCGCGCGCGGTCGCGGCGCTCCTCATCGGTGACCTCCAGCGAGGGCGCGAGAGCCTGCTCACCGGCCAGCGGCTCGCGGAGTGGGCTACGGTGGCGCCGGAGGAGGGGCTGCCGCACTACCTCTTGGGGCGCGGCTACCTGAGCGCGGAGCGCTATGAGCTGGCGGCACAAGAGCTCGAGCTCGCGCTGGCGCGCCGGCTGCGGTCGGAGCGCGTGCAGCGCGAAGCGCTCCGGCTCCGGCTCGTGACGGCGTGCGCGCTGCGGGACCGTGAGGCCGTCACACGCGCCGAGGTGGCATGGCGTGCGCTCCCATCATCCCCCATGGCACAACGTGAGGCGGTCGAGCGCCTCGCGCGGCGCTGCCTCCAATGATGCGCTCGGCACTTGCGGTGAGCGCCAGCCCAGGGCAAGAAGGGCAAGCCACCCCCACGCGACGCCCCAGAGGACCATCTTGACGACGCAACCCCCCCCCTCGAACGTGACCGTGGATCTGCGCCCCTCCAAGGTGCCGGTGCCGCCCGCGGAGCGCGAGAAACGCATGGAAAACCTCGGCTTCGGGCGGGTCTTCAGCGAGCACATGGTCACCCTCCGCTACAGCGAAGAGCGCGGTGGCTGGCAGCGGCCCGTGCTCGAGCCCTACGCTCCCTTCCAGCTCGACCCAGCGGCGATGGTGCTCCACTACGGGCAAGCCATCTTCGAGGGACTCAAGGCCTACCACCAGGCGGACGGCAGCATCGCGATGTTTCGTCCAGAGGCCAACGCGCGGCGCTTCAACAACTCCGCCAAGCGCCTCGCCATGCCAGAGCTGCCCGTGGAGACCTTCCTCGCGTCGCTGGACGCCTTGGTCAAGCAAGACCGGGCCTGGGTACCGAGAGCCGTGGGCGAGAGCCTCTACCTGCGGCCGCTCATGATCGCCACCGAGGCGGCGCTGGGCGTCAGGCCGGCCAAGGAGTACCTGTTCACGGTGTTCGCCTCGCCCGCGGGCGCCTACTTCCCGCGTGGGGTCAAACCCGTCTCGGTCTGGCTGAGCGAGGACTACGTGCGGGCCTCTCCCGGCGGCACGGGGGAGGCCAAGTGCGCCGGCAACTACGCGGCCAGCCTCGTGGCGCAACGCCAGGCCTCCGCGGAGGGCTGCGATCAAGTGGTGTGGCTCGACGCGGTGGAGCACCGCTGGGTCGAAGAGATGGGGGGAATGAACATCTTTTTCGTGTTCGACGAGGGCGGCAAGCCCAAGCTCGTCACGCCGCGCCTCACCGGGACGCTGCTCCCCGGGGTCACCCGCGACAGCCTGCTGCAGCTCGCGCAAGATCTCGGCTACGGCGCGGAGGAGCGCATGATCAGCGTCGGTGAGTGGCAAGAGGCGCTCACGAGCGGCCAGATGACCGAGGCCTTCGCCTGTGGCACCGCGGCGGTCATCACGCCCATCGGGACGGTCAAGAGCAAGGCGGGCACGCAGACCATCAACCGCGGAGAGACGGGGCCGGTCACCTTCAAGCTGCGAGAGACGCTGCTCAACCTCCAGCACGGGATGATCCCGGACACGCACGGGTGGCTGAGGAAGCTGCGGGAGTGAGCCCAGCGGTCGCGCGGCGCGGTGAGCTGGAGATCGCCTACCGCACGCTGGGGGAGGCTAGCAGCGCGGTCGTGCTCCTCATGGGGCTGGGGGGCCGGAGCGCGGACTGGGGGCCCTGGTTCCCCGCGGCGCTCGCGCGGGAGCACCGGGTGGTGCTGGTGGACAACCGGGGGACGGGGCGGAGCAGCAAGCCCGAGGGCCCGTACCCGCTCGAAGAGCTGGCGCTGGACGTGTTGGCCGTCATCGAGGCGCTGGGGCTCCAGCAGGTCGCGCTGTGTGGGCTCTCCATGGGCGGGCTCATCGCGCAGCGGCTCGCGCTCTCACACCCCGCGCGCGTCAGCGCCCTCGTCCTGCTCAGCACGTTCTCGGGCGGGCTCATCGTCCCGCGCGCACCAGAGGTGCTCCGCGCCTTCTTCCCCGCGCGCGGGACCGCGCCCGACGCGGTGATGCGGCAAGCGCTGGGCCTCATCACCGGACGGGGCTTCGCCGCCGCGCACCCGGAGCGCATCGAGCAGCTCGTGCGCTTGGCCGTGGAGCAGCCCACTCCGAAGCACGCCTTCAGCGCCCAGCTCCAGAGCATCCTGGCGAGCTCGCTCGCCTCGGAGCTGCCGCGCGTGCGCTGCCGCTCGCTGGTGATCCATGGTGACGACGACGCGCTCATCCCGCGGGAGCAGGGGGAGCGCCTGGCCGAGCTCATCCCCGGCGCGAGCTGGCGCCTGCTGCCCGGGGTGGGGCACCTCGCGCCGTGGGAGGCGCCCGAGCGCTTGAGTGAGCTGGTGATGGACTTCCTGCGCTAGCTCAGCGCACCGCTGCCTTGCCGGCGGCGGCGTGGATGAGCTGGCGCTGAGTCAGGGCGAACAGCAGCAGCGCAGGGAGGCTCAGCAGGACGTTGCCGGCCATGACGATGTGCCAGCGGACGCCCGTGCCCTGCTCGCGGAGCAGCGCCACACCGAGCGGCAGCGTGCGGACGCTGTCGTCGGTGGTCATCACGAGCGGCCAGAAGTAGTCGTTCCAATGATAGACGAAGCTGAACAGGAAGGCGGCCACCAAGGAGGGGCGGAGCAGGGGGGGCAAGAGCCGATAGATGATCGTCAGCTCCCCGGCGCCATCGAGGCGGGCGGCCTCGATGAGCTGAGGCGGGACGGACATCAGCGCTTGGCGGATGAGGAAGGTGCCCAGGGCGGAGACGGCGAAGGGCAGCACGAGCGCCGTCATGGTGTTGGTCAAGTGCACCTCGGCCAGCAGCGTGAAGACGGGGACGAAGCGCACCTGCGCGGGGATGAGGAGCGTGGCGACGACGAGACCGAAGGCGAGGCCGCGGCCACGAAAGCTCAGCTTGGAGAGGGCGTAGCCCGCGGGCAGCGCGAGGACGAGCTGCAGCGCGCCGATGGCCAAGGCCATCAGCGTGGTGTTGAGCAGGTAAGCGCCCACCGGCATGGCCTCGAACACGGCCGCGTAGGCGTCCAGGTGCAGCCCCGAGGGGAGCGGCGCCGAAGGGGCGGCGACGAGCTCCGGGAGCGTCTTGAAGCTGGTGGAGACCATCCAGGCGTAGGGCAGGAGCCACGGGAGCGCGAGCCCGACGAGGCCGAGACGGCGGGGCCAGCGCAGCGCCATGCGCGGACTGTAGGCGGAGGCGCCGCCCGGAGCCAAGCGCCGCCGCGCCGGAGCTTCAAGGGGAGGGGGGCTGGCCCTCGGCGCCCTCACGCCGCAACCACAGCCGTAGTTGCCACAGGGTGAGCCCCAGCAGCACCAGGAAGAAGACGACCACGAGGGCGCTCGCGCGGCCGACCCTCAAGTTCAGGAAAATCTGCTCGTAGATGGCGTAGACGAGCACGTTGGTGTGATCCATGGGGCCGCCCTGCGTCATCACCCGCACCACGTCGAAGACCTGAAAGCTCGCGATGGCGCCGGTGCTCGTGACGAAGGCGGTCGTCGGCCGAAGCAGCGGCCACGTGACGTGTCGAAAGCGCTGCCAGCGTCCAGCCCCGTCCAGCGCGGCCGCCTCCAGCAGGTGAGCAGGGACGTCTTGGAGGCCGGCCAGATAGAGGATCATGGCGTAGCCCGCGAGCTTCCAGACGGTCACCGCCGCCAGGCTGGGCAGCGCGAGCCTGGGGTCCGAGAGCCAGCGCCAGCCGGGCAGCCCGAGCTGCTGCAGCGTGGCGTTCAGGGCGCCCCCATCGGCGTCCAAGATCCAGAGCCAGAGCAGCGCCACGCTGACCCAGCTCACGATGTAGGCGCTGAAGATGCTCGCGCGAGCGAAGGCCGCCAGGCGCCCGGGGCGGTTGAGGAGCAGCGCCAGGGCGAGGCCCAGCGCCGTCGAGGCCGCGACGACCCCGAGAGAGAAGGCCAGGGTGAGCTCGAGCGAGTGGAGCAGCAGCCCCTCCGACCAGATCGCGCGGTAGTTGTCCAAGCCCACGAAGCGCGGCGGCGTGAGCAGGTCCCACGAGTAGAGGCTCAGCTTGCCCGCGGCGAGCAAGGGATAGAAGAAAAAGCAGCCCAGGATGAGCAGCGTGGGCAGCAGCAGGAGGTAGGGATCCGTGGGGCGCCGTGGTGAGAGCAGCTTCATGGCTTCCTCTGCGCCAGGCGGACGGCGTCTTGCATCACCGCGCGAGGGCTCTGGCGGCCCAGCACGGCGGCCTCCAAGCGCGGCTGGATGATCTCTCGTTGGAGCTGAAAGAGCCTGGGGGACCAGGGCCAAGGCTGGGCGACGTCGAGCTGCGTCAGCGCGACGGCGTCGTTCGGGTGCTCGGCGTAGTGCCCGGCCTCCCTCAGGCGCCGCACGGCGCTCTCGGTCGTGGGGATGTAGCCCGTGCTGGTCGCCCAGCGCGCCACCTGCGCCGGCTCGTGCAGGTAGCGCAGGAACTGCCACGCCCCGGCCTTCTCCGGCTCGGGGGCGGCGCGCAGCACGATCCAGTGCGTGCCCCCGGTGGGCACCGCGCGCCGCACGAAGCCAGGGAGCTTCGCCGCGCGCACGTTGAAGCGCGCGTTGTCTTCGAGGTAGCGGACGAAGGCCGTGCTCGTCCAGATCATCACGCTGCGGCCCGCCAGGAAGTCCTGATTGGTCGCCTCCCAGGCGTTGTAGTCGCGCCCAGGAGGCGGCTTCATGCTTCGGTCCTCGTTGACCATGCGCTGCCACAGCTCGAGCGCCTTGATCCCGGCGACCCCGCCGAAGCCGATGCGCCCGCCCGGTTCGATGAGCTCTCCACCGGCTTGGCCCACGAGCGCGGTCCAGAACCACCAGTCGATGGGGCAGGCGAAGCCGTAGCGGCGCGCGCCGGAGGCGTCGGTCGTGGAGAGCCAGCGCGCCGCCTCCAAGAGCTCCTGCCACGACTCCGGGGGGGCGATGCCCTCGCGCTCGAAGACGTCCGCGTCATAATAAGCGATCGGCGTGGAGCGGTTGAACGGCAGGCAGACGAGCGGGCGCTGCCCGCCGCCGCGCCAGGTGCCAGCTTGGCCGAGCGCCGGCACCAGGTCGAGCTGCGCCGCGCCGGGGCGCGCTGCGAGCGGCTCGAGCACGCCTGCCTCGGCGAGGTAGGGGATGACCTCGCCGACCACGTGGCTGAGCGCCGGCGCCGCGCCTGCGGCGAGCGCGGTGCGGAGCTTCGCGAGGCCCTCGAAGTAGTCGCCCTGGAAGACCGGCTGCACCCAGTGCTCGGCTTGCGCGGCGTTGAAGCTCGCCACGAGCTGCTCCAAGACCTGCCGGTTCTTACCGCCGTAGGTGTACCAGAGGCGCACCCGCTGCCGCCCTGGGGGCGCCGCCCGGGGGCGACAGCCCAAGCCGAGCGCCGCCGCGCCCTGGAGCAAGGCTCGCCGCCCGAGCCTCACCGCGCGCGCCCCGTCTCGGCGTCGAACCAGCGCCGTTCCGCGGAGAACCCGAAGCTGATGGGCTGCCCCGGGCGGAGCTCGCTCATGCCGCCGAGGCGAGCGCGGAGCTTCTGGCCGCCTGCCTCGAGCTCCAGGTAGGTGTCGGCCCCATGCAGCTCCAGGCTCTTCACCGTGGCGCGGCCTGGACCCTGGCCGAGCAGGACGTGCTCGGGTCGCACGCCGACGAGCAGCCCCGCGCTCGGTGGGTCGACGGGGACCCCCACGGCGCAGCCTGCCTCGACCGGCAAGAGGTTCATGGCCGGACTGCCGAAGAAGCCAGCGACGAAGGTGCTGGCGGGGCTGCCGTAGATCTCTCGCGGAGTGCCGAGCTGCTCGAGCTCCCCAGCGCGCAGCACCGCCACGCGGTGACCCAAGGTCATCGCCTCCGTCTGGTCGTGCGTGACGTAGAGGGCCGTCGTGCCGAGCTCCGCGAGGAGCCGCGCGAGCTCTCCACGGAGCTCCGTGCGGAGCGCGGCGTCCAGGTTCGAGAGCGGCTCATCGAACAAGAACAGCGCGGGGCGGCGCACGATGGCGCGCCCCATGGCGACGCGCTGCTGCTCACCCCCGGAGAGCTGCGGCGGGCGCCGTTGGAGCAGCGCGGTGAGCCCTAGTAGCTCGGCCACCTCCTCTGCCCGCCGCCGCCGCTCGGCCCGCGCCATCCCGCGCAGCTGCAACGGAAACTCGAGGATCTGCAGGACGGTCATGTGCGGGTAGAGCGCGAAGCCTTGAAACACCATGGCGACGTCGCGCTGCTGCGGTGGGACGCCGTCGAGCCGGCGCCCCCCGAGCTCGATGCTGCCTGCGTCCGGGCGCTCGAGCCCCGCGATGAGGCGCAGCGTGGTGCTCTTGCCGCAGCCGGAGGGGCCCACGAGACAGAGCGTCTCCCCGGCGTTCACCTCCAAGTCCAGCGCGACGAGGCTAGGGCGCGAGCTGCCGGGGAAGCGACGCGTGACGCCGCGGAGGAGAAGACGACGAGCCATGGTATAGGGGCCTCGCTGCATCCTAGAACATTCGGCTGCCCCCCAACCCTCGAACTGCTCGCTTGTCCGCCGTCCCCTCGTCAGCGCTGGCCCTGGCTCTGCTCCTCACGGCGTGTGAGGGCGCGGCGCCCTCGCACGAAGCGCCGGCCTCGGCACCCGCGGCGGTCGCCACGGCGGCGCTCGGCAGCGCGGTCGCGGTCGCTGCGCCGAGCGCGCGCAGCCTACCGAGCGCCGCGCCCGGCGTGGAGCGGCAGGCCGAAGCGCCGCCCCGAGCCCCAGCGCGCTGCCCGGAGGACATGCGGCTCATCGAGGGTGGGCGCCTGGTGACGGGGACGGATGACAAGGCGGGCAACTCGGACGAGTACCCGCGCTTCGAGACCCGCATCGCCAGCTACTGCCTCGACCGCACGGAGGTGAGCGTCGCGCGCTACCGGAGCTGCGTGGAGGCAGGGCGCTGCACGCCCGCGAGCGTGCAGGGCCGCTTCTGCAACGGCCGGCTCTCGGGGAGAGACGATCACCCCATCAACTGCGTGGACCACGCGCAGGCCGTCGCCTACTGCGCGAGCCTCGGGCGCCGGCTGCCGGGAGAGCTCGAGTGGGAGTATGCGGCGCGCGGTGGCCCCGAGCAGCGCGCCTACTCTTGGGGCTCGGAGCCACCGGACGGGCGCACCTGCTGGAAGCACCCGGGGGGCACTTGCAAGATCGGCGCGTATCCGCCCGGCGCCTTCGATCTGCTCGACATGACGGGCAACGTCTGGGAGTGGACGGCGGACTGGTTCGGCCCGTACCCATTCCCCCCAGAGCACGGCACGGCGCGTGTGAACAAAGGGGGGAGCTGGAGCCGACGCTTCGAGAAATGGATGCGCCCCGGCCTACGGAGCCGGACGCCGCCCAAGGGCCAGGGCTCCCACCTCGGGCTTCGGTGCGCGCTGTCGCTGCCCGGGGAGCCCTGTCCTTATGGTGCGCTCGCCGATGGAACCTGCGCGCGTGGGGTCGACCAGCTCCACTGTGGGGCGATGACGGCGTGGAACGGCGTGCGCTGCGCGCGCCCGGGCGCTCCACGCTGCCCCGAGGGGCGCGTGGAGCGCCTCGGACACGGCTGCGTGCTCGCGGTAGACGTCGCTGGACCGCTGGTGGAGGCCGAGGCGCCGCCCGTCACCCGGGCACGGACGCCGAGCTTCGACGCGGACTGCGCCGCGCACTACCCGGGGCGGCCCAGCGCGTACCGCTACGCGGGTGGCACGCACGCCAAGCGCAACGCGGTGAGCGCGAGCGCTGGGTGCTCGAATCGCGACGTGGGGGTAGGTTGGAATTCTACGTGTTGCCCATGAGGATCTGGACGGCTACCACCCTTGGTCTCGCGCTCTTCGCCTGTGGTGGCGAGGGGCCGCGCGGCGCTGCGCCGCCCCTGGCGGCGGAGGCGCCCGCCGAAGCGCCGCCCACGGCCTCCTCCCCGCCGTCGCGGCAGTCTGCGGCGGCGGCTCTGGCTGCGCCGCCGGAGCCCACCTCACCGCCTCCCGCGCAGGGGGAGACGGCGGCGTCGCGAGGGGCGCCGAGCGAGGCCAGCGCGGCGGCGCCCGCGGTCTTCCCTGCCGGCTTGAAGGTCCTGCACATCGGAGACAGCTTCGCCGGCGCGCTGGGCCTCGAGCTGAACCGCGCCCTACGGGAGCACGGCTCGACGGGCGTGCTGCACTTCAAGGCGGCCAGCTTCATCCCGGAGTGGGCCTGGAAGGGCGGCGTCCCGCTGATGATGCTGGAGAACAAGCCGGACTTGGTGCTCGTGACCTTGGGGGCCAACGAGGTGGCCATCCAAGATCCAAGCTCGCGCGTCGCGGTGATCGAGAAGCTGGTGCGGCACCTGGGTGAGACGCCCTGCGTGTGGATCGGGATCCCGCTCTGGGCCAGCGACACCGGGCTGCTCCCCGTGATCGCCGCTCACGCCGCGCCCTGCCGCTACTTGGACTCCAACACGCTGAGGTTCGACGACGGCTCGCTCGTGCGCGACATGCCGAGGCTCCCAGACAAAATCCACCCCACCATGGCGGCCCGTCGGCGGTGGGCGGAGCGCGTCCTGCGCTGGCTCGCGGAGGAGCGCGCCCCGGGGCCCGCGAAGCCGTGGCGCTGGCGGAGCCCCACCGACTAGCGCCCTAGGTCGCCGATTTTCTCACGCTTTCTGCCAAACATGACGAAAGGCTGACGGAAGCCCGGGGGGCTTGCTGCTAGCTGTCAAGCTCGATGAGCGTCGCCGTCGTCGTGAACCTCAGGGCCGGCAAAGGCTCTGAGCGGGTCCATCGCCTCGCGTCTCGACATCTCCCCCAAGCTCGTCACGTCGCCACGCGGGACATCCAGGAGCTCGGGCGCTTCATCGAAGATCACTTGGCGCCCAACCCGCCAGGGGTGCTGCTCTCGGGCGGCGGAGACGGCACGGCCATCCGTCTGCTCGACGAGCTGTGCGCGAGAAACCTCGAGCTGCCGGTGCTGGGGCTGCTGCCGCTCGGGACGGGCAACGCGTGGGCGCACGCGGTCGGGGCCCCCGCCGCCACCAAGGCGCTGCGGCGCTTCGCGGAGCACGCCAGCGCGGGGCTGCCCACGCAGCGCTTCTCGCTCGTGAGCGTGGAGGGCCGGCTGACGCCCTTCGCGGGCACCGGTTGGGACGCGGACATCGTCGCCGACTACCGCGCTCAGCTCGAGGCCACGCCAGGGCCGCTGCAGCCCATGCTCAAGGGCTTGCGTGGCTACTGGCTCAGCCTCGCCACGCGCACCACACCCAAGCAGCTGTTCGGCACCCGGCCGCGCGTGCGACTCATCAACCTGGGGGAGCCCGCGCTCTACGTCACGGCGCGAGGGCAGGTGCGACCTCTCCCCGACGGAGAGGCGGGGAAGGTGCTCTACGAGGGGCCCTATGGCGTGGTCGGGGCGGGCACCTCACCCACCATCGGCTTCGGCTTCCAAGCGCTGCACCTCGCACGAAAGGTGCCGGGGCGCATGCACGTGCGGGTGTACGCCCCGGGCGTCCTCGAGGCGCTCACGAAGATCCCGGCGTTGCGGCGCGGTCAGCACCCGCTGAAGCACAGCCACGACTACCTGCTGACGCAGTGCCGGCTAGAGTACGACCGGCCCGTCCCGCTCGAGATTGGCGGAGACGTCGTCGGGCTGCGAGAGCAGGTGAGCTTCGAGGTGGCGCAGCAGACGGTGGACGTCCTCGACTGGTCGCGGCTGTCCTGAGGCGCTCAATTGCGCCTGGCGCTCAGCTTTGCTCTGGACGGTCGGCGAGGTCGTGCCAGGCTGTCGCCCATGAGATCCGCGCCGCCTTGGCTCGTCGTGTCCTTGGGGCTCACGCTGCCGACCCTGGCCCTGGCGGAAGACCACGTCGCCGCAGCGCGGAGTGACGTGGAGTTCAGCGATTATGTCGAGGGGGCCTCCCGCCTCGAGGGGAGGATCCGCGCGCCCTGCTGTTGGAACCAGACCCTGGACATCCACAGCTCCGAGATCAGCACCCAAATGCGTCGAGAGATCCGCGCACGGCTCCGCGCCGGGGAGGCGCCGGAGCTCATCGAGGCGGATTTCGTCGCGCGCTACGGCGAGCGGGTGCTCGCGGCGCCACCGGCCAGCCCCATCCGAGGGCTCGGCGTGCTGCTGAGCCTCGGCGTCGTGCTCGGCGGGCTGGGCGCGGGCATCGTCGTCAAGCGCTGGCACGACAAGGCGCGCACGAAGCCGCCGCCCTCGGCGGTGTCGGAGAGCGCCCCGGACGCCCTGGATGAGCGGCTCGATCGAGAGCTGGAGCAGCTCTGAGCAGCCCCACTACTGAACGATGGTGGCGCAGCCGAGCTTGATGTCCACGGACGCGCTGCCGCCCGTCTTGAACGCGGTGCAGGTGGAGGGGCACACCACGAGCTTGGTGGGCTGCCCCAGCTCCGGCTTGACGTCGTAGTACCAGCCGCCCGTGGCGGCGGTGCAGTTGGCCTCTTCTCCGACGTACACGATGTCTTGGCTTTGACCGCCGGCGGTGTAGCTCATGTTCACCTTGGCGAAGTCGAGCGACTCCCCCGGAGGAGCCGGCGGGATCGCGAAGTCACAGCTGAGCGCCGTCCCGCGGATGGCCTCGAGCGCCGCCGCGAACGCCTGGGTGACGTTCTGGTTGGTGTCGATGATGAAGGCGCGCTCCGTCCCACCGCCGGCGGCGACCTCGTCGAGGTTCGCCGTCGCCGTGGCGCGCTCGCTCGGGGAGAAGACGCCGATGACGAAGGTCTGGATCGAGGGTGAGGCTCCGGCGGCGGCGGCGGCGATCCCCGCGAGGCTCGAGATCTGCGTGGGCGAGCACTCCGTCGGCATCCCGTCGGTGGCCAGCACGAGCGCCGCCTTGTGGGTGGGGTTGGCTTGGAGGTAGGCGCGCGCCTGCGCCAGGCCGCCGCGCAAGGCTGGCCCGGTGGGGGTGTTGCCTTGCGGGGTGGTCGCGGTGAGGGAGGCCGTGATGGCGGCGCCGTTGTTGAAGGCGAGCGCGACGGCGGCAGAGTCGTACACGGCGTCGTCGCAGCTCGTCGCGTTGATGCAGGCGGGCCGCGCGATGGCGACGCAGCGGCCACCCGGCCCATTGGCGCCGCTGCAAGCGGTAGCGCTGCCGACCGGACGACAGGTGTAGGCGCGATCGTTCTCACACTCACCGATGACGCCGCAGGTGTCGAAGAGCCCGCAGCTCCCGTTGGAGCACGGCGCCCAGCTCGAGCACGCCCGGTTGTAGCAGGGCCCCCCGACGCCACACTGCGCGTCGGTGGTGCAGGTGTCCGGGACGCCGGGCTTCCAGAGGGGAAAGTATTGGAGACCGAGCCCCAGATCTCGCGCGGCGGGAGAGTTGGCGAAATCTGAGAACGCGGCCGTAGCGGCGTCCCACTTGGTCGTCCCGCTCGAGGTGCGGCTCAACATGGACACCGAACGATCGAACAGCACGAAGAGCGCGAGGGGCAGAGCCTCGCCCCGGCTGACGGTGCCGGTGCACTCCCCGCCGTCCTGGAGGTGGCCACCCCCACCCGCGCCGCTGTCCGGCACGATGATGGCGCCGCCCGTCCCCCCGCTGCCGCTGCGGCCGCCGGCCGCCGCGCTGCCCCCCGCGCCGCCGCTCGCCCCGCCGTCCGGCGCGCCCGCGCTGCCCGAGAGCCCCCCAGCGTCCGTGAAGGCGTCCCCGCCGCTGTCCTCGGAAGGGCTGGTGGCGCAGGCCGCTGCCCCGACGAGCAGCCCCAGGGAGATCACGAGCCAGCGTGGAGCGACGAAGGAGGTCCGCATGCCACGAATTAAAGCAGGTCGGCTTCTCCGGAGCCAGTGGCCCCCGGGGCCCCCTCGCCGGCGTAGTGGTAGCGTAGCTGGGCGTCGGAGTAGCGCCACGCGACGCCCACGGGGCACGCGGCGCGCACCTGCACCCAGTCTGGCCACGCCGCTCGGAGGTCCTCGCGCCGACGTGGTGGGGGGAGGGGCGCGGCGGCGGCGGCGCAGGGCGCGGCGCAGCCCTCGCACGGGGAGGGCGTGGGCCGCGCCGCGGGCTCCGACCAGGCGACGCTGAAGCTGACGACGGCGCGGACGGCGGTCCAGAGTCCATGCCGTGAGTGCACGCCCAGGCCGATGGGAGAAGGTGAGAGCAGCCCGCTGGCGAAGGCCATGCGCAAGAGGGGCGGCGGGGGTGCCGCGTGGGCCCAGTGGCGCTCCACGACCGGCGTCCCCCGGAGCGCGGCCTCGAGCCGCGTGGTGACCCAATGGTCGATGGGGTCCACGGGGGCGAGCCGCTGCTGCTGGCCGAGCACGGTCCAGAGCCGCCGGTGATTGCCGAACACCACGGCGAGGTGCGCGGGCTGCCCGAGCCAGGGCTCTTCGGGTCGCCGCACCTGGTGCCACCGCACGATGCTGAAGGGCTGCACCAGATCCAGCCCTGCGGCGCTTGCCTCGGCGCGCAGGTGGGCGACCAGCTCGAGCGGCTCCACCGCGCTAGCCTAGCCGGAAACGGGGGCTCGTCATCCAGCATGAACTGGACCAGGCTTCGCCTCGTCATGTACGAGCTGAAGACGGTCACGGTCCGCGGCAGCGCGCACCAAATGGGGTTGGAGCACGGCGAGCAGCTCCGCGCGCTCATCGGCGGCTTCGTGGAGCAGCGCAAGCACGCCGCGGCGGAGTACCTGGCCGAGCGTGGGACGCACACCCTCGACGAGCTGCTGGCGACGGGGAAGGCCTGCGCCGCCGTCGCCCGCGGCTGGGATCCAGAGGGCTACGCCGAGCACGAGGGGATCGCGCGGGCGGCGGGGGTGGACCCCGACGAGCTCTACACGACCAGCAACATGACCGACATCCGGGACGCGCTCCTGCTCGCCAGCCCAGGCCCCGGGGGAGCTCCAGCGGAGACTCGGGCCGACGCCGAGGGCTGCTCCTCACTGGTCTTGCCCCCACGGCTCACCCGTGACGGGGAGATCTTGGCGGGTCAGACCTGGGATCTGAACCCCACGGATCTCGACTTCGTGGTCGCGCTCCACCGGCTGCCCGAGCACGGCCCGGAGACGTGGAGCGTCACCTGCGCGGGCTGCCTCACGCTGATGGGGATGAACCAGCACGGCCTGGCGGTCGGCACCACCAACCTCAAGATCTTTGGGTCACGGGTCGGTGTGGGTTACCTCAGCGTCTTGCATCGTGCCATTCGGGAGACCACGGTCGCCGCGGCGGCGCAGGCCGTCGCGCAGGCGCCGCGCGCCGGAGCGCACAGCTACTGGCTCGCGGGCGCGGAGGCGGCGCTCGATCTGGAGTGCAGCGCTACCCAGAGCCACGAGCGGCGCCTGGCCGATGAGGCCTTGGCGCGGACCAACCACTGTCTCTATCCAGAGTTCGAGCGCGCCCGGGGGGAGGAGCCGAGCTCCTCCAGCCACGCGCGCCTGCTGCGCTTGCAGACCGAGGTGGCGCAGCGCAGCTTCGATCGCCAGGCCTTCATCGCGTTGATGTCCAACCGCAGCGATGGCGTCGACAGCATCAACCGGTACCCAGAGGACGGACAGAGTGGCGCCACGAACGCCTGCGTCATCGCGCGTCCGGCGGCTCGTGAGCTGTGGGCGTGTCGTGGCCCGGCGGATCGCGGCGCGTGGACGCGCCTGCGCTTCGAGCGAGGCTGAGCCGTCGCGAGGCCCACCCCAGCGCGCCCAGCGCGAGCAAGCAGCCGAGCGCGAGCAGCGCCAGCCCTCGCGGCGCCGCCTGGAGCTGGCCGTCGCCGGGCGCCGGCCACCAGCGCTGGACGACCGACAGCAGGCACAGCCGGTGCACCGCGCTCGCGACGACGGCGGGGAGCACCCCGCCTCCCCACCACCGCACGAGCCCGAGGGCCACGCTCACCCCGAGCACGGTGAGCGTGGCCCAGCCCACCGCGGCGCCGCGCGTCAGCACCCAGTGCCCCACCGTAGAGGCCGCCGCCGCGGCCAGGGCGAGCAGGACGCCGACGGCGGGGCGCGCGGGGGCGCCGCTACGGATCAGGGCACGCTCGAGCGCGCGCCAGAGCGCCCCACGGAACAGCAGCTCTTGCGCCAAGGGGGTGACGATGACGAAGGCGAGCAGGCCGCCGCCCGTCGCGACCTCCCCGGTGTGACCGGTGAGGGCCGTCCAGACGCCGTCCTCGGAGGGCGCTCCGAGGCGCGCCACGAGGCGGAGGAGGTGGCTCTGCGCGATGAACAGGACGGGGCCGAGCAGCGCCGCCGTGAGCCACGCCCGGCGCGCGCGCGGTAGGAGCGCCAGGGTCTCGCGGGGTGCGCTCACGACCACGCCCCAGAGCACCACACCGAACGCGGTGGCCAGCAGCTGACCGAGCCCGAGGAAGCCTCCCTCCGTGAGGCGCCGCGCCAGGGGGAGCGGGAGCAGCCGCCAGCCGTGCGTCGTGAGCAGCCACATCATGAAGGCCCAGGCCAAGGCGACGCCGGCGAGCCCAGCGGCTCCGACGGAGGGGGGAGGGGAGGGCTGCGGCTGGGTCATGGCTTTTTCCTGCGTAGCGCGGCGCTGCGGCGTTGGTCGACCACCTCGCGCGCGGCGCGGACCTTGCTGGCGCCCGCGGCACGCCCTGCAGCGGCGTCGGCGCGGCCACCGCCAGCGCGCTTGTTGAGCGAGGCGGGCTCGTTCGCGGCGCTCGGCCGCCCGGCGTTCGGCGCGCGGAAGGCCTCGGCGGCAGCCGCGGCGATCTTCGAGGCGCGCTCGCTCTCGCCCCGCATCTCCATCAGGAAGCGGCTGGGCAGCGAGCTGCGGAGCGCCCCCCACTTCATCCGCCCCTTGCAGAGCGTCATCGTCAGCTCTTCACGGGCGCGCGTGATCCCCACGTAGGCGAGCCGTCGCTCCTCCTCGATCCCCGCGCCGCCGTCCTCCACCGTCCGACGATGGGGCAAGAGGCCCTCTTCCATCCCCACCAGGTAGACGAACGGAAACTCCAGCCCCTTGGCGCTGTGGAGCGTCATCAAGCTGATCGCGCGCAGCTCACGCTTGTCCTCGTCGCGGTCCTCGCGATCCAGGCTCGTCTCCTCCAAGAACCCGAGCAAGCTCGCGCCGTCGGTCTTGGCCTCATACTGCGCGAGCGCGCTCACCAGCTCCGACACCGCCTCCCAGCGGCTCTCCACCTCGGCTGGGGTCTTGTAAGTTCGGGTCAGCTCGGCTTTGTAGTCGATGCGCTCGATGAGCTCGGTGAGCAGCGTCGCGAGCGGCGCGCCGCCGACTCGGCCGCGGAACTCCTCGATGAGCCGTCGAAACGCCTCGACGTGCTCACCGACCGTGGCCGACACCTCGCCCTCCGCCAGCGCGGAGGGGAGCACGTGCCAGAGCGGTGCCCCCTCGCGCACCGCCCGCCCGAGCAGCGCCTCCACGCTGCTGGCGCCGATCCCGCGGGCGGGCACGTTGAGGATCCTCAGCAGGGACACCTCGTCGGCCGGCTGCGCCAGCACGCGCAGGTAGGCCAGCAGATCCCTCACCTCCTTCCGATCGTAGAAGGACTGCCCACCGACGAGCACGTAGGGGAGCCGCGCGCGCCGCAGCTCCGTCTCGAAGGCGCGTGGCTGCTCGTTGGTGCGAAAGAGGATGGCGAAGTCACCCGGGCTGAGCCGTTGCTCGTAGTCGGGGGCGAGCCGCTTGGCGATGTCTTGCACCACGGCCTCGGCCTCCTGGGCCTCGTCCTCGAAGCGGATGAAGCGCGGCGGGGCGCCGCCCTCCCGCGCGGCGCGCAGCACCTTGCCGTGCCGGTGGGTGTTGTGGGCGATGAGCGTGTTGGCCAGCTGCAAGATGGGCGCGGTGCAGCGGTAATTTTCCTCGAGGCGCACCACCTTCGCCTGGGGCCAGTCGCGCTGAAAATTCAGGATGTGGGTGACCTCCGCGCCGCGCCAACCGTAAATGCTCTGATCGTCGTCGCCCACCACGCACAGGTTGCCGTGGTGCTCCGCCAGCGCCTTGACGATGCGGTACTGTAGCGCGTTGGTGTCTTGGTATTCATCGATGAGCAGGTGATCGAAGCGCCGCGCCTCCGCCTCTCGCGCCGTCGGGAAGCGCTCGAAGAGCTCCTCGGTGAGCCTCAAGATGTCGTCGAAGTCCACGGCGCCGGAGGCGCGCAGCGCGCTCTGGTAGCTGGCGTAGGCGTGGGCGCCGAGCTGCTCTTTGCCGGTGCTGGCCAGCTCGACGGCGCGCTCGGGGCTGACGCTGAGGCTCTTCCAAGCGCCCACGAGCGCGAGCAGATCGGCGGGGCGGAGCTGATCGGCGCCGACCCGAATGGCGCGCAGCGCCTTGCGCGCCAGCGCCTCTTGGTCCCCGCGATCATAGATGACGAACTCCTGGGGGTAGCCCAGCAAGGGGGCGTGCCGGCGCAGAACGCGCACGCACAGCGAGTGGAAGGTGCTCACCTCGGGCAGCTTGGCGCCCTTCTTGCGGCGGCCCAAGAGCGCGATGGTGCGCTCGCGCATCTCGCGCGCGGCCTTGTTGGTGAAGGTGACGGCCAAGATGCGCTCGGGCGGCGTCCCTTGCCGGATGAGCTCCGCGATCCGATAGGTGATGACGCGGGTCTTGCCGGTGCCGGCGCCCGCCAACACGAGCAAGGGCCCCGAGCGGGTCATCACCGCGGTCCGCTGCGCGGCGTTCATCCTCGGATCGCTCATGGGCGGCTTGCGTTAGGTAGGTCCGTGAGGGAGGTCAAGTCTCGTTTAGCCCGCAGGGGTGGTAGGCTGCCGTCATGTTGGCTCGGTCCGTGCTCGGCAATGGTCAGTGGCTCGACGGCGGCGCGATGTTCGGGAACGTCCCGCGCGCCCTCTGGTCGCGCTGGTGCCCCCCGGACGACGAGGGGCGCATCGAGCTGGCGTGCCGAGGGGCGCTGATCTCCGACGGGCAGCGTCATGTGCTGCTCGACACCGGGATCGGCGCCTTCTTCTCGCCGAAGCTCCGGGAGCGCTTCGGCGTCAGCAGCGCAGAGCACGTGCTGCTGCGCTCGCTCGCGGCGCTCGGCCTCGGGCACGAGGACATCGACGCGGTGGTGCTCTCGCACCTCCACTTCGATCACGCGGGGGGCCTGCTGGCGCCCTACGTGGACGGCGCCGCGCCGGCGCTGCTGTTCCCCAAGGCCAAGTACATCGTGGGGGAGGAGGCCTTCGAGCGCGCGCGCGCGCCGCACTCCCGCGATCGCGCGTCGTTCATCGCGGAGCTGCCCAGGCTCCTCGAGGAGAGCGGCAGGCTGGAGCTCATCGACCACCGAGCCGAGAGCCCGACGCTCGGCCCACGCTTCGCGTTCTGGCGGAGCTTCGGACACACGCCGGGGATGCTGTGCACCCGCGTCCGAGGGGACCGAGCTGAGCTGTTTTTCTGCGCGGATCTGGTGCCCGGGGTGGCCTGGGTGCACCTGCCGGTCACGATGGGCTACGATCGCTACCCGGAGCTGCTCATCGACGAGAAGTCCGCCATCTTCCAGGAGCTCCACGCGGCCGGGGCTTGGCTCTGGTTCACGCACGACCCGAGGGTCGCCGCCGCAAGGTTGGCCAGGGAAGGGGAGCGCTGGACGGCGGGGCACACCGTCCTGGACGCCGAGTCCGTCGCCCTCTGAGGGCTCGACACGTCGCTCTTCCCCGCGGGCGCCGGCCTTGCCACGCTCTGGCCTGCCATGCAGAGCCCCCCGCGCTTCGAGCTCATCCCCGGCCCCAGGACCCTGTTCGGTGCGGGGAGCGTCACCCGGCTCGGGCGGCGCGCGCGCGCCCTCGGAGCAGTGAGCGCGCTCGTCGTGACCGATCCCGGCCTCGTGCGCGCCGGTGTGGTGGCGCGCGTCGTCCGCTCGCTCACGGAGGCGGAGCTCGTGACCGCGGTGTTCGACGGCGTGACGCCGAACCCGACGCTCGACGGGGTGGCCCGCGCGGTCGAGGCCTGCGCGCGGCTCGAGGGAGAACGCCTGGTCGTCGGGGTGGGCGGCGGCTCCGCCCTCGACGTCGCCAAGGTGTGCGCGTTGATGGCGCCGAATGGCGGCCAGCCTCGAGACTACGTGTTCGGGGTGCGCCCGGCGCGCCCCGCCTTGCCGTTCATCGCGATCCCCACGACAGCGGGGACGGGCTCGGAGACCAACTTCTTCTCGGTGATCTCCGCGGCGCCCGGCGCGCCCAAGCTCATGCTCGGCCACCCGAGCGCCGCCGCGGCCTTGGCGCTCCTCGATCCCGAGCTGAGCGTGGGGGTACCCCCGCACGTGACGGCCTGCGCCGGCTTCGATGCGCTGACGCACGCGCTCGAGGGGCTGACCAACCAGCACGCTCAGCCGTACTCCACCGCGCTCGCGCTCGAGGCCCTACGCTCGATGGCGAGCGCCCTCGAGCACGCGGTGGAGCACGGGGAGGACGTGCAGGCGCGCGGCGCGATGTTGGTCGGCGCGCACCTCGCGGGGCTCGCCTTCGGCAGCGCTGGGCTCGGCATCGCGCACGCGCTCGGTCACCCGATCGGCAACCACCTGCACGTCGCCCATGGTCAGACGCTCGCCGCGCTCCTGCCGGCGGTCGTCCGGTACAACGCAGGCGCCGTCGGTACGCGCTACGGGGCGGCGCTGGAGGCGCTCGGGTTCGACGCCTCACGCGTGCCAGAGCGTGACGCCGAGGCGCTCGCGACGGCGCTCGACGAGCTCGCTCGTCGCGTCGGTCTGGGCGCTCGCCTGAGCGAGCTGGGGGTGACGCCAGCGCTCGTCCCTGCGCTGGTGGAGGACGCGCTGCGTGATCCCCTGTTGTTGGGGGCTCCCCGTCCGCTCGACGCGCCCAGCGCAGCGAGGGTCTATTTCGAATGCATGTACTAGATGCAAAATCAATAGATTTCGGCTTGGAAACCAAAAATACCTTGGCGGGCGTTGCTGGCAGCCTCCAGCCCCCAAAAAAATCAGCAGCCCTTCGAACAAATTATTGGCGGCGGGAGGCCACCCCAGCGCCTCCAGGCGTCGCCAAAAATGCCATAACTATTGAATAGTGCACGCATTTGCGCCGTGGCGAGGGGAAATGGGAGGTGAACACGTTGCCAGGCATGAACTGTTGACACGTCACACTAGGTTGCAATATACGTGATGCATGCCATGCGGTGGGCACCCCCACCAATGAGGCGACCCACGGAGGATCAGATGGCTGCGAAGAAGAAGGCTGCAAAGAAGGCTCCCGCGAAGAAGGCACCGGCCAAGAAGGCCGCCAAGAAGGCACCGGCTGCCAAGAAGGCCGCCAAGAAGGCGCCTGCTGCCAAGAAGGCACCGGCTGCCAAGAAGGCCGCCAAGAAGGCGCCTGCTGCCAAGAAGGCACCGGCTGCCAAGAAGGCCGCCAAGAAGGCGCCTGCCAAGAAGGCGGCTTCGGCGGCCCCGGCCGCGGCGGCTCCCGCTCCGGCGGCGGCTCCTGCGAAGAAGCCAGCGCGTCGCGCCAAGAAGGTAGCGGCTCCCGCGACCGATCTCGGCGGGATGAGCTGAATCTCCAGGGCCTTCTCCAAGGGTAGCTGGCAGGGGGTAGGCGGCGCTCTCGGGCGCCGCCTACCACGGGCCTGGTGTCCACCAGCTCCTCAGTAGAAGGCGACGGAGCTCTATTTCGGAAGGCACACTGTCCTGCGCCTCCATAGAGCGAGCGCGAGGCCACCCCCTCATCGCTGGGGGAGCGGCTTCGCGTCGTCGTTTGTGGCTCTGGTGAGCGGGCTTCCGTGGAGGAGGGACGCACTCCGAGGGCGCTGGCTCGGCGTGTGAGCGTGCGGAGCTCGGCGAGCGCATCCTGCTCCAGGATGATGGACGACTCGTGCTCGCTGGCCGCGCGCTCTGCTGGAGCGCTGTGCGTCGTCGAGCGTAGCGGGCCAGCTTCGTGGTGTGACGCCTCGGCGCGTCCGCTCATGGTGACCAGGGGTCAGCCTGGTGTGGAGGCGAGCGCCTTCGAGCACGAGGCGGCGCCACATCGCGCTGCGTGCGGGGTGCGCGGTGAGCGGGTGCCAGCGGAGGGTCATGGAAGGAGAAAGGCCGCAACACCAAGGGTGTGGCGGCCTCGCTCGTGCAGTGACGTCGCTTAGAAGCTGTTGGCGCTCATCGCGCTGACGACGTTGAGGATGATGCTGACGATCATGAGGAGCGCGCCGAGCCCCGCAGTCACCAGGGTGAGGGTCTTGCCCGTCTTGAGCTTCTCCTCGGCCCCGGCGGCGTTGCCTTGAGCCAGGAGCCCCTTCCCACTGTGGATCATGTAGATGCCGGCTGCGCCCAACGGCCAGCACGAGCAGCAGAACACGACCACCACGATGGAGATGATGAACCACTTGTCGAGCTGCGCCTTGAGCTCCGCGTTCGCGTCGCCGGGGCCGCCACCCGCCATGGGGCCGCCGCCGGGAGGCGCCATGGGCGACATACCCCCGGGGGGTGGAAAGCCAGCCGGGGGCGCTCCCATGCCTCCGGGAGCACCATAGCCACCGCCTGGGGGCGCACCGAAGCCACCTGGAGGTGCCCCGAAGCCGCCGGGCGGCGGGCCGTAGCCACCTCCCTGAGCGGAAATTTGTGGTTGTTGTTCGAACATCCTAGTGAGCTCCTCTGACAGCTGGGCGCGGCGGCTCCAGGAGCCCCGCTAGGCCCCTGGTGGCGGTCTGGATGCCGGTGCGCACGCCCTTCGCTGGAGACACTAACGCAAAACACCCGCGGAGCGCTAGCCTACGCGCGACTTTTCGTGCGGCGAGGACGCTCCCGAGCTCAGCGCGCGAGCGCGTGGACGTAGACGCCGGCTCCAGCGCCCACGCCGACCTCGACGCGAGGCTGCACGCGGACGCGCTCTTGCTCTGCGCAGTAGCGAAGCGCGACCGCTTGGTCACCCATGGCGTAGGCCAGCTCCGCCCCGCTCGAGGCGTGCAGCAGCCGTAGCTCGACGCCTTGGACGCCTGGCTCCGCGCCGACGCCGAACGCGGCGCAGCGCCGCGGCTCGAGCTCGAGCTCGGGGAGTACGGCGCGCGTCGCGTCTGACAGCGTCAGCGCGCGAGCGCTGGACAGCTCATCCAGCGAGCCGAGCTCCACGACGCCGAGCAGGGCGTCGAGCGCCCGGGAAGCGGCGAGGGGCGCCGCCAGGAGTGCGGGAGGTGCTTGGCGCTCCTGGCTGACGACGACGAGGGCGTGCTCGAGCGGGCTCACCGCTCGCAGCTCGAGCTGCTCGGTGCGCGCCGCGCCGCAGCTGTAGGAGGTGGTGTGGCCTGGCCCACGGGCGCGCGCGACGAGCTGCTCCTCCGGGAGCCGCCAGAGCTTCGTCTCCACGCCGAGCGTGGTGGATCGCGCCACGACGTCGAGTCGTGCGCAGCCGGCGCGGAGCTCGAGCTGCGCGCTGCTCGACCGGCCCCCAGCCCCTACGCTCAGAGGGAGCCGTTGGCGCTGCTCCAGGCCCGCTCGGGAGAGGCGCGCCTCGAGCTGCTGGAGCGTCGCGTCGAACGCCGGTCCCGGCCCGATGAACACGACGTCGCGGTGGGTGGCCAAGCGTGACGCGGCGCCCTCGAGCGAGCGGTTGACGTTGACGACGGCCCATCCCTGGCCTCGGAGCGAGCGCAGCTCAGCGCTGATCCGGGTCGTTGCGGCGGCGCACAGCGTGGAGACGGTGATGGCCTCCGTCCAGGTCTGAGTCGTGATGATCCGTCCGGCTTCGTCGCGCAGCAGCAGCTCCGTGGGCTGAGCCAGAGGCTCGACGTAGCCGGCGATCTCCGCGCAGCGAGGGCCGGTGACGTCGACGTCGAAGTGGGAGCTTCGGCCAGCGCTCAAGGGGATCTTGGTGAGGTAGACCGTGCTCCACTCGGGGCCGAGCGACCGACGGCGACGCTCGAGGGGCTCGAGGCGCCCGGCCTCGTCGTCGAGCGGCGAGCCGTGGGGCGCGATCCCGAGCCGCGCCATGAGCGCGTTGGCAGCGCTGGGGGGGACGCGCTGTGCCCCCAGCGCCACGAGCCCGAGGCCCTCGGCCACCCGCGCGGAGACGAACAGCCGCTCGGGGTGCGGCGGGCACACCATGACGCTCGGGGTGGCGTCCGGCGCGAGATCCATCCCGAGCAGGCGGCCGTCTTCCCCGACGACCATGAGGTCCAGGTCGGCGACCTCCGCGCCCGCACGCGCCAAGACGAGGGCGCAGCTGTCTGCGGGGACGCTCAGCATCGCGCTGACGGCGTCGCCCTGCGTAGCCGCCTCCACCGCCAAGATCACGGTGTCGCCGGCGCCCGCGGCGCGCGCGCGAGCGGCGTCGCGCTGAAACCAAGCGCCGGGCTGCGGCTCCTGCGCGAGCTCCCCGAAGGGCGTGGGCGCCCCAGGCCGCTGCGCCGGCGTGCGTGACGCGCAGGCCAGGACGAGCGGCGCGAGCAGCCAGGGCCACCGCGGTGCGCTCATGGTAGGGCGGCCTCGCTCCGCTGCTCTGCGGCGGGCCACACCGCGAGCAGCCAGCGCGCTCGTGGTCCGAAGGCGGTGACCCTGAGCGTGACCGAGCGCTGCCCATGAGCGCAGTAGGCTACCCACGCGCTGCCCACGTCAGGGTCGAAGGGGGCCACCGAGGGCGCGGCACCGGCCAGGGCTTCGAGGGAGCCCGCTTCGAGCTCCGCGTCGTCCCAGGGCGTGAGGACCGCGACGTAGCAGCCGCTGCGCCGCGCCGGGACGGGGAGCCGCCAAGCGCCGTGGCCGCCGAGGCGCTCAAAGACGGGGCGCCGGGCGAGCCCACGCTGCCCGCTCTCTCGAGCGACGTGGGCGACCCTGCCCTGGACCGCCTCGGGCCAGTCGTCGGGCCAGCCCGCGGGGAGGGGCCACGAGGCGCGAAGGAGCGTCACGTCTTCGCCCGTCGGTGCGCCACGGACCTTGAGCCACAGCCGGCGCGGTGTGCCGACGCACCCCTCGACGCGTGCGTCGGGGCTCTCCGTCACGTCGCTGCTCAGCAGCCGGCCAGCGTCGTCGTAGAGCTCCGCGTCGAGATCGATGCGCTCGGCGGCCTGGCGCGGCGGCCGCGCCAAGAGCCGGAACGTGTGACAGCCCGCGGCCACGTCGACGGGGACGCTGCCCGCGCGCAGCCCGTGAGCCAAGGGGACGAGCTCCACGTGGGTGGCGCCCGCGACCTCCGCTGCCTGGCGCGCGGCCGCGAGGCGTGCTGGGAGCGGCCCGGCGACGAGCGGCGGCTCGGGGGCGGGGAGCCCGCGCGGCGCGGCATCGCGGCGCTCCTGGAGCACCGCGTCGGCTGCCGGGACCGGCCGCTGCGAGCGGGTGAGGAGCCCCTCGAGGATCAGCCGCGGTGAGCGCACCCCAACGCGGAGGCCCTGCAGCTCCTGTCGGCGCTCCCCGCAGCGCGCGACCTGGACGAGCCCCGCCGTGCTGCTGAGCCGCTCCTCGGTGCCATCCCCTCCGAGCAGGACGTAGTAGCTCGCGTCCGGGTGCGCGAGGAGCGTGACGGTGATGCACCCTGCACGCGCCGAGAGATCCCGCGCGCTCAGGCTCAGGAGCCGCTGGACCGCGCCGCGCTCGAGGAGGCGCGGGCGGAGCGGGGCGCTGGCGCCGTCGGGCGCGTACGCGCGGCTCAGCCGAGCCAAGGCAGGCTGCAGCCCAGCGAGCTCGACGCGCGCGCGCGACGGCGGGGTCGCTGGACGAGCGTGCGCCGTGAGCTCGAGCGCCAGCAGCGCCGCACCAGCGAGGGGCAGGGCGAGGGAGCGGCGGAGACGGCGCTGCGACACGCTCATGTGCCTTGGTGGTCATCGAGGGCGCGCCGGAGGCGCTGGAGCGCTCTCCACGTGCCTTCCCCCAGCGCCGCGCTGACGGCGTGCTTGAACACCTCCGCGTGCGCGAAGGGCGTCGTGGGCGACGCGGCCGTGGGCGCGGCGATCTGGGCGCCGGCGCGCTCGAGGTAGCGGCGCTCCCACGTCGCGCCGGGGTGCTGCTCGACCTGCACCACGAGCGCCTCGATGCGCGCCTGACCCGCGCTGCCCACCTGCGCGAGCCGCTGCTGGCGAGCATGGCGCGGGTTCACCATGGACCCTGGCGGTGGCGTGCTGCGGCACCCGCCGTCGAGCGCCGGCGGGAGGGCGTGGGGAGGGAAGGGGCGCGGGCCGGCGCTGTCATGGGCTGGTGGCGGGCAGGTACTGCCGCTCGGGGGTGGCCGTGATGGTAGCGCCCTCACCGCACAAGGGACAGTCGGGGCGCGCCTTCAGCTCCACCTGGCGCAGCCGATCGCGCCAGCCGTCGTAGTCGTAGAGGAGACCACACGCGGAGCCGTCGCCGTCGAGCACCCGCAAGCTCAGCTCCAGCATCAGCGCGCCGATGAAGCCAACCACTGGCCCCAGCACGCCGGCGCCCGTGCAGGTCTCTTGCGCCCCGCCGTCCGGGATGTCCTCGAACAGGCAGCGGTAACAGGGCGCGCCCTCGGGCGCCGTGGCCAGCGCCGTCCCCACCCAGCGCACGGCGGAGCCCTGCACCAGCGCGCGGCGCTCCAGCCGGCAAGCATCGGCGGCGAGGAACTTCGTCGCGAAATTGTCCGCGCCCTCGATCACGAGATGGACGCCCTGCGCGAGCGCTCGTGCAGTGTCGGGCAGCCATCGCCCCTCCACGAGCGTGACGTGGGTGCGGCCGCCGCTCAACCTCTGGACGGCGCGCCTCGCCGCCTCGAGCTTGGAGCTCCCGACGTCCGCGTCACCGTAGAGGAGCTGGCGGTGGAGGTTCGTGAGCTCGACGACGTCGTCGTCGATGAGGGTCAGGTGACCGACTCCCGCCGTGGCCAAGCCCTCGATGACGGGGCAGCCCAGCCCGCCGACCCCGACGACCGCGACCCTCGCGTCCTCGAGGCGGACGCGGGGGAGGAGCGGGAGAGCGGCGCTGCGCATGGGAGCTGCAAGTGGGGCGCCTCGAGCCCGCCCACGGCTAGCGGCTTCAGCACGGCCTCCCTCCGCGGGGAGGGTTGGGCAGCCGAGCGACCGAAGCAGTGACCCCAGCGGGAATCGAACCCGCGTTACCGGCGTGAGAGGCCGATGTCCTAACCGCTAGACGATGGGGCCGTTGACCTTGCCTCTGGTAGCAAAGTCCGTGGGCTGGGGAACTAGGATTCGAACCTAGATAAACGGAACCAGAATCCGTTGTCCTGCCGTTAGACGATTCCCCAGTGAACTCAGAGAGAGTCCCTGGAAACCACCCGCCGCGTCCCTCCCTACCTGAGGGAGCTGTTCGGGGGGTGACCTGGGCCGGCCATGGATGGCCAACGAAGGCGGCGCAGCCTAACTTGTCTGCCGTGGCAAATCAAGGCGCAAATCTGTGGGCGAGGGGAGTGGTCCCGGAGCCGCTCCCTGGCGCCTGACGACGCGCTGCCCGTTGCAACTGCGCCAAGCGTGTTTATAAGACGCGCCACCCCGTCTCGAACAGGAGCATGCCAGCCCAATGAGCAGCAAGGACATCGTCTTCCGCCGTCAGGCCCGCCGTCAAATCCAGGCCGGGGTGGACCAATTGGCCAACACCGTCAAAGTCACCCTGGGCCCGCGTGGCCGGAACGTCGCCATCGAGAAGAGCTGGGGCGCGCCGGTCGTCACCAAGGACGGCGTCAGCGTCGCCAAGGAAATCGAGCTGAGCGGCAAGCTACCCAACATCGGCGCGCAGCTCGTGCGGGAGGTCGCCAGCCGAACCAATGACGACGCTGGGGATGGCACCACCACCGCCACCGTGCTCGCTCAAGCCATCTTCAACGATGGGCTCAAGCTGGTGGAGGCGGGCGTGCCCGTCATGGACCTGAAGCGCGGGATCGACCGCGCCGTCACCGCCATGGTCGCGGAGCTCAAGAAGCTCTCCAAGAAGGTGACGGACGACGACATCCGCCGCATCGCCACGGTGAGCGCCAACGGTGACACCACCATCGGGGACATGCTGGCGGACGCCATGAAGCGCGTCACCCGCGACGGTGTCATCACCATCGAGGAGGCGAAGGGCATGTCCACCGAGATCGAGGTGGTCGAGGGCATGCGCTTCGACCGCGGCTACCTCTCGCCGTACTTCGTCACCGATCAGAAGACGATGCAGGTCGAGCTGGAGGACGCCTACATCCTCGTCACCGACAAGAAGGTGACCTCGATGGCGGATCTGGTGCCGATCCTGGAGGAGGTGCTCAAGAAGGGGGCCCCGCTGCTCATCGTGGCGGAGGACGTCGAGGCGGAGGCGCTCGCCACCTTGGTGGTCAACAAGCTCCGCGGCGTGCTCAAGATCGCCGCCGTCAAGGCGCCGGGATACGGTGATCGCCGCAAGGAGCTGCTGAAAGATCTCGCCATCCTGACCGGGACGGAGTCGTTCACGGAGGACCTCGGGCGTGGCTTGGACTCCATCAAGCTGAAGGACCTGGGCCGCGCGGATCGCGTCCTCATCGACAAGGACAACACCACCGTCGTGGGCGGCAAGGGCGACAAGGCCAAGCTCAAGGGCCGTATCGAGCTCGTCCGCCGGCAGATCGAGGAGACCACCAGCGACTACGATCGCGAGAAGCTGCAAGAGCGCCTCGCCAAGCTCGCCGGCGGCGTGGCGGTGGTGAAGGTCGGCGCCCCGACCGAGGTCGAGATGAAAGAGCGCAAGGCGCGCGTGGAGGACGCGCTCGCCGCGACCCGCGCCGCCGTGGAGGAGGGCTACGTCCCGGGCGGCGGCGTCGCCTTGCTCCGCGCCTCGAGCGCCGTGGCCAAGCTCGAAGGCCTGAACGACGCCCAGCGCGCCGGCGCGCAGCTGCTAGCGCGCGCCGCGCAGGCGCCGCTCGCGCAGATCGCCGCCAACGCGGGGCAGGAGCCGCAGGTCGTCGTGGAGAAGGTGCGCGCCGCCAAGGGCGCCTTCGGTTACGACGCCCGCGAGGACGTCTACGCCGATCTCGCGGAGCGCGGCGTGATCGATCCCACCAAGGTGGTGCGCACGGCACTGGAGAACGCCGCCAGCG
>WBZO01000303.1_pt1 | contig 114993 bp, 161 predicted proteins | sample 5204261 | NCBI WGS metagenome assembly WBZO01 (sample SAMN12412400, study PRJNA552823) | activated sludge metagenome | isolation source: activated sludge from anammox sidestream of wastewater treatment plant... | place: USA: North Carolina | collected 2017-09 | reverse complement strand
GCGGCTGTTGTAGGTGGTCCTATGGATGCTCCTATTCAGGTGACGGGCGCAGATGCCCTTAATATGCCCATGCCTGGTGCGGATGGCAAGCTGGTTGTAGATTTTGATGACTTGTTTGTTCCATCTGAACCTGGGGATGACACTGGTGCGGGGACAGAAGGTCCGGCCTCGGCTGAGGCAGAACCAGAAATTCCTGGTGGAATGCCTTCGCCAACACCAGTAGATGTCAATCCAGTTCCTTCTGATACTACAACAACTGCGGATACAAGTGCAACGAACTTCCCAGGACAAGGTGAAGCAATGGCAGCAACAGGACAAGGTGAAGAACCAAAGGCAGTTGCTCCTGAGCAGGAACCTCAACTTGAAACATATGAACTGTTTGCTGAAGCTGTCGATTTAGCGGCAAAGAGAGTTCACAAAGCATATGCATCAACCGGGATTCCTTCTTTGATGAAAGAAGCACTTCAAGAAAAGCTCTTTGAGTTGATGGAAACCCTAGAATCCTTGGGTGAAAAGAAACTGATCTCTGAGAATCTAAGCAAGATTTTTGAGAGCAGATTGGAGATTTTGCACCTAAAACTGCAAGAAGCTGTTTTGAGCAATACTTATGAAAGAACAAAAGGTACTGATATGGCAAGTAAGTCGCTAAAGGAATTCGCAGCCAAGATGCTTTCAGAGAGTGATACCATTGAAGGTGGGCCAATTACCTCTCCAGCAGATAGCCACAAAACTCAAAAGTCAATGAATGTGACTAATGCAAATGATGCTGCTGCTGACAAGGCTGGAACTCATGCGCAAAAGGTGACAGAACCAACCGTAACTTTAAAAACTGAAGCAGCGGAACTAGCAAAGCTTGAGGAAGAGCTCAAGGCATTGATTTCGGAAGATGAGGGTGACTCGCTTGCAGATGACGAAGGCAAACAGGATCTAGCTGGTGCAGCTTCTTCAATTCCTGATAAGAAGGTTGGTCAAGTTGACGTAACAAAGACACCTGCGGGTGGTCCTTCAAACCCAGCTTCGTATGTTCAGGGAGTTTCTGAGAACATTGAACATTCTAAGGAGACTGGTTCTGAAGAGGAAGTCAACAAAACTTCTTTTGGTCATCCAAAGAAAGAATCTGTTGCTGTAAATGGCAAAGCTTTGAATGAAAGAACAAAAAAACTAAAAGCAGAAAACCTTCGCAAGCAAATTTCAGCTCTTCAAGAGCAACTAAAGGAATGTGGAATGGAAATGGAAATGGAAGCGGGTAATGGTTTGCCTGCACCGGGCGTTCCTGAAAAGTTGTCTGTGATGGGTGAAGAGGATACTGTTATTAATTTTAACTTCGATCTCGCTGATCTTGTTCCTTCACTTTCTGGTGTTGGGGATGATGATGAGATTGAGATTGTTGATGATGAGCCAACGGATACTGTTGGTGGAACAGACCTTGGAGGTTTTGGTGGAGGGGAATCTGAGGATGACCTTTCAGGAGACCTTGGTGGTACTGAGAGTGATGAAGTTGGTCTTGGTGGAAGTGAAGAGTCTCCTATTGGAGATGAGACAGACAAAGAAGACACCAAGATGCCTCTTTCAGAGCGCCTTCGTCGTTCACAAAAGTCAACAACAACCCGCACACTTGCAGAGAACAAAGCTCTCAAGGCACAACTTGCGGAACAACAGCTTTTCAACGCAAAGGTTGTACACTTGCAGCCTTTCTTGAACAACAGAAATCTGACCAAAGAGCAGAAGCAGAAAATTGTGGAGTATTTGGACAGAGGCAGAACAGTCAATGAAGTCAAAACCATCTACACGAGGGTGAAGGCGGTTTTGGAGACTACACAGAAAGCAAAAGCAAAGGCAGGTTCTTCTTCAAGACCAGTCGGTGCAGGTGCAGCATCCCTCAACGAGTCGGTAAGTGCCGAAAATCTCTATGAAGGTGCGGTTCTTGTGGAAGCAGAGAGAAACCGTTTGATGGAATTGGCAGGAATTAGGCGAAAGTAGCCTCTAATTACCGAAAAGGTAAATCGAAAATATTCGGAGATATCATGAAGACTTTTACTCTATCACAATTGGCAGAAGGCGTTAACCGCCGTAGCTTAGGAGCAGATGCTCCAAGACTTCTTTCCAAATGGTCTGCAACAGGACTTTTGGAAGGAATGCGCGGAATGCAGAAGGAGACGATGGCACGTCTTCTGGAAAATCAGACAGCACAACTCATTCAAGAGAGCAACTCTATCTCAACAGGTGGAGCTAGCTTGACTTCATCGGGTCAGATTGCTGGTTTTTCCAACGTAGCTTTCCCAATTGTTCGTCGTGTGTTTGCAGGTCTTGTTGCAAATGAAATTGTGTCTGTTCAGCCAATGAGTTTGCCTTCTGGTCTGCTTTTTTATCTTGATTACACCTATGGTTCAAACGTTGGTGGTAACGCAGGTTTGTCTTTGTCCAACTCAGCAACCGCAGCAACCTACGAACGTGGTACCTCAGTATACAACCTTCCAACAGGAAATGCAATCCGTTCTGGATCTTTGGCAACAGGTGGTCAGTATGACCTTGTAGGAACTGGATTTACTAAAGTTCATAAGAACTCATTGGCAATGGACGGTTCAACCGATTCCGTAGGTTATTGGTTGTCCGGTTCAGTATGGACCACAGGAACAGGTGGCGTTGTAAGAACCGCTGCTGATTATGTTGGTTACAATGCTCGTTTCGTAGGATTCGATTCAGCCGTAGAGAATGCTCTTACTGCTAACACACTTGATTATACCTTCATGTTTGTGTCGGCTTCAACCGTTACCACAAACATTGTTGGTGCAGATTTGACCAATCTTGACCAGATTGCGATCTATGGTTTTGGTGGAGCTGCTAACTCTGTTCAGTCCTGGGGTGATAGCTTCCAGCAAGGAGAAGGAATTCTTAATCTTCGCAAGTTGAACAAGCGTGGAGATTGGAATCCAATGACAGGTATCTTTACGCCAAATCCTCTTGGTGGTACCCATATCATGTTTGTGTTGGCAATTGCAAACGCTGGAACTGCACCACAGCCAGCGGGTTCTGCATCTACACGAGTAACTGGATCGGCTGCTATCTCTGACGCATTGTCAGTAGGTGCAGAAGGTACAACTCTTACGATTCCATCGTTTGAAACCGACTTTGCAATTGATTCATCTCCAAAGATTCCAGAAGTGGACATCAAGATTGATTCAGTTGCGGTAACAGCAACAACCCGTAAGCTTAGAGCTCGCTGGTCACCAGAAATGGCTCAGGATCTTACAGCTTTCTACTCAATTGACGTAGAAGTTGAGCTTACAAACATCTTGAGTGAGATGATTACTCTTGATATTGACAGAGAGATTTTGAACGACTTGCTTACACAGGCAAGCGCAGCAAACTTGTTCTGGAGTCGTGCACCAGGACGTATTGTGAACAAGTTTACCGGTCAGGAAGCTCTTCACAACAATGTTCTTTCACCAGGACCACAGTTCTTCGGAAATGTGCGCGAATGGTACGAGACTTTGATGGAGACCATTACTGATGCAGCGAACACTATTCACAAGAAGACCCTTCGTGGTTCAGGTAACTTCATGGTTACTTCACCAGATGTGGCAACCATCTTGGAGCACTTGGTTGCTTACAAGCCAGCCTACAAGGTTGACTCAGATGGTCAGGTAAAGGATAGCATGACCATTGGTGCAGAAGCAATTGGAACCTTGAACAACAGATATGTTGTTTACAAGGATCCTTACTTCCCAAGCAACAAGATCCTTATCGGATTGAAGGGTAACACCTTCCTTGAGTCAGGCTACATCTATGCACCTTATGTGCCATTGATCCTTACTCCTGTGATCTATGCGCAGGAAGACTTCACACCACGTAAGGGTGTGATGACCAGATACGGTAAGAAGATGGTGAGAGCCGACTTCTATGCTACCGTAACGGTCTTGGACATGTCGTTGATCTAATCTAACTAATCTCTAGTAGAATCTAGCATAAAAGCTCCGGTACGTCAAGTGCTGGAGCTTTTCCCATTTTTATTCCTAATTACCGAAAGAGGAACTCCGTGAAAGTAAAAGAGTTAAAGCAGCTTATCCAAGAATCAGTAAAAGAAACTTTAGAAGAAGAACGAAAAAAAGCTTCTTTAAAAGAAAACATAGGATATCAAGATGGAAGTGCGGGAGTTGATGATGGTTTGCAACAAAAAGTTGAACAAGCTGTTACTCTTGCAGTGCATTGCGCAAAAACACTCGCTAGTATAACACCAAGACCTACAGGATATGCAGGAAGCATTTTGGGTAAGTGTTTAGACGATATCATGGAATTGTTTGTTGAACCAACAGGAGATTTCACGGTTCCAGAGCTAACCCCTGAACAACTTAGAAATGACTTGTTTCAACAACTTGATATGCAGATGGTAAGACCAGAAGGAAAAGTGTGGAAAACATCCCATGCCATTCTAGATAAAGTCGCTGATAAACTTGATGTATATGTTGCAGAAACTTTAATTGCGGAAGGATGGGGGCCAGAAGGAGATGGGAATGAACATTTTTTCAATGTGACTCTTCCAGAAATGGGAGAATCGGTTCTTCTTTGGGCAGAAAAAGGTCATGCTTTCTTGAAAAGTAAAATTGAACAAATTGCAAGTCTTCATGATGTTGAACCTGCATCATTTGTTGATGATCTTGAACGATATGCAGTTAAGGCTTGGAGAAAACGTTCCCAAACCAATGAGTACATTCCAGGTGAAAGACTATCGGGACACCATGGCAAGGTACTTGATACAGTGCAATCTGTTCTTGATGAGCTTGGTAGACAACATGCTTTAACTGAGTCTCGCAACAACCAAACATCAATAGCCGAAAAGAAAGGTTAGTAACTATGGCAACCACGCTTTATAGTGTTGATTCATTTCATCAAATGGTACGCGAGATGATTCGTGAAGCAATCAAAGAGCAAATGGTAAACGAGCTTGAAAGATTACATCTCAAAGAGCTTGGTGGAGTAATCGGGACTCAAGAAACTGAGTTCTCGGAACCAACAACAGGAACTTCAGGAACAGCCGAAACCAGTGGCACCAAATCTGGTATTCAAACTCAACCTGGCAACAAAGATGTTGCAAACAACGTGTTGGTTCCAGGAAGCAACATGAATATCAATCAAGGACTTCAGGCAGCCGCAAAAGATCCCAACTTCAAAAAGAAAGCTGATCTTGTAAGAAAAATTGCAGATCAAATAGCTGGCATGAAGGGTGTTGTAGTAAAGGAAAATGGTTAAATGATGTTGATAATAGAGTTATTAAAGGTAGTTTATGAAGAACTAAAAAAACAATTTGTAACAATGTTACAAGATCCATGTTCATCCAAACGAGAAATTTGTAAACCTGTCGAACCAAAACCTTCTTTTGAAAAGAAGGTTGAACTTCAAGAAGAAGTAATCCAACAATCAGAATCTTCTATTGTTCAAGAACCTGTTAAAATCCCAGAAGAAGTTAAAGAACCAGAAGTTCCCCCTGTTGTTGTTTCTGTGAAACGAAAAAGAACCAAGAAAACCACCAAAACTCGTTCAAAGTAACTGTTCCGCAAAGTTTCCCTAATTAACTCTTAGGGAACATGACCAATTTCAACCAAACTCTGAACCCAACACCTTTTGGTCTTTATGACTCGGATGTTGCATTCCAACGAGATGCAAATTCAATGGTTGTTTACGTAAAGAGAAAACTTGGTGAAGACTTTCTTTCGGTTGAATTAACAAAGAAAGAAATATGGACGTGTTTTGAAGAAGCGACGAAGTTATTCAATGCTTGGATCATTGAATATCAGACAATTAGCAATCTCGCCAATCTTCTTGGCACACCAACGGGTTCTTTTGACCTGACAACGGGTCAAAACACTATTAATCTAACCAATACCTATATTGCTCCGAATCTAGAGTTTCTAGATCGTTTGGCGGAACCTTATGCCAACATCATTGGATGGGGTTCAACTCAGAACACCTTTTCCGGTTCAATTGATATGATAACCGGACAACAAGACTACGACCTTTATACCGATTTAAAAGACGAAGCAGGCAATCCTCTCTATAACATGCTTTCAGGCAGCGGTTCTAAAATGAGAGTTGTTGAAGTATATCACTATGCTCCAATCCAATATCTCTTTAATTCATCATTTGGAACAAACTTTGGTGGAGTGGGAGGTGTCGGAATTCCTCTTGGTGCATTCAACTCAGATACGAGGTTTCATATTCTTCCTTTGTTTGAGGATGTATTGAGATCAGGTCAATTGAAGTTGGGAGGGAAAGTGAGAAGATCCCATTACAACTATAGAATTTCTGGAAGAAACTTTCGTGTTTTTCCTGTTCCTGGTTCGATCATCCCTGGGGTTAATGACAAGGTTTGGATCAGAGTAGCCTTTTCGGCAGCTCCAGGAGGAGCTTTTATCGACCTTGGAGTAAGTGGATCTATAAGTGGCTCTTATTACTCTGCGGTCGCTTCTGGGTTCTCTGGACCATCTTATGGGGCATCAAACCCAGCTAACATCCCAATGGGTTTGATCAACTATGCAACTTTGAATCAATGGGCTAAGAACTGGATTGCCAGGATGACTTTGGCTCTTGCAACAGAAGTTCTTGGTAGAACTCGCAGAAAAGTTTCAAGAATTCCAGTCCCCGGCGCCGAAGTTGAACTTGATGGAGCTTCATTGGTTACAGAAGCGAGAGAAGATCAAGAAAAACTCTTGGAAGGTTTAAAAGAAAAACTAGAAAGCCTGTCTTATGCCAAGTTGCAAGAACAACAAGCAACTTTAGCAGAAAACCTTATGAAACAACTGAGCTTTTTGCCAATGCCTCCAACCCATGCAATCAGAACGTTCTAACCATTAAAAGATAAGTGGAGGATTACCAGAAGAGGAGAGAGAAGTGAGGACTTTAAGAGAGTATTATAAATTTTTATTAAAAGAGGAAGAGCCAGAAAGTAGTGAATCTGAATTTGGCCAATATCTTTTTGCCCCAACAAGAAACGATGTTCCTGTTCCAAAAGAGCCAAACACTTCTGAAGAAAATAGTCTTGCAACTGCAATTGCCAATTATCTGGTAAGCAATCATCAAAAACATTTAAGTAAACACGCCAATAAAATTCTAAGTTTGGTTAAACAGGGTTTATATCCTAAAGTCTTAGATCCAGGTCGTTATTCACATGCTTGGAGGTTAATGAGATTGCCTTCTGAGGAGCTTGTAAGATTGTTGGGATATTCAATGGGAGAATTGGGTGCAGAAGGGGTGTTGGGCTCTGGGATGCTCTCTCCTGTAAAATCCAATATTTCTGGATGGACAGTTGAACCTCATACATTAGTAAATGAACTCCCTGCTTATGGTGGTGGTAACTCATTTGTTGTCTTTAAAGCTCCGATTAAAGGAAATAAGTTCTTTGGAAATCCAGGTGAACTAGCTCGGGCACTAGATATTCCAGAGATGATTGAAGAGATGGAGACCATTGCGGTTGGAACAGTTCGATATGACAAATGTTCTTATGTCATTTTCGATTCTCAGATTCAATCGAACGATGAAAAGAAAAAAACCAAGATGAGAGCTGCTCTGGAAAAGGTAATGTAAACCAATGCAAACATTAAAAGAATTCTATAAGTTTTTAGCCCAAGAAGAATTGTTTTTTGAAGCAAAAAAACAAGAAGGAGAAGCTCCAAGGGATGCCGAGTTTGGTAAGTTTGCATTTGCTCCAACAAGAAATGATGTTCCTACTCCCAAAGAACCCAACACGAAAAGTGAAGAAGAAGCCAGACAAGCTTTGATAGCCTATATTGCTCAAAACAAAAAAGGTCCATTAAGTGCTAAAGCTAAACAACTTTGGGATCTCCACAATCAAGGATATTACAACAAGATATTAAGTCCTGATCAATATACCGAGGCTTATAGGTTTATCAGGCTCACTAAAGAAGCCTTTGCCAAACTTGTTGGAATGGAACCAACTCAGGTCCAAATGTATGGTGTTCTGGGCGGCGGAACATTGAATCCAATAGACGGGGACATTTCTGGGTGGACTGTTAGCACTCGATTGTTTACCAAAGAAGGTTTTGATGGTTATGGCGATGGGGATGTGATTGCTTTGTTTGTTGCACCAATTCAAGGAAATAAGTTCTTTGGAAATCCAGGAATTCTAGCAAAGGCAATTGGAGAACCGCATTATGTTGCTGAAATGGAAACGATTGCAGTTGGGCCAGTTCAGTATTCAAAATGTTCTTATGCAAAACTAACAGAACAAGACTTGTGGAATGATCAATATTTCCGTGTTCGGATTATTCGAATGATAAGAAATGCAGGAGTTTCATAACCCATGCCAAGACTTTTTGTCACACAAAGAGAAATAGATTTTTTCAATGACATTGGAAAAGAGATTGTAAAGGACATTGTGGGGCAACAAGTCATTTATTGGCCCGTTTCTACTTTGAAGACTAAGATTCATCCTGTTTACAATGAAGCTGTAAAGAAGATTTTTGAAAATCCAATAAGAGTGGATGCTCTTGTTGGTCAACCATCCTGGGAGACAAGAATGACCCAATTTGGACCAGAGCAGATAAATCGACTTGAAGTATTCATTCAAACAAGAGACCTTATTCAAAAGAACATTGAAGCGTCAGAAGGGGATTACTTTACTTATGGCGATCAAGCTTATGAAATTGTTTCTGCAATGAACATGAATAATTTTTTTGGTCAGGTGGAGCATGAAGTTGGATTTAAGATTACTGGAATTCTTGCAAAACCAGGAGAGTTTGATCCTCAGAAGTTTTATCGACCAATTGAAGAAACTGTTGCTCCAAATCCAACACCTTTTGAACAACAAAGAGGATTGCCCGAGAACAGAGAAGGTCCAACCGGAGATGTTCGGGATGTTAGAGAACGTCTTGGGGATGATCTTGGTCCTATTGCGCTCGGAGAAGGACCAAGAAGAGTTGATGTTGATTCTTCACAAAAATCAAACCACGTATATGATGAGTAAAGGTGAATTATGAAGACAACAAAAAAAGAACTCAAGGAGTTTATTAACTCTTCAATTATTACAGCTTTGTTCGAGAGAAAATTTAATCCAAGAGAGTTTTCAAAAGTACCTTTTGAAGAAATGGTTGAGTTTGCTAAAAATAATGGATTAAGATATCTTGGAGAAGGCTCTTCGCGAGTTGTTTTTGTTTTGGATAGTAAACGAGTTATCAAGATTGCAATCAACATGAAAGGCATTGCTCAAAACAGAGCAGAACTTGAACTTAGTCATGATCGAGAAGCGCCCATAGCAAGGGTTTATCAATATGACACAGATATGTGGTGGTTGGTTTCGGAATTAGTTCGTCCATTGACATCACCAGAAGAGTTTAAAGCACTCACAGGTATTCCTTGGCAAGTTTTGAAAAGGTTTATCAATGGTCGTTATGACCCTGATGATCTTGAAACATTTCGACAAGATATGATTAGAAAGGCTCAGAAAAACTTGTTTGATGATACATCATTGCAGGATGTGCAAAATATTGATAAAAACCCAGCTATTCTTAAAATAGCAAAGTTTCTGACCGAAAAGGGCTCAGTTCTTCTGCCGGGAGATTTGATGAGAATTGAACACTGGGGGAAAACTCCTGATCAACGAGTTGTGCTTTTGGATTACGGATATACCGATGAGGTATACAGTGACTATTATCAATAGTTTTTCTATTTACGTGCATGGTTGATGAAAACCTCAACAACACACGTTTTAACATTGAACGAGACCCACGAAACCCTGAAGATCATTTAACATCAGGATATGAAGGTGCAAGCTCTTCAACTTATACGATCCCATCTTGTGAGATTGAAGATGTAGATGTTGCTCTTCACAATTTGTTTGATAGGCAAATTGGATTCAAGAGTACAGTTATTCCTGATGGAGAAAATGGACCTCTCAACATTAACAAACCTTACGTTATCTTTGCAACAGGCGAAAGGTTTGCCCTTGTTAAAAAACTAAGACCTCCCCGAGATAAAAGCAAGCAGCTTATGTTGCCTGCAATTTCTATTCGCAGGCGATCAATCACTCAGTCTCCAGAAGACCTTACAGGTCGTGGGATGAATCAGTTTACAGGTGATATCGTAATTCGGAGACGGCTCGCTTCTGAAGATAGAGATTATCAAAATCTGTTAAATAAACTTGCTATTGATGATTTAAATCCTGGAAGGCCAACTTCAACAAGAGCCCAAGGGACATATGGTCCAAATCAAGATGTGGGGGTGTCTCAAGGTGCTTTGTTGGATCCCAAGCTTGGTAACAATGTATGGGAGATCATATCGATCCCACAACCTCAGTTCTACACAGCAACCTATGAGGTAACGTTTTGGACAACTCATACTATACACATGAACTATCTGATCATGACTTTGTTAGCGGCTCAGTTGCCACAAGGTAAAATGTTTAGATTGAACACACCAAAAGGTTACTGGTTTATTGCAACTGTTGCTGATGAGGTTAGTTCATCTGATAATTTTGATGATTTTAAAGAAGAGAAACGAGTAATTCGGTACACGTTTCAGATAACAGTTAAGTCTTTTCTCTTGGCACCGAATGGTCCAGGTGTTCCTGTTCCTATCCGAAGAACTCTTTCAGCTACAGATATATCTTTTGAACTTGAAACAACTCCAGGTTCAGTTCAAACACCTCAAGGACCAAGAAGACCTAACGATACAGGTTTTACTTTAACAGATATCGAAGCAAATCCTTTAACAACTCAAACCCCTACTACAGATCAGAGGTTGCTTGTACACAAGACGGTTTATAATCCAACAACAGGCAAAACCGAATCTCGATATGCAAGAGTCCTTGAGACCAACCAAAAACAAGGTGAAACAGTTTATTTTGCTTCTGGATTTCAATCGTTAGAAGAGTTTATTGCAGCAATTAAAGGTCCGTAAATATGTATGAACTCCAGACCTGGGAGGAATCGGCTCTATAGGACCATAATTATCCAAGACAATTTAGGTGGTAGATTGTTGTGTCAACAACAACATTTCTCTACCCAAAAGGAACAGAAATGGCAGATCAAACATTCAAAAGTTCAGGTTTCTTTGACCGCGAGATTGACCTCTCTGCTCGTGTAGTGGAACCTTCTGGAACTCCAGCAGCTATTATTGGTGCATCACTCAAAGGGCCAGCCTTTGTTCCTGTAACATTGGGATCATTTGATGACTTCCAAACTAAGTTTGGTGATTTGAATCCCAAAATGGTTGCTCCTTATGCTGTTCAAAAATGGCTAGATAATCGTTTTGCTTGCACATTTATGAGAGTTTTAGGAGCTGGTGCCAATTCTACTCAAACTCATATAGATGATACCAGGGTAACTGGTAGAGTAGCCAATGCAGGTTTCAAGATTTCTGGCTCAATGATTGGAACTGGTATACCTGATGACCACCGTTATAAGGGCGCAGTTCAGTTTCTAGTAGCAAAACATGCCGTAACTGGAACAGAAGTTTATGGTTTTCCAATGTTTACGGACAATAACAGCTTTTTCCAGAATGGAAATGCTACGAATACATATCTTGTTCGTGGAATGTTGTTCTCTGCTTATGACACAAGAATCATGGTGATGTCGGCTTCTGAGACTTTCGGAGGTTTTATCGATGATTTTGCAGCAATTGACCAAGCATCTACAAGCCCAACCTATCGAAAGTTTAAGATTGTCATTTCTTCTTCTGCTGGTTCCTCATTTGCAACCACGGATGGAAATGCTGGATTACGTATTCTTACTGCTTCACTGAATCCATCTGATGCAGATTACATTGCAAAAATCTTGAATACAGACCCGGATAAGTTTGAAACAGAAAAACATTTGCTTTACTGTGATTTCGCAGTTGATAATGAAATTGCATCTGTGGTCACATCTTCTGGAAGCTATGTTGACTTTGTTGGAATCATGTCTGGTTCATCCGCAACATCAACAACTTCAGGCGATACTACTCTTGCTCTTCGGGATGCGTTCGGAAGATTTGATACAAGGTTTAAAACGCCAAGAACTCCTTGGTTTATTTCTCAGCCATTTGGACTTACCGAATACAACTTGTTTTATGTTGAGGCCCTGGATGATGGTGCTTACGCGAACAACAAGTTCAAGATCAGCATTTCCAATGTTCTAGCTTCAACAAATCCAAGAAATCAATATGGAACTTTCTCTTTGGTTGTTCGTGATTTTGGTGATACGGATGTGGAACCAAAGATTATTGAACAATTTAACAACTTGACGTTGGATCCCGATAGTGACAATTACATTGCAAAAGTAATTGGGGACACAAAAGTTTCCTTCATGTTTGATGTTGTAGATCCAGAAGATAGAAGACTTCTAAAGTCTGGTAACAATCCAAACAAATCAAAATATATACGTGTTGTTGTAGATTCCCAGGTTGAACGCAAGATGGTTTCTCCTCTCGTTCTTCCTTTTGGATTCAGGGGATTTGAGTTGTTGAATACCAACACTTATTTGTCCGACTTTGGTCCTGGAACAACACTTACAAGATTTGGTGTTTCAGGCTCGTTTGGTGTTTCAGGAACAATAGATCCATTGATGTTGGGTGCGATTATTCCTCCAATCCCTTATCGTTTTAAAGTGACTCGGGGTGAGGTTTCGGCATCTTCTACCTTTGAAGGCTACCCTGGACCTAATGAGATTACAGATACACGTTTTTATTGGGGTGTAAAGACCGAGCGAAACACCAACGTGTTGAATCCAAACATTTCCAATGAACCAAATGCTTTGATCAGCGCTTTGACAAAGTTCCAAGGTCTTCCTTTGTTGGATGTTCTTGTAACAGGTTCGTATGCTGATACTTTCTCTAACAACAAGTTTACTATGGCAAAGGTTGCGTTGAGTAATGCAACTATTGCAGATGTAACTGCATCTGCTGAAGTACACATGAGAGAAACTGCTTACATTAGAAATGCAGACGTAAACCCTACCGATTATACTGTTCTTGATAATGGTTCAACTCGTGTTACCCTTGCAACTTTGTTGATGAAAGGTTCGACTGCGGCTGTTTTCAATAGGTTCTCAAACTTTGCGAAATTCACCACTGTTCTTTATGGTGGCTTTGATGGCGTTAATATTCTTGATAAGAATGCATCAAGATTGAACGATAAAGCTGCATCAACTGAATCGGGTGGTGGAGCTAATGGTTCTTTCACAAGTCCTGGTTTTTCTGTGAACCAGAACGGTACTGGAAAGTCAAACAACACGATTTTCTCTTATCAGACAGCAATCAAGATTATCACGGATCCATTGTTGTCACAACACAACTTGTTGTCGATTCCTGGTATTCGGGATTCTTTTGTTGTGGACTATGCTGGTTCTCAAACAAAAGAACACACGTTGTCAATGTTCATCATGGATATTCCTTATTACGATTTCAACGGTACACGTATCTTTGATGGTGATATTGGTAGATTCATTGATGTTTCTACAACGGCGGATAACTTTGAATCAAGGGTTATTGATAACAACTATGCAGCGGCTTACTTTCCAAACATTGTGATTGATGACACAACTAACAATCGCAAGGTTGTTGTTCCAGCTTCAGTTGGAGCTCTTGGGGCTCTTGGTTATAACGACCGTGTAGCATTTCCTTGGTTTGCCCCAGCAGGGTTTAATCGTGCTGCATTGAACTTCGTAAATCTTACTCAAGTTCGTATTAATCAGCCTGAGAGAGATAGACTTACAGAAGTCAAGATCAATCCAATCGTGAAGTTTCCACGAGAGGGTCACGTTATTATGTCTCAAAACACATTGCAACAAGCAAAAAGTGCTTTGAGTTCAATCAACGTGAAGAGAATGATTCTGGAAGTAAAACGTGTGATCGTTGATATTGGTAATCGTACAATCTTTGACCAAATTTCAACGCAAACTCGTTCTGAGCTTGTAAAACAGTTCACAGCAGTCTTGGGTGGTGTTCAGTCAAAAGCAGGTATTGAAGTATTCAAAGTAATCTGTGATGACACGAATAACACGCAAGAAGATATTGATGCGAATAGAATGAATGTTCAGATTCGTTTGGTTCCAACAAGAGCAGTAGAATTCATTGCAATTGACTTCATTGTAACCAACAGTGGTGTTCAGTTTGTTTAAAGCTATACTTACCGTATAGCCCATATAGGAAGGTTTTAAAATGCCAGGATTTGCAAGTGCAGGAGTTACCACAAGAGAGATTGATCTTACGGGTCCAACTTCTATTGAACCAGTAGGTATTCCAGCAGGTATCGTGGGAACATCTGTTAAGGGACCAGCTTTTGTACCCCTTACACTTCCAACCATGAACGATTTTGTTGTTAAGTTTGGTGCTCCGACCAGCATCTATCGCAATGGTCCTTTGGCTGCGAATGAATGGCTTAGGAACGCACAATCTGTAACCTTTCTAAGAGTTCTTGGTGTTGGAGATGGAAGTCAAAGAACTTCTTCTGGAAATAACAAAGGTAAAGTAACAAACGCAGGGTTTGTTGTTGGAGATAGGCAACCTGAGACAAGTGTTTCAGGGAATTTAACCAATAATCCGTATGCTGTTGCAGGTGGCACTCTTGGAAAAACTTATTTCCTTGCAACTTACATGTCACAATCTGCCAACTCGACTGTTTTTACCGACGCAGGATTAACCGCAAATGGTCAGATGATCCTTCGTGGAGTTTTGATGGCAGCATCAGGGGTTGTTCTAACTCTTTCAAGTTCAACTGCTACTTCAACCACTCCAAGTACAAGTTCAAATTCGAGCACAACTACTGGTGCAACAACCGGATCAGTTTATCTTGGTTCTGGTTTGCAAGAGTTTGTGATGTTTTTGAATGGTTGGAATGGTACTGATTCGACCTATACAAACATTATTACAGCATCTTTTGATGTAAGTGCTCCAAACTACTTTGGGAGAATCTTTAACAAAGACCCATTGAAGATGGAGAACGCAGGCTACTATCTTTATACGCAATATGATATCCACCCAGCCATTGCAGTAGTAACTGGTGCTGGTGTTCTTGGTGTCTCAGGATCTTCTTCAGGACCGCGTGAGAAAGTGGCATTTCTGGTTTCAAACCAGCAAACCTGGAATTCGGGAACAATCTATACTCCTAACTTTGAAGGGTTTGAAGATAGGTTTCAAACAGCTAAAACTCCATGGTTTACGTCTCAGAAGTTTGGTGGTCGTCCTGTAAACTTGTTCCAAGTTGTTGCTTTGAGCGATGGTGAGGAACCTAACAGCAAGATCAAGATTAGCATTGAAAACATTCAGCCTTCAAATACTGATACCACAAACTTTGGTACGTTTGATTTGTTGGTTCGTGATATCAATGACAATGATAATAACAAAATTGTGTTGGAACAGTGGAGAGGACTGTCTCTTGATGTTTCAAATCCAAGATTTATTGGAAATATTATCGGAGATACAAGGGTTTTTTTCAACTTCGATGCAACTGTTGGTAAGCAAAAACTAACAACAACCGGAAACTATCCTGTTCGTAGCAGATATATTCGTGTTTCTATTGCTGATGACGTAATGAATGGTGAAATGCCTGAGACAGCTCTCCCAATGGGTTGCCGAGGTTTCCCTCATTTGATGACTTCTGGTTCAGCGCCAATGCCTTCTATTACTGATAGCAGCACTTGGTCTATTACCAACCCTCTTCAAAGGTTGATTCAGCCACCAGTTCCATTCAGATTGACTTTAACAAGAGGTACATCTCCAACACAATCAACGGATAGAGCTTTGTATTGGGGAGTTCAGTTTGAACGTCAAGAATCGGCTACCGATCCAAACTCAAGTTATGTGCCAAATGATACCATCAAGTCGTTTGCAAAATACTTCGCAACTTACCATACAGACTGGATGAACCCGATTGCGTCTGCAAATGAAGGTGCTGTTGATACAGCCCAAAATGGAATTGTAGATGCTGATAGGTTTAACAACAATGCATTTTCTCTGGAAAACATTAAAGTTGTTTACAACTCCACGAGTAACCTTGCAGATGTGAATAACTTGGAATCTTGGATTTATGTGCGGGGTGGAAGTATTCCAACTGATACAAGTGCTTTTACAAGAGCTTTGCGAGTATCAGACCTTGCAGATCCAACAGTTAGGGCTGTTGCTAAGTTTACTGTTTATTTGCAAGGTGGTTTTGATGGTACACGCATCTTCAATGCGGATACTGCTCAACTTACAAATAAAGCAATTGTTGAAGAAATGAACTTTTCGGCTCGTGGTTTTTCTTCAGGACCAACGGTAACAGCTTATACCAAGGCTTTGTCGCTAATGAATGATGTTACTGAAGTTGACATACAGCTTTTAGCGCTCCCAGGCATTCGTCACAGATATGTGACAGATACAGCCCTTCGTGTAACAGAGAATCGTTTTGATGCTCTTTACTTGTTTGATGTTGAAGAACGAGACACAAACAACACGCTTGTTACAAGCGACACTCAAGTAATCAGTGTTGGATTTACTGCTAATGACTTTTCAAGTCGCGGAGTGAATAGCAGCTTTGGTGCAGCTTATTTCCCAGATGTCACACTCAGGGATCAGTTCAATCGTTCAGTTGTAAGAGTTCCACCAACCGTTGCGGTTCTTGGAGCTTTTAGCAAGAATGATGCAGTAGCTTATCCTTGGTTTGCTCCAGCAGGATTTACAAGAGGTGCTTTAGAAACAACGAATGATCCTGTTGTTCGTCTTTCTAAAGCAAACATGGATGCTTTGTACTCTGTAAACATTAATCCAATTGTAAGCTTCGCAGGAAGCACTGGGCCTGTTGTATGGGGACAGAAAACTGTTCTTGCTCGTCAAAGTTCTTTGGATCGTGTGAACGTTCGTAGGTTGTTGATTGCTCTTCGTAGAGAAGTTCGTCGTATTGCCAACAGAATTTTGTTTGAGCAAAACAAGGAAGCAACTCTTACACGATTTTCTCAATTGGTCAATCCAATTTTCAAGAGAGTGCAGGATCAACAAGGTATCGATAATTTTAAAGTTGTAATTGATACAACGACGACAACTGAAGCAGATATCGAGAACAAAACCATTCGCGGTAAAATTTTCTTGGTTCCAACAAAGACACTTGAGTTTTTGTCAATCGACTTTGTTCTTACAAACCGCGGAAACTTCATTCAAGGATAAAGGATATTAGGTAATAAAAATGAGAAGTGCAGAAACACTTGAGAATCTTATCGCTGAAGCTGTAAAAAAAGGTATCAAATCAGCTATCTCAGAAGGCAAAGGTAAGCCTTCCAATAAGAAACCAAAAAAAATTACTCGTTCTCAACTTGCGGAAGGCGTTCGTAAAGCTTTGCGTATGGCACTAAAAGAAGTTGGAATGCCTGGAAGTTCCATGCCTGCTCCTGGGGTGGGTGCCTCCTCCACAATGCCTCCAACACAAGAAGAGGGTTTGTCTGATGGAGATGTGACCAAGAGAGGTAAAGGTACTTTTGGACAGATTCCTTCTCCAGAAGAGCTTCAATCAGCCTTGAACGATCAGGGGCATTTTGACATGGAACTTCAGGGAGCCGATGGTCTTGCTTTTGATTACGCAGTGGAAGTGACTCAAGTTGGTCATCCCAACATTCAAACTGGTGAAGGATTACACAAAGTTCTTATGGCTTTGATGCAAGCTCCATCTCCTGAAGAGATTACAAGTTCAATGAGCGATGAAGAACTTGATGATCCACATTCCCAACTTAATAGAATTATTCATTCTTGGGAAGTTCGTTATGGAAGAACTGGACAGAAGATTGAAAAACATGCTCGTAGTCTTGCTTCTAGCATTCTTGATTCTTTAGGTTGGGAATGGGTCTAGTAATGAAAGGTTCCGACCTAAAAAAAATGGTTAATGAAGCTATTAAAGCTTCATTAACACAACATGACCCATCAAGTCACACTGAGTTAGCCCCAACTGATAGAGACGAAATGGATGACGTTGACGATTTGCTGATTTCAGTTGGCAACAAATTAAGGTCCGCAAGAGACTCGGGTGTTGATGCAGATATTCTAGCTGAAGCTGTTGAACATATTGAAGAAGCAGATCGAATTTTATCTGGATTAGCTATGTCTGAAGGTTTTGGCGACTCAGATCGTCATGTTCTTGTTGGGCAAGTTCAAGCTTTGGGTAAAAAAATTGCTACAAAAGCTGCGATGTCTTCTTTGCCTGATGGTGCTCTCTCTGCAATGATAGCAAATCTTACTTCAATTGCAAACAAATTATAGTAATTTCAATTTTCACATACTTAACACTTGATAAGGATATAACATGGCGACAACTCTTGGCGTAGAAGACATGCTGGCAACGAAGTTTCAACCGATAGCCAAGCGTCAATTCATTCTGGCAATTGAAGGTATTGATGCATTTCTTGTAAAGACTGCCTCAAGACCAACTGTTACAACAGAAGAAGTAGCAATCAACTGGATCAACACAACCAGATATATTGCAGGTAAAACAACCTTTGGAACAATGACAGTAACACTACATGATGCGATTGGCCCTTCAGGAGCTCAACAGGTTATGGAGTGGTTACGACTTTGTTATGAATCTGTTTCTGGTCGTTCTGGATATGCGGATTTTTACAAGAGAGATATTCAATTGAAAGGACTTGACCCGGTTGGAACAGTTGTTCAGCTTTGGGATATTAAGGGCGCTTGGATTACAGAAGCAAACTTTAACGATTTTACTTACGAAGGCTCAGATCAAACAGAGATTTCTCTAACCATTAGATTTGACAACGCGGTTCTTCAGTTCTAATCTTCTGTTTTTCTTCCTCTTTTTCTTTTCATCTCAGCATCTTGGTTGCATCCTTGACAATAAGGAACAGCACAAACTCTTCCGGGTTTCATGTGATATGCTGAAACTTCCTGAAGGACTTTGTTTAATGGCTCTTCATTGCCTTTGTCTCGTTCTTCAACTACTTGTTCGGCTGTAGTTCCAAGCTTATTTAAACTAACCAAGATGATTTCATGGAACAGAGGGTTTTGATGATGAATCTGTTTGCCTTCTTCGCTTCTGCAATGAAAACAAGGAGGAATACCGTGAAACATCTCCACATACTGTTCCCATACTTTACCTCTCCAAATCTTGTTGATTTCCTCACTATCTCGAATGAATTCAGAAATTTGAGAAAAAGCTCCCTTCTTCGTTCTCGAACGATTTGGTTCGGATACAACAGAAGAAGTCGTAATGGCGTCTCCCAGGCTTTTCTGTCCACTTTCTATTAGTCCTACTAATTCTCTTTGTTCACAAACAGGCTTGACTTTCCTGGACCTTGTAGGGGTTGTAGATTCATTGGTTGAAATGGCAGTTCTCTTTGATGAACCTTCTTTGCTCATCTCCTCAAGAGTAGTGGGTTGTCGAATTAATGCAAGCATTAAAGAGTTTATTCCATGATTGAATCCTGGACCTGTCTGATCGCAGAATGGTTCGTGCATCTTGTTTAAGAAAACTTTAAAATAGTCTTTTTTGTGTGTGGTATCATCAAGAAAGTGTCCACGCATGTCACCCCATCTTTTAAACAAGGTTGTACAGTCGCAATCTGGAACAGGGCATCGAAGACCCCCGTTCATGTCCGAAGCCATCGAAAGTTCATCAACAACTTCTTTTCTTTCTAAATCCCGAATCTCACACATTAAATTAATAAAGGTTTTTTTCTTTGTAGGCATGTCTTTAGTATACTGAACCTCCGGTTATCCTAAACCCCTATTTAATTCTATGAAAACGCTAGAATCCTACATTGCAGAGGTTTTGGAGACCTATCTTCGTGAGGATGTTCAGAGCGAATTTGAGATAAGTCATCTTCGGAACATGAGAGAGTTGCCTCAGATAGTTGGATATGTTGAAAGAACTTTAGGAAATGCTCGAATTGGAGAAGGTCAAGGAAGAAGCGTTTATAAACTTCAGAATGGAACAGTTCTTAAAGTTGCTAAGAATCTTGGTGGATTAAGTCAAAATGAAGCCGAAGCAACTGTGTGTAAATCAGAAAGCACTTCCGATATCTTTCCGAAGATTTTTGAACTAGGGCCAGAAGCAGCATGGCTGATTGCTGAGGAAGCCAAACCAATGACAAGGGTAAGGTTTTCAGCAATCACTGGAATTCCTTGGAATGAGTTTCAACTTGCTATTGGTGGAGCATTCCCTAATGCTTTGAATGTAAGTCATCAAACAACGAATCTATTAAGACAATATCAAGAGATGTTTAACAAACATTATTCCAATCCCTTTTTAAGACGAGTTATAGGTCTCATAAAAGATTGCAAATACGAGCCGGGTGATATTGCAAAATTGGATTCATGGGGAATTGCACGAGACAAAGCTGTGATTATTGATTCTGGTTTTACAGAATCAGTTAATAAAACCCATTATCGAAAGTAAATCAATGAATAGAAAAGACCTTTCAGAACTAATAGCTCGTGTTGTTTCAGAAACACTTAAAGAGTTCGTTCTGAACACTCAAAAGCTTTACAAGCCAAAAAAACGTCATGTTGAGAAATATCGAAAAAGCAAGTATCACCCTGATGAAATGGAAAAAGCAGTAAGAGTAAAAGCTATCCAGCAAACTCTTCCAAAAGATAGAAAAGATAGACCAGATCCATCTTTTAATGAGCTAGCTTATGAAATTGCTCCGAACATAAAAATGTTCTTGAACACAACATTAGAAGCACTTCCAAAAAGCGAAACTTCAACAAAGATTTTACATGGAGCACCCGTTGGAAAAGCAGAAGCAATGGCTCTTGCAAGATTGATGATGAACGTTCCAGGTTTTCCTTTTCAACAGCCAAGAAAACTAATGAACCTCTTGATACTGCTTGCCATAGAAAACGCCAAAGAGAGTTAATTTTCTCCAAGAAATTCTTCTGGTTGCTATCTAGGCCGTGAAGGCACACAAAACCTTCATTTTCATTCAATCTAAAGCAATTCGGAGAATTTAATGACACAAGAGTTTACAGAAACAGAATCTTCATCACAAAGAGAAGTGCGAAATGCCATTTTCGCTGCACGTCAAGCAGTTGAAAATGCAGGGGCAATTTCTAGAGCTGAAGCTGCAAGGCAGGAGTTGGGAATTGAGATTCCAAGTGCTTTGGTTCCACTTCCATCCAAAGGGTTGGTTTATCCGGTCGGTTCTCCATTGTATGGAAGAGAAGATGTGGAAATCAAAGGAATGACAACTCAAGAAGAAGACATCTTGATGAGTCGCGCATTGATTAAAAAAGGAACTGTTATTACTGAATTGATTCGGTCATGCTTAATGGAACCTGGAATTCAGGTAAATGATCTTCTTTCTGGAGACCGTAATGCCTTGATGGTAGCTATTAGAATTACTGGATATGGCCCAGAGTATGTTGCACAGGTTGCTTGTCCATCTTGTGAGGTAAGACAAGATTACAGTATTGATCTTTCTGCTTTGGAAATCAAGCCGCTTGAAATAGAACCAGTGGCTCCTGGAGTGAATCAGTTTGTTTTCGAACTTCCTGTTTCAAAAAAGAAGATAGTGTTCCGTTTCCTTACAGGAAAAGAGGAAGAAGAGATCATTGCTTTAATGGAAAACAAGAAGAAAAAGGGATTGGCTAACGATAATGTTGTCACAACCCGCTTGTTTTTCTCGATTATTTCTGTTGATGGAAACACAGACCGTTCCACCATTTCTAAATATATCCAGTTCATGGCCGCAAGAGATTCTCATGCGCTTCGTCATTACATTGACAAACATGAACCTGGAATTGACATGAGGCATCCTTTTGAATGTAAATCATGTGGCCATTCGGAGGTGGTGGCTGTTCCTATGGGAGCCAGCTTTTTTTGGCCAAATAACGCCTGAAAACAAGCCGCAAGTCATGCTTGAGCCATTCTTCTTGTTGGGTTATTACTTTGGAATGGGTTGGGAAACCTACTATCGGTTTCCAATCTCTTATCGCAGATGGCTTATTAACAGGATCAATGAAGAAATCAAGAAAGCCGCTGATGCCCAGAATGGCCAAACCAGCAAAGCCTTTCACGACAACACTCCTGACATTCGACAGTTAACCGGAAAACAAAGAGCAAATCCGCCTCACAAACTCATCCGGTTCACATAAACAGCACCACAAAAAAAAAAACGTCTTCTTATCATATATAAGAGTATGGCAAAGAAGCGAGATAAACCATCTCACAACAAAGTTCCACTTCTGGCAGAGTTCCTTTATTTTGGCTGTTCCAAGAAAGGCGGTATCTATCAGATTATTCACAAAATCAACAACAGAAGATATGTTGGATCGGCTCAACGATTTGAGGATCGATGGAACACACATCTCAGAGAACTTAGGAACAACAAGCACCATAACAAGTTTCTTCAAAATGACTTCAACAAGTCAGGGGAAGCAAGCTTCCGGTTTGAGATCGTGGAGATTGTGGATGGTGACAAAACAACTCGACAGAAGCGGGAACAGTTCTATCTTGATCGGTTGTTTGAGGACACTGCTAAGGACTCGAACACAAGGTACAATCACTCACCAAAAGCTATTCTTACAGAGCCAAGAACCATCAAAACTCGTTCTTACAGAACAGACTGGTATTGGTTTTTGAGCCCTGATGGCATAGAGTACGTGGTTGAGAACCTGAGTGAGTTTTGTGGTTCATACAAGCTTGACAGGTCTTATATGAACAAAGTTTCTTCCGGTTCTTTGATTTCTTACAAAGGATGGACCAAGATCACAGAATCCAAGAACAACGCGGTTGTTTGTCTAAAAACAGGAAGAGAAGTGCTGGTGAGTTCTGTTTTTGAATTCAGCAGGCTTCATCAGGTTGACCAGTCGCATTTAAGCAAAATGTTGAACGGTAAACGAAAAAGTTGTGGAGACTGGATTGTAAAAAACAGGGTGTTAGTTCCGAGATCGCACAAAGGTAAGGTGTATTGGTTGGTTTCACCAGATGGTTTGAAAACAAAAGTCAACAACCTTGACTTGTTTGCTAAAGACCATAATCTTGATATTTCATGTCTTCGGCGAGTTTTGGACGGCAAAGATAATCAACACAAAGGTTGGCTCAGGTTTGGAATGACACACGAACAAATAAAAAACAAATGGAATGATCGATATAATAAAATGGCTAAAACCTATCACATGTTGAATCCAGAAGGTCAGTTGGTCGAGATACACAACATGACTAAGTTTTGTCGAGAAAACAATTTGACAAAACAGTGTATGTTGAGGGTGATAAAAGGTATTGATCGAATTCATAAAGGATGGAAATCATTTTCTTCTTGACCCAAACCAAATTAAGTTATAAGTTCGGGGTATGGAAACCCGAGTTGTCTCAACCGAACTTACTGGCGATCTACCCCCTTCTATTGCTCGTCGAGTAGCAATGCGAAAGATGTCCGTTGAAGATTGGGTAGAAGTTTATGGTTCAGGAACGCTTCGCAAGAACAAGCGCATTGGATTCGCATGGCGTTCTCAGTATTGGCATGAACGAATTGCCTATGAGTTTGGATATGCATTTGAAATGCTTCCACGAACTCGGGTGGTTTACAACGATGCTATTACGGAAGGTGATTGTCATCCGATTACAGAATCAGGATGGTTCATGGAGCGATACATGAACCTTTCAATTTTTCCAGAAGATAAGTTTGAAGTGAAATACATCATCGTGGAAGATTCCGATGGAACTCGTCGGGAAGGTGTGGGGCTTATTGTAAAACAGACAAGTTTTTACATTCCAGAAGGGAATGTTCTGTTTGCAATCGTTGCGGAGTTTGATAACAACAAGAAGATGTTCCTTCCAGCTAAAAACCCTTTCTGATAAACGAGAATCCAATGAACGTTCACGCCGACATTCCTTCTTTCTCAGCTTTTATTCGTTCTGAGTTCCTTTATGACATGGATCCGGCATTTGAAGGAAAAACAGAACGTTGCACGGTTTTTGCTGTGTCCTCTTACAAAGGACATTATCCGACATTCAAGATTCTTTTGGAAAATGGATCTTTGTTTGACTATGTTCCAATCCATGCCTTGACGCTTGCACCTGGAATCAAGGATGTGATGAGTCTCAAAGAACTGGTCTTCTCCAAAGCCTGTCCCGACTTCAACGTCACAGTAAACGTTCATTCGCATCTGGTTAATGAAACCAAAAAGGGGTGTGTCTGCTACATCCCAACTAGGAAAGAGTGGAGAATCATCGATCGGTACATCTGTACGATCGACTGGTACACGGACAACCACAACGCTCATCTAGTTGTTTTGTCAAACGGACAGTTTGCTTTGGTTCCAAACCACAAACTTCTGCTCACACAAAAACCCTTGACCGAGTGTGTGTTCCCAGGTTACAAAAAACTTCGTCAAGAATGGAAACCTTGACCTAGTAAAAACAAATTCCAGCTTGCTATATTACTTTCAAGATGTCAAAACTGGAAGTAATTGCGGGTCCAATGTTCGCAGGCAAGACGGAAGAAATGATTCGTAGAATCAAAAGATGTGTTCTTGCTTTACAGCATGTTCAAGTTTTTAAACCCTCTATGGATTTTCGCTATGGTGTTGATCGAATAACTTCACATGGTAAAACAGACCTGGAGGTTGCTACAGGGATCAAGCCAGTTGCAATTGTTGAGGGAGAACGGCTGTCTATTCATAACAACACAAAAGTTGTTGCTTTTGATGAAGCTCAATTCTTTGATAAGAAATGGCTTTTATCTGTTATCGAAGGACTTTTGAAGGATGACATAAGAGTCATCTGTGCCTGTCTTGATCAAAACACCTATGGTGAACCTTTTGGTGTAACTCCTGATTTATTGGCATTGGCCGATAAAGTGACAAAACTAAAAGCTATCTGTGTGGTGTGCCAAGGGGATGCAAACAAGACTTACCGTGAACGTCCATATAACGATAGTAAAGCTGTTGAAATAGGCGGAATGGGTCTTTATGAACCCAGGTGTCTGAAATGTTGGAAACCCACACAAAAATAACTTGATTTTTTTTGGATTTGTGTTAAATCTATCCCATGCCTGAACTTATTGAACAAGTTAGAGCTTTTCAAGAACACGAACATAGTGCGCAAGGATATGAAATCCTCACTTCTGAACAATCAATCCTTTTGGGAATTGTTGGTCTTGACAATGGAAATAATCATTGTTGTTGGGATTGGGGATACTTCTTTACCAATCCTTACTCAGACATAAATGGATTTATCGGTGCAGAACTTCAATCAGTGGTTCTTGGAAATTCATGTTTATTTAATCCTTTGTTTCTAAATGAACCCAACGTAAACACAAATTATGTAAACCTTGTCACAAATCGTGGTATTATTCAGTTTGTCGTTTGGCATGATGTTAGTATGAGAAGGGTTCATGAACCGCTCAGAATGAAAATTGATTGTTTTCAATTGTCTTGTGAGAGGCTTACTTAAAGTTTTCCAACGTAGTCCAAGCCAAGATATCCTAAATCAAACCCTCTAATTTCTCCAGTTTTGATCTTCTGTCTAAAATCTCTTAAAGGCATTTTCAACAAAGTTACAAACTCGTTTGGGTCTAGGTTTTGTTGATCAACTTGTTTTGCGTTTATAACTAAGACACAATGTCTTTTACCGCTTGAATAAGGGGAATAGGGTATACTACCAAGATATGTGGCATCTCCAGCATATCCTGTTTCTTCAACAAGTTCTCTTATTCCAGCCCGAAAGGGATCTTCACCTTTCTCAATCCCACCACCTGGAAGCTCTAAGGTTAGTTGTTCAGGCCCCGCTCTGAATTGCTGAACTAAAACAACGTCTGCTTCCTTTGTGATGCAAAGAACCTGAACAGAGTCTTTGTCCTGATCAATAAAAAATGTTTCTCTTAAACCATTTGGAAGCTGAAAAAGCTTCACAGCAATCCTTTTGTCATAACCATCAGGATTTATCAGTTTGAAAACTTTTTGAGCCAGTTTTGTAAACATTATTTTGCCATGTTTATGAGTTCGCGAGCAATACCCATTGCAGCTTGCATGTTTTTAGCATCAGGTCGAGCAACATAGGTATCAAAATCACTTTGCAGGTTGATTGCTTTTTGGGCATTCACTCTGTTTCCGCTTTGAGCAATTTTTTTAACTGCTGTACGCACAGCCAATTTAAGACGATCAACACTAGGTTGACCTGCATCTGATGGCATAGTTTCGGGTTTTTTGTTAAAAAGACCGCTACTTGAAGAAGCTGCTTGTCTTCTTTGAGCTTCGTCATCCTGGCGAGTTCTTAACCAATCACGATCACCAAAGTCCAAACCTTCCAAGGCTTTTTCAACACTCTCGCGAATCAAGGACTCAAGTTGTTTCTTGCTTATCTTCATTGTCATATCCTTATTTATAATTTTTCAGGAAAATAATAATCATTTGTGAGTTTTAACTGGAAACATTTGCCCCAAATTTGCTTGCTTTTAGTCTACTCAAACGGGAATTATACAGTTTGAAAAAAGATGGCATGAGTTCAGTTAAAAAAGAACGCCATCTTTCAATGATTCTTGGAATTTCTGGGCTTTTAAACATAGGAAATTCCCCCCCAGGTTGATAACGTTCTAAACTTTGTTTAAGTTCTTCAATTAAAGCTGGTGTAATAGGTGCATTTGCTGCTAACGCACTAGCAATTCCATCGCTAATGATATTTCCCATCTCTTCTTCAATTGCGTGAGTTGGATTTTGTCCTTTGTCTGTTAATTCACCCTCGTGATCAAATCGTTGAGTAAAGTAATCTCTTTTAAAGATAAAGCGTTTAAAAGCAGCTTGAACTTCATTAGGAAGGTTTTTTTCAATATATCTCATAACTGTCTGAACAAAATTATAAAGTTGATCCTCTTTTGGAATCTGAGGAAACTCTCTTTTTAAATCAAATCCATGTTTGTTCTTGACATATTCAAAAAATTTTTTAATATCTCTGGCTGAAAACTTGGCAGAGTTGCCAGTTGATTTGCTTGCATTGGATTTAAACGTGGAAAAATGTGGTTGAAGATTCTGGGTTAAACCATGAAGAACATCATGGCCAGCATCATAGGTAAAAAATTCCCTTGTTGGTGTATCAGTAAGCGATGCAAATAGAGTTCCATTCCTAAACTGAGAGCGAGGTTCGCTAGTGAATTCAATATCCATCCTTTGATTTCTTGGAAACAACCCCTGAGCAAGAGCGTCATTATAAGCCTGAATAAAGGCATATGTTGATATCCATTGAGGAGGTATCTTAGTTGCATCCGCTTCGACAAACAGTTGCTTTTTGATGGATTCAGCAATCATCCATTTCAATTCTCGAATTGTTGTTTTCATGAATTTAAATAGGTTTCGTCAAGCCCTTGTGTATCTCCTGGTTGGAGATCACATGGATGGCAGGTTGTTTAAAGTGGCCAAGGTTTACCAGTGATCTTCTTGAACTCGGCTGCTGTCAAGTTTTTAAGACGCATCTTTTCAATCACAGACTCAATCGTTGCCCCATCACGTTTTATCTCATCTTGAAAAGCTCTGGATGCCATTACCGCATCCGAGATAGCTTTAACCTGCTCAGGTGTTGCTTTGAGTTTTATGATTGACTTTGCACCTCCAAGGTAAGCCACAAGAGAAGCAAAGAAAAGTTTTCCGGTTGCTGAGAGTTTATAATTGCTCATACGAACTTTTTATCTTGTTGTAATTATGACTCGAAACCCTAGATGGCAACCAATCTTGATCTCCAAGCACAATTGAATCAGCTTCTTGCTGATCAGAACAAACTTTTGGAAGAAAGCGCAAAGCTAGCCAAAGACCAGGCTTCTCTTACCAGAGACATGGTTAACACTTTGCGCACGGCAAATTTCAAAGATATTGCCACTGACATCCAAAATGCAACCCAAGCTGTTTCTGGAGCTTCCGAGGCAACAAAAGGTCTTGGCGCAACCAACCAAGATGTCTTTGAAAAGATGAATGAAGCCCTCAAGGAAGCCGCTAAGAAGGAAGATGAGTCAAGTAAAGGAATTGAAGACTTAACCAAGAAAATGAAAAGATTTTCTGTTGCTGCATCTGCAATAGATGGTTTTGTTCAGGGTCTTAGATTCACTGCAAACATGCTTCATACAGCAACAGATGCAGGAATAGGACTGGTTGAATCCCTTAGTAACATTGCGGCTTCAATCGTAGCAATTCCATTCAAGATGCTTACCGGGTTGATCAACATGGCTGATGCTGGTGGTGGAGATACTGGATTAAGACAAGCACTGGAGGATATTCGTAAAGAGTTTGGTGCTCTTCATGCCACATCCGGTAAAGCTATTATTTCAATGGCTAGGAGCATGAAAGGAGAGCTTGCTCAAACAGGTCTTTCTACCTATCGAATCTTTGGTAATCTTGCTGAAAAACTAAAAACAATGCAAGAATACGCTCATAACCTTGGGCCTTTATTTGCAGCCTTAGCAGGTCAGTTTGTAAAAAACGCAGAAGCCATTGGTGCTTATTATAAGGGTCTTGGTTTAACAGAAGAAGGACAAAAGGCTGTAGCAACAAGAGCTTATGCTCTTCAAACAGCATTGACAGATGAACTTCGAGAGATAGCAAACTACTCACTTCAACTTAGCAAAGCTTTCCGGGGGGCCGCTGGATCAGCCAAAGAAATTTCAAGGGACATGGGAACTTTGATGGCTGATTTCAAACATTTTGGAGGTATCTCAACCAAAGAGATTGGTCAGGCTGTTGTTTATTTCCGTCGTCTTGGTATTGAAGTTGCTAAAGTGATGGGTGTTATTGAAAAATATGACAATTTTGAAGACGCTGCAAATGGAGCGGCCCAACTCTCACAAGCATTCAATTTGAACGTCGATGCCCTGGAGATGATGAAGGCACAAAATCCAGCGGAAAGAGTTGAGATGCTCAGAAAATCTTTCTTTGCCGCGGGTCGTTCTGTTGAAAACATGACTCGTCAAGAAAGAGCATTACTTGCTCAACAAACAGGTCTTGATGATTCTGCCTTGGATCTTGCGTTTTCCATGAAAAACCAAGGTATGACATATGATGAGGTAAGAAAGAAAGGAGATGCAGCAAAGAAAACCCAGATGACTCAAGTTGAAGCAATGAAAGCTCTTGCCGATTCAATCGAACGACTTGTTAAATCAGGCAGTTTTGGTAAAGGAGGTTTCATTGATCGATTCATTCAAGGATTCACTGCTGGAATCCAAAGAAGCCGAGATTTTAGACACCTGATGCGAGAACTTAGGGTAGACCTGAGAGTTGCATATTGGGAAGGAATCAAAGTTGGTAAAGCTTTTGTTGCAATGTTCCCAGGTGTTAAAGACGTATTTCAAGGGATTGCTGATTTGTTTGAGAGACGAAAGTTTCGAGCCATGTTTCGGGGAGCTACTGAAGTGTTTCGAGAGTTCTTTAAAAACATGACTGAAGACCCTCGAACTGCAATGCCAAAACTTCTTGAACGTCTAAAAAAAGACTTTTTCTCTTGGTTTCAAGGAAATTCTCAAAATGGTCAACGAGTTCTTGATGGTTTCAAAAAGTTCTTCATGGCGTTAAGTGAAATATCTGGAAGTTTGTTGAAGATTGCAATGAGGGGGATTCGAGATGGCGTTAAGTACATAACAGACCTTATTACAGGTAGAAAGAAACTTGACACAAGTGGAGCACGAGGGGACCTTGGATTCTTGCAGCGTCTTTTGGGACCAATAATTGATGCTGTAAAAGAAGTTGGTCCTTCTTTGTGGAACGCTGTAAAAGAAATGTTTGGTGAAGTTTGGAAGAAAGCAGAACCTTGGGTTAGGTCACACCTTCTTGATGTCGTAGGTGTGCTTGCTGGGCCTGCTTTTCTTGGAATGGCAGGAAGAGCAATTGCAACTTCTCTTGCAGGAATGTTTACCGAAGGATTAATCAACTTTGCCAAAGGTGGTGGTCTAAGCAAAGCAATGAATTCAGTCAAGAGTGTATTTGCTTCTAAAGTTGAAGACCTCACACAACATGCAAGAATGGTAACACCACCTCCATTGCCACCTGGAGCTAGAGGAGGTGGGGCAAGTGTTATTAGAGGAGTAGAAGAAACAGCTCAAGCAGCAACAGGTTCTAAAGTTAACTGGGCACAAGCTCTTGTAAAGATGGCCGCAATTACCTTGTTCATCGTGGTAGGCATGGTTGGAATCCTTTATGCTATCTTTAGATTTGCAAAAGCAATCCAAGAAAACCATATCACACCCGCTTCAATTGCCACAGCTTCTCTTGCAATGGTAACCACAGCAACAGCTATGTTGGCTGTTGCTGGTGCAGTAAAAATGTTATCTGCGATTAATCTCAATCCTGGAATGGTTGGAAGGATTCTTGCAGGATTAGTTGTTGTAGGTCTTGTAAGTGTAGGAATGGCTCTTGGTGCAAGAAAAATGATTCAAGTTTTTGGGGATCTTCCTCTTGCAAAAATTAACAAAACCATCATGGTCATGGCAGCTACAGGAGCATTCTTTTTGGCTGCTGCGGCTGTTACTGCAATCGCTGCGGGTATTGGTGTTGTAGCCTTGGGTGGAAGCGGTCTTGGGGCTCTGGCTATTGCAGCCGGTCTTGCTATCATTGCTTTGGTTATTGAAGGAATGGCAGCACAAGGTATCAGAATTATGACAGCCATCAACAGGTTTCATCCTGGTCCTGGTTTTGCTGAAAAAGCAAAAGTGTTTGTGGATGTAATGAAAGGTGTGGGTGCCTTTGCTGCTTCTGTTGCTCAGATGGTAACAGCTACACGTCCTGGTGTTCTAGACTTTTTAAGAGGTGCAGGAAGCGAACAACAAAGAAAAACACTTGAATCTGTGAACACAACCGTTGCTTCGTTGGGAACCCAGATCATCCGCATTGTAAACACACTCAGGGACTCTATTAGTTCATTGAAAGGTACCGAGACGGAGCTTCGTGCAGCCCAAGCTCTTGGAACGATTCTAGGGGGTGTTGCAGAGCTTGGGAATGCCCTCAAGCCACCTGCGGAAGCGCTTCAAGAATCAGGTTGGTATACCACCTTAACAGGGGGTGGTGAAGACATCACTTCTAAGATCAGTGCAACCACGGATTTCATTCAAGCTGTAGGCCCACAACTCAGAGCTTTTGTTCGTACTATTGGTCAAATGTTCACAGGTTCGGGAGCTTTTGCACAAGGTTTAACCACGGATCAAGAACGAGCAGCCCAAGCTATTCCTGGGATCCTCAAAGGTGTTGCAGACTTTGCAAACTCCTTGCGAGCAGGGTCTTCAGTGATCTTGCAACTATCAGGAGAAGGAAGACAAGAATCTGTTCTTCGGGCAGTTAGTGGATACATGACTTCTTTGTTGAAGAGCCTATCCGAATCTCAACTTTTTTCAAAGATCAGTGGAGTTCTAACTTCTATTGCAGGAAGTATCAGCACTCTCAATCCTGAGCAGATTAAAGCTGTACAGGCAATTGCACCCGTAATTGGACCAGCATTTTCTGTTATTTCTCAGATTGGTGGGATGATTGCTGCAATGGCAATGCCAGCTAGAGCCCCAAGTGAAGCTACAACAGGGGCTATATTTCAACTAACCAACATGGTTAACACATTCTTTGAACGTATCAAGAATGATCTTCCTGCTGTGATCACCAACATGCGAACTGCTTTTGCAGGAATGACAGTTTCAGAAGCAAGCAGGTTAGCGAGTGGGATGGAAGGACTTACAAAGTTGTTCCAGGTTGTTGGAACTTTTCCTTCTGTGCTTCGATCCATCGATGAGATTGGTGGAATGCAGGGAATTGATCGAGCTTTCATGGCTATTACAGGAATGCTTGCTACGTTGGTTCTTCGGTTGAATCCAAGAGATCCAACAAGCCTAACAAGCATGGCTACCTATCTGAGTCCTATGGTGAACCAATTAACCACTGAGATTCAGAAAGGTCATTATAACAAGGTATCGCAGATTGTGACGGGTATGGTTCACGAAGTGAACCAACTTGCAACCACGATTCAAGGATTGCAACCTATCAATATTGAAACTGGTTTAAGAAGGCTGGGAGATAACCTTGGACTTGGTTCAGAAGGAAGTTATACGATCCAGAACCGAAACTTCAACATCAATGTGAACTTCGTTGTGAAGTTTGACAATAATGGTTTGGATGCATTCGAGTTGGCAATGTTACGAAGAGTTGGACCAACTGCCACAAGAATCACCCACGGAGACTTGACACCATAATGACCTACGAAGAGATTGCAAACACCCCAAAGTTCAAGCAACTTCTTGAAGATATCCCAGAAGAGGAAAGAGCGAAAGTTCAAGAAGCGATCCGATCCATGGTTGAAGACTTCAATCAAAAAGTTATCAAACCACTTGAATCAATACTTAAAAAGTAAAAGTTCTTGATTTAAAGCAATTTTAATTCTTGATTTATTTTTTGTTTTAATGAAATTGGTGTGGCTGTGTTATTCAACATAGCTTTCAATGCATCTTTTCTATATTCCACTGGTGTATGGCCTTGAAACATTCCGGTGAGTGGCATTTGCATGACCAAAGGGAATAATTTTGTCATCAATTCCGGGGATGCATTGCGATGTCTAATAAATGCAAGGATGTTATCATTTTGTTCGGTTGAAGTATCAAAAAAATCAAACATTTGTTCGAGTTCAGCCGATGAAATGTTTGATTTTTTTTCGCCTTCACTTCGGATGATATTTTTGATCCTCTCGGGAATTTCTTCGATATCGGAACGTTTCATAGACCGATCTAATGAATCAAAAAAAGATGTGCTTGAACTGCTGGAGGTTGCAATGATTTTTTCCAACTCTGGCTTGGAAGGTGTTTTATCAAAAAGATAAAAAATGACATATCCATTTAATCGGTAATAATAGTACAGATTTCCCGTTTTGGCAGAAGTACACCATTTGGTATTTTTTCCATAATAGCAGGCTGAATCATTAGACAAAGGTTCTAAAAGTGTGTACCTGCCATCTTGATATAAAATTTTTGTTTTATCACGAGCAATTCTAGTTTGATCAGTATTGCTCACAACTTTGTCTGGTAAAGCCTTTTTAAGTTCGGGAACCGAACCGAAACTATTTAATGGTTGAGTTATTAATTTCATTGCTGAAGCTTTTGAAAATTTTTGAATCAACATTTTTAGTTCATTGGGTTCGATTGATGGATCTAAATTTAATTGATTTGCAATCCAAAAAAAATACTTGGGATTTACGTCTGCAAACAAACTCAATTTGGCCGCGATGGATGGAAATTTGATTTTAAGATTATCAAGCTTACCTTCGGTCAAATACCAACTATAAAAAGCAGTAAGAGAGGACATTGCAGTAGGGATTGTCATTTTGTAATTTCTCCATTGGATAATTATTCACATTCTTATGTCACGTACTTCTCGTCGTCTTTCTGAACTAATCCGAATTACTGGCCCTGATCGTTTAATCCCAGTTCTTGAGAACACGGGGGAAAACAACACGATTGAACTTGAACACGATGACCTGAGACCCGAAATCATCACTCGTTTGTCTAAGTTTGCGAGTGCAGTGACTACTGCTACTCAGAATGAGTTTCCTGTAACTAACATTCCAGGAACTTTTGGTCTTGAAGATGGCAATGGAAATCCAAGCAGCTTACGAGATCCAGGAGAAAACAACCAAGCTCATTACTCTGAAAAGTTTACCTCTCCTTCTCCTTCAGGAGTCTCAGCCGAACAAGAGTTTAACCGTACATCAAACAGTGGATTCTTGGACGTAGACACCCGAAGAGGTGGCAGGTTTGTTCTAAAGAAAGGCAAAGCAACCATTGCCGCTCCAACAGGTACAGACATCTACCAAGCAGTTAATGAACAAGGTGAGTCATCTGACTTTGTAAAACGAGTTCGACAAATTCAATTTGATAACAACCGTTTTACACTTGGAAAAACATTTATTCCAAGAACGGGACTTGAACTAGCTGATGGAATTCCTGTTCATACTCCGGGCTCTGATGGAGCGGGAACTGTTGAAGAAGACGAATCCAACATTGGAATAGCTTATTCTCAGCAGGATTTTGGTAAACATGGCCCAAGGAAGTTTCCAAGAGTCGAAGGAGACACAGCCGTTCTTCTGAAGATCAAAGACTTGAAGAAGATAGGACTTCTGACAATGTTAGAAGCTTCGGGAGAATACTACATTCCAACAAACCCAATGGATGTGGGTCAACAACTTGCTGCAAGAGGAGCTTCCTTTGCACCTGGATTGGCAAGAATTGGTCAGAAGATCAACATGACAAGAATCAGTCCTGTTAAGATCATGAAGGACATCAATCCAGATTACCAAAAACCGAACCTAGATGACAACATTAAAAAAGGTCCGGTTCTGTCTTATGGAAATGTCAACAACTGGATGACTCCTTTTGCCGGGTTGAGTTCCACGGCTTCTATTGCATGTGCAGCTTTGTTAACCCTAACCATCGGCGGATTGATCAAAGGAGCGGCAATTCTGGTCTCACCAAGAGAACCGTCGGCTCCAATCATCCCAGGTGCTAATTTGTCAACAAATGATAGAAGGAAACGTCTTGGTTCTTACCTTGGCAAACTGGACCAAGTATCAACGTTTAGAAATGCTGATTATGTCATCAGGTCTATCAACACAAAACACGACTATTTTCAATGTGTTTCAAGAGGAATTGATATCTTCTTTGGTGTTTCAAACCTGAGACAAGAAGCTCTCAAAATCATTCAGAATCATGGTTATTATAACACCGTGTTACGATCTCTTGTTCGTGGAACAAGAGACATGATCATGCAAGCTGCCGGTGGTATTTCCAATGTGGAAGGAGTTACAGACATCAACGATGTAGGGTTGTTAGGAAACCCTGTTGGACCAATTGAACTAGTGCAGAAAATCAACGAATCTCAGTTGCTAAAGTTCTGTAACATCATGGCCACAATTGGAGATGTTGCTCTATCTCATGAAGAAGATGGATTTATTGTGGATGAGAATGGGGGTATATCAGAGTTTATTTCCGATATTGATCGAATTGTTGTCGAAGGTGATGTTGGACCCAAAAGAGAACCGAGCCTGAATCCTGCTGTTTTACAATCGGCAAACAGACTTCCAAGACAATATAGAAACGCTTTGGCATGGGGATCAAACACTTCAAAATCCATGTACATGATTCCTTATGGACTGTTTAAAGCGGAAGCTGTTTTTTTGGGTTCAACAGATCAATCAAGAAGTCCATCCGAAGCCATGGCCGCAGACTTAACAGGAAATAAACTTCATGTTGTTAAAGAGCCTAATCAGTTTGATGGAAACAGGATCAGCGCAGAAGATGTAAAAGCAATGGAAGAACATCTTGAGGCAGATTACATGCCTTTTTACTTCCATGACCTTAGAACAAACGAAATTATTTCATTCCATGCTTTTCTTGAAGATATGAATGACAGTTTTGATGCCGACTATTCCGACACAGAAGGATACGGTAGAATTGGTTCAGTTCACATCTACAAAAACACCAAAAGAACCATTTCTTTGAGTTTTAGAATTGTTGCAACCAACCATAAAGATTTTGACCATATGTGGTTCAAGATCAACAAGCTTGTAACTTTAGTATATCCTCAATATACGGAAGGGAGACAGGTGGGAACAGCAACAGATAAGTTCATTCAACCATTCTCTCAAGTTCCTTCAGCTTCTCCTTTGATTAGGTTAAGACTTGGAGATTTGTTTAAAACCAACTATTCCAAGTTTGCTTTGGCAAGGCTATTCGGAGTAGGGTCAAGTCAGTTTGCAATTCAAGGCCAGGAAGGAACATTGACTTACAATGTCAACCTTTTGGCTAACAGAGAACAAGTTACAAATCGAATGTCACGGCAAGGTGACTATCATGTGGGTGAATTTGCAATGATCACTCCTTTGCCATCAATACAAGGCCGTGGGGTTGGTCAAAGGATTCTTGGATATCCAAGAGTTGGAAATTTGACTGATACAGCTTCTCAACCAGGGCAAAACGTCCGAAATGGCGGGGGTGGAAGAAGAGGTGCAGGAACGCAAGGTTTCATCTCAACAGTAAGCGCGGCGGGTGGTAGAGCTGTATCGTCTGTTGCTTCTCCCGGTGGTGCTCCTCTTCAGGTTACGCATCTGATGCGAGTACAGATCAATCGTGTCCAAGAACGTGATGGAGTGAAAGTGTATAGATTTACGGTACCTGGAGGTGGAATTGGTCAAGATGGTGTTTATGCTTGTACTCAGTTTGATTTAATGGCCGATCCAACCGAAATCACTCGAATTGCATTTAACCAAGCTTCTTCTCAAAATGCTGCGGCGACAGCCAATTTAACAAATGCTCAAAGCGTGGTTTCCAGTTTTTTCAACTCATCAGGTGATAATGGTAACCCAATTATCAAAGCATTTGAAAGCACAAAAGGAAAGGGACTTGCAGGTTTTATTCGTTCTTTGAAGTTTGATTGGAGTGAAGCTAGATGGGAAACTGGGCGTCAAAATGCTAGAGCCCCAATGTCTGTAAAAGTCTCGATTGACTTTGCTCCAATTTATGATATCAATCCAGGTTTGGACTCGGAAGGATTCATGACAACGCCTGTTTATAATACAGGAGATACGGTTAGAGCTCTTTCCGAAATGCCAGATGAACGAATGCAAAACAATATCGATAGAATGAACATGGCTCGGGCTGCAACTTCATCAAACTCTCGTTCTGGAAATGGATCTGGTACAGGTGGAATTGGTTCAGGAAATGTTGGAGGTCTAGTCTAATGAACAGATATGCAAGAACTCCTGTGATTGGGTTGGGTTATCGGTATGGAACTTCTTTTGCCATACCAGCAATTCGACAAAACATTCAAACAGGGAACATACGATTTCAACAGATCATATTGCAGGAAAGCAACCGTCTCGATATTCTTGCTGGTTTATACTATGGAGATGGTTCTCTTTGGTGGTTGATAGCCGCTGCAAGCAACATAGGATGGGGGCTTCAAGTTCCTGTAGGCACTATCATCAAAATTCCAGACTTGAGAGATTGTTCTCGTTTTGTAGGTTAAAAAATGAGTTTTTCAGCGAATCGACTTCAAACAACCATTCCTCTTCAGGATTCCATTAAAACCTTGTCTAAATACTATGGTTTATATACTGTTAGAGACCTTTCAGGAAGAATTGCCCTTTCTCAGATACAGGGCCAAGAGAGCGGAACATCTTTTGATATTCCATCACCGCCAGCTCATATCACAAGATTAATAGAGCTTTTGATTGACACTTCTACTGGTGGTTATACTAGCAATGATATTGTTAATGGCATAAATCGTTTGTTAGGTGCAGGAAACAACTCTCAAGATGTTGATCCGGCAGGCAACTTAACGGATGCAGTAAACCGTGCCGTAAAAATAGTATTTGGTCCAGGAGATGATAATGGGAACACAACTGTTGTTGAAGATGGTGGAGTCTTAAAAGGCTCTTCAAATGGTTCCAATGATTCAGTTCAAAGAATTCTTGGTTCTACCACTATTAATAACAATTTGGCTCATCCCAATCGGGATACTGCACCTTCTTTGTCTGCGATCATGATGAATTCTGTTCGTGTTCTTCCCATTCATAAGAACATCAATGCTGTTACTATATTCATGAACGGTCTTCCAAACTTAGAAATTGCTCGTTCTGTTCCATATTTGGAAATTTTGTTTCAGTTCAGTAGACCTCCCGTGGATGGAAACAATCAGATTCAAGGACCTGGATTGATCAAGTTTCTTGATGGTGCAGAAGTAGCAGCGGATGGAACAAGAAGAATCTTGCTAAATGCCAACCAGCTTTCTGGTTCTTTGGTAAATGGAAGCAATCAAGAGTTCACAATTGCCGGAATGGAAATGTTCACAGCTCCTCAAACTTTGGTGAACGCAAATGAAGATAGACAACAATATGCCCTTGGCACAAACAGAAGATCCGCTTCTGTTTTGGACAAGTTTCGTCCATTTATGACCTTTAAGAGTCTTACAGTTGAAGTAATTCCAACAACAGGGTTTATGTGTTACAAAACAGCAAAAATGGATTTTGTTCTTCACGACAGATCCAGGGTTGCTGAAATTGCTGATTTTATACGACCTGATCTTTATAGCAACACAGAGATTTTATTGGAATATGGATGGAATCATCCTGATCCCCCATCTGCAAAAAACCCTTATGCAAATCTTTTAAATGGAATGAGATGCAAAGAAAAATATGGCATTGTTAATGTTTCCATGCATTTTGATAATGCAGGACAAGTTAACATTACTTTATCACTTGCAATGCGAGGCGCTAGTGATTTTAGAACTGAAACCATCTCCGCATCCGAAACAGGAACGGGAGATATTATTCGTCAAGTCAGGGATCTCTCAACGCAAGTTGGAGAATTAAGAAGAAGACTTTTTCAAAACAATTCTCCTGGAACCCGCGAGGTTCGAGGAGTTCAAATCTTAGATGCAGCGGGAGATGCGAATGGTCAACTTCTTCTAACTCCAGAGTTGCGAAGAGAGTTAAACATTTTCTCTGCCCAGCTTCGAAGAAATCAAAACAACCCAAGTGCCCAAGGATTGTTAACAGCTTTGAACAATCTTTATGGTGCTCATGGACAGCCAGGGCAAATCAATAGGCTTCGTTCTACGATTCAACGAAACATTGCAGAAAAACTACAAAGACTTTCAAGAGGCGGTGTGGAAGCATTCTCTGCCCCACCCACACCAAACTATCCCGAAGGTGTAGCCGCTGGTAGACGATACATCACTTATTCAGGTGACACAAGAAGAGAAATCAACGAAGCGGATACTATTCTCAGAACCCTTGGTGTTCGAACATCAATTACTCTTGGTTCTTTACTTCTTGCATTTGTTGGTCAGCCTCTTGCGGTGTCACACAAGTTCGATGACATTCAGTTAATCTTTTATCCATTCAACTCTTATGCCGGATTTGCAAGAACTTTGAACATTGCGAACTTCCAGGTTGACACACGTTATTTTCTTCGTGAATATACACGTTATCGAATGGAAAATGTTTCAAGGGCCGCAGATATGTCTTTACAAGACTTCTTGAACTTTATTTCTAGAACCATCGTTGAGGATCCTGCGGCGCCTTCTTATGGTTTGAGAGATCCTTCTGGATCACATAGACCTTTTTGGAGAACTCCACAAGACAATACTAGTTCAGGAGCAGCCGAGTCCACTGCCGAGGATTCTCTTGCACTTCAAACAAGACTAGAGAACCTTTTAAGAGGCCCCAATGGAACTCCTGATGGTTCTTTTCGACTTCCTCAGTTGGATTATTATATTGAATGTATCCCTAGATCGGCAGATGCAATACCTGAAGGTCAGACTACCGAAGGTGCTACAGCAATGTCAATCCTTAGAGTTCATATATTTGATAGAAACACCACTTCGTATGATACACAAGCAGCACTTCTTGAAGCTAACAGAGAAGATGAGTTAAGAACCATTGCTCCTTTGCCTTCGGGTGCAGGCGGAAATCAAGGCGTACGAGAATCTCATGCAGAAGCGGCAAACACAATGATCCAAGCAGCACTAAACGCTCAACTAATCACTCAGATTCCAAACTCTAATCCTCCAATGTATCGAATCAACGGTGGTCCTGCAAGGCTCAGAGAGTTCATGATGAAAACGAGTCCTTACATCATCGTTGGAGCTCAAGGAACTGCTGTTCGTGATGCTTCATTGTCAACTCAACAGAATCCACAACTTTCAACAGTCAATCTTCTGCGTTCATTTCACGCAGATCCACTTCAACCAAATGGCGAAAGCCCCGGTGGTCTCCCTTTACAAGTAATTCCATGTGATTTGTCTGTTGCTTGTCTTGGATGTCCACTTCTTGAGTTTGGAACAAAGTTCTTTGTTGATTTTGCAACAGGAACAACCATTGACAACTATTACTACGTTACAGGTCTATCTCACAAGTTTGAACCTGGAAACTTTACTACTGATATAAGATTTTCACCATATGATGGTTGGGGCAAGTATAGATCCCTGATCGAAACCATTCGGAACGCACAAACTGTTTTGAATGATATTCAGAACAATGCGAATTCAACTCCTGGGGGTACATCCCAAGGATCTGAATCAGTAATAGCCCGTTAAACCATAAAAACAAGGAAACGTCCATGGTATGATATGCAACCATGGACGTTTATATTCATAAAACCATACTTGGATTTCAACAACATCTTGTTGTGAAAGACTCAGGAAAGATTCATAAGGTAAAAGAAATTCCTGATGACCAGCTTCTTGTGTTCGGAGATCCTGAACTTAAAGAAATTGCAAAAATCTATAATCTTCCTCTTCCAACCTTTCCTTTCGAACCCCAGCTAAAGGCTTTCCAGACCGTCTTAAAAGGCTCTGACCAAACAGAGGTACCCTGGCACCTTGCCATGCCCTCCGGTGCCTTTAAAAAGGATGTGGTGAGCCTTGCTGAAGCTCTTCACCGAACGTTTGGGAGAATCAACCTGGACTACTATCGAGATCATTATCGAAAAACCCTTTCTATTTTCAATAAAATGCAACCAGCGAAAATTGATTCAAGGGCTTGGATGTTTCATAAGCACAATCCAGAGTTATTAACTCCCCATGTTTTTAACTCATTCAAACCTGATTCCAACTGGTTTGCCCCCAAAACGGTTTATTCCAAGTCAGACACAAAAACAGGACGGTTAAAGGTTATAGACGGAGCTAACATTCTTCATTTGCCAAAAGAACAAAGAAACATCTTGACATCAAGGTTTGGTTCAGAAGGAAAGGTTATGCATCTCGACTTTCGAGCTTTGGAACCTCGTGTTGTTCTCTTCGTTAACCAACTCTTTTTTTCCTCCCTCTCTGGTAATGTTCCACTTTTGGGTTATCAAGCTGTAGGAGAAGATATTTACCAAGATGTTTTGGATGCTCTTGGAATTACAGATATTCATCGTGACAAAGTAAAAGATGTGATTCTAAGTCAACTCTATGGTGCAGGTTATGAAAAGATTCTTTCAGGTCTTGTGGGTATCAGAGATCCTGAAGGCTTCATTTCTGCTGTAAATGATTTTTTCGGATTAGATAAAATTCGAGAAAGACTCTTCCAAGAATATGAAGCTAACAATAGAGAGTTCATTTTAAGTTTTTACGGACGAAAGTTGGATACTAGAGAAGCTAAACCGTATATGTTGTTAAACTACTTTGCTCAAAGCACTGCTGTTGATGTTGCTCTTTATGGTTTTAGAAACATTGTTCGTGCAATTAACGGAAATCCTCTTATTATTCCTTTGTTTGTTCTTCATGATGCTTTGATTCTGGATGTTCATGATTCTGTTAGGAATCTTCTCTCGGAGCTTGTCCTTGTTGGCTCACAAAACATCCCCTTGTTTCCAGGACGCCAATTTGCTATTAAAGCCGCCCGATTTTGAAATAATTGATTTGGTTTATCTTGCAAAACCAATGGTTTAGATTAGGTTCATGCCAAACTTGAACCCAGAACTGCAAAAAGCAATCGAAAACATAGAGGTTTTCAAAAAACTTATAACAGATAAAATTACAGATTCTTCAAGAAAAAATGGCTTGCTTACTTTGGTGGATAAAGTAGAGGAAACGTTGATTCTAGCACCTGCATCCACAAGAACGGAGTTTTATGGCGCTTTTGCAGGTGGATTAGTCGATCACTCATTGAGAGTTGTCAAGACGATGGGAGCTCTCAATAGAGCCTATGAAACAAACTTAGGGACCGAAAATATTGTAGTCACAGGTTTATTCCATGACATTGGAAAATGCGGAAATGGCGAAAGAGAATATTTTCTCCCAAAAAGTTCAGAATGGCATAACAAACAAGGAATCATGTATGAGATCAATCCCGATCTTGTCAACATGACGGTTTCGTTGCGTTCCCTTTATCTTCTCCAAAGTTTTGGAGTGAGGTTAACTGCTGATGAACATTATGCAATTTCCTCAATCAAAGAACGCAACGAAACACAAGCAGTAGCAAATGAACCAATGTTGGCTGTTGTTTTGCAACAAGCAATTCGGATGGCTTCAATCAAGGGAGCAGGACGTTCAACCTTACTTTAAAAAGTGTTGTAACTAATTGAAATCATTCAAGAATTAATTTCAAATTAAGAGAGAGTCAATCATACAGAACCGAGAGTTTGGGTCATACTTATAAAGACAGCAATAAGGCTGATTCATAATTTTAACCCAAGTTAAACCAGAAAGAAAAACCCAAAGGAAAACCCACATGGCATATAACATCAATAAACTTGCAGACGCTTACGCAGTAATGAATGGTGAAAAGAGACCAAATCAAGTAAAGAAAGGTCCTCCATTTCCACAGTGGAAGCCAGCACTTACAGAAGATGGCAAGTCACGTACTTATAACGTTCGTTTTCTTCCTTATCAAGATCAAAATGAACAGCCATTTCAGGAAGTAAGTTATTACGACAACAAGACGCTTTCGCCATTTCGGCTTGTAGCACCTGCACAGTTTGGTCTTGAAGATCCGATTGCTGAACTTGTAATGGAGTTGCGCAAGGATCGCAACAACAAAAGTGCTTGGTCGATCATCAAGCCGTTGTTACCAAAACCAAGGTATTTTGCGCCTGTTTTTGTGCGTGAAGAAGCTGACAAAGGAACCCAGGTTTGGGAGTTGTCTCCAACCATCTGTAAAGATGTGTACGGGGTTCTTGTATCAGAAGATTATCGTGACGAAGATGTTACAAGTCCTGAGAAGGGCTTTGATTTTCAAGTAACTGTATCACCTTCTGGAAAGGTATTCAAGGCACCTAACGGTAAGGAGTATCCTGTCAACGACATTAAGTTGATTGCAAGAACAAAGAGCACTCGTTTGGCAAAGACAGATGAAGAGATTCGTAAGTTGGTGAGTTCTATTCCAAATCTTTTGGAAATCTTTACCAAGCAGTGTAAGCCAGCAGAAGAGTTGAAAGAGATGTTGGAGAATTATCTTGCTATTGATGCAAGTTCACCATCTGCATCTTCCGACACCGATCAATCAGTCAAGTCAGATCCAGCAGCCGAAGCAGCGTTAGCAAAGTCGGTTGAGGATCAGTTCGCGGATCTATAACACTATAAAACAAGCATGAGAATGGCCTCTGTTGGTTATCTGACAGAGGCCATTCGTGTTATAATTGATTTATGTCTAAACCCTCAAAGAAGAAGTCTGGATGGACTTTATGGAAAAGTTCGGATGGAAGATGTTTCTCATCTAATCGTAGCATGGTATGGAATCCCAAATCTCATCAAAACGAACCTGTATCTTTGGTAGAAGTTCCTGCAAGCGAATGTGAGTTTGTAGCAGCCATGAAACTTACTTCTTTTTATCATGGTCGTTCAACTCATTTCTATTTTTGTGATTTACAAACTGGTTATCAGTACATGATGCAGGGAACCGAAATGGAAGATATCTTGATGAATTATACTCTTCAACAAGGTTTGATCTGTGGAAGATGGGGATGGGTCAAAAGAGGAGACACAATTTCTATCAAACTTCTAGAAGAACTTGAAGACGTAGACTCTCAAAACAATTCATCTAATCTATAAATCAAGAAACTAATCTCACAAGCCATCAGGGGAAAATTATGCCACCAAGAAAACCAAAAGAGATATCAACTATATCAAGTCCACAATTGGACAACTCGGAAGATTTTTCTGCCGAACTTATAAAGCAACTTAATCGTGAAGCTGGAGACAAGATAGCATTCAATCTTGGGGATGAGGATGCACCAACAAATGTTAGAAGATGGATACCAACAGGTTCAAAGTTGTTGGACTACTCAATCTCCAACAGACGATCAGGAGGATATCCTGAAGGTCGAATCATCGAAATTCAAGGTCCACCATCATGTGGTAAATCACATCTTGCCTTTGAGGCTGCTAGAGCTACTCAAGCAATGGGTGGTGTTGCTGTTTATATAGACACAGAAAACGCAACAAGTCCAGACAACTTACGAGACCTTGGTATCAATGTGAACAAGAACTTTGTGTTTATTCAAACCAACTGTACTGAAGAAGTTCTGAAGTATGCCGAGATGGCAATCATGAAGTCTCGTTCAATGAACAAGGATGTTCCAATGACAATCATTTGGGATTCCGTTGCGGCTTGTTCTCCAAAAGCAGAACTCGAAGGTCAATATGAAGATAACTCAATAGGTCTTCAAGCTCGTGTTCTTTCAAAAGGAATGCGGAAGATTAGCAATATTATTGCTAATCAGAAAGTGTTGTTTATACTAATCAATCAACAAAGAATGAAGATTGGCGTTATGTATGGAGATCCAACCACCACTTCAGGTGGTATGGCAATTCCTTATGCATCTTCCGTTCGGCTTCGTGTAATGACTGGCCAACCAATCAAAGCTGACAAAGATCGAATCATTGGAATCAATGTTGAAGTTAAAGTCATCAAGAACAAGGTTGCGAAACCATTTCGTTCTTGTGAACTCTCTATCATCTTTGGAAAAGGTATCGTTGATGATGACCAGATGTTTGATACCCTCCGTGCTCATTGTGATGCAAAGGGACCAGTAAAAATCAATGGGAAACGATTGTTGATTGAAGGTGCAGGCGGATGGAAAACTTTTTCAGTTTCAGATGATTCAACAGGAGAAGTTCTCCATGATGTAAGCTTTCATAAAGCTGAGTTTCGTGAAAAAGTTCTCAATGTCCCTGAATATCAGGGATATATCGCTGATCTTTTGGATGCTGCGATGATCATGGGAAATGATGACAACAATCACCCTTCATTCAAGGGTGCGGATGCAAACTCTCTTGAAGAAATGAAAAGACAGGAAAACGCAGGATGACAATCTCAATCAAGTTTAAAAAACTAGTACCAGAAGCAAAGTTGCCCACTAAAGGCAAACCCGGTGATGCTGCCTACGATCTTTATTGTGTTGAAAAAGTTGTGCTTGGTCATGGAGAAACCAAGCAAGTTAGAACTGGACTTGTTTTGGCTGATATGACTCAAGAAGATGGTCCTGATCTGTTGTTTCTTCAAATTGAAGGCCGTTCAGGCATTGCTTCAAATGGAGTTTATCCAGTTGGAGGAATCATAGATCCAATCTATCGTGGAGAGATTCAAGTCATTCTTCATAATGGAAATTTGAACACAGATGTTTCTTACCAACCCGGAGCTCGAATTGCTCAATTTGTGATTCGTAGAACTCCAAAAGATGTTCTGATTGAAGAATCTGAAGAAATCACAGAAACCATTCGTGGCTCTTCAGGGTTTGGTTCAACGGGTTCTTAGTTAATATACAGGATGATATCCTGTCATCTATCATATGGCAATGATACCAACTCGTGAAGATGACAGGGAAGCAACTCTTTCTTCCTCTGAACATAAAAGACCAATTCTTATCATTGATGGGATGAACTTGTTCATCCGACATTTTGCGGTCAATGATGCTGTTACAACAACGGGAGAACTTTGTGGAGGCGTTGTTGGCTTTTTAAAAGCCCTTAACGCATTGGTTTATCAATTTTCTCCTGAGAGGGTTTATGTTGTTTGGGAACAAGGTGGTGGCTGTCCTCGCCGGAAAAAGATATATGCTGGTTACAAGCAGAATCGACTAAAAGTTAAATCGGAGTTTAAAACCATCAACCTTCCATCCAATGGAGTTCCATCTAAACAATGGATCATGGATGACACCGAAAACAAACTTAGACAGGTTAAAACATTGGTCGATGCTCTTAAAAACCTACCTGTTTGTCAAATCTATGTTTCTGAAACGGAATGTGACGATGTAATCGGATACATGATTCGTCACAAGCTGAAAAACATAAACGCTTTAAAGATCGTGGTCTCATCTGATAGAGACTTCTATCAACTTCTTGATGAACCAAAAGTCAAGATATTCAATCCAGCAGATAAATCATTCCACGATGGTCCAATCGTAAAAGTAAAGGTCGCCAAAGATCAATTTGTTAACATTCCAGCAAGAAACTACGTCCTGGTCCGAACCATGACCGGAGATGACTCAGACAACATTCCGGGCGTTCCAGGAATGGGGTTTAAAACCGCTTTAAAGCTTTTCCCATCTCTGTCTGATGCTTCCTTCGTTCATACCATCCCAGGGCTTTTAGAGGCCGCTAGAGCTCGATTAACAGACAAGAAACCATCCAAGGTCTATCAATCGGTAGTGGCTTGTGAAGAAGTGATCCGTCGAAACTGGCAATTGATGTACTTGAGTTCTGGCACATTAGCACCCAACCAGATTTCAAAAATTGAGTATGCGATTGATAACTTTGAACCTAAGATGAATAAACTTGGGTTGATAAAAACCCTTCTTGGAACGGGAGTGGTAAGCAATATTGATTTTGATGCCATGGCTTACCAAATGCAAATTTCTTTAATTACAAAGTAATGGAAGAACCGGATGGTGAAGCTTACTTACTCTCTACAGACCCGACACCTTCCATGTCTTTGAGAGGTCCGAGGAGCTCCATTATTCAAGAAACAAGATGAAAATCAATGGAGTGCAGTCGGTAAAATCAAAATCCCAACCGCTGTATACCTGAACACTCACAAGAATAACAAAGAGGAGTCATCATAAACATGTCCACCACCCAAAGTGTTGACAACAAGAAGTCTTTTGCTAATTTCGACAGACATTTTCAAGAAAAGATCGTTCAAGCCATGCTGACAGATCGTCAGTGGGCCGCCCAGATGGCCGAGGTTTTAAACCTTGACTACTTTGAATACGCTTATTTGCGTCATCTAACAGCAAAGTATCTTAACTACTATCAAAAGTACAAAGAGTTTCCTTCCTTAGAACTCTTTGTGTCTGTAGTTCGTGAAGATTTGAAGAATGAAGCAGATGCCGCTCTGGAGCTTCAAATTAAGACTGTTATTGTTAACACAAAGAATAAAAAAGACCTTGGTGATCTTCAGCATGTCAAAGAAGTTGCTTTGTCTTTTTGCCGTCAACAAGGATTCAAAAATGCTCTTGTCGAATGTGCTGATCTTGTGAATGAAGAAGATCAATATGATCGTGCTGTAGAAATTATCAAGAAAGCAATCACAGCAGGTCAAGCTCATAGCCCTGGAATGGATCTTGAAACCGACATTGATGCACGATACTCGGAAACATATCGTAATACTATTAGAACCAACATTCAAAGCGTCAATGGTGTTGACAGTCTTGATTCAAGAAAAATTTTGAACGGCGGATCGGGAGCTGGTGAGTTGAATGTGGTTATTGCTCCAACAGGAGTTGGTAAGTCACATTTTCTTGTACATGTTGGAGCTCAGGCATTGTTGCAAAACAAAAATGTTCTTCATTTTACTTTTGAGTTGAATGAAAGAGCAGTTGGTATCCGCTACGATTCACATCTCTTGGAGATTGACTCTCTCGAATGTCCAGAGAGAAAAGAAGAAGTGAAAGCTTTCTATGCTGAAAACATTGGGAAAATTGGTCGTCTTAGGGTCAAGTATTTTCCAACTGGAACAGCAACAGTTAACACTCTAAGAAGCTTTATTGATAAGTTGGCATTGGAAAACTTTCGACCTGACATGGTTGTTGTGGACTATGCAGGTATCATGCGCTCAACAGAACGATATGAGCTTCCAAGAATGGAACTCAAGAAGATTTACGAAGAACTTAGATGCTTCGCTGCGGAACTAGACATACCGGTTTGGACAGCTTGTCAGTCCAATAGAGAAGGTGCTGACTCAGAGATCATCTCTCTTGCAAACATGTCAGAAGCCTATGCTCAAGCACATATTTGTGACTTTGTGATAGGTCTTGGAAGACCTGAAAGTCAAAAAGCAACAGGACTTGGAACCATCTTCATTGCTAAAAACAGAGCGGGTATTGATGGTGTTTCTTACAAGGTAAGGATCGATACTGCAAGGTCCAAAATCATTATTCTCTCAGATGAAGAAGTTCAACACATTACAGCAGAACAAGAGAGAGAAAGAGAAGAGGGAATGAACATCGTGAGAAGAACTCTTCGTCAGATTAACACAAGAAAGATCATGGGAGAGAATACCTCCCTGGAACTTACAGAAGCTCAAGGCAAACAAGCCAGATAATAAAGAAGGAAGAACATGGCAACGTACACACAGGCAATGGAACAATCCCTTGAATATTTTCAAGGTAATAAGATCGCAGCAAAGGTTTTTGTAGACAAATATGCCTTGAAAGATCAGCAAGGTTTAGTTCTAGAGCCCACACCAAAAGACATGCATAGACGATTGGCAAAGGAATTTGCCAGAATTGAAGCAAGATATCCAAACCCTCTTTCCGAAGAAGAGATATTTGGATATCTTGATCAGTTCAAGTACATTATTCCTCAAGGTTCACCAATGGCTGGAATCGGAAATCCATTTCAAGTGATGTCCATTTCCAACTGTTTTGTGATTCAATCTCCTTATGATTCTTATGGTGGAATTCTTAAAGCAGACCAAGAACAAGCTCAAATCATGAAAAGACGTGGGGGCGTTGGAATGGACATTTCCACAATTCGTCCCAGAGGACTTCCAACAGCTAATGCTGCTCAAACCACAGATGGTATTGGTGTGTTCATGGAACGTTTTTCGAACACATGTCGTGAGGTTGCTCAAGGTGGCAGAAGAGGAGCTTTGATGCTAACAATCTCAGTTCACCATCCTGAGATTCGGACTTTTATTCATATTAAAGAAGATTTGAAGAAAGTAACAGGGGCAAACATTAGCATTCGTCTTTCAGATGAGTTTATGAATGCTGTGAAAACCAAAGAAAAGGTTCAACTTCGATTTCCAGTTGACTCGAAAGAACCAAGCATCTCAGAGATGGTCGATGCAAATGAACTATGGACAGAGATTATCGAAGCAGCACACAAGAGTGCAGAACCAGGATTGTTGTTTTGGAATACAGTAATGAAATACTGTCCAGCGAATTGTTATCCAGAGTTTATTACTATTTCAACTAATCCATGTCAACCCGGTTGGGCAACGGTTCTAACACCAGAAGGAATTAGAACTTTCAATGACATTTCTGTTGGCAGTATCATCTGGTCTGGTAAACGTTGGACCAAAGTTGTTAACAAGGTCTGTACTGGTGTCAAACCTGTGTATGGATACAAAACCAGAGCAGGAACGTTTTATGGCACAGAAAATCACAGAGTTGTTTCTGGAGGTGAAAAAATTGAAGTTGATCTAGCTGATTCAATTGACACATCCCAAGGCCAATTGAATTCGGAAGATGCCAGAAAGCCGCTTGACCCACACGACATCATGGATGGATTGGTTTGGGGTGATGGTGAGTTTCACAAGGCTTCGAACAAAGTTTTTCTCCACATTGGTCAAGATGATCAGTGTTATTTTGATAGTGAGATAAAGCACCTTGTCCTAGAGCACCGTCCTGGTGTCAAACAAACAGCTTATGCTGTTCGTACAACGAACGAAGTCTTGAAGAAGACATACGAACGAGAACTGCATCCTGATTGGCTATATTCAGCAGATCAACAAAAGATTCGCGGTTTTCTTAGAGGTTTGTTCACGGCAAATGGCACTGTTGTGGGAAATCGAGTTCAACTAAAATCATCTTGTTTGAAATTGGTTGAACAGGTTCAGTTGATGCTCTCGATGCTTGGAATCAGCTCGTACTACACAACAAACAAAGCTCACGAAGTTGAGTTTGAGAATGGAACTTACGAGTGTAAAGAGAGTTATGATCTTAGCATTGGTACCAAACAAGGTCGTCAACTTTTTCAACATTTGATTGGTTTTATCCATCCAGAAAAACAAAAGAAGTTGCAGGCTTCTTTGGACTTAAAACCAAGTTCAAAATCTCCAAAGGTTTCTTATGAGATTGTTGACACTCAATATCTTGGAGAAGAAAGGGTGTACGATATCACTGTAGAAGCTGATGAACACACCTATTGGACAGGTGGTTTGCTGGTATCTAACTGCGGAGAGATCACTCTTTCTGCATACGACTCTTGTCGTCTTTTGCTGGTAAATGCTCTTTCTTTTGTTCGCAATCCATTTACATCTAAAGTAACAATGGATTGGAACAAGTTTGAGAAAGTTGTAAAAGTAGCACAACGTTTAATGGATGACGTGGTTGACTTGGAATTGGAATGTATTGAAAAGATCCTAGCGAAGATTGAAGCAGATCCAGAACCAGATGATGTGAAGGCAATCGAAGTCAATCTATGGAAAAAAATTCATCAAGCCTGTGTTCGTGGTCGTAGGACTGGACTTGGTTTGACAGGCGTCGGAGATTTGATTGCAGCAATGGGAATGCGTTATGGTTCTCCTGAGAGTATTGAGTTTGTTGAAGAACTTTACAAAGAATTGGCAACAAACAGTTATGCTTCCTCAATCAACATGGCCAAAGAAAGAGGGGCATTTCCTGCTTATTCATATGCATTGGAATCCGATCATCCATTTATTCGCCAAATAATAGCGACTTCTCAAAGTCTTGAAGAACAATATAAAACATATGGTCGAAGAAACATTGCAAACTTGACAACTCCACCCGCAGGTTCAACTTCCATTGTTGCCAAATCAATCTTGGGTTTTGGTGTGACATCAGGAATTGAAAATGTGCTATTTGTTCGAGCAATTCGCAGAAAAAAGATCAATCCCAATGACAAAGAAGCAAGAGTCGATTTTGTGGATGACCTTGGAGATAAATGGACTGAATTTCCTGTTTATCATAATGGCTTTGAGGCTTGGAAGCAGATTACAGGAAAAACAGATGGTGATATCCAGGAATCTCCATACTGGAATTCAACAGCAGATGATGTGGATTGGGTTGCAAAAGTAGACATGCAAGGAGTTGCACAGAAATGGATCGATCATTCCATTTCCAACACAACCAACCTTCCAGAAGACACAGACATAGAAACCGTCAAGAAGGTTTATATGCGTGGATGGGAACAAGGTTGTAAAGGCGTTACCATCTATCGGAAGAATTCTAGAACAGGTGTGATTTTAGATGAAAAATCCAAGAAGTCACCAGAACTTGCATTAACGGAAAACCATGCTCCAAAGCGCCCACACGAACTAGAATGTGACGTTTATCACTCAACAATTCAAGGTGAGAAATGGACCATCTTTGTTGGTAAGTTGGGCAATAAACCTTATGAGTTGATGGGAGGATTGGCAAAGTTTGTGAATTTGCCAAAAAGAGTTCGAAATGGAAAAACTGTTAAGCATAATGGTGAAATTAATCCTGCAAGATATGATTTTCACTACGATCATGAAAAAGGCCCCGAAGATGAAACAGTTATTCGTGACATCGGTAACGTTTTCGAGAACCCAGTTCATTCTGCGTTTACTAGAAGTATTTCTTTAAATCTTCGACATGGTGTTCCAGTTCAGTATGTCTGTGAACAACTCTTGAAAGGCGCCGAGAAAGACTCCGATCTTTACTCATTTTCCAGGGTAATGTCAAGAGTTTTAAAAAACTACATTCAAGATGGAACCAAGACAACCCAGAAAAAATGTCCCGAGTGTAAATCCTCAAATCTCAGTTATCAGCAAGGTTGTGTGACCTGCCTAGACTGTGGTTCCAGCAAGTGTGGGTAATTTGGGTTAAATTACTGCAACAGCATGTTATGTTGAAAACATGCTGAAAACGAACAAACAAACAACTATTGATTGTCATGATTGGGACGATTTCGTTCAAAAAACCTACGGGCGTCCTTATTGTTTCCAACAGCAAGATGGCTGCAAGAACCGTGGCATGTATCATCTAACTGTTGGAGAGGAAGCCTATGATTTTGAAAATGATACGGTTCCTGAAGTTGTGAATCATGAAGAGATGGGTGTAAGTTTCAAAGCTTGGCTTGCAAGAGATCCAAAGCAGCCCCTTCCAGGTCGTGAAGATCGTTTTGGTTTGGAACTTTGGTGGAATAGAAATTTCTATCCAGCCATCGAAAAGGTTGCTAGTGACCTTCACAAACGAGGTTTGTTAGAAGCTGGAAATTATCTAATCATTATTGATTGGTAAGATGTTTCAAACAAGGTTGCTTAACCTATAAAACTACAGTAATATATCTCATATGAGTAGAAATAAACGACATGATAAGTTGATTGTGATTGATGTTGAATCAACTTGTGATGATCCTAGACCTTCATGGCAAGGAGAAGTTATTGAGGTTGGTGTGTGTTTCTTGGATCTTAGAACATTAGAGATCACCGATCAGCGCGGTATTCTGGTAAAACCAGAACGTACACCAATCACACCTTTTTGTACATCTCTTACAACCATCACACCTGAGTTGATTGCAAGAGAAGGAAAATCATTGTTTGAAGCAATGGTGATTCTTCAAGAACAGTATAAGATTCGGGAAAGAACCTGGGCTTCTTGGGGAGACTATGACCGAAATCAACTCATCAAGGATTGCAACTCTAAAAAATTTGGATTTCCTGGGGAACGCAGTTCTCATATCAACATCAAGAATGTTTTAGCTGTTGAATGTGGATGGGATAGGGAAAGTGGTTTGGATCTTGCTTTGAAGCGATGGAATATGAAACTTGAAGGAACACACCATCGTGGAAAAGACGACGCGGTGAATGTAGCTAGAATCTATGCCGCTCATATTGCTTCGATTCGTGAAAACAATCCTGGTAATTGGGCTCCCGCTAACTGGTGATCTTGATGTTTGACAACTTATCTATTCAAGCCGGAGAAGTAGTCAATATTGGTCTTGGAACTCATGCAATGGAAATTCAGGCATGGATTACCTTTCCACAACTTGGAATTACGCATGAAAGAGACATGAGTCCATCAGAATCATTAATCAAATACAAAGAAATTAAAGGTAATCGTCACTTCGAAAAAATTAGATTACCTTGTATCTCTCAGCCAAAACATCTAAAAGGCGAAATCAAGGAGTTTAGAGAAACATGGACAGGAGGAATCCTAGCTTTGATTGATCTTGGGAATCGTCAACGTTGGTTTGATCTTTATCTTCTCAATAATACTGTTTTGCCTCTAAAACCTTGATCCATGAAACTATTTGTGTTATTATAGCTTTCATGCCAAATCCGAATTGTACTTGCAAACCTGATTGCTGGACACGGTGTAATCGTACAGGTTACCGAGAGTGTTTTTGTAATTGCAAAGAATGCAGAGAGAGCATGAGACAATCAGTTCTTGGTGTCGAGTGTCATGGATGTAGTGATTGTCAATCCTATTGCATTCCTGGCGAATGCAGTCGTTGTCATCCAGGTGTTGAAATCAGAATTTGGAAAAGGCAAAGGTTTTAAGATGAATAAAAAGCCTAAAAGATGGAGTGAGCGTAAATGGACAGACATTTACAGCGGTTGGCAATTCAGAACTTATAATTCATTGAGGGATTTTCAACTATGTTTTGTGATTGATGATATGCAAGGGGATGGTTTTGTCCACTTGTCTGTTCATTTTTTCAAAAAGGCTCTTGCATTTGAATTCCCATTTAACGCAAATGGAAAAACACTGCGAATTCAGTGGCAACTCGTGAAATGAAGTGTTATATAACAATCAATGGCATTAACACTACATATTCCCAGAATTGGGGAACTAATCACTCTAGCTGAACCTTGGACTTTTACTCTTTGGGAAGAGTATAGAAACATCAAGTTGATCAAGATGGTAGATCCATCATATGATGGTCATGGATGGTCAAGAGGTCCAAAGAAAACATGGACAGTAATTCTCCCTGCTGGTTGGGAGCTTAAAGTAGCAAGAATCTATATTAGGAATGGACAACCCGATTTTGATTCTATTACATTTACTTGTCCTTATAATGGTAAAAATGTTAGATTTTGGGTGAAACTTAGCGATGCAAACAAGATTGTGATGGAGGAACCAGAGTGACAAAGGAAAAATGTTATGGGCCTGGATTGATCGGTTTCATCCTCCTCACAAGTGATGATGAGTCAAAAAATCCTCGTTTTAAAGAGCCTATCAAGTGGACGGATTGTCGTGACAATGATTATTGGGTTTGTGGAGAGTGTCAAACACTGATGCCTGAGCATACCCTTACATGTCCCGTTCATCTTGCCTTCAAAGAATTTGAAGAACAAGAAAAGAACTATGTCCGTCCTGAGTGGATGTGTAGTGGGTGTGATCAACCCAAGGAAGGACCCCATCGGTTTGGTTGTTGTGTTCGGGGCATTCGTTCAACCCAAGTTATTCTTCCTGTAACTCAGAATTCAAATGGAAATTTCAGTGTGGATAAGACCGATATAAAAAACACGACCTGTTGACGCCTCAAACAAAAAATAAAGTTGATATTTTTGTCTGTTTGATTAATAATGGAATCATGAGTGGTAGAATTTTTTGTATTGGAGATGTTCACGGTTGTTACCGTGAACTAATGCAGCTTTTAGAAAAAGTAAAATATCAAGAAGGAACAGATGTTCTTATCTTTGCAGGTGATCTTGTAGATAGGGGTCCACAAAGTGCGGAAGTAGTTCGTTGGGTTCGAGAAGCACATGCTCGAACATATGGGAAAGTTATAGGCGTTATGGGAAACCATGACGAAAAGCATTTCAGATATTTCAAGCATGTGCTCAGAAAACGTGCGTACCCAAATTACAATTTTCCCATGCGTCCTTTTTCCACAGAAAAACTTATTACGTTTAACTCAATGAGTGAAGACGACCTAGAGTTTTTGGGGAAACTTCCAACATTTATTCACCTAAAAACTCAAGACTGGGTTGTGGTTCATGCTGGACTTGAACCACAAAAAGATTTGGAAGAACAAGACGATGGAAGAATGATTCATATGAGATATTTGGATCCAAATACATTGAAAACAGTTTCTCTAAATGAGAACTATCTTCCTCCGGTTGGTTCAATCTACTGGACCGAGTGTTATAACTTGCCACACCATGTAGTGTATGGTCACAACGTTCATTCACTACAAACACCAATGGTTACAAAAAAGCCAAATGGTGCACAACTTGTTGGTTTGGATACAGGGTGTTGTTTTGGTGGAGCCTTGACAGCTTTTCTTGTTCCTGCTACAAGAGATGAGCAAGTAACACCTGATCACTTTGTTTCTGTAAGTGCAACAAAAGCTTATAGTCGAAGTGTTTTATCCACAAAGGAATAATAGATTATGGCGCTAGGACCAAACATGCTTCTTCAGCCCACACCAGAAGATACTGTTGCAGTAGATGGACTAGAAAAATACATTGATAGTTCACCAGAAATGAAACAGTTTGACGGTGGAGAGGTAAAAATCCCCATTCCTTCGAATCTGTATAGTCAATATTTGTCCAAACGGACAAACGTCCGTTATGGAGCTCTTCGGGCTCGTTATGCAAAAGCGGGTTGGAAAGAGATTAGTTTGAATGGGGCTGGAGACAAACGAGTATTTGTACTAAATCAGTACGAACATCGCTCGGTTGGGTGGGGGGATTAAATGACACCTGAACGTTATCTTCAAACATACCGCCCAGGTTCTTATCACAGATCGATTAACAGTCTTGCAGATTTTCTACAAGCCGTAGCTAATGGTGAAGACCTGTGGAGCGAAGGTACAAGAGCCTATATTGTTTATTCAACCATGAATGGAGCAGGAGACTACCAGGCTCTTAAAGCTCTGGGATGGTCTGCCGGTGCAGATTATGGCTCCTATGGCAGTGAAGATATGTACATCTACAAACCACAAAATTAGTCATTGACAACTAGACCAAAAAAATAATATGATTGGTCATGATCATTGAAGGCAAAATTAACGGTTCTGTGGATTTTGGAAAAAGAATTTCCCTCCCAGGTATTACTATCAAATATGAATGTCCTCTATGTGGCACTCCTTATTGTCAGGATGGAAGCGAACGAAGGCTAACATATCCTTCAACAGAACAACCTTATGAGCTTTGGGGATATTGTTCGCAATGCAACCACGACTTTGTAATTGGAAAAATCGTACTTGATTTGACAGTTCGTGTTGTCGAGGAATAGTCATGCCACGTTGGAATACATGGGAAGGTGCATGGAGAGCCGCAGGGGAAGGCCCACTTGGTCTTCACTATGGTTCTCATGTTTGGAATCTTGAAGCTGTGAGGGATCGCAGAGAAGCTCTTGCAAACTTCATTCCAAGAACTTGGATTGAAAACTTCAGTGAAGGTTCTTGGAAACGTATTGGAGAAGTTTTTCATACTGTTGAGCCTGTAAGTTCATAACATGCCAAGAGCGATTCCAGAAAACGAACGGATTGATTATTTCATTGACAACTTTATCAACCCAATCTTAGGTCATTTGCTTGGTTTGGGATTGGCTTTGAAGAAGGATAAGTGTTATAAGGCTTTTCGAAACTATCGAACTGTTTTAGCCAGAAGTGGAGCTTTAACGAATCCTCTTTGGTTTCACAATCCTAACGACGTGCAACTTGTTCGTGAATATTTGGAAAATAATCTAAGAGCGGATCTTGCTTGTTCTCCAAAAGATGTTGAAAAAACAACAATTCGTATCAGTATTGGAAACTACGGATTATCTCTAGCCAGAAATCTATATGAACTTTCTTGGAGAACAGTAGATGGTGATTATATTGCTCGTTACACCGAGTATCAGATGATCCAAGAACTGGATTCTTATTTTAATGTCCATGCTAGTTTAACATTTTTTTACGATTAAAACCAAAACTAGGTCAATCAATGCCACTAAGTTTATCTGCTCAAAACATTGAGCAATATCATGAACAGTTCATCATTCCAACCTTGATTCACATTCTTGGTTTAGGAATGGTTTTGAAAAAATATAGGTGTCACAAAGCATATCGAAACCTTCGAACGGCTCTTGCAGTTTCAAATGCCTTGACTGATCCAGAATGGTTTTTGGATCGGTATAACATCAGGTCACTTCGAGAATATCTTGGTAATAACTTTGACAAAGACCTTGCCAACATGAAAGGAACTCCAGAAAAAGGAGAACGGAGATATAATATCTCGGGCTATGCATACGATATCAACAACTGCTTGTATGATATTCAAGCAAGATTGGGAACCAGGAATTTTCAGTCAATTCCGAATTATTTCTTTCCTGGAATGGATGATTTGGTAAAAGTTTTGTTGACATGAAAATGGAATTCAAATATATTCTATTCAGAAAGGTTCTCCAATGCCAATTAGCCCAACCCAAGCTCGAAAGCTAGCTGAGTCAATTCGTTCGTTGATTACCAAGATCGACAACATGATTGTGGAGTCATACATCAAGTTTCCTCATGGCAATGGGGTTGAAGTTGATATTACAAAGGAACAGTATGATAGTGAAGCTGTTCAGCGATATCTTCGGGAACAGTATCAGGTGAATTGGGAAGTAACCTTTACCTATAAGGACATGTCTTCCGCTTCTGAACGTTCTCGTGGAGATTGTTACGATTACTATTATGTCATTCTAAGAGAACGTCGTTAACATTTTCTCCTGGACAGGCAGCCGAATAGTCAGTATAAGTAAGACATGACTATTCAAGATACCATTGCTGTACCTTATTCGGTTATGAAGGATTATCTTCGTGGTAATCCAACTAATCGAATCAGTTCGATGGCTCACCGTTATGACAGGGTATGGATTGTTTCCATTACCAACCCATTCACTTCAACCAGCACAGATAATCTTCCTCCATTGGTTCAAGATGGCGAAGATCGAATTGCTTTGCAATTTCATGATGTTGAAGCAGATTATCAAGATTACGATCCTGAAGCCATTCCTTTTGATAGGGTAATGGCAGACAAAGTAGTTTCATTTTTGCAAAAAGCAAATCAACGAGATTCCAACGATCTTTTAGTTGCCAATTGTCATATGGGCATTTCCAGGTCTGGAGCAATTTCTTTTTTTGCGCGTTCTGTGTTTGGGATTGATTATTCCACTTGGAAACGAATGAATCCTCAGGTTATTCCAAATGGTCTTGTTCTCGAACTTCTTCATCATGCTTGGGCTAAATCCACCTTAAAGGTTTAATGAACGAATCTAAAGGTTTATTCTCTTTCTTAGAAAGAAGGATAAACATGAAGGTTCACTTATTGGTAATTGATCCTCAGAAGGATTTCTGCAATCCAAATGGTTCGCTCTTTGTAACAGGAGCGGATAAAGATATGGATCGATAAAAGAAATGGCAAAGTTTTGTTTGCAAAAGAGAACAAACTTTTTAATTTATCTCTCAAGTAGAAACTTAGCTTACAACAACCGACCCAGAGAAACTCAAAACGTGAAAGTTAGTACCATCACTCTGAAGAACAACTGCGGCTCCAACCACACCTGGGATTGCTAGTCTTTGACCGTTACCTGCTGCACCGGAGGCTTGTGTTACAAATACTTTGCTTCCGGCAGTTTCTTGTGAACTTGTCAAAAGCATACCATTTGTGCAAAGATTACGGAAAATCAAGGTTGCACCAGGAACATCTGAAGCTTTTGGCAACACACCCGTCAATGCTGTTGAAGCAGAAAGTGTGTTTACACCACAAGCGGCAGCATCAAAAGTGCTTCCTGATGTAGCTGCTAGAACACTATCAACTGCAAAAGGAGAAAATCCTCTATTGTTTGCAGTTTTTTCAAACGAAATACCACTTGGAGTGTTGCCGGTTGCAACAGGACCAGTTGTTGAATCAATACGAGTAGAAATAGGCATGTGATGCTCCCAAACTGTTGCTTTTAATTAGCTTATTCAACCAGAAACACCTTTTTAATTTCTTTCGGAAATGTCTAAAAAGAAAGAAGAAACGTCTTTCTTTTTAAGGTGAGTTTTTGCTCTATTTATTCCTATGACCGACAGTTATCTGTTGAAGGAATTCATTGAAGCTGTTCTTGAAGATCGAGAGCAAGACTTTTGGAAGATTGAATTAGCCAATAAAAGCTTTGATTCAATCTTGAATTACATTAAGTCTCTTGGAAGAGATATCAAACAATTTGAACGTGTTTTTGACAAAAACCAAGGTTGGTTTAATGGTTTTGCTTTGGGAACAAGGGTTCGAAAAGAAGAACACTTGAAACTGCGAGTACAGTTTCAAGAACGCAGTCTTTTTGGAATAAGAGGTAAAGTAAATGCTCAAGCTGTAAGAGTTAGAGTACAACCCGACAATCCTAAAAGTGCTCAACTTAAAGGATTTATCATTAACATTTTCTTTAATGCACCACCTGAAGTTTTAACAAATCCTAAAGTATACAACAAGTGGTTTGCTGCGAATCTGGAAGATATCCTTAGCAACCCTTCTGTTAAGTCTTCTTATGTTCATGAGTTTACTCATGTTCTTGATTTCAAAAGAATGGATCCACACTTTCTTTTGAAAAGAAGTTTGGAAAAGCAAAAACAAGTAGATGCGTTGAAGACTTCAGGAGGAAAAAGAGATTTTGGGAAATATGCTAATGACCCGCTTGAGTTGAATGCTTATTTTTCTCAAGCCATCTCAGATGTTCGAAATTCACTAAGAAATGCAAAGACCCCTGAAGAAAAGAAAGCGGTTATTGGCAACTCTCCACAAGAATTTGTGGACAAATTTATGACAGTTTATCTGAACAAACAGCTCCGAAAGAACGTGTCACCTGACAACAAACAAAGATTGATGAAAAGAGCTGCAACAGCCTGGGAGTTGTTAAACAGAGAAGCTCAAAGTGAATAAACGATCAGTTTCATCTTTGCAAGTGCTCCAACTTCTTCAATAACTTTTTGAACATCTTTCCATGATAACCCACCCAATCCACATCCAATTCGAGGAAGAGCAATTGAATGTATTGTCTCATCCTTACGAACAGGATAGTTGGTAATGATGTCCAAACAATGTTGGATGGCTTTAAGATCAGCACAAGCACCAGGATACTTTTGAGTTCCCAGATTAAAGATCACACGTCCATCTGGCGCATGATACGGAAATATACTTCCTAGAACAAACCTGCTTGTCCGACATTCCTCTTGGTACTGTTTGAACATCTCAGGATACCTTTTTTTGAACTGAACAGCAATACCAGCTCCCATTACACCTTGACAATTACAACCATGCGCAAAGGCATCTGCTTCAGATAGAAAAAGGTCTCCAGTGCGATATTCAACAGACATTAGATTTTCTCTCAGGCAGAGATTCTAAGGTCCCCATTTAAAATCATAGAAAGAAGAGAGTTGAAGATTTCACGACGTTCAGGTCTCGGTCGTCTGAACAAATCACGCCTCTCTGTGGCTGTCATAGACCTTCGAACCATTGCTCTCTCACGAGCTCTGCGAACTTGACGAGTTTCTTTTGCAAACATTGTTAATCCTTTCTTTTTAAAATAAATTATGCATCAAAGATACCACGTTGGCATCTTTCGATCCATTCCTTGAACATGTTTTCTGAAATCTCAAGATATTCCCAAAGAGAACTCTCGGTTCCAGATGATTGCCATTCAGCCACAAGTTCACGAAAGTTTTCATAAACAACTTTAGATGATGTTTCTGTGGTTTCCATGGAGGAAGACATCAGAATCGAACTGAATCCGGTTTATCACCGAACGATCTGCTTTCGAGGCAGCCCCAAGCCCAGATTGGTTTATCTTCCAGCTACTTTAACTAGATTTGTTTGACTTATAACAGCCAAACATCTTTCATTGGCCAGTTTAGCATCTTCTGGAATACGTTCACACCCAAGAAACACTCTTCCCAATTTTAAAGCAGCAACTCCTGTGGTTCCCCATCCACAAAAAGTATCCACAACCAAATCTCCTGGGTTGGTGTGGGTCTGAATGATTCGCTCCATTAATGCAATTGGTTTCTGAGTGTTTCTCTCGGGTCTCATCAGTTCTGGAATATCTGTCCAAACATTTGAAACTCTTTTGAATTCGCTTTTTGCAGGGTATTTGGAATTAAATCCATTATAACCGCGTTTGATGTTTGTTAATGGAATATTGAACGTTACCTTTGTTCTTTCAGAAGACACCGAATACCAAACAAACTCTTCTCGACAAAAAAGATAATCATGACTTTTACCATAAGCTCTTCTTTTACCCCATGTGATCATGTTCCTATAAGTGTAAAGGTTGTTGGATTCAACTTTATCCATAAGTTTGAAAAAAGGACGTTCTCCATGTTTGCCAACACCACCAAAGAAGATAACAGATCCATGTTCTTTCATCTTTGGTTTTATTGCTTCAAGCACCTGATACATCCAATTGACATACTGTTCGACTGTTTTCCATTGATTATCCCAGGAATCTGCCACAATTCCCATATAAGGAGGATCTGTAAGAAACAGGTCAACCGATCTATCTTGTAACGTGGAAATGAAACTGAAAACGTCTTGAGGAGTTATGTAATGTTGGGTGGACATGGAACAGATACGCCATCTCTGACCATAGCCCTTAAAACTTCTAGTGTTAGAAGCACATCTGTTTTTGCCTCATGGGCACCGGAATAATCAAACTTGTAGTGCTCACAAAGTTGTTTCAAAGAGCAGTTATTGGTCTCTGGTAAGACTCCCTTTAACACAAGAAATTGTGCAATGGTTCCTGTATCAAGAGTTCTTCTTGAGAACAATCTGTTCCACTCATCAAATCCAATCAGTCTTTCCCCCATTGGAATATCCAACCTTCCAATGTTGTGACCGGCTGGAACAAGTTTTTCACTAGAAAAACCACAGTTTCGAAAAAGAAACTCACGCAATTTTTTTCCAGCTAGATTTTCTGCGATTGCCAGTTTGTGATGCTCAACGATGTTGATTTTATTGATAGCCATTGCTTCAACATCAAGATGGTAGTGGCCATCTTCTGGCTTAATCTTCAAGTCGATGGAATCCAAGATGTTCAGGTTTTCATCAAGAATTACACCAAAGAGAGAAAAGAGAGAAACAGACTTGGCATCAAGACCACCAGTTTCGGTATCAAACAAGAAATATCGTTTCATGATTGGATCTTAATGCTTGTTGTAAAGGCTATAAACCAGCCCAAGAGAGATTAGTCGTTTTTAGTCTTGATGCCAAAAAGACGAAGAATATACAAGAAAATGTTCAAGAAGTCCAAGTAGATTTCAAGAGCACAATCAAGAGCATCAAGATTGGTTGGAGATTTCAAGGCACTTTTAATGGAACATTGGTAGAGATCAAGTCGATAGGCACTATGCAAGCAGAAGCTAAAATTCGTGGTCTTACCAATAATCCAAGATTTTCTGGTTTGAATCTCATCACCCTCGGGGGTAACTATGTGCATCACTTGCGCACATTACATCCCTATTGTTGGGGAGAGCGTTCCCAAGCTTGGGTATTTTGATTTGCTTCTTCGAAGAAAGAAGCAAGAGTTTCATATAGTGCTCTTGCTTGTGTTCCATTTAGATTTAAAGCAGCTACTCTCCGAGACCCACGGGAACTTCTTTGAATTGGCAAAAGAATTTCTACATTGATAGGTGTGTTTCTTCTATCTTGTGTAACAGATACTTCTACTCTACGTGATCTGCAAGGTTGAGGAGAAACCCTGTTATCAGGATTGATAGTCCCAATCTTTGTTATCTTTCCAAATCCACCACTGTTTACTTTAATCATTACAACCTTCCTTAAAGTCAGGTTATCAAACACAAAATTAGGAAGAAACCGTCTTTTTGTTCTTTCTTGAAGAACTACCTGTTTCTTCTGCTTCAGAGGGTTCGGGAAGGGAAGGGGGAGGAAGGGTTGGAGCTCTGGTTTCCAAATGTTCGGAAATCGTTTCCAAAGCCTCTGGAAGACTTTCTCCAAGTTGAACCATTTCTTCAGGAAAATAAAACTCTCCTTGACCTTCAACGTGAATTCTAACCTGAGAGAAATCTCCTTTTGTTTGAATGCCTTGAGATTGACACCATTGCTGGAATGACACTTTTCTTCTTTTTAGGAGATAGAAAAAGTCAACCGGACCCGTGTTTGCTCTTCCGTTATTGTTCATTTAGAACTCCTGTTTCCTCAAGCAGTTGTTGATTAGCTTGGAACAATATGTCAGAAAGAGCTTCATGAACTCTCTGTTCTCTTAATATCTCTTTTATTTGAGTTTCTGTCATTTCTACATCTAATTCACCTGAAATGTGTTTGAACAGGTTGGTGAGACTTGACATCAATACATTTCGAGCGGTTGCATGATTCATTTGATAACCAGAATCGCTCATGATCTTGGCAATTTTTCTAAAGTCTGTCCCTTCTTCAAGTGTTACATATTTCATCTTGTTATTCATGTTCTTCAATCCTTCTTGGTTCAACTGTTTGAATTACATCATAGCGAAGAAGGATGATATTTCTTTCTCGTTCTGAGAGCTTCATCAAACCTCTTTTAACAGTTTCTATTAAAGCCTGATAGTCCATGGTTGCTTCACTGGAAACTTTATCTTCATCAACTAAAATGTCTCGTAGAGGAACTCTCCGATCGCTGGTTTTATTTGAACTATGTAGTTTTTGATACTGAACCACATCATCTATGGATGATATCCATTTTGATTTGAGAGATGAGTTGATTGATTCCAGCATCTTTTCAGAAACGCCAAGATCCGCGGCATTTTCTTCAATTAAATCCTGGAATGTCAGGTTCTTCTCCCTCATTGCCTTTAATACTTTGTTTTGTGCAGTTCGAATGTGGCTTGGCACATGGACTTGTGGATCTTGGGATAAGAGATAGTTGTTGATTGCATGACGTATCCACCATGTTGCATAAGTTGAAAATCTATAACCACGATGGGGATCAAACTTTTCAACTGCTGAAAGTAAGCCGAAGCTTCCTTCTTGAAGCAAATCTTCTCTGATTTGCTTGTGTTCAAGTTTTTTGTTGTAAAACTTGTTCACAACATAAGTAACAAGTTTGCAGTTTCGATTTGCAAGAATGTTACGAAGGTTTTTATCCTGTTCAATCAACTTTCCCTTTTCGTCAAGAACACGAGTCGTTGCATAAGTTACAAACAACTTGATGTCCTCATCACGATCATCAAGCTTCTTGGATAATGCTATTGACGCTTGTGGTGATATTTGATTCTGTTCCATGTTCTTTTCTTTTCCTTGGTTTCCCCGCCCAATTCATGTAACTCGAAAGGCATTCGGCTCGAATCTTTTCAAACTTGGATTCATTGATTCGTAAACCCAAACTCTTTGCTAATCTTTTTCCAACTTCCCAGGCTTCGATCTCCTCTTGAACCTTGGCAATCTTGTATGTTACGGTTGCGTATCTCAAAGGTGTTCTAACAAGCTCTGGGTAACGATCACGGTATGTGAAATCACATTCTAACATCCAAGCATGGCCTATTTCATGAAGAAAGATGTAATAAAGAATCTCAGCCCTCCTGTTTTTATAAAGGGTTATTACATTATTATAATATTTATTTTCTTTTTTGTTTGAATACACCACTTCCCATGAATGTACAGAGCAAAACTCTGTTAAGCGATTTATTGCTTGTTCAACTTCATCACTACTCAGTTCTTGAAACAAAGTCAGCCTCATGTTTTTGATAAGAGATGTTTCGATCAAAACAAACACCAAAAGCCCAGAAGGCTTTTGCCTCTAGGCTCAAGGTACCATGACAAATTTATCTGTTAAACAATGTTTGTTAGAGACGATTTCCTCTTGATAGAGTTCTTACAACTCCTTCCTTTGAAATGTGTTCGATATTCCGAATAGAAGTCCCATCCGTATCTTCGGTATCTGTAGTTCCTACCGAAAAACATCCATTAAACTCCATTCCATACAATAAACACAGTTCTACTACTTGATCTAAAAAGTAATGAATCCGATCATGGTCGGAACCAGTCATTGTCTGTTCTTTATCCATAAACAAAACTATACCCCTCTTGAGGAAGAGTTTCTACTCCTTCTCCTCCCTCTCTGGTAATCCTCCACTTTTGAGATATTCAAGATATGCTTTATATTCTTGATAATATTCATCAATACCAAAATTTAGAGAAGGATTGGGAAGTGTTAGTTCTTCTTCGTTATCATGGTGCATCTTGAAATCTCCTAATGAGCGTTTTAGGGCATGTTTGGTCTGGTTGAGGACACAAGGTCTTCTAGGCCCAGAAACTCTGCTGGAAGGTTTATAGTGAATTGAGTTTGAAAGAGAGAGGAGAGAATAGTTTAGTGTTGAAGCTAATTCAAGCTTATTCGGATGGAAGGATCAAAGAACTTAGAAAGGCATCGGGATCAAGACGATTAACTGTTGGAATGATTTCATTTCCATCTTCATCTTCTTTGACATCCCATCTTGCTCGATCTTTGTTTACAATTTCCATGGCTCTGTAACCGATCAAAGCCATCGCATGATGAAATTGAGCCTCTGTTTCATATTCAGCTCCTTGGCTACCTTGTCCGGTTCCTGGATGCCAGGTTTTCCGAAGGACACTAAACATACCTTTTACATGTTGCATTTCTGCAATCGAGTGAATGAGCTCTTGAGCTTCTGGAGAATCCAAAGTCAATTCTCCAGCTTCAATCTTCTCGATCAATCGCTGAAGGTAGAACTGGTATCCATTCGATCCAGGTGGATTGTTATGATCCAAAAACAATCTTTCGAGTTCCATGGCATATCTGAACCGCGAAGAGCCTGTTTTAAGAGCATATTCTTTGTCCCAATCAGACATTGGTTTTTCAAGGATGTTGTTAATGGCTTTCAACATTCTTGATTTATAAAAATCTAAAGTTAAAGGAGAATACTCATATTTTCCATTGACATACTCATGACCTTCCCATGGATTCTTTAGAGCAAGCATAGCTTGCCAAACATCCTCACGGATCATTACCGCACATACAGGAACAGCCACATGGTTGTGTTCATCGGGATAAACACGTTTGGTTCTTAGTCTTCCTTCAACCGCAACCCACCACATTTGATCCCAATCCATTCCTGAAGAAGAAGCTGGATCATGGAAAGGGTTCTCACCTACTTCTACCGTGTAAAGATCATCCCGAAGTTGATCCCAGAAAAGGTCTTGTTTTAGACCTTCTTCAACCTCACGAACTCTTCCATAGTCATCATATTTTGCTTTAAGTGGTACAGTTCTTGGATACCAAAAATCTGTTGAGTAACAACCTTCACGAGAGTTGTTGCCTTCTCCAATGGCCTGCTCATTTCTTGGATCCATTGAGTATGGAGATTTTCCAAGAAACAACACCCTTACTCGATCACCTGGAGTGATCGGTAATTGAGAGATATTGCAAGTTGTGTGATATGAACCCATTGTCGATGTTTCCTTTATATTTTAATATAACCAAAAACTATGGTTGATCAAGTGTCTTCTGTCGGAAAAGGCGGAATTCTGGAAAATGTTGGTTGAATATCGTCAATTAATCGCAAAAAACTTCGTACCGAATCATAACCAATCAGATCATCCAAATTTACATTGTAAACCCCAATCAAAAGTTTAAAAACATAAAGATGATTATCGGTTGGATATGGAAATCCATGTCTGTTGTACCGATAGACTTGTTTAAAGATTTCTTCTTTAATCGCTGTCTGAATATTGATTCCTTGGGCTACCTTCCAAGCAATGGGTGTGGCAATCTGATAGAAGGCATCAAGTTCTCGCGTCAGATTGGAAGTGCCTTCTGAATCAGCCCAGCCGTTATAGTTCGAGATCCGAATGTTTTCCTCTGGAAACACTGCGCGGGACATTACTACCCAATTTCTGGAGGTTGCTAGAACAATGTCCGGGTCTGAAGGCTCAGGTCTTCCAAGAGTGTAAAAGACTCTTTCGCCGCTAACACCATTCATCCAGTTTTGTCTTACAAAAATCAAGTTCCGATAAAGCAACATGGTTCTTGTATACCAGAGAAGCGTTAATAACTCAAGAATTAAATCGCTGGAAGATGAAAATTGTAAGGAGAAAGAAAAGACGAATCATTCATGAAGTTGTCGATTGTTACATGACTACTCCAGTGTGGATTAATAACGGTATTTCCTGGAATCTGATGAACTTGTACCAAATGTCGCAAAAGTTTAATACGAAAATCGCTCACACCATTGGCATTTAAATTGTAAATGTTATCATAAATCTCATAAAGAATAGCGGGTTCAATGCCAGAACCATCAGCCATTTGCCTTGCGATACTTTCTGTTACGGTATAAAAATCATCAAGTTTTTCTGTAAGATCAGGATTGTGACAACATTCCTCATTAATAGGTCCAACAAAAGCTGGACGAAGACATTCACTTGGAAAAACCGGTCTGGACATGATTAAGCGTCCAGTCCATGTTGGAGGTCTACCGACACTGTAAAAAACACGCAAAGAAACTCGTGAATTAAAACGTTCAAGTAGATTTCGGTGAATTGTCATAAGTTGGTTATATCTAACCAACCAATAAATGTCAACTACCTTTAAAATGAATAAAGCCGATGGGGAAGACATCGGCTTGTTTCGGCGGAAGATGAGGGAATCGAACCCCCGCATCCTGTTGGATGGCCTTGGTTTAAATACAGCGGAGCCAGAAGGGATCGAACCTCCGTACCCGGTGGGGTATCCTGCGTTTAGCAAACGCGACTATTACCGCTCTAGCATGGCTCCAATTTTCTGAATCCCTTGTGTACTTCTGCGTGACAGTTGGGACATATAAGTATCAAGTTGTTTTCATCATCTGACCCACCATTTCTCCTTTCAATGACATGATGGATGTTGAGGATATCATGTTTATCATAACCACACAACTGACAACTCATTCCCCTTTGTTTTATCAACCTGACTCGAAATGATCGAGTTCCACCTCGTTTGCTTGAACCCGCTTTTCTCCCTTTTGAGTGAAGTCGATTGGGGTTTTGAAGATGTTGGTTGGCGCACGAAGTACCACAGGTTTTTTTGTTGAGACTACTAAGAATGAGTCTGCCACACACAATGCAAGGAACTTCTCTTCTGCCGATGAAGCAACTTCGATCTCTACTGGTTTTGTTTCAATTTTTGGAAGATTAAACTCACGCATTTTTTGTTTCCTCATTTTCTGAATCTACTACTTCTTCAATCACAATCGAACCAATCTTGTTTTTTGGCTCCAAAGAATATTTGGAAATGGTCACCGAAACCAAAAGACATTTCCAGAGTGGTGGTTTTTCTGGAACTTGCCTCCAAAGATTCCAAGTATCAACAAGAATCTTTTTCATAGAAGTTCCTCAAGCTTTTTGGGGTCTGTGTAAAGAGATTTTACTTTGTCAATCCAAGCTTTGGACTTGAGTTTGAACATATGAGGAGGATAGCCATTTTTCAATGGAGAACCCTTGCAAACCACACCTTCAAAACTCATGCCTGGAAGTGTTCCATCCCATACTTGTTGGATCAAGTTATCTGTTACATTACCATAGTGCAACAAACTGGGAATTGAGACTTTATGGCCAAAAGATTTGATGAACTCTCCTGGTCCCATAAATCCTCGTTTAAACAAAGTCACATCAAATAGAACTGCTTGGAAGTTCAGTTCTTTCCATTGATGAACACCAGCAAAAGAAGAAGGGCCAGAGAACTCAAAGAAACATGTCGCTTCCTGGACTTTGAAGCCCCTTAGAATCGATCCGATTTGATCTTCTTGGGACTTCATCAATGGAATTGCCAAAGCCCCCAGAGGGCTTGTTTGAGCATCCAGGAGTTGTGTTCTTGAACCAAACTTCCAGAATCCTTTCTTTGGATTCCATTCGGCTCTTACGTTTGAGCCATCAAGTTTATCAAAAACGTAGAAAGGTTGCCCTTTTACATGTTCACGGCCAATTGACGGATATTGTTTCATTTTGAATGTTTTAGTTGAAATGATTTTTTTGTCGAATGTTCTTAAAGAACATTCGATCTTGTTTGTATTGGCTGTCAAGGTCTCGTTGAGTTGCCTTATGCCCTGTTCCCCAACCATCCACAACAACTTTCATGGTTGGTTCCGATTTTTCTCGCTTTAAACCTGTTTTGGGGTCAACAACTTCTAGACCAAATCTTGTTTTTAGTTCCTGTTTACAAGCTAGAAGCAAAGGAGATGCAGTTGAAAAATAACCGCGAGGATTACCATCACATCGCCATCGATAGATGGCTTCAGCATACTGAAAATCCCAATCATCAGATTGACAATCTTCTGACATTTGAAGTTCATATGCCTTCGCAACCTCAGTTTTTGTTCTGATTAGTTCTTGAACGCATTTAGATACTTCCAATGCTAGTTTCACGATTGCGTTGTTATTCATATGATTGGTGGGCACAGTGGGATTTGAACCCACATAAGGCAGTTTTGAAGACTGCTGGCCTACCAATGGCCCATGCACCCATTGAGAAGTTTTACTTCTCAATTCTTATTGAGGATTAGAAGATAACTTGATTTGGACGAATTGTCAATCTAAAAATTATGTAAGTTCTTCTGTGTCTCGTCCGATCGAACAAGTAGAACAAGAAAAACGAAATTTTCCATTGCCTTTATCTGCCAATACAGCATTCACAGAAAGAACTAAGTTTTTACAAAAAAAAAACATTCTTCTACCCAAATACCACAACCACAACCACAAACATTAAATGGGTGTTCTGTTGCTTCTCTTGGAAGCCAAATGCCATGCAATTTAACTGCACCTTTCATGCAATCGTCAAAAGTGGGTTGAAACACAAAGAAAGTTTATTATTTGTTCTGATTAACTAGAACAGTTTTTTGAAGAAAATCAATCAAAGTTTTAGTTGCGCAGGAGATGTAGTTCTCAAACCATTAGGTTGCTCTTCTTTTTGAATTTGGATTAGAAAGAAAATTTGCAAACAAACGTTTGCAAATTGCTGTTCCGCGTCTATCTAAATGCTTCCATTTAATTTTAAAGGACTCTTTGGTAAGGCCACCAAAAAGCTCTGCGTTTGAGTGAACCTCCGCCAGACCTGCAAGCAGAAGAGAGATAGCTTCGGGTCGTTTGCAAAACGCATCCATATCTTCTGTTTGAAGAAGATGAACATCCATATCCATCTCAATCAATTTAGCCACATCTTCTTGTTCCGGGTAAAGTTCGCGAAACACTGAAGCCGAAACCTGAGCATGGTTTGGGTAATGGCTTTTCCCATCACCATCTAAAACCTTACAGAAGGGCTTTCCGCAGTCATGCCACAAAGCATACTTCTCCAGTACATGGTCTGGCGGAAGAAGCTCTAGAAGGGCTCTAGAGTGGCTTAAAAGCCACTGAGGAAACCTCCAAGTGTACTTGCAAGTGTAGTGAGGATCTCGAAGAAACTTAAGAAGTTCCATGAGATGATCACGAACAGAAACGCCATGTTCCCAAATATTCTGGCCAGAACGCTGTTCGCAACCCTGCATTGCTTCAACAACTTCAAACTTTCTGTTCAAACGCTCTTGAGCCCCTTCATTCACTCGTTTTCCTGCGAGTGGTAAACCAGAACACAAACGTTTAACTTCAGGACCAGGACAAATGGCAATGGCTGTAAGCTCATTACCAATATCAGGTTCTCTGAATTCAGAGAACTTGATCCCTTTAGTTTGAAGCTTTTGAGAGAATTCAATAAGTTTTCTCTCGTTCAAACAATTTAAAACGATAATGGAGTTTGAATTCTTATGCCAATCAAGAAATTCAGCAGGATACTGCGCTGCAAACTCCATTGCAGCGTGATTTGACTGCGGAATTTGGTATTGAAGCGGCAAATCGCTGTGTGATACAATGTATAGTTTATATTCTTGAATTCAGGTCTCAGCTAGTTCATTTTGGCTCATTGGTGTTTCTCCGGTTGAAAGTTCTCATTCTATGACAGTTAGCACAGACCAGATCGCATTTTTTAATTTCTGCCAGCACTTGTTTTTTAGGATGTTTGTAATAATCTCTTCCAATTCCAAAAAGTTTTGTTTCGCCTTCTCGATGGTCAAAATCCATTACACAAGGATGAAATCTATTTCCGCAATCTGCACATGGGTATTCTTTCAATGAGCGAAAAAACTCCAAAGCTTTTTTACGACGTTTGTTTTGGTTATTAAGAGATTTTTCTTTGTTGTGTGTGTAATATCGCTTGCATCCAAGACGGTCACAAACTTTACAAGTGTTTGCCCTATATTGCTTGTTATTTGGATATGTTTTGTTGTGAAATTCTTCGATGGGTTTAATAACCAGGCATTTTTTGCACGTTTTGTTGTCCATGCCATTAAGTATAGTTAACAGCGTGAATCTGCAATGTGTTTCATTCCATGCCTGATATCCAACCGGAAGATCCGAGTGAGTGATGATGTAGAGCTTGTGCTCTGGTTGAGAACTGGGAATTCACATTTCGTGGTTGAGTGTCATTGATTTCTCCCTTATTGTTTTCATTCTAACTCATCTTGATTGGATTGTCAATCAGAATATCATCTGATTCTCAAACCCCAGATATCTTCTGGACAAATAGAGGTTGTATTTTGAGTTGATGGACTATGATAAATTGTGTTATTTTGAACATTTCGTTTAATAAATTTCACCCATTCAAATTCATCAAACCCAATTCGAATGTGGGTTACATATTTCCAATTGTTAAAATCAGATAAGTCACCAAGATATGGCGATTCATTTTCACTGTTCCAAGTAATTTCCATTTTGGGTTATTTTCGTGGTTCCCGCATTGACTGAAGAAAGTCCTCTGGCTTCATATAGTTTTTGTGTTCGACAGAGTAAACACAAGAAAAAGATTCAATTACCCAAGGATGATGTACTGAAGCAATGATCTGACAACCATTACTTGCTGCCTTTTTAAAAGCATCCACAAGAGTAAGAGCTGATCGACATGAAAGTCCCGAATCTGGTTCATCGAGAATAAGATAAGCATCTTTCATATCTGAAATTGCAGATGTCAGAGCATTCGTTGCCTGACCATGAGAACCTTTCATAAAGGAGATTGCACTTCCCATGGGAATAGATCCCATTGTTTCAAACGATGGAGAAGTTCTCGGGGAATCATTCTCATAGTCATGAGCAAACACAGGTGCAGGTTTATCAACCAACAGCATCGCAACTTTTGCAATGTCTTCTTTGCGGTCTTTCTTCCAAAAAGGTGTTTTGCATCCTCCAAGTGCTGCAAGGCACTGAAGAATTGTACTCTTTCCGCAACCTTGGTCTCCCACCAAAAGATTCACACCCTCAAGAAAAAGGATCATGTCTCCGGGTTTGAAAGTGCGGTAGTTGCCTTTAAAAAATAGCATTTCAATCATGTTAGCACTTTACCAGAATTGCGAAGAAGAGTCGAGCTGATTTTCATGAGTTCTTCAGGAAGTTCTGCTCCTGGAAAACAGTTGATCGGCATTGATTCGGGAAATTTCACCATCCAGTTACCCATGATTCGCTGGTAATATACAAAGCTGCAATGCAATCCAGCCACTTCTTCTTTTGAAGAATGCTCAAGAATTCGAAGCATGGTATCTCCACCCACATGAAAAACCACAGGGTAGATTCCTCGCAATACACCAGCTTTTTCTGAGAACTTTGCCACGTTCGTAACCAGAACAGGAGCATAACCAATAAACTGTTTCAGCCGTACTGCTAGTTCTGCTGCTGAAACAGAAGGTTTATCAAACCTGTTGATGGAAAGCTCAAAGAAAGCAACTTCACCTTGAAGCTTTTCTTCCTTGATTTTTGAAAAAATGGCTCGGTGACAATCATGTAGAGGATTGAAGGAACCAGGATAAACGTGAAGCTGTCTCTGACGATATACTTTTAGAAGAGGAATCAGTTCTCCATCAACCGTTTGAATAAACACGGCTGAAGGATTCTTCAAGAGCATTTCATGGATTGAGGCGCACGAGAGTTTCATTTGCAATCATTTCTTCCATTGTGAGAGCAAACCCTGACACCAAACGAAGGGCAACATCCGTGATCAACTCATCCTCCATCTGACGAACTACATAAAGGTCTTCTAGAGTACGAGTCCGATGGACTTCTTCTGAGTTGATGTTTTTGGGAAGTTTCAAGTGCCATACTACCATCTGTTCTGTGTTCTTGTCAAGACAAGCAATGTATGCTCTGTTCAATCCTCGTCGATAGTTCCTGCTTGTACAAGCTGCGGTAACAACAAGAACGTTGCAATCTCTGTACTTGGATGCCATTGCGCTATAAAACTCTTCTGCTGCAAGCTGACTGACGGAAGAAGCTTTGAATCCTGTTGGTTCCGCATTCCATGGCAACCACTGCTGAAGAAATCTCACCGATTCTTCTGTTTCATAAGGGCAATAAAAGCTGTGAAGAACCCTTGATGCACCAGGAACACTTGCAATTTGTGCAAGTCCCATTCCACCACCTGTTGCTAAGATCGCGAGTTTTTTACCCTGATAAGTCTCAACAAAATTTGTAATGACACTCATTGTTTTTTCCTTTGATTCGATGGATGTTACCAACAAACACTGATCAGATAGTCTCCAGGCTCAATCAAACCTTGATTGCACATGTCAATCATTACTGCCCGAAGCGAATAGTTTGGTTCTTTTCCGGCCTTGACTTCTTCAATTTTGTCACGATCCCACTTATAAAGTTCTTCCTTTTCAACACAGATTCGATGTTGGGAATCGTTCCTCCACTCTTCAACTGCTGCACAGCTAAAGTAAGGAATATCATAGACTTCTTGAATAAACTTATCAAGGTCCCGACATTCGATCTCCAAATACGAAACCTTTTTCATTTTAAGTGTTGGTTTTTCCATTTTGTCAATCAACAGTAACTCCTGAACATCATATCGTCAAGGACTTTGTTGGAAATTTTGACAAAGTTGAACCGATCAGGCTTCTATAGTTTTTGTTTTTCTCAAACCCAATTGAGATATGATATCTTGGATTTGTTGGATTATGAGTAAAGTTTGCATTTAGAATTCCAATAAACCTTACTATTCCAATTTGTTTTCCATCTTTGATTGCAAGCAACTGCTCTCCTGGAACAAGTTGTGGACTTTGAACATTGAAGTGACCTTGAATCAAAACCCCATTGCGAAATGGTATTGCATTATCAACTAAAAACATATTTCCTCGGTTTAAAGTTGTCTATTTAGTGATTGACATGAAAATCACCAAGACCAACCTTAGAACTATCATCTCTGAAGCTATAAAAAATGCGTTAAACTCTACTGAATATGATGAAATGGGTGCGGTTCGTGAAAAACCAGAAGAAAAAAAAGCAAGATTGGATGGAAAAAAACAAGCAATCCAAAAGCTCTCAGGAAAATCAGTAGAAGAACTTAAAAGAGTCTATCTTGAACTCGAAGCGAAAGCAGAAGGTCTTTATCAAGAACCTTTGAAACATGCTTTTATCTGGGGAGCACTTGATCAGATCAAAACGATGCTCAAGAAAGCAGGCCATGGACTTCCTAAGAAAAATCAAGACCCATGGACTCGTTAGTTTGGCTGATAAACAGGCATTTCAACTTTTTGAATTGGTCTTGATCTCAGTCGTTCATGATTGTAGTTTTTTCTTAAAAGAGCTTCTTTTTCGGGTCCAATCTCTTCAAAAATCATTTGAACGGCTTTATCTGTTTGACGTTTTGCATCTGAAGGTGAGAAGCCTGCTTCCATTGCGGAAACATAGATTTGTGTCCATAATGCTTCTCTGGTTGTAACTTTGATATCGAGAGTTCTGAGAGTTTTAGTGTTTGTCATAATGTAGTAATTATAACTACATCCACTTCAGTTTTCATTTTTGCAATGTTTAATTGCCAACCCACCACATTGCAATACGCATTGCTTCGTGAGCATAACCGGATGGTAATCCAAATGGAACAAGCACAGGATTCTCCATTCCAACGAAATAGAACTTGAGCGTTTGAGTAAAACGCTCATCCAATCTTGATGTACTACCCTCCGTTCCCACACTAAGGATTGACTTCCAGGGAATATATCGTTCTGCAATAACAAACTTTTGAATTACAGGTTCAACCTGTCTTGCAGGTTCTCGATATGGATTACCTGTTTCTGTTTTTGGTGTTGAAACTTCTTTTTTTACCAATCTTGTTTTAGACCAATAGACACCTTTCTTGGACATCCAAATATGGCACTCATCTTGATCTATCACTTTTTTTGCTTCAAATTCATATGAACTCATAGTTGAAACTCCGGGTTGATTGTGATGGTTGAGTAATATTCGCGAACAGTAGAACCATAAGCTTGAACTGCTTTTTGAACTTCATGGTTATAAAGTCCAAAGCTGTTATATTCCCCGGTTGCTTTGGTAATAAGACGCTCGGGTGGAACCCAAACAACCTTGCCCTTTTCCATGCGTTTAACTGTTCCTGTTACCTTACAAATATAAGTAAGACACCAGTGAACATGATGAATTCCAGGTGTTCCGCAAGCAGCACCATAAATGGGAAACAAATCTACCACATCCAAGTTTGTTTCCTCTTTTGTTTCTCGTTTAACGGCATCCCTGAAATCCTCACCCGGATCTAGTTTCCCTCCTGGGAGGCCCAAGTCTGTTTCATCGTTTTTTTCGGGAAACAGCCAAAACCAATCCGGTAGAAGCATCAACAATCCAAGCTGATGCAGCTAGAGGAAGACCATAATAGTCTTCAATCCTCTTCACAGCTAGTTCGGTTGTCATGGAGTTGTTACTTTGAACGAAGTTCAGAAAAGAAAAGACCTGAAGTAAGAGGCTCAGTGGTATCTTCTAGTCTACAAACGAGACTGCGAAGATAATCGTCTCTTCGGAACAAAGCTCCAAGATGACGATCTTCAACAACAACAACTTTTTTAACAACAAAAGGTGCTGTTTTGCCATCTTCTAGTTTTTCCCGAACACCACCAATCACTTTCACACGCTTATTATACATTTGTTTTTCCTTGTGGCTCCCAACTACAGTTTTGTTATATCATGGGAAGGTTATTGAACAAACTCTTTAAAAAGAGAAAGGTTGATATCTTCAGATATCAACCTTTCTTGTTCTTTGACAACTAACTTTTGAATTGGATGGACACAAGCGGATTCGAACCGCAATCAATCGCCGCTAGCCCCACTCTGGGTTCTTCCTTTCTGTAAGGCGATTACGTCACCAGAGTTGCGCCCACTTATTATAGTTTACAACCATGCTCATCGCAATTGCGATGATATTTTCTTACTTCTTCTACTGGCCATTTAGGTACAGCACATCCACCGCTGGTACTATGTTGATAGCCGTCAGTGAAATAAAAAGTTGTTTCGATCCAGATAAGATTGGAATGACTAATTGAATCAAAAACCCATTCTTCGATAGTCAATCCGAATTGTTTATCAACCACAACAATTCCAAAAGTGTGCTCAACTCTTTCAACAACTCTATTCCAGTAATCACAACAATTAACGAGATCCCCAGGTTTAATATTGGTCGCCCAATGAAAGATAAAACGATCTGTTTGTTGTTCGGAATAAGACTGTTGATAGAATAAACGCCTGCCCAGTTTGCCTTTAAAAAGAATGGGATTAAACATCTTAACTCTAAACCAAAGAAAGTGCTCGGTTTGTAAAGAACTGAATCACGTCTGGATGAACATCTGCGAAAAGTTCGGCTGTTTCTGATTCCATGGATGTCTCCACGAAGTTTACACAGAACATCACCCAAGACAAAACCTTGTCAACGTTCATAGTTCCTCCGTGATGTCGGAACTCAATGGTTCCGTGCCGAAGATAAGCGCAAAGGTTTACCTTGTTGTATCGACCACCACTCCAGCGTCCACCAATACAACGTTCATCCATCAGTTCGGCTACTTCTGATGGATCCATGTTTTTTGCAACATTAACCGTTCGATCCAGAAGGTTTCGTGTGCTCTTGCAGTATTCATTGTTGTTTGCTCTGCGGCTTTTCACCATGAATGAATCAATCTGATCCTCATGTAGAGCATAACGTCGATAAACATTGAACAGAACCTTGGATGAAAGGTCGTTTGCATCGACATGAACATGAAGTCCACAAGACTTGTTAACCTTTGCTCCTGCATCTGAAAGAATCCTTACAACCTTCGCCACTTGCCGTAGACCTTCAACTCCCGAAAGGATCGGAGAAACAAGTTCAACGCTGTAGTCACCAACAATACTACCATCATCAGTGATTTTCCATCCGGTACCTGAATCCTCATAGTACGATCGCCAACACTGAATTCCAGCTCCTTGCAGGAGTGTCTGTACACGTCCCTCGGAGATATTGAAAAATTCAAGTTCCAGACCAAACTGACGAACATGAGGAAAGGATTCAACGGCAGCGGTAATTGTCATAAGTTTTTGTGCTCCTGTGATATGCACTTTATCAGAAATAAACTGGTAGTCAAGACCCCAATCAATATTTTTTTAACTTGATCTATTAAATCAGTTCGTGTAAAACATCTTTATGGACAGACCAGAGTTCCCATGCCGAAATTGTGACACTCCCACAACTCATCCGTGGGAAGTGTGTTCTAAGTGCCTCAGAGATCCAAACACAAACAAGTGCGAAGAGTGTGGAGAACATTCCTACGTTCCATACCCATTTGTTTGTGGTAATTGCATCAGAAAAGAAAAGATTATTGAGGGATGATTTTGCCGATTCCAACAATTCGATAAACGATTACACCATTATATCGTTCGTCTTTAAATGGAAAAGACTGAAGACGTTCTTCAGATTCAAAATACAACGTCAATCCAAGCTCTGTGTTCTTACTAGAACCAATTCCCACTCCACATCCATTGGCATAACGCATCGCATCATGTTCTTTAACGAATTGTTCCTGAACTTCAACCAATTGATTTATTTCGTTGTCTGTATAGTCCATCTTATATCTCCGTCAGGATACCCAGATTCGAACTGGGATGTTCTTGCATCCGAAGCAAGAGGGTTAACCATTACCCAATATCCTGTTTTTCAGGTTATTTTACTTGATTAAAAGTTGCCTTCGGCAACTTGCAAACAAGTGATCCCAAGAGAACGCCACATGTTTACAACCTGATTTCGATCATCAAGAACAAACTTGATGTTGAATTTCCCTTTAAACTCATTCTCAAAGATTTCCATCTTAACAATGGAATCCTTTCTAGAATCACCTGGAGCACGCATAAACAAACCATTGAAAGGAATATTGTTTGCAACCAACCAGTTTTGAGTAAGCTCTCTACAACTTCCATCCCTACCCGAAACAGCAAATACAGGGTATCCTGCTTTAACATGTTCTCTAACAATATCCGCAACAGGTTCATTCACTGTGTCTTGATGAACCTTGGACCAATCAAATGGACTACGGTTGTTCATCAACGCAACTGTTCCATCAATATCATAGATGATGACTGTTGGAAGAGCTGGATCAAATGCGAATGGTTGAACAACATTGTTGGCAGTTGTATCACAGTTGATGGTTGTGACTTTGTGTTTACTCATTCCAAGCGAAGTCTTACGTGTTTCATAAGACTTGAACATGGATCGAATAACCTTTTCTCCTACCTTGACTGTTCGTTTTGAATCGCGAACAATACACTCATTGATTGGAACATCAAAGAGAACCAATTCAATGTTGATCCCGCGATTGATCTGACCAACAATAGTTTCAAGATGCTCTTGATGTTTGGGATTGAGATTGGTATCATCAACAATGACACTTTTCCCTTTCTTCAAAGCTTCACGAACAATGAAGTCCCTTGTTTCAAGAACAAACTGCTCGTTTCCATTAGAAAACTGACTCACATCGAGCATAGCACGAAGATCATCTTTGTTGACACGTTTGAACATGCCTGGATTGTCTGCAACCATCTTCTTGGCCCAGGTTGATTTTCCAGATGCAGGCAAGCCGATTGTGATGTAGAGAGTTTGTCCGCTCATTTGTATCTAACTTATCTTTGTTTTAAATGAAATGCAACCAAAAAGTCAGGGCGACAGGATTTGAACCTGCATGATCTCGGTTCCTGACCGAGTGACTGAACCAGATTAGCCTACACCCTGAAATAAGGGATGTTATGCAGCCCTTATTATATTTTTTTTAACTCAGCTTGAACTCTGCAAAATCAGAACCACCATGAGTTGGTAGAATCCAGTTTTGTGTTCCTTTCCTGGTTTTTACTCGCTTACAAGATTTCTTGGAATCTCCGAAATCTTGAATAAGACAGTATACCCAGGCTGTATGACCTGATGCCAGTTTTGCTAGCTCGCGTTGATATAGCATACCATTGCTCTCCAACATATCTAGAAATTCTAGAGTCAGGTCATCAACTTTATAAAGCTCCCCAGCAATATCCCATCCTGATTCCATGGAAATTATAGCCGGAAATGCTCCGAGCGAAATCATTCGATAGCGTTTTCCAAGTGTTTTTGTTGCTGTAACAAACTCACATTCTTCCATGAAACCATGATTCCCAAAACCTCGCTTCAAACTTCCATATACAAACACGAGATGTTTCATTGGTAGTCATCCTAGTTCCACAAAGGTTCTGGTTCGATTGCAACGATCCCAACCCGAATCAAATCAGCAAGAAAGTTATAAGCTGAATCGCTACGAATGTCAAAGCCAATCTTTTGACCTCTTTCTGAACAGAGATCCATAAAATCAGCAACGTCTTCTCCTGGATAAAAGCTTGTGTCGCGCATAACACGAACAAACTCTTCTGGTGAAGAAGCCTCAAACACCTTCCCATCACTAAATCTATATTTTGTCATCTTCTATCTCCAGATTTTTCATGATTCTACCACGAATCCGAATAAATTGAAATGGAAAAAGGGTGGCATGATTCATGCCACCCCCCTTTTCTGAGTTTCGTTCTCAGCTAGCCGCTGCTAGGTCCATGGTTCGCTCATGGAAGTAACCAGCTACTTCTAGAGTAAGCGATGCAAATACTCCCCTCTCCACAGGTGGTTCTACCCGAACCGTTGGAGACATTGACGAAACTCCGTTCACCATTGGTAGAAGAGGAGTTGTGCCATCACGGTAGTATCCACGACCCCTACGAGCTTGGATCTGTGCAAGAGGATACCGTGACCGAAACTGTGTGATGTACGAAGGAACTGTGCTCTCTTCTACACCGATGAATGTAGCGATGTCAAAAGCCGAAACCGGATTGTAACGGCTCTCGTGCTGGTCGAGAATCTCAGCAAGCTTCGCCAGCTTGAGCTCAATTGCGTTCCTGCGAAGGTTTGAACCCGCAGGAACAGCAGAAGGAGGAACAGTTACAGTAACCGCCCGAGAATCCTCCACGAATGCAATACAGAAAATGATCCAGTTTACCATCTTCTGATAATCTACCGTTCCTGAATGTTGACGGAACTCAATGGTTCCGTGGCGAAGGAACGCAGCAACATTCAGCTTGAAATAACGCTCGTAAACACGCTCGCAAACTTGACGTGCTGAAACAGACTCCGATACGCCACGGATTGCACGAACAACCTCATCCATCGCTCGACAGTAAGTGTTGTTGGTTCCCCGTCGAGAAGAAGGCATGAAAGCGTCAATCTGAGCCTCATGAGTAGCGTAGCGCCGAATGCAGTTGAGCACATCCGCTCCAGTTAGATCACGAGCATTCACATGAACATGGAATCCACAACGACGATCAACCTTTGCACCCGCAGTCCGAAGAGCCTGTGCAACCTTCCGAACAGCCTCAAGGCCCTCGTTGCCCTGAAGGATTGGAGAAACAACCTCGAAACCATCACGGACGGATGCATCGGTAACAACCTTCCAGTGAGGCCGTGCGTAGTGGTTGTAGCCCTCTTCAACGATATCGATCCCAAGAGCCGAGATAACTTCGACTGCGCGCATGATGCTAATTCCGAAGCATTCAATTTCAATCCCGAATTGACGCTGGCTGTGAATGGTAGGCATAGTTGGCATGGTGTTTTTGCTTTCCTTGTGTCTTGGTTACACAGAGAATCTATCACAACCAGCGTAGGAGTCAACAAAGTTTTGTAAGATTTTTTTGTAAGATTGTCGTTTCAGTATAGCTGTAATTTACAGCAGTCGAACAGGAATTGAAACTTTGTTGTTGTTGAATTAATTTAGACGTGTTATTGAGGAAAGAGAAGAAAGGAAGGAATAGCAGGGACGAAGAGACTTGAACTCCTATCGCAAGGTTTTGGAGGCCCGCATGTTACATTACACTACATCCCTATATGTGTGAAGATTGGGTGGAACCTCTCGGAATCGAACCGAGTCCTCATGCTCTTCAGGCACACGTACGCACCAGCTATACGAAAGTTCCGTTTTTGTGTTGCCCCTTTCGGGGTTGCTTCATTCTAAGTATTGGGCGACATGAAGCTAGAAATGGTTATTTACAATGTTTCTTCTCCGATGATAACTCTATAACACTTGTGGAAAAAAACCACAAGCATTCCTAATAGACCAACCAAACTTAAACCCCAGAAAGCAAAACCTGTATAGCCAAAAGCATCAGCGGTGGTTTGATGGCCATGATTTTCGATAAAAGCAGCGATACAAATCAAAACAATTCCCAAAAGAAAGTTAGCTACAAATAAAGCAATTGAACGCTCAACTAAATTTACATCGTCTGCCCACTCTCTAAAAGGGCGTCTTACAGGTTTATTCATTTGAATCTCTTTTGCGCTTGTTCTATACATTATCGCCGTCCCAAAGCTTCTTAGCATCCTTTAAAATACTTCTAAAGGTCCAGGATAAAGCAGGGATGATTGTAATTCCTGTGATTGTAATAGTTCCAATAGTAATCCCCATCATGATTTTGGAAATCATATGGTCGAACCCTAATGAAGCTCCAACAAGCACCCAAACAACCGAAAACCCGCACATCGCAATCATTGCCACAAGTCCGATTGCAAATGTTTTTTGAGTAAATCTATTCATTTGGCTCTCCCTACAAGTTTCGAGCTTGTCTCTTCCGGGCTTCAACCGGACGCTCTTCCATCTGAGCTAAGGGAGAATAGCTGGTTTTTGGAAAGCCAGCAACCATTGTAACGTCATTTCTCATTCTTGATAACCAGGACGTATACAAGTTATCAAGGGGATCAGTTTATTCCTCTACCACTGCCAAGGTTTTGCTTTAGTTAAACAAACTGTGAACGAAGCTTTGAACTTCTTCCCAACCTGCCATGTACTGATTTGATTGCAGGTAAACCCTTGATGCGATCTTGGGTTGCCATTGATCTTCGTATCCATAACAGGAACAATGACTAGCATTTACTTCAAAGAATTCCCCGGTTTCCCGGTTTTTTACTAGAAAATAAGAACTGCCATCATAAGAATCCTCATTTACCTGAGCTACCATAAACTCATATTTGGAAAGGTTTCCCTCATCCTCATTGAAATTATCAGCAACCCACTTCACAAGTTCACCGTCCGAATAACCGCTAACATCACCCATGAACAACTTCATCGCAATCCTCCAAAGGGTTTGTCCTTTGTTGTTTTTGAGTGGCTCACCCCCAGGGGATCGAACCCTGCTCGACACTGCTTAACAGGCAGCCGCAATCACCAGACATGCCAGAGGTGAATAAGAAGCTCATCCCCTCGGATTCGAACCGAGATATCCCAAGTTAACAGCTTGGCTCACGACCATTGTGATAGAGATGAATGATACCTACAGTCCCGATAAAGGGATTCGAACCCTTGCGCAGATGCTTATGATGCATCGCAGCTTCCCTGAGCGTATCGGGGTTTCCTTTGTGACTTAATTACAATACCACAGAGAATTTAGAATGTCAACCATTGTTTCTTTGTTCTCTTCTAAGCCATCTCAAGAACTCGTTCAAAGTTGAAGGTTCTTGACCACCTTGAGCAAATCCAACATCAAACATAACAACTTCACCATTTGCTCTTTTGCCAAGATTTCCAAGGTGAACGTCAAAGAAGTTGGTGATGCCAACAGAGTTTAAACTCTGTACAATTCTTTGAAAGACATCAAGGGCTTGTTTAAGCTGTTCTTTGTCGTTGTCCAAAAATGGAGAAGCAGATATTTCTTGCCAAATTTTATTCCAATCTCCATTATATTTTTGGAGCATTCCTTTTAAGTGAAATGTGTCAACCACTTCTTCAACACTTGACTTAAAAGTATCGTTTGGCCATTTCTCGAAAGGAAGAACTTTTTCAAGTATGATTCCGTACATCTTACTTGTTGGAAACTTCCAGACATCATAAACGATTGCAATGCCTGGGATGTTTTTTCCTTTTAATGTCGTGCTGACCTTGGCTTCGTTTCCATCTTCTGTTACTTTGAAAACTTTGCCGTTTCCCATGTCATAAGCAATGCCACCTGCACCTTGCCCGAGTTGTTCTAACTTGGAGATGTCTATTCCTTTTTTTAAAAGAAGGTTTTTGTTTTGACTAAGAACATCACTATGTGCCTGATCCTTTGATACTCTAAGTGCTTCCCTACCTTCAGGGTTGTTTTCGATGGCACGAAGAGCATTCATTATAGCATCATCATCTGCACCAGATGATTGAGGCTTTGAAAATTGTTCCCAATCAAAGTCTTCGCCAAGAAGGAAACTCAGCCACTCAAGAAGTGAAACTTTCATGAGCTTAATTAGAATCAAGTTAACATCAACAACCGACCATCAGAGTCTCTGGCAAAGTTTTCAAAGAACAACTGACTTGGTGTTGCCGTTGTACCCGATGCTTCAACCACTTCGTTAAAAGCATCTAATAGCCATTTTAAAGTGTTTGGAGTTACCGATCCGTAAACTGGATCAGGAGAACTAACTTCATCTTTAATAGATTCCCAAACCTTTTCCCAAGAACCTTGCATTACATGCAATCGTTTACCAAGTTCGTAAGTGTCCAAAATGTCATAAATTTCGGCGTCTCTTACAATTGAGAGCTGTTGATATCCTGGGACCGATAATCCCACCAGAACCAGCAATCTCTCACCCTGTTCTTTTGACAGATTCATAAACCGAATCAGTCTTGAGAAAGAGCTCAAGACTCTTTCCCTGATTTCAGGGTGTTGTTTTAGCTCTTTTCTAGTTTTTTCAGCGAGAGACCTCACAGAATCCATATCCATAACACAACCTTGTGTTATTTAAGAATGGTTGTCAACTAGAAACATCTGACTCAACACACATAGTCCCTTTTGATTCAAAGTCAAACGACTATTCTCCAAAAATCAGGCGGTAAGGTTTTTGCTCACCTTACTTTGTAGTTTGACCAACGAGATTCGAACTCGTACCTGGAGAGTCACAATCTCCGATGCTAAACCGTTACAACATGGCCAACATAAACTATTTCTTTAATCGAACAGCAATATACTCAAAACCTAGAAGGTCTGCTGATTCTTCTAAAGCATCTCTAGTATATGGATCCTCTGAACCTTTAAGGATATAGAATATTTGGCCATCTTTTGGTAGAAGATCCCAAACTTCTGTAATATCCTGTTTCTTGATTTCTAGGAGAACAGGTTCAAGATATTCAATCTCATCCATTTTGCGGAAGGTGAGGGAATCGAACCCACTACCCCGTTAGGGGTCACAGTTTTCAAGACTGTTTAGCACCATTGCCGTACCTTCCAGTTGGGTTGACTGACGGGAATCGAACCCGCTTTTCCCGTTAGGGACTTGAGTCACAATCAAGTGTGCTGCCATTACACTTCAGCCAACATAAGTCAGGATGAAGGGATTTGAACCCTTACCTCAGCACTCCAAAGGCCGGACGCTACCAAGTTACGCCACATCCTGTTGTTTGAATTATATAGTAGCTACGGTGGGATTCGAACCCACATCGCAGGGATTTTAAGTCCCTCGTCTCTAACCTGTTGGACTACGCAGCCATTCATTAAGTCTCCATAGAGGGACTCGAACCCCCAACCACAAACATTCGTAGTGTTGTATGCAAATTCCATTACACCTTATGGAGATGATTGGATCAACGAATTCTATTCTACCCAATCTTACAGTTCTTTCAACCCAATTAATTAAAATTATTTAAACTGAAATCTCAATCTTTTCTAGGGGAATATGAATCTTGAGGCCATGAATTTCTACAATCGCAGAATATTCATAAGATTCTACATTGTACTCCGAACTATGATCCCGAACTCGTTCAATTACTTTCTTGGAAGAAATTCCAGCTTCCATCACAGTTTCATCAGGAAATCGAACCCAAAAAGGAACCTGAAAGGAACCGGGATTAACTTTGGTATTTCCATTCCAATACTCAATAAAACCCCAATTGTTTACCATCCGAAGTTTTGTGAAGTTTGACATGATGTTAGATTAACATTCATTTCAATTTCTGTCAAGTAACTATTTTTTTGGTTTTCTACGCCATGCTTTTTTTGAAACTTTGGATTCACTCATTGTCACTTGAGGTGACTCCAGAGCGCCTTGGATTGCCTGCAACGCTGGTTGTAGTTCTCCTTGAGGAACTCCTAGTTTAATTGCTTTTTGCAGTTCTGTTTGTGCTCTTTCTAGCGATGCTGTCTTTTCTCCGTGTTGATAAGCTCCTTTTACCGCACCAGCAGCTTGACCAGCAACACCAGATACCGCCTGTCCAGCTCCTTTTACCGCACCAGCAACCGCTGCTCCGGCACGTGAAGCAGCTCCCTTAACAGCTTGCCCAGCACGCTTCAAACCGGCTCCTGCACCTTGTGCTAGACCTTTTAAACCACCAAGAAGCTCATCAAGTTCTTCTTCGTTGAGATTACTAATTTCTTCTTCAACTGATTCTCTGATCAGAGCTTCAAGTTGTTTCTTGTTTACTTTCATCGGTTCTCCGTTGAGAGTAAATAGAACTTCTTATTTGTTTTTTTGTGTCTCTGGAGAGATTCGAACTCTCACTGTCAAGCGCCTCGGGCTTGTGCCATCTTCCAGTTGGGCTACAGAGACAGCAACTCTTTTAAGAGTTCTCTCTTTAACATTCTTTCAGTCTTTCTGGACTGTTTCTCATGTTCTTGTCTCAGCCATGTTCGTCTCCTACGACCACTAAGAACACGAATTCTTCCCACCCATTCGGGTGGGATTTGCACCAACTTGCCCCGACGCATACGAAAAAATTTACCATCTTGTTCGATGCGCCTGGACATGTTAGCCTCATAACTTATGTTGCCAAACTTACTGGCCTACTGATCCGTCCGTAACAGAACCGTCAGAAGAGGTCACTGGACCATGTGGAACATCCAACACATCACTACCTGCGTCAACAGGGGTAGACGAACGTGGACATCCACAAACAAGACAGGCAACAAATGCCAAAATCAACTTATAATCAATCTTCATTTTTCATTCCTTTCACTAACGGTGGGCACACCGGGACTTGAACCCGGACTTCTGGCTTCTGAGACCAGTGACTCTGCCGATTGGTCTATGCGCCCAAAGAATCTGGATTCGTCTTCTCCAGACCCTTCATTGAGTTTTGAGCTAGTTTGTCAACTAGGCTGACGGGTCTTCCATTCCCCCACACCTGGGTGGGTGTTATTTTAATGCTCTGTATAGATAATACGTTCCAATTGGAAGAAGCACCAAACCTGCCAAAAACAATTTTCCAAACAAAATAACATTTCTCATAAAGTGCTCCTGATCGGATTCGAACCGATACTTGACCGCTTTTGAGACGGTTGCCTGCTACCAGTTGGGCTACAGGAGCATTTGTATCCTTGTTTGGTTAGTGTTTTTATTCACACCCAAAGATACGGGTTATTATAGACGCGGACTCTCTGATTTGATTTCTCTGTCTAATTATAGACATGGCACCCAAACAAGTCAACTGTGATAATTGTTTGAAATCTTTTCTCAAGCAATTAAAATACTACAATAGAAACATCAAACGCAATTGCAAAAATTTATGTCAAGAATGCAAAAACGCTGAAAAAGAATTTAAACTTTCTTGTATTTGCGAACACTGTGGTAAAAAGTTTCACAAAGCTCCATCTGCCATTAAACTAACTAAACATAATTTTTGTTCTAAATCTTGTGCAGCATATTGGCGCAATTCACACAAAACAACTGGTTTTAGAAGGTCTAAACTAGAAGTTTTTTTGGAACAAAAAATTCATCTTTGTTTTCCATTATTGATTCTTGAATGCAACAATCGTAATCTTTTGGGTATAGAATTAGATTTCTATTTTCCAGAAATACGTCTTGCAATCGAAATTAACGGAATCGTTCATTATGAACCAATTTATGGCTCTAAAACTTTTGAGCGCATTCAAAATGTTGATGAACAAAAAATCATTCAAACATCTGAACTTGGGATAGAGTTAATCATTGTTCCAACATTTGGGCATTTCACTACAAAACACGCTGAACTCATTTGGAATTCAATCTACACCATTATTTCATCAAGAATTTAGCCAAACCATTTGTTGGTGTGTTTACAACACGAACTGCGTGGAAGTATCTTGATTCTCGTGTTTCGCGGACTCTCTGATTTGCACAGGTTCCGAAGGTTATGAGCCTTCGAGGATACTAACCCCCCAGCCGCATTATTAAACTTACTTATCTTCCGCAAAACTTTTAACTGCTCTAACCAACGATTTAAATTGAGCACCATTCAATCTTATTTGTTTTGGTTGATGGCTCTCACACTCTACTGTTACAAGATAGTAGTAATCACCAACCTGCTCAATCGTCGTACACGCAATACCACCACTATTACCGTTGCAATACTCTATTACTTTCTTCACTTCTAGTAGACCCAGCAGGATTCGAACCTTTTTATGCAGTAGGCAAGGAGAGATTCGAACTCTCACTCTTTCCCTAATCGGGGGACTGCGTTACACTATTACGCCACTTGCCCATTTTTCAATCGGTTGTGTGTTCTGATTCGATGACAATTAGAACATACCAATTCACATTTGCCAATTTCTTGATAAATTTTTTCTTTGCTTGCTCTTCTATTATTTATCATTGCAGAAATATTATTAATCTTTGTTGCACCGTCTAAATGATCGAAATCCATACAGCAACTTGGAAAGCTATAACCACAATCAGTACAAGGTTTAGATTTTAACTCATCTATTTCGATTTTTATTCTTTGTTTCCAAGTTTTTAAATTGATTTTGATTTGTTGAATCCGCTTCGTGTGATTAATTCGATAATATTCCTTTTGTTGTTGTCGCTGACATTGTTTGCAATAAGACTTATAACCACTTTTTGTAGTTTTTGATGTTACAAATTCAGTAAGAGGCTTATTAGTTAAACACTTTGAACACTGTTTCACACTCTTAATTAGTCCGCCCGATTATTTTATCCATATTAATCGGGCGGGTGCCTCGCCATTCGGCCATGAGTCCATTTATTACTTTCTAACTATAACATACTGTTAAAAGAAATCAACCATTTTTTTGTAGTGCCAGTTGGATTCGAACCAACAACTTCCTCCTTATCAAGAAGGTACTCTAACCGTTGAGTTATGGCACTGAAAAGGATTCTATCTCTTGGTATCGGTTCCCATTTGACGGAATTTAACCGTTCTGGTTAAGATTTGGATCTTCTGATAAACCGGATGTTATCTTGTTAGGAAACAAGACATTCAGAAGACGCAAGGTTTTACTGGTTAGGTTTCCCTTGGAGCTTTAAGCTCAACGTTCGATGGTCCGTACTTTTAATCCAATCGCCCACAGCTACTTCACTTTCCTACCGAAAGAAAAAAACTTCTCTTTCGTCTCCCACCACAGGAGCACACCCTTTGAGCTATCGTACTTATGAACCTGCCGCCGATACCATTATCCCACCATATAGTCTTTTCAGGTCTTGTTTTGCAAGCCCGTAGCGTTCACACGCTTGAAGTCTCACGACCTCATAGAGACAGATGCCTGTTCAGGAAGAAGGATTCGAACCTTCACAGAGCTTTCGCTCCCGATTTCAAAGAACGGTGACCTACCAATTAGTCGATTCCTGAATGATCTTTCCTACACAACGGGCAAAGTTCCGTTGTTCTATAAAACACTCATCGAAGCAATGATGCTAGATATCCAATACTTCGTTCATCTTGTTCTTCTCGATTCTTTGAAAAACCATAGAATGTATCAACTTTTTTATGAACAATGCCAGCGTCATCAATAATTGTTGCCGAAGTATCAAGTCCAGCCTTCATAAAAGCCCTACCAATAGCTTCTTCATCTTTAAAGCGTAGCATAACTGTACAACATCCACAACACATCTTGGCATAGAATGTTTCAAACTTTTTCAAAGGACCATATTTGCCGTTGATAATTGTTAAACCATTTTCATCAATTTGAATTGACATAAACCCTCATTTTTTGGGACTGGTGCCGAAGACCGGAATCTCACCGATGTTTTCTCTCTCCTTGAGAGATGTTTTAGATGCGTTAACAACCCTGGTTGGGCGGCATTTGTTAACTCGAAACTACCTCGACTTCTGGCTCACCTTCTAGGATTCGAACCTAGATTCTCGCTTTCAGAGAGCGGAGTCCTGCCATTGAACGAAAGGTGAATGTATTAAGTTTCTGTTCCTTTGTAAATTTTAACTTTGAATTGTGGCACTTCATCATTCCAAAGTGAAATAACATTCTCTACATCTCCGCGACGAATCGCAGCTTCAATCTCTCGAATTGCTTTTCGATTCGCTGTCGAACGAAGATTGCTCCAAAGAAGCAAATCGCGAATAAACGTTGCTGCACCTCGATAAGCTTCTTCTTGAGAACCGTAAACAGATGTCCATCTCGTAATCGGATGTTTCTCTCCACGAAGCATGAGAGTTGGTTCATGCTCTTTTGGAGGTTGAAAAAAAGCTACAAAGATAACATCAACTGATTCCATGTTCTTAGCCTCAATTTAACCGTAGATTACTACAATAACTCATCTGGATCGGAGTGAGAGATTCGAACTCCCATTAAGCGGGTCAAAGCCGCCTGTCCTGCCATTGGACGAACCCCGAATCTAAAACAACAAAGTATTTTTTCGACTTTAAACTACCAGGGTAAGTTTACCACAAACCCCAGGATGATTGCGTGCCATCATCTTTTTGTTGAAGTGGATCAGGTAGGAATCGAACCTACTTGGCCCGAAGGCCCTCAGTTTTACAGACTGATACCCCTTCCAGCGAGGTGTCTGATCCGTGATAAGAAGATAACCTTAAAAGGGTCCGTTGTCAAGCTCTTCTCGCACTCTGTGATAACCGGAAAACCACACGAGGACAACATTAGAACCCCCTATGAGAATCGAACTCATTCCTTCCACGTTCGAAGCGTGGCACTCTGTTCCAGTGAGTTAAGGGGGCAATAGCTTTTCCATCTACGTATATAGCCGCTATCTTCAAGAAAGCACTACAATAAGAAGTATCCCCGACAGGACTCGAACCTGCATGAACCGACTTAGAAGGACGGTGCCTTATCCATTAGACTACGGGGACATGAACATTTAGCGACCCCAGGGGGATTTGAACCCTCCATCGCCAACTTGAGAGGCTAGCATCCTGAACCGAATTAGAAGATGGGGCCATGTCTTGTAACAATCTTAAACAATTCAGCTTGAATCATGATATCTTTTAACTCTTCAGTTGTCAAGCATCTTGGAGTTGATTGATATCGATCTTTTTCTACCATCCGAACCGAGATATATAAACCTGTCTTTTTATACGAAAACTTTCTTTTTATGACCACAAGATCAGTTTCACAAAGTGCTCGATAACTAATTCCTCTGATATTAGAATAAACACCTGGGTCATAATCCACATAAATCACGTTGCGGTATTGCACAAGGCGCCTCCAGGGGGAATCGAACCCCCTTCAACTGTTAGACAGACAGTCCGCTATCCATTGGTGTTTGAAGGCATTTTAGTGGTGATCTAGTTCAGTTAGACAACAGAAACGTTTGTTATGTCCAGAGAGGAACTTTTTGATACTCTTGGAAAACTTCAACAACTTGGCCATAAGAAAATTCGCTGATTCGACCGCTATTCATGTTCCTGACAACAACACTCAAGGTGTTGTTGAACACAACAAATCCTACAACCATCAGAGGACCAGACGTACTTTCAAATACAAGTCCATTAGGCACAAGTTCATTTGGATCCGTATTAAAACAACCAGTCATATTCTTGTTCTACACCAGATCCAGAATCAAGTCAACAAGAATTCATATTATAATCGACACTTTTAGTAGTGTCCATGACCATAACAAGGTCTTCCTGGGCGGCAATCAGGGCAAGAATCAGAACTCCAAGTTTCTGATGAACCTGAACTGTAACGAATGTTTGTGATTTCTTCAAGATTCCTGATTGCTGCATCAATTTTTGACACATACATTAAAGAGGCTCTGGAACGAATGTCTTTTAGTTGTCGAATGGCATCTTCAATTTCACGCATATTCTCAGCGACCCTACAGGGACTCGAACCCTGATTCAGAGCTTGAAAGACTCTTGTCCTTAACCTTTAGACGATAGGGCCTTAACTTAAAAGTTAAACTCTTCAGTAAATGAATCCAGATCCCACCACCATGGTCTGTTACGTTTCCATGTTCCTAGTTTTCCCTTGTTCTTTTCAAACTTGTAAAAGTTTCTATATGCCCAGATGGGATTTGGTTGACGATACTTCTCTGGCATGTTTTGATAAAACTTTGTAAGTTTTCCAACAGGCACATTGTGTGGTGGAACTTTCACAAGTTCCAAAACAGCACGAGAACGATGAACATGACCATATCGCTGATAGAATTCAACAGCCAAGTTAATTCCAAGACGCCAAAGCCATTTATAGTTCTCAGTCGATTCCATTACCCATTTAACATGAGGGTTGTTTTTATGGGTCATCTTGTAAATCCCATCGGTACGTCCAGCCAATCTATTAACTACCGAAAGAATCTGTGCTGATTCAAGCGTCATCTTAACAACATGGGAATCACAGTGCCATGCTGCTGCTTGTTCTGGATCAATGTCCAATGCGAAAATATTCACCTTGAGATTCCTTGGATTATAATATAGCAGAACCGAGGGGAATTGAACCCCACTCCCATACCGTAGACAGCGGTAGGCATTTCCTAAGTTTGAAGGCTTTGTTCAATCGCTTTTACTTGAACCGAATTCCAAATCACAATCTCAGTAAGAATGTTGTTGAAATATTCAAAAATACCATCATATCCTTGTTTTAAAGCAAGATTCTTAATTTCAGAACCAAGATAGCCGTTTTTTTCTTCAATCTTTTCAACTAATTTACTGGCACGAACTTCATCTACCCCAAGTAAAACCAGAGCTTGAACACATGGATGCTCATCCCTTGAAGCATGAATCACGAGAGGTTTGTTGATATCAAGATAAGCTGCTGTCGTCCGTCCACCAGAATCTATAGCATATTCATCCGCTCTATCTTTCATTGGTGTAAAATATGCCCCAACACCAAGAGCGCCTTTTCCATTTACTCTGATGGGTTTTTTCCCATCCCAAGTTCCACCATGAAACACAGGTCCAAAACTATGACCCGGACCTTCTAACAGGATTTTACAAAGACTATTCATGTTTTTAGTTATGAGATGTCTTGCATATTCTTAGTGACCCTACAGGGAATCAAACCTGCAATTAGAAGCGGAACCAACGGGAGTTGAACCCGTAACCTCACCGCGTGACAAGCGGGTGTTCTGTCCAGTTGAACTATGGCTCCATTCACATAACACCGACAAGAGGCCCATGGCGTGTTCTGGTTTGCACTTCTGAACTTGTCACCCCTTACGGTAACTCTCCGTAAGATGCCCTGTAAACCCTCTTTGTGACTGATTTACAAGTTTCTCAGCAGGTTGTCCTGTGAGAGCTTCCCCATGCGATCCTAAACCTTTCGGTAAGTGTTACAGTTGTTTCACATCATCCTGTCTGATTTTTCAAATCTCTTTTTTATCAGAACTTTGAAAAACACTGGCTACCCCTCTCGATAGCTATGATGTGTTGGGTGGTGGTTCTTGGTTACGCTCCAAGCTTGCCTTGCAACGGCACCCCACACAAGGGGGCTGATCTTCCTAGCGATCTACAACCACCTAACAAAAGAGCCTTTTCAAGTCTTGCTCAGGACATTGATAGAATCAACGCATCAGGAATGGCCTTGCGGCTCAGTTTAAATTATTACATTCCGATTCCATTAATTCCATCAACAATTCAAGTGCCTTCCGAGGGCGCAGAACTTTAAGTTCTGGGCAATCCTTGAGTCGGACATCTACGCTGGCTACCATTGTTCATGATAGTTCACTCCGTACGAACTCAAATCACAGCTATTGCTTTGCTGAGACTCGCTCTGTCTATGGGTTTCTTTTCCAGACATCACTCTGGTTCTTCATCGGAGTTACCTTCTCCGACTATCCCTTGATAGAGGGAACGGGTGGATAAAGTTGGACTCGAACCAACGACTGCCGACGACTTCGAGGGCCACTCTGCCGTCTATTTTAATTTAAAAGTTCCTTCCGCGGTGAACCTAAATCTTAGAATAGCACTCTGAGTTATTTATCCAACTGTCAATTTCTCTAATCTAGATCAATTCCTTGTTGCTGTCAAGATGTCTTCTTCTTTTACTGTGTAATCCACTAAAGCACTCATAAAAGGATATTGAACTCTATATCGATAGGTGCCTTTTTTCCATTCTGGATTTGAAATTACTGTTCCATCGTATCCGAAACCAGTTGTTCCTGGTACGTTGAACAACACACTATCACCGTGCTTGAATCGAGGGGTTCTCATAGGGCGGAAGGTAAGAGGATCGAACTCTTTAGGCCCTTGCGAGCCTCCAGTTTTCCAAGCTAGTCCAGCACTCCAACTCTGGCGACCTTCCAACTATTGTTATAGACCAAGTGTTCTCTGTGCCTCAACACTCTACGGGAGCTCCGCAGCAGCTACCAACATTCACACGGTTGGTATTGGAGTGGTCACATCTCCAATTTTTATAAGTTCCATGGCCTTTACGCCATTTGCCTTGAGATTACTCTCCTGCTCTTTATAAGCGAACTTTAGTAGCGGGGGTGGGAATTGCACACCACGATCTCCAGGTTATGGGCCTGGCGAGTTACAGCTATGTTTCAAGCTTCTTCTTCTCTACCCCGCATCAATCTTTCTTATACTTCAGACTCTATCACTCTCGGTTCTAACTGTCAACCTTTATTTTAGTGTCCGAAGTTACATCCAATCTTGAATCGATATCCTGTAACCGGATCAGTTACAACTCGATCCATATATCCGCAACAACCAGCAGCCTGAGCTTCATCATAGGCTTCCTCTTCTTCCCGGTTTCCAACCAGGGCAATCCGATAGTTGTTGCAATACTCCAACTCGCTTGCGTACCAGAAAAGTTCTTCCATTGCCCAATCCCGAGCATCCTGAAGGTCCGAAAGAGCAATTTTGAAGCTGTCGTACATCATGGCGTTACTATACCTGTTTTAAAAAACTAAGCAAGAAAAAAAGCGTGTTAGTAACTAACGTGGATTCGGAGACAATTCGCCCATTGGTATAGTTCCCAAAGAGCATCTTTATTTCCTTGATGGAGAGTTACAATCAATTCTCCATTGCCTTGTTCGATTTCTTCTTTTGAAGTACCAATGTAGAACTTCCAAGGATTGTTTTCTCTTGGAAGAGAACAGTAACCTTCTGTATCTTGAAGGTACTCTTCTAGACAACACTCAAAAGCTCTTTTGTCTGTGACAGCACCATATGAAGGTGCAAATCTTTCTGTTGTGTCACAAAACCAAAAAGTTTCGTTTACTTCTAAGCCGTACAACATGATTTTTAATTTTTGAAAAGTTAAAAGTTACTTTTTGCTGAGACTGATTCCTGCTGCAATGCACCACGCAGCGTATACAATTCCTGCGGCCACAGGATTTACTACAGCAAGAAGGCCAAGCCCTGCCAAAACCACACAAGCAATAACACTACACACGATCAGACCAAAAGCCCCCCAGGCACCTGCTCCATTTCCACTTGGAGCAACTTCGTGCATTAGCGCATAGATCAGAGCAAGAGGAGAAAGCGGAGTGAAGATTGCTGTTGCGCACGTCCAGCCAAGAAACCGACCAATTCGTTGTAGCATTTTGTTCTTTCTTTCTTATGGATTGTTTTGGGACAGTGAAAAAGAGTCAAAAGAAAGTGTCTGGCGGTTCACTTCGACTTGTTACCTTGGCCCCGCCTAATGGGGCTGTATAACTAATCAGACAAACCGGGCGGTTAGCTATTCCGCCGAATCCTTGAGTCTCTAGAAAACTCAAAAAGATTCTATTCACCAGTGCCAGCTAAGGGGATCGAACCCTTACTCCCTTTCGGGAAGGAGATTTTAAGTCTCCCGCGTATGCCTTTTCGCCAAGCTGGCTTCGTTCTTACACAACCTTTATAACTTTTTTTTACCCTGTGTCAACTCAAAAAACCATCCTCTTTTGATTTATCCAAGAAGTTCTTAGGATTCCTGGATTGACGGTGGTGCCGATGGGAGTTGAACCCACACTGTCTGGCTTCTTAGACCAGCGTCTCCTGCCGTTGGACTACAGCACCATTTCTCCGTTGATTCTCGCCACGGAGACACAACTTTGCCCCACTTTACCCTTCTCTTGCGATATCCATACCGTCGTATGGAACCATGGGGGTAGGCTCACCTGTTCACTCTGGATCTATCGTCCTTTTCAGGATCGAACAGTTGTCCTGGATTGATATCCTTTGTTACTCTCTTCCGTTGTCGAAGCTAGGTAAGAGCGGTGATGGTAGGTCCCCAGGGATTCGAACCCTGATCTTACCGCTTAAAAGGCGGAGGCTTTGACCGTTAAGCTAGAGACCCGTGTGTTTCTATCCTTGCTGCTTCTGGAGCTTGGCAAGTCTTGCAGACTTCTCTTCAATCTCTTTCTTCAAGAGCCAGAGTTCATATTGTTCTTTCTTGACCAAGTAAGAAGCGTGCTTCTTCTTATACTCGGCATCTTCGGCATCTCTTGCCTGTTCCCAGGCATCGATCTCTTCTCCTGTGATCAGACGAACATGAACCAGCGAGACACTGATATAACCGATCTGCCTGTCTCTGTCAACACACAATCGCACTTCCGAAGGATTCAAGCCCTGGGATAGCTCGATCATCTCGGCAAGAGTGAAGGGTACCTCGGAATAACTCCATGGAAGAAACTCGGCACCTTCCTCAAACTCCCATCCATAGTCCTCGGCCAGTTCCTTTGGATTACAATTGATGTCGTCATGAACGAACACCTTTCTCTTCAACACCTTGTCAACTGTTGTTGGTTGACAGATGTAGTTTCCGGACTTGAATGGTTCAACAGGCTTCTTCATTGAGTGGGTTTGCAGGGATTCGAACCCTGATCTTGTCGGGTAAAAGCCGAGAGCTTTGCGCAGTTAAGCTACAAACCCAGAAACTCCAGTTTTTCCTTATAGCCACTGGCAAGGTTCAAGTTGGCACGGAGAGTTTTTGTAACAAAGTGACTCTACCACCACTCGGTTCCCAGGTCAACGCAGCAGGGCACTAATAAAATGGCCCACTTCCATTGCCTGGAGGCTTGGCGAACATTCTCCAATACGCAACACTGCTACCGTGTTGGATCGCCACACATCAGAGAAGCTCGGTGAGTTCGGTGGGCAATGATCCCACAACCTTCCGGGTAAGAGCCGGATGCTCTGCCAATTGAGCTACAAACTCGTGATGGTTTAGACTTTAAACCGACTTTACGGCGAACCCAAGGATTCAAACCATCAAACCCCGTAGCGTTCGTGAAGGAAGACTCAAACCGCCTAGAACTGCCGCTCCAGACACTCTTGAAGTTACATCAGCTTTGATTCGCTGTCAACCTCATTTTGGTAGCCCCTGTGAGGATCGAACTCACCTGATCTTGCTTGTAAGACAAGCGTACTCTCCAGAGTGCGAAAGGGCCAAACAGGGAATCTAGACTTTCCCTGGTGTGGGGCTCCACCCACGTAGGGGTTTGTTTATAGAGCAAACCAACTCTAAGGTCAGGGATAAGAGAATTGAACTCTTCGCCTCCTGTTTCCAAAACAGGCGTGTCTCCTTGGCACCCATCCCTGGGTTCCCCTATGGTTTTCTACGAAGGGGAGAGCGTAGGAGTCTTGTGTTACGGGTGATCCCACCCGAGTTTCTGTGAAACTGTGGACCATATCGGAATCGAACCGATATCACGCGGGTCAGCTCCAGCAATCCAAAACCCGCTCTAAGCCCGAATACCGCTAGAAACATTTACGGTAGTGCCACTTTTACATGTTCATTCAGCATTATGCCTTCAAAGTGGTGGTGAACACAAGGGGATTCGAACCCCAATCAATCGCCGCTAGTCCCGTTCCCTGGTTCTTCCTTTCTGAAAGGCGATTACGTCACAGGGATTGTGCTCATTGTATGTCTGTCTCTCCAGACTGTCAAGCCATTTGTTGGTTGGTTAGTTGGCTTTCACTCAACTGTTTCCGAGACTCTCCCGAACCTTAGCCTTCCAGGTTTCACCCTGGTAGCCGTCACACCCCCCTTAGCGGCAAGGCGGTTCGTCACCATCTCGCAGGTTGTCAACCTATAGGGCCTCGTGCTCCCTACTCGGCAGTCTGTTAACCCATCTTATTACCCGTGATCGCAGGTGTGGGATACCAAGAGCCTGTCTTGGCCAGCGTTTGGAAGTCTACGTCTGCTTCCTTCTCTCGTTTTTCAACGTTTGAATTCTTGCACAACGAAACACTTTGGACATGTCTCGTGATCCACTAACAAGAACCCTAGAGTTTCTTTAACGTCGGATTAACGACGGCGGGTGTACGTTCACTCTATCCCGCTTCCCCCTCTCCCTGGACGCTATACAAGGAGACCCTTGCTACCCAGAGGGGTTTTACCGTGCTACATCTCCACAGCTTGGGCTTGTCCTTTCGGTTGCCTTTCGCCAGTCTCACACTGTTTGTCAGAACCAATTCTCCTCACCCACGGGCTTTTCACGGCTTGATTTCAGAGTTGTGATCCTGGTGTTGCTCTGACTCCACCCTACACCTATTCATGATCAGGAGTGTCTTCCGTGAACAGAGGAACTTCGCAATTGTAGGGAATCATACTCTCAAGGTTTCGACGACCTAATCCCTCAAGAGATTTACTTCTTCTTTATTCAGTTGTCAAAGATCATGCAGCGATTCATTCCTTCCTCGCTACCGACAAACCAACAATAACCTTTTTCGTTCTGAGAGTCAACAAGTTTTTTTCACTTGTAATACTTTTTGATTCGCCACACAGAATCAGCAATATGCTCCATTTCAAGCTTCATGCCAGTAACTCGATCAAGAACAACTGTAAACGGACCAGGACAATATGACTCATAAATCATATAGCGATTAGAAGTATCTTTGTCTGTTGCATCCAATAGACTTGCTTCTTCTAAGGTAGAAACCCAACTCTTAGATTCAAAGTTCCAAAACTTGGCAGGTTCTCCATGTTTTTCATCGCTCTTGACAATAACATACTCATTTGCCATAAAGTCCTCCCAGACGGACTTGAACCTGTATTCAGTGGAACCAGAGGGAGTTGAACCCATCTTCTCTCAGATTAAGAGTCTGGTGCATTACCGTTCTGCCATAGTTCCTTGTAATAACCGCGCTGTTTTGCTGTTCTGCGTTTATGACAATTAGCACATCGTACTTCACACTTTTCAATCTCTCTCAAGATAGTAAGCCAAGACCAACCCCGAGTAACCATCAACGACACTTCTTTGATTTTTCCCTCTCTAACATGATCGAATTCAAGAACTATTGGATCCGATTCTCCACAATCAACACATACGTGAGTTTTGAAATACTCCCAAATTTGTTGCCTAAGCAACTTCACATGTGTTTTTCGTATCGTAGTCACATGTGTTATATGTGCTTGTTTATTCTTGGCATACCAACTGTCTTGATAGATTTTTTTGCATGATTTGCATGTTGAAGTTTTACCATCGAACTTCGTACGATTTGAAGAAAACTCAGTTAAGGGTAACTCATTTTTACATCGAGAACACTTTTTCAAAGTCATACTCTTATATATGGACCTGGATAAGAGTCTCCTGCTCTGCCATTGAGCTATAGGAGGTTATAGTGCGGCTCAGGGGAATCGAACCCCTATCACAACCCTGGCAAGGTCGCATGATGCCATTATACCAGAACCGCATTTATTGAAATCTTAATAAAATTATTAAGATTTCAATATTTCAATCAAAATTGATCGTCGGGATCTTCTTCATCATCAAACAAACGATCATCTCCTGCGAACATATCTTCATCGTCATCTTCAGGTGGATCATCACCGAATTGATCGGTGGATTCATCATAATCAATTCCGTCTACCAAATCTAGAAACTCATCAGGATCCATTAATGTTGCAGTAGCATATTGTTGAGTATTGTTTCCATCAACTGCCAACACAAACTTTTCTCCATCCGAGCATGTGATAGTGTAGAATTGTCTTACATTCTCTCCATCACCCTGAATGTCGAGTTCCTGGAGTGTGATTCCTTTGATTTTTTTGCCAACCAAGTCTGCAAGATCGTGATCGCTAGTTCCTGTCATTTGTGCCTTACTTTTCGTCATAGGTAGGATACTAACGTTTGTTTATCTAAAACAAACCAGATTCAAAATGTTTTTAGCACCGCTGAAGGGACTCGAACCCCCATGTATCCAATTAGCTTTCTCTCACTTAGAAGGCGAGCGGCATACAGCGGCATTTAACTTAAAATCCACGCCAAGGAGCTTTATCCATATTCCCAGCTTCATGCGAAAAAGAACCTTCGGGAGCTTTGTAAGAGCGTTCCAGGTCAAACAAACTAAGAATAAAACCATTTCCAAGTGAATAACGAACCACAAGATCAAGCATGTGTTTGTAAAAATTCCAAACTGAAACTGGATTTTTAACTTCAAAAGAATCCACATATGTTTGGATTCTTTTCACCACAGAACCATCCAAGATAGATTCTGGAGGAGGATTTCCTACAATCTTTTTTAGAAGTCCATGATAAATCTCAGCAGATTCTTTATCAAATGTTTTTTGTGAAGTTGTCATGTTCTCCTCTTTAGTAGACCTACCCGGACTTGAACCAGGATCGTGCCCTAATCTGGGGCTAGACGGAGTATAAACCCGTTGCTTTACCGTTAAGCTATAGGTCCAAAAAGTAGCTTATCCTTTTTCCATGGTAGTCCAAAGCTACTGAAACAATACCGGGATTTAGTCCATAGCTCTAAGCTAGCATCCTGCTATGGAAGCTGGAGAGTTTACTCTCTGTTTCCAGAAGGTTCAACATCTTGCGGAATGGAGCGAGACTGACGACCAACCCATTCTCTAACCTAGTCTAAGGCTTGATGCTGAGGCTCCAGAGGCAGGATTCGAACCTGCATCCCCCATGGTAACAGCATGGGGGCTTTCCTGTTTAGCCTACCCTGGAATGCAAACCTACGGTTCAGGTAGGTTTGTCTTTAACTTACTTACATTTAAGTTTTTACGTGGTCCTTAGTAAGTCTCAAGCCATCCACGGAACATCTGACTGAACTTCACCACCAGTCCAGTGGAGGACCCCACAGTCAAGCCGCAGGTTAACCTCATTATATCACTTTTTCAAAACCTTTTCTTGTATCTGTTTCAGAACTTCAACCAATTGTTCCTCTGTAAGACACGAAGATAAAGTCATGCAAGTCGTATGACCAACCGCTTGTTTGGCTTGGTCTTCAAACACTTCACGAACCCTTACAGGATCCTCTAACAGACTCAAGAGAACAAACACAAGAACTTCTAAGGTCTCTGGTCCACCATACATCTTTGGGGCTTTCTGGATACCTTCCAGGGTCTCTAAGATGGCTTTCTCAACGTCTCTATTCTCCATAACCTTCAAAGTCCACTTTTACTTCTTCGTTGAGTTTGTATTGAACAATTTCACATCCAAGATATGGATGTGAAACTGGTGTTCCTCCAAATCTTCGATATTTATTCAGATATTTGGTAACAAGGTTGATGTGTTGAATTAACTTACGTTCGGACGAAAAATATCTTCCCTCTCTTGAGAATGAAGGATGATACCCTCTTGCATTTGAAAAATACCCATCTGATTTTCTTCTAATCTTCCAAACTGTGTTAGAAGAAATCAATGGCTTCTTTGGTTTGGTTTTTCTCATTCCTTGAGAATAAGGAAAAATAAAAAAGAAAGAAACCTAGAAGAGTGTTAAATGAACTCAGAAGGCAAACGAAAGTCACCCTGGGATGAACCAAGGAATTTCTTCAATACTTTTGCTTCTTCTGCTGAACATGGTTTCACTTTGTAGTTTTCCATGTTCAGATAGTACGTTCCCCATTCACTATCACCTTCAACTTCAGAAAGTTCTTCTTTGGAAAGATAGCCATTGAATACTTCAACCTCTTTCTCCCAATCTTCACGAGAAAGAACTCTACACCCTTCAATGCTTCCGTCTGCATCACCAAGCATGATGTAAAGATCCACAAAAACAAATTTTGAATCATCCATGTTGTTGTTTTATCTCTTCTTTAGTCTGGAATCAAGTTGTGCGGTATAAGAGATTCGAACTCTTTCCTTCTGGTTGGAAGCCAGAGATGCTACCATTAAACACCAATAACGCATTTGTTGAGAAACCAAGCTAATCGTCAGAGGATTCCCCCAAAATCTCAACATTGTTTTGTGGAGCGGGATAAGGGAATCGAACCCTTACCTTCTGTGTGGAGCACAGTGATGCTTATCCGTTAAACACTAATCCCGCACTTTGTTGAATAACCAGACCCTCCCACACCGGAGAGAGTTCCAAAACTTCAACAATGTTTTTGTATTCATTGACTCTTGAAAGAATCATGGTACCAGCGGTGGGACTTGAACCCACACTCCCTTGCGGAGTATTCCTTTATTCACGGCTTTCTAAAAGTACGAATTCGATGACAGTTAGCGCAAACAATATCACATTTTTCCAACTCCGATTGGATTAGTTCCAAACTAAATGCTTGACGTGTTAAGTTACTTATATTTGCAAGTTTGGTTTGTGGGTCTCGATGATCAAAGTCCATTACATAATATGGATATTGAGTACCACAATCAGCGCAAGGATGGCTGTTTTTATAATCCTGAATAAATTGTTGGTTGCGTTTTATTGAACCAATAACATTAGTTTTGGCTCTTATCAAGTATAATTCTTTGTTATTTTTGTAATGGGTTTTATTATACGCAGCTACGCAGGTTTTACAAACAGAATGTCTTGATCCTTTTTTCAAGGAAAAACATACCAACTCTTTCCAAGAATTACACTTATTACATTTTTTATGGGTAGCAGCGGAGGGATTTGAACCCTCAAGCCTTACGGCGGCGAATTTTGAGTCCGCTGTGTCTGCCAATTCCACCACGCTGCCAAACAGTTCAGATTTACTATATCTCACATTTTTAATTATGCAACTCAAATCTTTTTGACCAGATTTTGAGTCTGGCGCGGCTGCCGTTACGCCACGCTGGCATCTGTCAAGCAAACACTTTATAATTCAAATTTCTTGAGTGAATTATACCCCAAAAGCTTTACAAGTATTTTGTGGTGGACCAGAGGAGAATCGAACTCCCCTTATCGGAACTTAGCACCAGCCCGTATGGTTATTCCTGTATGGCCCGTTTGTCAAGTAACACAAGAAACTACCGACTAATCTATCGGGAAATCTCCCCAAACCTTGACATTAGTTTGTGGTGGACAGGATGGGACTCGAACCCACCTCGCAGGGCTTAGACCAGACATTCACTTGCGGCTCATCGCCGTTGAGCCCTTAACACTGCCCATGGTGGAAATAGAGGAAGTCGAATCCTCTCCTGATGCTTGCAAGGCAACAGTCTAGCCCACTAGCTATCCCCGTTATGAAACGTTGGCCGGAACGACTAATCCCAGGTCGATTTCATAGTGGAGCTGAAGGGAGTCGAACCCTCAACCTTCCGGGTGCAAACCGGACGCTCTCCCAAATTGAGCTACAGCCCCTTGCTGCCCTCGTTTTATTTAAGAGTCTTACGGAGGGCTACGACTCTACCCATAACATGAATTACAGGCTTGGTGGAGTAGGTGAGAGTCGAACTCACAGTGACCGTTGGGCCGACAGTTTTACAGACTGCTGTTCCTCCCAGGGAACATCTACTCCGAAGTTGTTCTTGTTATATCTCATCTTCTTGGTGATGTCAAGAAGATTCTATAGGATGGGAATCGAACCCATGAAGTTCCGATAACCAACTCCGTTTCAGGATGTCAATCCAGAACATGCCGCTGTTACAGCGTCCTTTGGCCTCTTGGATACCTATAAAGTGCATCCCCCTTGTTCCGAGCAAGGACAACCCATTTTCATCTGGGTGTGCTTCCATTACACCAGGGATGCAAACGCCCTCACTCATCATGAGGGCCAAAAGCTAGTTGTCAAAGAACAGCAACCAAAAACACTTTGTGTTGGATGGTCTGTTGTGGAGCTACCGAGAGGATTTGAACCTCCACCATCCTCTTTACAAGAGAGGTGCAATACCAGTTTTGCTACGGTAGCATGTACCCCTTACGGGGGTAAGTCGGCAACCCTTACGAGATTGCATTCGAGTTGAAGATCACAACTATCAGAACAGTTCGTTCTCTCTATTGGGTATTTGCTAAGTATACTCTCTGTTTGTGTTTTTTCTCAGATGACGAGCTTTTTTATATCTCATCTTCTTTTCTTTGTCAACCTTCTTTTTTTATTCTCTCACTCATTCATCAGTGAGAGAATTGATGCCATACCATCTAAGGTTGTAAGAAGGTTTTCTCCCCTACGAATCAAACGAGTCTCTGAAATCTGACGGTGACGTTTACCATACATTGTAACAACCACTCCGTCAACCCTAATCTTGCCACGATTAGGTCCACTTTTCAAGGTTCTCATGTTTGTTCGCACCACAAATTCTCGATTTGCGCGGCGTCCAAGAGTAAGATAGTTAAAATCTTTTTCCATGACACGTTTAAATGTCATGTCACCTTGAAGGTTGTCAATTTTCTCTGCGATCTGTTGAAGAGTTGCCATTGATATTCTCCGTCTTGATTTACACTATCACGGGAGAATATTCATTAAACCAGAAAGGAAGAAATTTCTTCCCTTGTTTGGTTTATCGTGATTTCTTGGCGGAAACCGAAGGTACAGAAGGAACACTTGGCTGTGATGTGTCTTCTCCTGTTGCCGTACGAACCATGAGCTCATCTACGAATGGATGAACCTTGAACAGATTGTGTGGTGTCTGCTGAAGAGCAGCCCATGTAACCATTCTAGGTTCGGCTGGACAATCATGCATGAACAATCCAACCTGTTCTGCTTGTTCTTTGGTTAGCTTGTTCTCACGGAACCAGTTTTCCAACTTCTTAGCAAGTTCCATGTACTTAGCTGAAGAAGTTGCATAGTTACCAAGCTTGCGCTTTGCTGCCTTCCAATCTGTTACAACATCCTTGATCGAAATCTGACGATCAAATGTTTTCGCAAAGTCAACAAACTTCAAAGCTGCTTCAATTCCTACCATGGAAGCAGTCATAGTATAGAACAAAGGATCAGTAGGATTCTCAATCAGCTTTGTTGCCTGCAATTGCTGATCCAGCTTGAACCAGGATCTCCTATCAGGATATTTCTTGTTTGGTTCAAACGCCTTCTTTGCATTGGCCGGAGAAGTAGGATCAAACTCCAGGTGTTCCTTGTTCGCTCGAATGAACGAAACGGTTAGATCATGGCACTTGTTTGGCTGTGATGCATATTTGAGCCACTCATCAATCGTAGGACAAAGCTCCACTGTTGCAGCACGAGAAACTTCAGCAGGATCGCACTGTTGTACGTTGTACAGATCCCCAACGTTCTCAGCAACCACAACTCGTGTTCCTGGATGGAGCTTGTGACCATAAAAAGCACGAGAATCCATTAGCTGGAACACGGCCTGCTTGACGCCTTCTAGTGCACGATTTCTCTCGTCAAGAAACAGCACAACAGGTCTTTCACAGGCGTCAATAAGCCAGTCGCAAGGTTTGAAGGTTGTAGACTTGCGTCCAGCATCCATATCTGGCATACCTGTAAGGTCACCTTCGGTAAGCTGCGACAAACGACGTTCTACAACCGGTAGACCTCGCTCATAATCCCAACCATACCGAGTCGCATTTGACGCATTCCGATAGAAATCATCACGCATCAAAGCAGCCGCTTGGTAAGTTCCTTCTGATTTTCCGACAGCATGACGCCCTCGGATACAGATAGAAATCTCAGGCCCAAAGGATACCATTAATCGTTTTAGGTCTTCCATTCCCACCTGAACACACATTGCCATCGTTGTCATTTGTTGTTTTACTCCCAATTGTTTTGCAAGTTCATGCTTGCGACAAAATCACTATAACCCAAACCAATGAAGCAAGCAACTGAATTTGTCTTTTTGCGGAATTCGTTCTTGGTGAATTTCTGATATTTAGTTGAAATACTTGAAAAAAGAAAGTAAACTTAGTTCATGTTCTTAGAACTCATTCACACATATTCTCTTGAAATGGCTGGCAAGAGCCAAACAACAGAAACCAAACAGGAACATGGAGACAAGTTCTGGGGTCAACCTCATGTAGAAGGAGAAAGATTCTCTGATCGTGAGTTTGAAAATGACTTCCTTCAGGTTTACATGCACGAACCTTTTCTTGGGGGCGTGTCAATGGAAATCTCAAAGGTAGCGGATCCTGAATGTATGACTGCTTATGTTGGGATTAGAAAGGATACCCAAGAGCTTGTTCTTGGATATAATCCTTACTTTTTTCGATCATTAACTCCAACCGAGCGAGAAGGTGTAATCATTCATGAACTATATCACGTAGTTCTTCAGCATTTGTTTGAACGAAATGTAACGGACAAAAACTATGCAATGGCATGGAACATTGGTACTGATCTTGCGATCAACAGCATCATTGGTCATTTGCGGTTGCCTTCCATGGCTTTGATTCCTGGAAGAATCCCTTCTCGAATGAAGCAGAAGCGGTTGGTTGACTTTATCAAAAACGTCAAAGCCCTCCAGGCTTCCGAGTTTTACTTTGAGGGTGTCAAGGAAATCCTTGAACAAATGGAAAAAGATGGAGAGGGGATGAATGGAGAAGGAACTCTTGATGATCACTCTGGTTGGGGTGACCTGCCAGATGGTCTCAAGGATCAGATCAAGGACAAAGTTCGCGGAATGTTGCAGAACGCTGTAAACAGAGCAGACTCCAAGAACTCTTGGGGAACTGTTCCTGCTTCGATGCAAGCAGAGATCCGAAAAGGATTGACTCATGAGATCAACTGGCGTGCAATTATCAAAATGTTTTTCGGAACAGCTAGAAGTATGCTACGAATCAGTACGATCAAAAAGATTTCCCGTAAACTACCAGGCATTCTTCCGGGTGTGAAGCGTGGAACAACCGCAAGGTTTGCATTCTTTATCGATCAATCGGGTTCAATGAGTGATGAAGATGTCGCTTTGGCTTTTACAGAAGTTGAAGGGGCAAGCAAGGAATCAGAAATTGATGTGTACAACTTTGACACAGAGATTGATGAATCTTCGCACAAAGTATGGAAACGAGGGAGAGTGTTTCCTTGGGGTCGAACAAGGTGTGGAGGTACAGACTTCAATGCTGTAGCACGATTTGTTAATGAACAAAAAAACTACGGAAAATGGTCTGGAATTTGTATCTTGACCGATGGTTATGCACCAACTCTTGGTTTTGTGAGAGGTGCAAGGGTACTTTGGGTTATCACTCCAAACGGAACTACCAGCGTAACCAGACCAGGAGACCTGATCGTTCAACTTAGAAAAGAACAAAAGGTTCAGAGAATGTAATCAACATGAACTTTCTAGGAAAAGTGTTAAACCAAATCTTAGTGGTTTGTGCTTCGGGAAGAATCCCAAAACCTGGAAAGCTGTTTCGTGTTTCTCCTACGTTTGTGGATTTGTTAGCAATCCATGAAACTCCTTGTGTAGACTTTCAAAGCTGTTATTGCAAAAGAATCCTGATTGAACCGCATGACAAAGCGACCTTTCTGATTTTAAAGGTTCAGAAAGGTCCGCTTTGGAATCAATGGATTCAAGTTCTTTATTGTCGTCAAAAATCCAATAAAACAGAAGAAGCCTTCATCGGGTGGTTGTCTTATTTGGAATTCAGCAAAGTCGTTCTGTCGGAGTGGGATAAATGGGACGACGAAAGAAACCAATGAGAAAACTCCAAACAGGAGTGGTTTACTTTGTGGACCGAAGGTTTGTCTCTTTTACTTTATTTAAAAAGATTAAAAGCCGCCAAACTAGTGCGAACTTACAAAAAGAAAATGTAAAAACATTTCATATTTCCTCAGAACCCGAGTTAACCACATTCATGGTTTCATCTCATGAAACTTTTTTTGGAAGAGAATACGTGAAAATCCTAGCTGCTAACACAAAAGATGTTGCGATAGGCTATATCATTCTAGTTGAATTTTTGAGGCTGATTAAAGGGAATCCTAAATGGATCAGACAGCAAGATGATTGAACGTATTGATCCAAGGAAGTTTCTTCGATCTTACAAGTTTCATGCAACCTCCTGTCCCTCCCTGATAAAAACCATCCCAATGAACGACCATTTCATCTGAGTTACTTACAATCCATCCATTCCTTGCGTGCATTTTCCAAGGTTCATAAGGACCAGGAGTTACCTGAACAATCCTTGAAGCTTTGGTAAGCAAAGCTTCATATCGTTGTCTTTGAGGTTTTGACCAAACAGAATCTTGGCCATCACAAGGAATAACAGCAATATAAGGAATGTCTAATTCAAGACAAACATCACAAACAAGTTGGTCGAAACCAAGAGCCATTCCTGTGTTAACTTCCACCCCAACATCAATAGCTTTATATTTTTGAACAATTAAACGGAAAGCATCCTTTGTGTTCTTCAACACATCAGATGAATTACTTAAAAGTCGTCTGTGACCTGTTACACCTACTCTATGAATCATCTTTTCTTCTCCCTCTCTGGTAATGTTCCACTTATCAAATAATAGACTACCACAAAAGATAAAAACACCAGAAGGTGGGTTCTGTGTCATTAAAAATTGAGGATGGCTGTCTGCCACCAACAAACAACAGAAGGCTCTAGAAAACCTCCTAGAGCTCTTTCTGTTGATGTTTGTCAGTTGTTGTTGGTGGTGGGGTTGGTTGGGGGAGTTGGGTTGGCAGGTGGTGTTGCTGGAACTTCGCTTGTTCCTACCGGAGTTCCATTGTTCCGAATGTTCTGGAACTCACGAACCATTCGGAGGATCTCTTCGGTTACCCGATAATCCTCAATTGCATTGAAGTTTCGGGTTGGACGAAGATTGTAAAATCGTTCGTCATAACGCCGGGGATGCTCATATGAGCCATATGTACGCCCGGAACCAAAGGTATCGTAATCATCCTGCAATTCGTAGTTTGCATAGCGATAGCTGTTTTCACGAATTGCTTCTGCTGCACGGCGAACCGGAGTAGGAGCCGGTCTTGGCACTGAAACTGCTGGTGGTGTAGGACGTGGTGGTGGTGCCACTGCTACACGTTCGGGACGAGTGAACTGATAGAAGCCTGGACCACGAATTCGAGCAAATCCTCGTCTGGGGTTGCTTGCTGGTTCAGTGAGATTTGCAACCATGGCAAGAGCTTCTGCCTTGTTGTTTACCTTCCTAGAAGATGAAATCGTTTCATCGCAGTCGTCAGGGCACGAGCACCCGAGTTCAACTGTCCATTCAAACTTCTCTCCAACTGGACGGATCACGGGACCATCATGAGCAACTACGAGTTTGTTCTTGTCATTCCTCTCGGTTCGAACGTATTCCGCTGCTTTGGCTTCCGTTTCGATGAAGTAGTTTGATGCATTCTTGGCAATGACATAAAGCCCTTCCCACTTTGCAACAAACATTGGCCCACCAAGCTCCACAAATCCATCATTGAAGCAGATTCGCTTGAGAGCAGTAGCCTTGAAAAATCGAAGTGCAGCGGGTTGAACGGAAGGAACGGTTACAGGGGTTGTGATTGGCGCGTTTGGCATGGTGTTTTTTGTTCTCCGAGGTACGTGTGACTATAACTGTTTTTCAGAAACATGCAAGAGAAAAAGAATCAAAAACAGTGCTTGATGAAAATAGCTCCATATAGGAGAACCATCAAGGCAACAAGAAAGAGTGCCAATCCTACTGTCATGTAATAAATCGTTTTAAAAATCATGGTTCTCTCTTGGGTTCAATCAGCATAATCGTCTTGACGAGCAGACCAACCATTATCAGCAAGCAAACAACACCAGAGATCATGAGCCGTGAGCTCAATCACAGCATTGATTTCATCCAGATACTTACCTGCTGAAGTTCGATTGGCCGTTGCAAGCCCTGCCATGATCTTCTGAAGAGTTGGACGACCATCAACTCTCTCAGGAGTAATAAAGTTATAGATGTGTTCGTCCAGATAGTCAAGACGAACATCCTGAAGCCAAAGCCCTGTTTTGGGGCTTTGGACCTTTGCAATCAACTGGAAAGGGTCATCACTGATTCCGTCGGTAAGCTTCTTGTTCTTACCGATAAGAACCTTGACAGAGACCGGATGGGTCTTGACATTGTTGTAGGTCTTCGTGGGCATCTCTTGATTTCCTTTCTGTCCCTGACAATATCTTGGTTTTAAGTCAAGGTCAAGAGATAAAGTTATTCCCAATCGAAATCATCATCATCGTCAGTTTGATCCCAGCCTTTGTACTCATCCAACTCAGCCATGAGATCAGCGAACTCATTGGTAGCTCCCCCACGAGGCTCTGTCTTGTGATCGAACACAGAAACACGCCGCATCTTGGCAAGGGTAGCCATGGGATTCCGACGCTTTGGCATGGACTTGTCAATCTTGATCTTGCGGCTCATTAGTTCCTACCTTTCGAAAAGAAAGTATCGCAATTTGAGTATAAGATCAAGAGAAAAATTTATTTTGTTGGTGCGTGTTTTGCAATTAGCTTACGAAGCTTATGGCAAGCAGAAGCATAGACGTGTCTATGAGCCGAACCAATTTCATAGCAATCTCTCAGGTTTTGAAGACCGTGCAACAAACCTTTAAGAATTCTAACGTGGTCACCGGAACCAAAATCCATCTCTTTTCCACCAAACTTGAAACGGACACCTTCTTTAACACTTTCAGTTAACAAGGAATCTTCATCGTCTTCCAAGCCTTCTTGAACAGGGCCAGAAGCTCCTGGTGCTGGTGCAGGAGCTACAGGAGCAGGGGATTGATTCATTGGAGGTTGAGCCATTCCACTTCCACCTTGTTGAGTTGTGTCAACTTGGATGACAATTTTGCCAATATCCTGCAAGAATCGATCAATAACAGCTTTATCGGCATCACTGGTTGCTTTGAAATAAGATGTAAGTTGACCATAAACTTCAGGATCAGCAAAAGACTTACCACCTCGAATCACATTTAACCTATCAATCAACACGTCCAGGTCAAATGGTTTTGGTTGTTCACCACCCGCTGGTGGTGGTGCATTAGGGTCTGTTGGGGGGGTTGCCGCAGTCGTGTTGGTTGCTGGTGCAGGCGGAACGGGAGAAGGCGGTACAGCACCACCGGGAGACGTTTGTGGTGGAGGTGTTTCGGCTTCTTTGACTATTCTTATTGCTTCTGTTAGCAACGCTGCAAGATAAAGTTTTCTTGACATTGATAGATCCTTTTTGTTGAATATTAGTAGTAACGCCGTGGACCTATCCACATCCGGTCATAGATTCGATGACTATATTTGTTTTGATATTCTCGGTTTGCGTTATAAGGTTCCTTTTTTTCATTTCCAAAAGGAAGAACAACACGTTTCTTAGCTTCTTCACGTTTGATGGTTTCATCCATGTGCTTGAAGAAATCCATCTGAGTTTCTGTTGTGTCGGTTGCCATACAGATTAAATAGAAGCTCGAATCAGAACCATCTTGATCTTGGCTTTGTTGTTTTCTTGAATTGAGCTAATTTCAACAGACTCAATTTCAAAATCGAAAACCTCCAAACAAGAACTTTCTTCTTGTTTGACTTCAAGTGTTTGAATTGAGGTTTTATCTTGAGCTAGTGCAAGATAGCTAAGATCCAGAGCTATTGGCAACAAACCAATAAACTCAATAACAATTTCACCTTTGTGAGTTGTTAAAGATTCTAAGATACCACCAACCTGGAACTCATTCTCATGTGGTGGACAAAGCGTGAGAATAACAAGAGGTAAAAAAGTGGTTGGGGTTGGCTTTAATGATTCTTCATTATCCAACAATGAGTTTGGGTCAAAAGCATCAGCACCTTGACTAATCAAAACCCTTGAACTACCAAGGCCAGATTGAATCAGATTGTTTTCCATTGTTCAAAGTTTTCTTATAAGAGGATTCAATTGATTGAATTAGTTCAATTGTCTCTTTTCCAGAACCTTTTGAATAGATTTCAACCTTGATGTCGCAGGTTTCCAGGTTTTCAAGTGCAGCGAGGTTGGTGGACCTGCTGTGCCTGCTTGTTAACAGACTAAGACAGAAGTCTTTCAAAGGTTCTTGGGAAGAAAAATGAAAAGACTTACAAAGTGAGTGGTGTTGAAAATCCGTTGTCCAACCGAGTTTAATCAAACTAGATAACGGAGGTTCTGATTTGGATTGCATAAGAAATCCAGAGTTAATTATCTGAGTAGAGATTAAATGTCAAGACCACCAATGTACTCTGAGGTTTCTTCTGAAACAGAAGAATTTTTCTTTCCTGAACCCTTTGGACGCCCTGAACGACGTGGAAAGACTTTTTTGGAAGCTGCGTTCTGAAACCCAAGAAAGAGATTGTCAGTTTCATCTAGGTCAGCAAGAAGAATTGCGACAATTCTTGCATGATCCATTTCGGAAAGAATTTGAAGACCCTGAAACTCTTCAGGTGTCATAGCTCTTGCTTCAATCTCTGTCAAGTTCAAAGTGGCAATCTGGCTGTTCACAAAACCAGAAACATCTCCCTTGAATGATAGAAGAGAGCTAGCATATTCCGATGCTGCTAGCATTTGCGCATGTTCAACCAAAGCAAACATTGATGTTAGATCCTCTGCTTCCATATCCGCAGGAGAAACACCACCTGTCAAACGTTGTAGCTTATCTGCACCTGAAACAAAGATTTTGTTGACCATTGTTCCAGTAATTCCACCAAGGCTTGTAGCCATTTCTTTGAGAGTGCAATCTCCCTGCGTATAACGAGGGGTTGGATCTTCATCTTTTGGACGCTGGAGATATTCAGCAACAGCATCTAGTTCTCCAACATCTAACCTTCCCAAAGCTGCTTGAAGAGTTGGAATAGCCTTCCAGACTTCAACCATTGCTTCAGGCGAAATAGGAGCTTCAGGACGAAGAAACTCTTCTAGAACATTATCCGTGGTTACACCACCTCGATACCAACGTTTTCCTTCGTTACCTGGACCGAAATAAACTCGACAGGCCCACTTTGCAAGTTCCTGAACGTTTTCTGATGTAAGTTTATAATTGTTTACGACTTCCGACCACACAATTCCGAGTGCCATAAGCGCCTTCCCGCACCCGGTCAAGGGTGCCTTTACTGTTTCGTACCATCTCCAGTACCAGTACCGGAAGAAGTAAGATTGTTTGTACTCTGTGGTTCTACCACATCTCCAGGGTCCGCGTCAAGAGAGTATTTTCCATCTGTCCATCTACGACCGAAGTACAAAGCAAGGAGTGGAGTAAGATAACCCATTGCAGTTCCACTGTCAAACTCTCGGATTTCAAGATGTCCGATCTTGGAAACAATAGAAACTAGCAACCAAAGGGTTACTACCGCAAAACCAACACTAACAAATGTCAAACTGGCAGATTTTTGTCCAGAAGTATTTTTAATCCACATACTACCCTCCCCATTAACTAGGAAAGAATAGTCTATTTCTGTTATGGTCTTGAATTTGCAAAAATGACAATTCCACCAACCACCAACACACCTACAAGCAATCCTCCGCCTGCCCAGATTAAACCTTCTGTAACATGTGGTCCAGAACTTGCTTGCACTTGAGATTCCAAAAGCCTATTTAACCTGGAAATATCTTGATCTTTTCCTGAGAGGAGAACTTGCCCTGTTCTTTGTTGGGTTCTAAGGGCAAGTTGCAAGGTTGCAATGTCTGCATCATATCGTGCTGATAAAAGATCAACATCGTGCCTTCTCTCAATCAAACACCGTTGTTCTTGAGCTTGAAATTCTACAGAAACCCGAGCTACTGCTGGTCCATTGAATAAAACACCATTGAACGGAGCACGAGCATCTTGCTGTAAAGGTGCAATTTGTTCACCATTTTGAGAGTTTAAATGTAGCACAGATGCATCTCTGTTTTCTGATGCGTTTTGCACAGAAACTTCAGGAAGTCCAAGAAGAGAAACATCAGGAGCATTAAGAATAGACGCATCAGGAGAAGAAATAAAAGCATTGTTCCTTCTTGTTCCTTGGTTACTACTACAACCAAAAGCATTCAGGAATGCAACAAACAAAAGGAATATAGAAAATAATCGTTTTGGCATTGAGTTTAAAGAGTTGTTGTTGGAGTCGTATAGATGGGGATACCAAACAAGATATTGATATCTTTAGCCATTGCAGCAGGGTCATCGTGATTGTTCTCAATGATGTTACGAAGGTCTTGTTCTTTCTGAACATCAAGAGTGCGAAGTTGTTCGTGATAGTCACGTTGAATTCTATCTAAAACCTCATTGTACCTTCGGTTGATCTCTTGTTGTTTGGTGATCTGCTCTTCTTGAATCTTTCGAAGTTCTTCAAGTTGTTTAGCATTTTGCTCTTGTTGACTTTTCAATTCTTGAAATAGTTGATCAACCAAAACCATTTTGTTTTTTGCAAAACAAACAACATACAATAAAGTACCAACAAGCAACAAAAGAAGCCAGTTGCCTTTAATCCAAGTTCCTACCACTTTGAAAAAGTTTGAAACTTTCATTAACCAGATTGGCATTGTCATATTTCCTTAGTTGGACGGAGAAGCAGATTTTTTTGAATCCCAAGCATCTGCTAGATATTCTTCATCATTACCAGCTTCATTATTGATTGCAGCGTCAATTCCATGAGCTATCTCTTCAACACAAGTAGAAGTTTTTACCACAGCTTCTTCAAGCTGTTTTTGTGCAAGAATTACATCTTGCTGCTTACCTGCAATGTGATAAACAGCTTTTTCAAGATCCTGAAGTTTTCCAAGAACAAGAGTTGCTTCATGATTACGAAGTTCCTGGGCGACAACTTTAATCAACTCTGGATTATCTTTGCTTGTATACAAGCCTGATTTCTTGCCAAGAAGCTCTGTTTGAGCAACTTCAACTGCGGCTTCAAGCATCCTGATTCCAAATTCCTTGAGTAACTTCTTCATCATAACTTCACCCTTTTTCTTCTTTCCTTTTCCCAGGTTTTCCTTGGTTTAGGTTTTGTTCTATAAGATTGTAGAGAGATTCTTCGTCTGTATGAATGATATTGAAAGCTTCGCTTTTAGCTCTTGCTTTCTTAGCTTCAATCAAGATATTATAAATTCTCTGATCTCCAGTTACTAACAACTTTATTACATAAGACAAGAATTCTTGAGGAGAGATTCGATGTTTCCAAAGAATCTTTCTGAGTTCCAACAAGAAGAACTTGTTTAAGGCTACTCGCAATCCTCTGCGTTCTTCCGCCAAGATCATATTGTTTTTTTAACCTCCACCTCCTACACCCGTCCAAGCTCCGGCGGCGGGGGGCGCTTGAACAGCAGATTCATCCCCAGGTGTTCTTGGAGTAAGTTGAAACTGTGTTGCAAGAATATCCATCATTTGCTTTGCAACTCCAGCATCATAGTTTTTCTCAACATAAGCTTTTGCTCTGTTCAAGATTGTTGTTTTAGGGTCTAATAGACCTTCATAGTTCAAAACCAACCTTGCAACGGATTGAGCAAAATTCCTCGCATTAAATCTTGGATTCTCAACACTAGGAGCTTGAGGAACTTGTTGGGCTGGTTCTTCGCCGGTATCTCCACCCATCGGGTCTTCCCCCATGCCCATATCATCCCCGCCTGCAAGTGGATCGTCATCTACTTCAAGAAGAGCAGTATAAACTCTTTTAAAACCATGTTCCATTGCAATTCCACCTACAGGCGCCGTTGGCTGGATTCCTGGACTTTGTGGAGTTGGTTGCATCAATCCCCCAGGAACTCCTAAGTCTGTTCCTGGAACTTTATAGTTTTGTTGCGTTGGAAGACTTTCCTTTTCATATTTCATCAAATACGAATCAACTTTCATATCCAAAGAAAGGTTTTGAAGTTCCATAGGAATAGGTTGAGGATCGGATGGGTTGATTGGTGCACCTTCTTCCATTAAAAGGTTTATTACATCCCGAAGCATTGGTTTCTTTTTTATTGCCATGTTCCTTACTGCTTTCCGCCTGTTTGTTGAGAACCAACCATAGGTCGAGGATTTACTTGCATGTCCGAACCAGGGGCAGGCAAACGCTCAACTCCACCAGGACTTACTTGACTTTTGC